>Ga0136846_1219008_pt1 | contig 41173 bp, 40 predicted proteins | sample HopSoiMetagenom2_FD_96841 | JGI IMG/M metagenome (GOLD analysis project Ga0136846, IMG submission 96841) | Grasslands soil microbial communities from Hopland, California, USA - 2 Assembly 2016 (version 4) | ecosystem: Environmental > Terrestrial > Soil > Grasslands | place: USA: Hopland...
AGGTGGTAGACACGGCCTAGACGCTACGGCACGCATTTTGTATCTTCCTCCGTGCCTGTCCTTGGCGTGATTCCTGCACGGCTGGGCTCCAGCCGGTTACCCCGCAAGCCACTCCTGCCTCTCGGTGGCGAACCCCTTATCATCGTCGTCACCCGCCGCATCGCGGATCTGCGCATTTGCGACCGCCTGGTAGTCGCCACCGATGCGAGAGAAATCGCGCGCGTGGTCCAAGACGCCGGATTCGAGGCCGTCATGACTTCGCCGGATCACGCCTCGGGCACTGAAAGGGTAGCAGAAGTCGTTGCTAACCTTGGGTTTAGCAAGTTCAACCACATTCTGAACGTTCAGGGCGACGAGCCCTTCGTAGCCGCCGCGGCCATTAAAGGCGCGCTGGCTTGCCTCGAACGCGGCGATCCGCTCGGGACGGCCGCCGGCTCGCTCGATCCGGCGCTCGCCGGAGATCCCAGCCGGGTAAAAGTCGTGGTCGATCGGCAAGGTCGCGCGCTCTACTTCTCGCGCGCGCCGATTCCGTTCGATCGCGACGGCACGGGCACCGTCGTCTATCACCAACACGTGGGTGTGTACGCCTATACGCGGGATGCGCTGCAGCGCTGGGTAGGATTGCCACCCGTTCCTGCAGAGCAGTGGGAAAGACTCGAGCAGCTCCGCCCTTTGCTGCACGGGATTCCAATCGGTGTCACGCTGTTCGACGGCCCGGCGGCGCCAGGGATCGATACGCCGGCCGACTTGGTGTGGGCTGAAGCGGAAATAACTCGCCAGCTGCGGGAGGTGAGTCCGTGAGTTCGACGAAATACATCTTCATCACCGGCGGTGTCGTCAGCTCGCTCGGGAAGGGCATTGCCGCGGCGTCCCTCGGCCGTCTGCTCGCCGAGCGCGGCCTGAAAGTTACGATCCAGAAATTCGATCCCTACATCAACGTCGATCCCGGGACGATGTCCCCGTTTCAGCACGGGGAAGTCTACGTGACCGACGACGGCGCCGAGACCGACCTCGACCTCGGCCACTACGAGCGCTTCATCGACCGCTCGTTGTCGCAGGTGAACAACGTCACCACGGGACGGATTTACCTGTCCGTGATCACCAAGGAGCGCCGGGGCGAGTACCTCGGGTCCACGGTGCAGGTGATCCCGCACATCACCGACGAGATCAAGAGCGCGATTCGCCGCCTCGCGCCCGATCACGATGTCGTGATCACGGAAATCGGCGGGACGGTGGGCGACATCGAGTCGCTGCCGTTCCTCGAAGCGATCCGGCAATTCCGTCAGGAAGTCGGCCGCGACAACGTGCTTTTCATTCACCTCACGCTCGTCCCATACATCGCGGCGACGGCGGAGTTGAAGACCAAACCGACGCAACACTCGGTGCGCGAGCTGATGCAGATCGGAATTCAGCCGGACATTCTCATCTGTCGCACCGAGCGCCCGCTGTCCGAAGAGCTCAAACGAAAAATCGCGCAGTTCTGCAACGTCGACTTCGGCTGCGTCGTCGAGAGCCCGGACGTGAAATCGATTTACGAGATCCCGATCAAGCTGCACGACCAGGGGCTCGATCGAGAGGTCTGCACGCGGCTGCGGCTCGAAACGAAGGAGCCCGATCTGCGCGCCTGGGCGGTGATGGTGGACAAGATCCTGCATCCGCCACATCAGGTGCGCATCGCAGTCGTGGGGAAATACACCGAGCTCGCCGACAGCTACAAGAGCATTCACGAGGCGCTCGTCCATGGCGGCATCGCCAACGAGGCCGGGGTGCAGATCGAGTGGATCGCGTCGGATCGGTTCACGGATCAGGAAACCGCCGGCGAGCTGCTCGCGACATACGACGGACTGCTCGTCCCGGGGGGCTTCGGCGTGCGCGGGATCGAGGGCATGCTGGAAGCGATCCGCTGGGCGCGCGAGCACAAGCTCCCCTTCTTCGGGATCTGCCTGGGACTGCAGACGGCCATCATCGAATTCGCGCGCACGGTCTGCAAAATCCCCGACACGAACTCGAGCGAGTTCGCGCCGGAGTGCGAGAATCCGGTCATCGCGTTGATGCGATCGCAGGAAGGGATTCAGGAAATGGGCGGCACGATGCGACTGGGCGCTTATCCGTGCCGGCTCCGGCCGGGCTCGCGGGTCGCGCAAACGTACAATGCGACCGAGGTCAGCGAGCGTCATCGCCACCGCTACGAGGTGTCCAACGCCTATCGCGACGTACTGGCGGAGTTCGGCATGCGCTGCTCGGGACTCTCTCCGGACGGCTCGCTCGTCGAGATGATCGAGCTGCCGGAGCATCCCTGGTATATCGGCTGTCAATTCCATCCCGAATTGAAGTCCCGGCCGATGCGCCCCCATCCGCTGTTCGCGGGATTCGTCGGCGCCGCGCTCGACCATCACAAGCTCCATCCGCGCGCAGAGCGCTCGCGCGCGCTGGCGCAACTGACCGACTGACATGGCCCAGCGCTTTGGGTCGGAGGGCGGGCCGTTCCTCATCGCCGGTCCCTGCGTCGTCGAATCGGACAGCCTCAACGTTCGCATCGGCGAGGCGCTGGCCGAGCTGCGCGTCAAGCTCGGGATCAGCGTCATCTACAAGGCGTCGTACGACAAGGCGAACCGCTCGCGCCTCAACGCGCCGCGGGGGCCGGGCATGGAGGCGGGTCTCGCCGCGCTCGACAAAGTCCGGGAAGCCACGGGATTGCCCATTTTGACCGACGTGCACGAGCCCGGGCACGTCGCGCTCGCCGCGCGGGTTGCCGACGTGCTGCAGATCCCGGCGTTTCTCTGCCGCCAGACCGATCTGCTGGTCGCGGCGGGCAAGGCGAGCCGGCCGGTGAACATCAAGAAGGGCCAGTGGATGGCGCCGGAGGAGATGCGCGGCGCCGTCGAGAAAGTGCGCGCCGGCGGCGCGCCGGAAGTCGTCGTGACCGAGCGTGGCACGTTCTTCGGTTACGGGGACCTCGTGGTGGACATGCGGACCTTCGCGCGACTGCGTGCGGCGTGCGGCGTGCCCGTGGTCTTCGACGCCACGCACTCGGTCCAGCAGCCGGGACAGGGCAGCGACGGGTCCAGTGGCGGGGACCGCGCGTTCATTCCGCCTCTGCTGTACGCCGCGGCGGCCGCCGGTGCCGATGGCTTCTTCCTCGAGACGCATCCCGATCCCGCGCGCGCGCCGTCAGACGGGCCGAATATGGTCCCGCTCGATCAGCTCGCGTCGATCGTCGGTCTCGCGGTGGACGTGTGGCAGCGCGTCCGGGAGGCCGTCCGTGCGTAAGCCGGCCCGTGCGGCGAAGCCGCAGACGGGCGGCGAGCAGCTCGTCGCGCGGGGCAAGCGCGTGCTTGCGCTCGAAGCGGCCGCCGTCAAACGTCTCGCCGACCGCCTTGGTCCCGCCTTTGCACAGGCCATCGACCTTCTCAAGGCGGCGCAGGGGCGCGTCATCGTTTCGGGGGTCGGCAAATCCGGGCTGATCGCGCGCAAGATCGCCGCAACGTTCACTTCCACCGGCACGCCCGCGACCTTCCTGCATCCGATCGATTCCCTGCACGGCGATCTCGGCAGAGTCGGCAAGCAAGACATCGCGATCCTGCTTTCGAAGAGCGGCCAGTCGGACGAGCTGTTCGGCCTCGTCGCTCAACTCGAACGGTTCGGCGTCCCGATGATCGCGCTGACGGGGAATCCGACGTCGCCGCTCGCGCAGTACGCCACCGTCGTGCTCGACGCGTCGGTGACCGACGAGGCTTGTCCCGAAACGCTCGCACCGACCGCAAGCACGACCGTGGCGCTGGCATTAGGCGACGCACTGGCGGTGACGCTGCTCGAGGAAAAGGGCTTTCGCCGCGACGATTTCGCCACGCTGCATCCTGGCGGCGCGCTGGGGCGCACGCTGCTCCTGCGGGTAGCCGACGTGATGCTGACCGACCAGCTCCCGACCCTGACCGCGGATCGTCCGATGCGCGAATGCATCGTGCTGCTCGCCGAGCGCCGGGGCACCGTGGCAGTGGTCGACAAGAAGGGGACGCTGATCGGCGTCGTCACCGCGGGCGACCTCACGCGGCTCATGGAGCGGACCGATGATTTCCTCGGCACGCCCGTGCGCGAGGTGATGACGCGTACCCCCAAGTCGACCACTGCCGAGGAGCTGGCGCGTATCGCGGTCAGCGTGATGGAGCGTCACGGCATTATGGCGCTCCCGGTGGTCGACGGCGCCAAGAAAGTCGTCGGCCTCGTACATCTGCATGACTTGATGAAGGCCGGCGCTGTATGAGAAGTCTGCGCCCCGCTCTGTACTGTCTGGTCCTTGGCATCGGGTGCAAAACCGGGACGCCCGTCACGGCGACGCAGGCCGCGCTCGACAGCGCCGATCAGGTCTTGATCGGCATGAGCCACTTCGTCACCGATGCGGGTGTGCTGCGCGCCCGCGTCGAAGCCGACACCGCGTACTTCTACTCCGGCACCCAGCGTGCCGAGCTGCGCACGGTGCACGTCACCTTCTACGACGCCGCTGGCAAGCCCACCTCGAAGCTCACGGCGAAGGAGGGCACGCATCACTGGCGCACCGGTGATATGGAAGCGCGCGGCAATGTGGTCGTTGTACGCGACAAAGACAGCGCCACGATGCGGACCGCGGTGATGGACTACAATCAGACGCGGAACGAGGTCACCTCCGATAGCGCGTTCGTCTGGGACGAGCCCGGTCGACACGTCGTCGGTGACGGCTTCACGTCGGACCCGGAATTCAAGAAGATCACGGCGAAGCGCCCGCATGGGACGGGCGGTCAGTTCATCTTGCCGAATCAATGATCTCGCTGATGATCGCCCTTCTCGCGCTGCAGGCGTCTCGCACACCCGCCGCCCAGGATACCACGGGCGGGCGGCCCTGCCTCGTGCAGGTCGACTCGGTGGGACGCTACCGGGAGACGACCAGCGCCGCGGGTGACAAGATCACCAACGGCGGTGGCGGGGTGCTGGCGCACTGCATGGGAACGGGCACGACCATCTCCGCCGACAGCTTTGCGCATTACAGCGCGCTCGGCCGTCTCGATCTCGTCGGCCGCGTCCAGATCCGGGACACCGCCATGAGCCTCGATTCGCGCCTCGCGTCCTATTATCTCCGCGAGGGGCGGCTCGAAGCACACAACAACGTGGTCGCCGTCAATCGCCGCAACGGCTCGGTGTTGCGCGGTCCGAATCTGCGCTACCTGCGCGCCGTCGCCGGCGTCCGCGATACGGTCGAGACCTACGCGACCCAGCGACCCACCGTGGAATACCGACAAGCGGACTCGACGGGGGCGTCCCTGGAGCCATACATCATCGTCGCCGATCGCATGCGCTTTAAGGGCGACGACCGGATGTGGGCCGGCGGGAAGGTGACCATCGATCGCAGCGATTTCGCCTCGCGGTCTGACTCCATGATGCTGGACCAGACGCAAGGGATCGGTGTGCTCGTCGGCCACCCCAGCGTAGAGGGAAAGGGGAGCACGACGGCGGGCGAGACCGCCAAGGGCTACAGGCTCGTCGGCACCCGCATCGAGCTCGCGCTCGCGGAGCGCGACGTGCGTCAGGTGAAAGCACTCGGCAACGGCAAGGCAACGGGCGCCGACTGGACGCTGACGGCCGATACGATCGACCTGCGGATCGCGAATCGCATGCTGCAGCAGACCTTTGCCTGGGGAGACTCGCAGCGCCCACACGCGATCTCCACGCTCTACACGATTCAGTCCGATTCGATGGCCATCGATTCGCCGGACGAAGTACTGACGGAGACGCGCTCGTTCGGCAAGGCGTTCTCGACGGCCAAGCGCGATTCCGCGACGTCCGTCGCACAGACCGATTGGATCACGGGCGACACGCTGACCGCGCGATTCGTCCAGGCGCTGGATTCGACAGCCGCCCGGGCGCACACGCGCCTGCGACAGATCGTGTCCGTCGGATCCGCGCGCGCACTGACGCATCACCCCGACAAGAGCGATACGACGCATGCCCAGTCGGCGATCAATTATTCGCGCGGGCACCAGATCGACGTCACCATGCTGCCCGACCGGATCGATCGCGTCATCGTCGCCGGCACGGCGGATGGCGTGCACCTCGAGCCCCGCCCCGTGGTCGCCGACAGCACCAAGCGGGCGCAGGCCGACAGCACGCGTCCACGGTCGGCGGTGCCATGACGGCGTTGCATCGTTTTGACGACGTGTTCGCGACCAAAGACTCATCGCTCGCGCTCGCGGCGGCCGCCCTCGCGCGGATCGCCAACGATCAGGGGCGTGCCGCGTTCACCGATCTGGCGGTGGCCTACCGGGAGGAGTTCCTGAAGCTGCGCGCGCACGCCAAGGGAGAGTCTCCGGACACCGGGAACCTGTCGGTCGACGAGGCGCGTGCCTACCTCGCGACCTCCGTGCTTCCCCGGCTGGCGATGCTCAAGGTGCTCGTGCTGCCGATGGGCGCGTTGTGGGGCGACGTGCCCGTGGCCTTTGCGCCCGAGATCTGGGACAGCATGCCGCCGGACCGCGATGCCGCGTCGCAGCATTTCCTCCAGCTCGCCGAGGAGACCGTCGCGCGCAGCGAGTCGGTGACCGGCGAGCATGCTCCCGTGCGCGGCGGCAGCCGGCTCGAGGCGCAGCACCTGGTGAAGGCCTACAAGGGCCGCCGCGTGGTCGACAACGTGTCGCTGGACCTCGCGCAAGGCGAAATCGTCGGCTTGTTGGGGCCGAACGGGGCGGGGAAGACGACGTAGTTCTACATGATCACCGGGCTCATTCGGCCCGACGAAGGCACCATCCGGCTCGACCAGCGCGACATCACGGCATTGCCGATGTATCTGCGTGCCCGTTCCGGAATCGGGTACCTGGCGCAGGAGCCATCGATCTTTCGCAAGCTGACGGTGGAAGAAAACGTCCTGGCCATCCTCGAGACACTGAACATCGACGACGCGGAGCGGCGGCGCCGGCTCGAAGGGCTGCTCGACGAGCTGGCCATCAAGCACCTCCGTCATCAGAAGGCCTATCAATTGTCCGGCGGCGAGCGGCGCCGCCTCGAAATCACGCGCGCACTCGTGACCGAGCCCAAGTTCCTGCTCCTCGACGAGCCGTTCGCCGGCGTCGATCCGATCGCGGTCAACGACATCCAGACCATCGTCGCCGGGCTGCGCCACCGCGGCATCGGCGTGCTGATCACCGACCATAACGTCGAGCAGACGCTCGATATCGTGGACCGCGCGTACATCATGTTCGAGGGTCGCGTGCAGGTTGCCGGCAGCGTGCGCCAGCTGGTCTTCGACGACCGGGTGGCGTCGCTCTATCTCGGTCCCACCCTCACGACGCGCCTGCGCGCGCGCCTGTCGCCCGCCGCATGAAGACCGGCCTGCATCAGCACACGGCGCTGCGCCAGGACCTGCGGATCAACCCTCGCCTCTACCAGGCGATGGATCTGCTCTATATGCCGCTGCTCGATTTGGAGCAGCACCTGAAGCAGGAGCTGCTGGGCAATCCGTTCCTCGAAATGGTGGAGCCGGAAGAAGAGGTGCAGGCGCCCGCGGCCGAGCAGCAGCAGAAGGAGCAGAAGGCCGAGAAGGAGAAGGCGGGCGACGACGAGCCCGATTGGGAGAGCATCCTGCTCGACGACCGGACCGAGCACGGCGTGCCCAGCGGCAGCTACAGCGACGCGCGAGAGTACATCGAGCCCGTGACGGTCGAGGCGCGCGACCTGATCGACCATCTGCGCGAGCAGACGCGCATGCTCGATCTGACCCCCCGCCAGCAGCTGCTCGCCGAAGAATTCCTCGGGAACATCGGGGAAGACGGCTACCTGCAGCACACGCTCGAGGAGATCCTCCGGGGCGCGAACCAGCTGCTCGAGGAACACGAGGCGGAGTCCGAGCTCGAGCTGAATGTGCCCGCGTTCACTATCGCGGAAGTCGAGGAGATGCTGCGCATCATCCAGCAGCTCGACCCCGCGGGCATCGGCGCGCGCAATCTGCGCGAATGTCTGATACTCCAGCTCGAGAGTCAGAAGCGCACCGATTCCCTGGTGTATCGCCTCGTCAAAGACGCGTTCGAGGATTTGATCGCGCACCGCTGGAGCGACCTCGGCAAGCGGTTCGGCCTGGCCCCCGACGAAGTGCAGCGCGCCGCCGACGAGCTCGCGCGACTCGATCCCAAGCCGGGCTTGCAGTACGCCGCGGGCAACGATGCCTACATCATTCCCGATCTGATCGTCGAAAAGATCGACGAGAAGTATCATGTCTTTCTGAATGACAGCGGGCTGCCGCGGCTGCGCATTTCCAAGACATATCAGGAGATCGCGCGCGACAAGAAGAAGTACGACGGCGAGAGCAAGGAGTTCATCAACCAGCGGCTGAACAGCGCGCACTGGATGATTCAGGCGATCGAGCAGCGGCGCCAGACGATGCTCAAGGTGATGAACTTCATCGTCGACCGGCAGCGCGAATTCTTCGAGAAGGGCATCGATTATCTCAAGCCCCTGACGCTGCGCGAAGTGGCGGACGTGATCAGCATGCACGAGAGCACGGTCAGCCGCGTGACCAACGAGAAGTACGTGCAGACGCCCCGGGGACTGCTGCCGCTCAAATTTTTCTTCTCGAGCGGACTCTCGACCACGACGGGCGAAGACGCCAGCGCCCGATCGATCAAGTCGCAGATTCAGAAGTTGGTGAATGACGAACCGCCCAAGACCCCGCTCACCGATCAGCAGATCGTCGAGATGTTCGAGCGCAAGGGCGTCCGCATCGCGCGCCGCACCGTCGCCAAGTACCGCGATCAGCTCGGCATTCTGCCCGCGCGGATGCGGAAGCGGTTGTGAGCCTCGCGACGAACTCCACGCCGCCCGACGTCAGCGTGCTCGTCCCCGCGAAGGACGAGGCCGACAATCTCGGCGAATTCGTCCGGCTCACGCGCGAAGCCCTCCTCCCGCTGCCGTACGCATGCGAGGTGGTGATCGTCAACGATGGGAGTCACGACGGCACGCCTCAACTGCTGGAGGAGCTGAAGGCCAAACACCCGTTCCTGCGGGTGGTCACCCATCGGACGCAACGCGGCATCGCGGACGCGCTCAAGTCCGCTGCCGACGTCGCGCGCGGGCGGGTGCTCGTGTTCTATCCCGCAGATCTGCAATACCTGCCCTCCGATATCCCCTCGCTCGTCGCCCCCATCCTGGCGGGGCAGGCGGACATCGTCACGGGCACCAAACAGGGGAAATACGAGAAGCGGTTCGTATCCGGGATCTACAACGCGCTGTGCCGCTGGCTGTTCGGGGTTCGCGTCACCGATCTGAATTCGGTGAAGGCTTATCGCCGCGAGGTCATGGACAGCGTGCCGACGCGCCCCGATTGGCATCGCTTCATGGTGGTCATTGCCGCCTCCCAAGGCTTCCGCCTGGCACAGCAGCCCGTCCCGCTGTATCCGCGCCGCGCCGGAAGCTCGAAATTCGGCATTGGCCGCATTCCCGTGGGCGTGCTCGACCTCATGTCCGTGTGGTTCCAGCTGCGGTTTGGCCGCAAGCCCATGCTCTTCTTCGGCGTGGCGGGCGCCATCCTGTTTTCCCTTGGACTGATCGTGGGGATCGTCGCGCTCTACCTGCGCTTTGGCCCTCCCCACATCGGTTTCCGGCCTCTCCTCGATCTGATCATTGTTCTGGTGATTTGCGGAGTGGTCCTGTTCTGCTTCGGATTTGTCGGGGAAATGCTCGCGGGCATGCGAGAAGAGCTGCGCACGCTCGAGCGCGAACTGCAGCGTCAGCGGTCCAGCGGGGACGGTCACCGCTAGACAGCCCCTCTTCCGGGACCTCCAATCGTCGCGTAGTGTAACAGAATCACTTTGCAACGGCTCTGCTGATGCCACCACTCCGGCTCACGAGTCTTCTGCAGACGGCTCTGCCGCACCTTTCCGACAACGGGCGCGCGTTGTTGAGCGCGCTAGGCTGTCTGAATGGCCATCCCCCCTGCACCAAAGAATTTGCCCAGTGGCTCGGCTTTCACGACCGGTATCAATTGGCGCGGTCATTACGGCGCGAAGGGCTTCCCCCGCTCGAAGTGATCGGCGGTTGGACACGGACGCTGTACTGGGTGCTCGAGGCCGAGACGTCGGGATTATCGCTGCGCGAGCTCGCCGAGCGTGAGGATGTCGATCCGGCCGTTGCCTACCGGCTGGTCCGGCGTATCACGGGCAATCGGTGGTCCGAAGTTCGCCAGGGTGGCCTGGCGGTTGCGCTGCTCCGCTTCCGCGATCGCTGCGCCAACGGGAAAGCGCTCCTCCCCACGGCCACGCAACCTCTGGCACTGGCGGTGGGTGATCGGCCCTATCCACTGCCTCGCAACGGTCACACGCGCCCCTTGAGTTTCAACCCGCGCCCCGTCCCGTCGCCGCCCGTCCCGGGACACCGCGTCGTACAGACCATCGCCGAGCGATTACTCATTAGTGGCAATCCATTCGACATCGCCAGGGCGGGGCGCAATGTGCTGATAACGCGCACGCACGCTTCGGCGCTGGATATCCTCGAGCTCGATCCGCTGCGTGTGGCACACACGATTCGTGTCAGTCCGACGCCAACGCGCGTCGTCCCCGGCGGCCGGAGCCAGTGGGTCTACGTGACCAGCCAGTTCACCGAATCGGTATGCATCGTCGACATCGACCGGAAGGTGCAGGTGGGATCGATTCCGGTGCCCGGCCACGCGCTCGGCGGCGTAATGGCATCGGACGGCGTCACGCTGTTCGTGACGACGAATCAGGATCGTCTTGTGGCGATTTCGTCTTTGCAGCGTGCCGTGATCAGCTCGGCCGCCATTCCACTCGCGATTCCCGAGATGACGATCCATCCGTCCGGGCGCTGGGTGTATGTCTCCTGTTGGCGCGCCGGCATGGTTGTCGAAGTCGACGCGACCACCCTGAGCATCGTGCGTCGCTTCGACGTGGGCGGAATAGCGCAAGAAGCAGCGGTCTCGTCCGACGGCCAGACGCTCTATGTGGCGAACGAGGCCGGTTGGCTGGACGTCATTCATCTTCCCAGCGGACGCCGCGCCGCAACGGTCGACCTCGGCGGGGCCGCATCCGGCGTCACGCTGAGCGCCGACGAGCGATACCTGTTTGTCAGCTTGCTTCCCGGACGCGTCGTCGTGCTGCAGCGGCAGGGGCTCGTGCAACGCGCCACCATTCAGACGGGCGGACGTCCGCGCCACATGATCGCGGATCCGGGCGGCGACGGGGTCCTCGTGACAAACGAAGGCGGGTGGGTCGACCGCCTGCGCTAAGCGCCTTCCTCCGCTAGGTTATCGTTCTCGCAAATGAGCCGCCCCAGCGCCAACGACGTCAAATCCTGGTACAACCAGCATTACGCCGCGAAGGGACTCGAGAGCATGCGCCCCGCCGCGGCGTATCCCCTGTTTCTCGATCTGCTCGACGCGCGGCCCGGCACCCGTCTGCTCGACGTGAGCTGTGGCGCAGGCTCACTGCTGGCCGCTGCGCGTGCCCGCGACGTGGACGCCGTGGGCGTCGATCTCTCCGATCAAGCGGTCAAACTCGCCAAACAGGTCGCGCCGCATGCCGAGGTCGCGGTCGGGGCAGGGGAAGCGCTGGCCTTTCGGGATGGCACGTTCGACTACGTGACGTGCCTCGGCTCGCTGGAGCACTTTCTCGACATGGGTCGCGGGCTCCAAGAGATGAAGCGCGTCGCGAAGCCGGATGCTCGCCTCTGTATCATGGTTCCGAATCAGGACTTCATCGGCTGGAAGGTGCTCGGCCACCAGGGTACGGCCCAGCAGGACATCAACGAACATTTGCTGCCGCTCAGCGCATGGCGGCAGCTATTCGAACGTAACGGTCTGTCGATCGAGCGGGTGGTCCCCGATCGCTGGCATGCCACGCGGTGGCGCGCGGCCAATGGCGGGGACGGGAAACGCGGCGCCACGCGGCTGGTTATCGGACCCGCTCTCGAGGCGGCATGGCGGCTCGTTCCGCTGCGCTGGCAGTACCAGTTCGTGTTTGTACTAGCGAACCGTAACACTCCTGCCACTTCGCCATAATCTCCGGCCATCCAAACGCCTGCCGCACGCGCTGCTCGCCTGCTTCCCCCAGGCGTCGCGCGAGCGCTGGATCGCGCGCGATGCGCTCGAGCGCTTGCGCGAGTCGTTCGGGATCGGCGGGCGGGACCAGTAAACCGCTCTTGCCAGATTCGATGATGTCGGTAATGCCGCCGATGTCGCTGGCCACGACGGGAATGCCGTAGCTCATCGCCTCCAGCAGCACGACGCCCAACCCTTCGGTGTCGCCGCGTGAGTCCAGGATCGACGGCAGGACCATGACGTCCGATCCGGCATACGCCTCGCGCAAGCTCTCATCCGGGATACGTCCCAGTATCGCGACGCGACGCTCGAGGCCGGCAACCTGCACCTGTGCTTCGAGCGCCTGGCGCTCCGGTCCTTCGCCGATCACCGTCAGATGCGGCCGCAGCTCCACCGGCAGGCGCCGCACCGCTTCGATCAAGTGCGTTACGCCTTTACGCTCCACCAGCCGGCCGACGAAGACGATGCGAAACTCCTGCCGCGTGCCCCGCGTGACCTGGGGCGGCCGGGCATCATCCGCAAACCCCAGCGTATACGGGATGACGCGCACCGGCACCTGCGCGAAACGGGCAATCTCGCGCGCCGTGTAGGAGGAGATCGCGACGACCGCATCAGACGTGCGCAGCGCCCATTTCACGAAGCCCCGCAGCCACGGCAACCCGCTTTGTACCCAGCGCAGCTCGACCCCGTACCAGGTGCTCACGAGCTTGGCACGGGGGCGTGTCGTGCGGCGTCCCACCCAGCCGAACAGAATGTGCGGCACGGGCCAATGCACGTGGATGATGTCGTACTGGCGGCGACGCGTCAGGCGCCGGATCGCCCACATACCGCCGATGACGTAGAACAGCGGGAGGACGCGGTAGAGCAGGGAGCGGCGCATGCGGTCCGGCGTCGCCTCATCATGCGTGAGATCCTCCCATCGCTTCGCGAAATACCGGAAGCGATGAACCGGAATGCCGTCGTAGGACGAGCCCCCGCCGCCCCGGTAGGCCGATGTGAACACTTCCACTTCATGACCGGCAGCCTGGAAACGCTTGAGCAATGCGACGAGCCACGGCGCGATCACGTCACCCGAGGAGCGAGGAAATGCAGTCATGACGTGGAGAATTCGCATCGGACGTGGACGTATCATACCGCTTTCCGGTGTCGTTCGGGCAGTGGTATCTTTCGCGCTCCCCGCCCCCTTTTTTGAGGAATGCTCCTGGGAGAATCTGCGACGACCGGCATTTTGCGTCGGCACAGCTGGTGGATGCGAGCGCTCCAGACCGTCGTGCTGGTCGGCGCCGCCTACTATCTCCTCAGTCGACAGATCGCGCCCCACTGGACGGAGATTCGCGCGCGTCACTTTGCGTGGCAACCGGCGCCCCTCCTGCTCGGCTCCGTCCTCGTGCTCGGCACGTTAGGCGTACTGGTCGGCGCCTGGATCACCAGTCTGCGCTGGTGTGCCGTGCGCACGACCCCGCTCGATGCCGCGAAGGTGTGGTTTACGGCGAATCTCGCGCGCTTTCTCCCCGGTGGTGTGTGGCAGTTCGCCAGCCTGGCGGTCATGGCGTCGCGCTACGGCATGAGCACCGCCGCCGCCACCGCGACCGTGCTGCTCGAGCAAGTCGTTCTGCTCATCACCGGCCTCGCGGTCGTCGCGGTATTCACGCCCGCGGTGGTGCACGCCACCTGGTGGCAGGCGGCCTTGATCGTCGGAATTATCCTGGGCGTCGTCATCCTGGCACTGCCGCGCCCGGGGGCGCGACTGGGACACTGGCTCGGCCGCTACGTGCCGAGTCTCACCCAGGTGTGGTCGCAGCTCGGCCCCCGGCATTTACTGCAGTTTTGCGTGATCCTTACCGTGCCCTGGCTGATGTACGGAACGGCCTTCCGGCTGCTCGCGCTCGGCTTGCTCGGAAGTGGGAGCATAGGTGCATCGTGGGGCTTCTACATTGCTGCGTTCACCGGGAGCTATCTCGCCGGCGTGATCGCGGTGTTCGCGCCCGCAGGGCTGTTCGTGCGTGAGGCCGCATTGATCGGTGTGCTCACGCCCGTGCTCGGGGGCGGGGACGCGGCAATTCTCGCTGTCGCGTCCCGCATCTGGCTCACGGCGCTCGAGATCATCGCAGGAGTCGTCGTGCTGGCAGTCCCGAGCACACCGAGCGCGTGAACACGTCACCCGCGCCCCACGCCATGTCGCGGTCTCCGGCCGCCGCCTCCGAGTACGTCCCGGCGCGTCCGAACCTGCTCGCGCTCGGGATTCTGTCGCTGTTCATCGTGATCCTCTCGCTTCCCATGCTCTCGGGGCAGTGGCTCGCCTCGCCGCACGGAGATCAGTATTCCAGTGCGTATGCCTTTTATTCCTGGGAGGCGACGGAGTGGCGATCGACGGGGAGCATTCCGCTGTGGAATCCGATGATCATGGGCGGATTACCGTTCCTCGCGGTGGTGACGCACGGCGACATCCTGTATCCCACCGCGTTGCTGCGGTACGTTTTGCCGGTCCATGTGGTGATGAACCTGGCGTTCGTGCTCCACTACATCCTGGCCGGCTGGTTCATGTATCTGTTCCTGCGCCGCATGGCCGCATCGTGGACGGGTGCGGTGACGGGCGCCATCGCATACCAGCTCTCCGGCATCATGATCTCGTACGTGCAGCCGGGGCACGACGGGAAGCTCTTCGTATCCACCATGCTGCCGCTCGCGTTGCTCGCGCTCGTCGCCGCGTTGCGCGACCGCCGGTGGTGGGGCTACCCGCTGCTCGCGATCGCGGTGGGCTTGTGCCTGGTGAGTCCCCACGTACAGGCGACGTACTACCTGTTGATCGCGGCCGGACTCTTCGCGCTGTATTTGACGTTTGGCGAAACGACAACCGAACCGCTCGCGTCGCGCATCAAGCGACTCGCGCTGGCGTTTGTCGCGATCGTCGCAGGCTTTGCGCTCGGCATGCCGCAGCTGCTGCCATTCCTCGAGTACATCCCGCACTCCCCGCGCGCGGCCGGTTATTCGGTGGGTTACTCGGGCTCGACATCGTTCGGTGTGCCCTGGGATCACATCCCGGAGTTCTTCATCGCCGGGTTCACCGGCGACACCTTCAGTCAGAGCTATTGGGGAACCAATCCGCTCAAGCTGCACTCCGAATACCTCGGTCTACCGGTCCTCGCGCTCGCCGCGCTGGGATTCGGCGATCGTCGCCGGCGCCTCGTCTGGTGGATGGGGGGGATTGGCCTTCTGTTCCTGTTGATCGCGTTGGGTGGAGCGACCCCCTTCTACCATCTATGGTGGGCCGTCATGCCGATGGTTAAGAAGACTCGCGCTCCCGGCATGGTGTTTTTTGTGGTCGCCTTCTGCGTCGCGACGTTCGCGGCCTGGGGCGTGACGCGCCTCGAACGCGGGGAAGGGGGACGAGGCGTGCAGACCGCCCGCGTCTGGCTCATCGCGGCGGGCGTCATCGCGCTACTGGGGATCATCGGCGTATTCGGGCAGCTCGCAGCTTCACTGGCGCCAGCCGAACGCGCGGGGATCGCGATTGCGCACGGCGGCGCCATCCGCATCGCAGCCGTGATCGGCGCCATTTTGCTGGCAGCCACGGCACTGCTCGCGTGGGGACGCCTCCAGGGAAGAGTCCCGGCGCTTGCGTTTGCGCTCGGGCTACCGTTGATCGTCGGGCTCGACCTGTGGCGGGACGGGCGTCATTTCTGGACATACTCCCCCCCACCTTCCCGGGGACTCTATCAGACCGATGAGGTCATCGCGCGTCTCCAAGCGGCGCCGAAGCCGCTGCGCGTGTTGGATTTCAACGTCTATTCACAGAACGTCCTGATGGCTCACGGCATCCCGCAGGTGATCGGCTATCAGGGCAACGAGCTGCGCTATTACGATGATCTGCTGGGCGGGCGGAATGAGTGGCGCTACCTGCTGACGTCGACGCGGCTCTGGAGCTTATTGGCAGTGCGCTATGTGCTGATCCCCGACACGGCTGCGGTGCCCGGCTACCATCTGGTGCAGGGTCCGGTGACCACCGCCGCAGGAACGCGGGCATTTGTGTATGAAGCCGACACGATTCCGGCGTACGCACGCGTGATACCCGCCGCCGTGAAGGTCCCGAACGATTCGGTCGCGCCACCCACGCTCGCCGATCCGCGGCTTCCCGGGTACGACCGCGTGGTGCTCCTTGCAGCCAATGCACCGATCAATCCGCCACAGTTGAATGGACTACCGGCGCCGTCGGCTTCGAAGGCGCGGGTCACGGCCTGGGATGCAGGAAAGATGACGGTCGAGCTCGAGCCGCCACCCAGGGATTCGAGCTACGTCTTGATCGCCGAAAACTGGTACGTGGACTGGCAGGCGCGAGTGGACGGCCGACCCGCATTGGTTCTGCGCGGGGACAACGCGCTGCTGACGGTCCCAGTCGCGCCCGGAGCCCGCAAGATCGAGCTCGCGTACCACTCACGGACCTATGCGCAGGGGAAATTGATCGCCTTCGTCACGTTGGTGCTCGTGTTGGCAGGCTTCGTCGTGCCACCGCTCGTAGCGAGGAGAAGGAACGGTGGCTGAGAAAGCGCTCGTCGTCGTTCCGACGTATAACGAATCCGCGAACCTCCCGCAGATCATCCCCCAGATACTCGCGCAGGATCCGCGGCTCGAAGTGCTCGTCGTGGACGACAACTCGCCCGATGGAACAGGGGGCATCGCCGATGCGCTGGCCAGCGCAAGCCCCCGCGTGCACGTCATGCATCGGGAAGGCAAGCTCGGCCTCGGCACGGCGTACCGCGCCGGTTTCAAGTGGGCGCTGGAGCGGCAGTACGACTTCGTGTTCGAAATGGACGCCGATTTCTCGCACGATCCGCGGCATCTGCCCGAGTTCCTCACGGCGATCCAGGATGCCGATCTCGTCCTTGGCTCGCGTTACTTGCAGGGGAGGGTGACGGTCGTCAATTGGCCGATGGGCCGTCTGATGCTATCGTATTGCGCCAACATTTACGCGCGCTGGTTTACCGGCCTCCGAATCTGGGACCTGACGGGGGGCTTCAAGTGCTTTCGCCGGCGTGTGCTGGAAGCCATCGATCTGTCCCAAGTGGGCTCTAACGGCTACGCGTTTCAAATCGAGATGAGCGTTCGAGCATGGCGAAAAGGGTTCAAACTCCGGGAAATCCCGATCGTGTTCGTAGATCGAGCCGAGGGACAAAGCAAAATGAATCGCGCCATCGTGCGGGAGGCCGTGTGGAAAGTGCCGCGGCTCCGGCTGATGGGCTGGTTCGGCCGCATCTGATCGGGTTGCCCATCTATAAGATGACGGGATCGGGCAACGATTTCGTCATGCTGGACGCGCGCGTCTCGCCGCCGTCCGACTGGAGTCCACAGGACATGCAGGCGGTGTGCGCCCGGGGCACCGGGATCGGCGCCGACGGCATCGTGTTTGTCGGTCCGGGAAGCACAGCCGGCTCGACCCGTATGATCTACTACAACGCCGATGGCTCGCACGCGGCTATGTGCGGGAACGCCGCGCTGTGTAGCACGACGCTCGCCGCGCACCTGGGCATTGCGCCCGCATCCGGCATGGAGCTCGAGACCGACGCCGGCGCATACCGCAGTCGCGCAGCGGCCGCAGGTCGCGCCGAGCTGCACCTGGCGCCGGTGGACCCTCCCGCGGTCGTGCCAGGAATCGCGCTTATCGAAGGAGAGCGCCGAGCCGCATTGGCGCGGGTAGGCGTCCCGCATCTCGTGGTCGTCGTCGAAGACGTCGACGCGGTGGCACTGATGGACCGAGGACACGGCCTGCGGTTCGATCCGGCGCTCGGGCCCGATGGTGCCAACATCAACTTCATCTCGTCCAAAGGCTCGGCCCGCGACGGCCGGCAAGTGTGGCGGATGCGCACGTACGAACGCGGCGTGGAGGGTGAAACACTGGCGTGTGGTACGGGTGCCGTGGCTGCCGCGTGTGCGATCGAGGAATGGGGCCTTGGCAAGCTGCCGGTGGACGTTCAAAGCCGCAGCGGCCGCCTGCTCACTATCCGCGCGACCAAGGCCGCGAGCGGGCGCTATGACGACGTGTGGCTGGTTGGAGAGGGGAGAATGGTGTTTCGGGGTGTGATTACATGAACGTCTTGTCCACATTTGTTCACATCACTACTTAACATAACATCTATTATACGAAGTTGGCTGTTATGAGACTGCACCCTTTGTAAGCTCTGCCAGACGGACTTTGGCCTCAGTCGCTGGTCCCTCTTTCGCGAAGTCCTTCAGGATACGTTGATAGTCCGCGATGGCTTTGGACGTATCCCCGGCTGCAACCCAGCTCCGGGCGGCGTCTGACAGCATCTGCGCCTTCAGGAAATCGAGCTGCGCGGCGTTCACACCCGACTCATAGGCTTCTGCAGCCTCTCGAGAATGGCCCAGGTTCTCGTAGGCGGCGCCCAAAAGCCCGTAGGCCTGTGCCCTATAGGCCCTGCCCGCGCCCGGCGCGTAGTCCTTCAATACGTCGATCGCCTGTTGTGGCTGGCCTTGGAGCAGCCGTACGTTGGCCAGCAGCAGCCGGCTCTCTTCCGCCGCGTTTGTGCCGGAATAGTTCTCGATGACCCGGGCAAGCTCACTTGCGGCGAGCGGCAGGTTCTGGCTCTCAAAAGCGAACCGGGCGCCCTGGAGATCGCGACTCGCGATATCCTGCGATCGCTGCTTGGTCGCCTGGGTCCAGAGGAACAGCCCTACCCCCACCAGCACAATCGTCCCGACCCAGGACGACACCGTCCGATGAGCTCGTACCCAGGCGACAAACCGGTCCGAACGTTGCGGCTTTCCGGAAACCGGGGCGCCAGTGGCCGTCACCGGAGTCGGCGTCTGACTACTGCTGCTGCGGGTAGCTGTTGGACTCATGCGTCCTTCGGAATTATCAGTGATCACTGTTCAATGATCATTGATCGATGATCATTCAGCACGTGTGCCGCATGCCCCTGGGGTGACTCGAACACCCGGCCAACGGTTTAGGAAACCGCTGCTCTATCCACCTGAGCTACAGGGGCAGGTCCGGGGCGTAAGCGGCGAAATGTACGTGAGTTAGGCGTAGTGCAGCAAGGCCTCTACACGTCTCCCCTGCAGCCGCTCGCGCCCCTTCAGAAAATCGAGCTCGATCAGGAAACTGAAACCGACCACCGCGGATCCCATGCCGCCCACGAGCTGCGCCGCGGCATTCGCGGTCCCCCCGGTCGCGAGCACATCGTCCACGATCAGCACGCGATCGCCCGCTTGGACCGCGTCGTGATGCATTTCCAGAGCGTCGGTTCCGTATTCCAGCGCGTACTCGATCCGTTGCGTCGCTGCGGGCAGCTTTCCGGGCTTCCGGATCGGCACGAGCCCTGCCCCCAACTCGAGCGCGATCGGCGCCCCGAACAAGAAGCCGCGTGACTCGATCGATACCACCCGCGAAACGCCCGCATCCCGGTACGGCTCGGCCATCGCCTTGACGGCACCGTCGAATAACCCCGCGTCGAGCAGAACGGGCGTGACATCCTTGAACACGATTCCCGGCTTGGGAAAGTCCTTCACATCGCGGACCGCCCGCCGCAACATATCCACGATCTTGGATATGTCGGGTTGGCCCGACTTATCGGATATCAAAGGACCTCGGCAGATCAAGTTCTACTGGAGGTTGAAGCGACTGGACATCGTCCACGCGCGCGTGCGACGGACCGCGCCGCAATGCGCTCTCCAGCTTCGCCAGCGCGGCATCTGGCCCCTCAGAAACTACTTCAACCGACCCATCGGGCAGATTGCGGGCGAACCCGCCGAGCTCGAGGCGTTCGGCCTCATGCATGACAAACCACCTGAACCCCACGCCCTGAACGCGACCACGGATAACCCAGCGGCGGCGCGTCAAACCGACGAGACGTTGCGGCGGCGGCGCCGCACCACGTACACCAGCACGCCGATGAACGTAAGGGGAATCAACGCCAACATCGCCCACGTGACGTAGCGATGTATCTCTGCGGTGCGCAGCGCGCCTTCGTGTTGGCCGAGGAAGTAGCCGATCCACGTCAGAATTGCACACCACACGGCAGCCCCAATGGCGGTATAGCCGATGAACTTTGGTAACGGCATGCCATGCAGCCCAGCAGGAATCGAAATGAGATGCCGGATTACGGGAAACAGCCGTCCGACGAGCGTGCTGATTTCGCCGTGCTCCGCGAAGAACCGCTCGGAGCGCAGCAGATTCTTCTCGCTCAGGAGGACGTATTTGCCGTAGCGCTGAATCAGCGGCCGGCCGATCAGGCGGGCGCCGTAGTAATTCGCGAGCGCGCCGACGACGCTGCCCACGACGCCGCTCAACAGCGCGATGCCGAAGTTCATCTGACCCTTGGCTGCCCAATACCCCGCCGGCGGCATCACCAATTCGCTGGGCACGGGCAGAATGGATGATTCCATAGCCATCAACGCGACGATCCCCGGATACCCAATGGCGAGGAGCGTCTGCAGCAGCCAGTCGACGAAACGTTCAAGCATCGAAGCCGTGCTCACCGACGAGCGGCACGAAGCGCGCGTCGCCGATCGGGGTGGCTTGCACGCCGAGGTCGGTCCGCCGGACGAGCGTGAGTGTTTGAGCGCCCTTCGCTCCCAACGGGATGATCATCCGGCCACCCCGCGCGAGCTGGTCCACGAGCGGCGGCGGGATCTCCGGTCCGCCCGCGGCGACCAGGATCGCGTGGTATGGGGCATAGCCGCTCCAGCCGAGCGTGCCGTCGCCCACGAGCAGCGACACGTTCGTTACACCTGCCGCCCGCAGCGCGGCCTGTGCCGACTCCGCCAGCGAGCGCACGCGTTCGATCGTGAAAACCTGCGCGGCGAGCGCGCCCAGCAACGCCGTCTGGTAACCCGAGCCCGTCCCGATCTCGAGCACGCGTTCCGTCCCCTGCAGCCCGAGCGTCTCGAGGTATCGCGCCTGCGTGAAGGGCTGCGAGATCGTTTGTCCCCGGCCGATGGGAAGCGACGCATCTTCGTAGGCCCGATGGCGGACGCCCTCGGGGACGAAGAGATGGCGGGGCGTGGCAGCGAAGGCACGGAGCACTGCCAGATCCCGGATCCCCTGAGCTCGCAGCTGCTCGACCAGACGCGCGCGATACCCCCCATAGGTGTCGCGGCTTCCGGTCATTTCCCGAGATCCCACTGTTTGACGACTTCGATGAGCTTGTAGTTGGTCAAATCGACGTGCAGCGGAGTGACCGAGATGTAGCCGTCTCGCACGGCCTGGAAGTCGGAATCGGCGCCTCCGGACCACGTCACCCGTCCTCCCCCGATCCAGTAGACCTCCCGCCCCCAGGGATCCTTCATCGTCGCGATCTCTTCGTGAAATACTCGGCTACCGAGATGCGTCACCCGCACACCTTTCACTTGATCACCTGGAATGGGCGGCAGGTTGATGTTCAGCAGCGTTTCGCCCGGAAAGTTTTCGACGCGCAGGATGCGTTGCACCAGCCGCTCGAGCCCCTGGCGGTGACTCTCGAGGTGCTCCAGATCGAAGCTGCCGTAGGAGATCGCCACACTCGGAACACCCGCGGCCAGCCCTTCCATTGCGGCGGACACGGTCCCCGAGTACAGCACGTCCTCACCCATGTTTGGCCCGTGATTGATGCCCGAAAACACCCAGTTGGGACCATCGGGCATGAGCGCCCCCAGCGCCAGCAGCACGCAATCTGTAGGAGTCCCATCGACTTGAAACGCGCCGTCGGAGCGGCGATGAGCCCGCAACGGCCGGTGCAGCGTCAGCGAGTGGGAAGTCCCGCTCTGTTCGCGGTCGGGAGCGACGACGGTGACCTGAGCGACTTTGGCGCAGACATCTGCCAGCAATGCGATGCCGGGTGCCAATACGCCATCGTCATTCGAAACGAGAATGCGCAGCCCTTCCCCGTCGGGTTGGGTGGGGATTGGTGGCGGTACCTCATCGCTTGTGGGAGAGGTCACCGGCTCACGCCGCTCCCGCAACGATGCGGCCGGCGTGCCGCGCAAACGCGCGTGCCATACGCCACGTATCGCTCCACAGCCGGAAATGACTGCGCGCGCCGTGATCGTAGATCGTGGGCACCTCGACGGACGCTACGCGAAAACCCGCGCGGAGCGCATCGAGCAGGAAGTTCGCCTCGTACTCGTAACGCTCCCCAACAGGCTGCACCTGCTCGGCAACCGCACGGGTGAAGGCTCGGAAGCCCGTCTGCGCATCAGGCACGCGCTGACCTCCAATGCGAGTGGCCAGGCGGGCCGAGAGCCAGTTGGTGAAGCGCCGGGGAATGGGCATAGGACCATTTCGGTCGCGCGCACCGAGAACCAGATCGGCGCGGGTATCGACAATCGGACGAATCAGGCGCGGAATCTCTTCGGGACGGTGTTGGCCATCCGCATCGAGCGTGACGACGATCGCGGCCTCCTGGGTGACCGCTGCCACGATCCCACGGCGTAGCGCCGCCCCTTTGCCCAGATTCTGTTCGTGCGTAAGCAGCGTATCGGCCAGATCCGCGTAGCTCCCATCCGTCGAGCCGTCGTTCACGACGACGATGCTGGCACCGGGAAGAGTGGCGCGCGTGCGACTGACGACGCCGCCGAGCGTTGCAGCAGCTTGGAACGCCGGAATCACCACGACCACATGCAACCTAGCTCCCCCCTCCCCCTCCGCCTTCGAGGATCCCGAGCACCAACTTCAGCTCCGTGCGAAGCTCCTTGACCGTTTCCGTCGCGAGCGCGCGGCGCGCTTCCGGTTTGAGCTCTCCCGAGCGGCGGTACTGCTCGATCTTCTGCCGCGCTCCCTCGATTGTGTATTTCTCGGTGTAAAGGAGGTGCTTTACCAGCATGATGAGCTCGATTTCGCGTCGCTGATACACACGGTTGCCGGAGCGGTTTTTCGCCGGATTCAGGAACCGGAACTGGCTCTCCCAGTACCGGAGCACATGCGGCTTGAGATCGGTGAGTTGGCACACTTCGCCGATGGAAAAGAACTCCTGGACCGGCTGCGCCCCCCCTCCCGCCCCCCCGCCGACTCCCCCTGCCGGCAGCCCGCCGCTCACTGCCATTGCTCCGCTTTCAGCTCGCGTTCCATGAGATCTGCGACCGCCTGCCTGGGCGGCTTGTTATTAAACAGAATGTTGGCGACTTCGCGCGAGATGGGCAGCTCGACGCCGTGCTGCTCGCCGAGCGCGACGGCCGTGCGGGCGGTATTGACGCCCTCGACGACGGCCTGCGTCCGCGCGAGTGCCTGAGCGACCGATTGCCCCTGCCCGAGCGCCACTCCGAGGCCGCGGTTGCGCGACAGCGCACCAGTGGCGGTCAGGATGAGATCGCCCAATCCCGCGAGTCCGGCGAAAGTCAGCGGTTGCGCGCCCAGCGCGACGCCCAGCCGGGTGATTTCCGCCAGGCCGCGCGTGATCAATGCGGCGCGGGTGTTGAATCCGAGGCCGAGACCGTCGAGAATTCCGGCCGCAAGCGCGATGACGTTTTTCAACGCGCCGCCCAGTTCGACCCCGATGATGTCGGTGTGGGAATAGACGCGGAAGTGCGGAGTCGCGAACAGTCGTTGGACGCGCTCGGCGACGGCGTGATCGGACGCCGCCGCAACGACGGCGGTGGGCTGGCGCTGGTAGACCTCGAGCGCGAATGAGGGACCAGACAGCACGGCGATCGGCGTGCCGTCTGGCAGCAGCTCCACCAGGACGGCCGACGGACGCTCCAGTTTGTCGGGGTCGAGGCCCTTCGACGCGCTCACCACGAGCGGCCGGCCGCTCAGCGATCCAGCCACCTGACTCATCACGGGGCGAACCGCGTGGGATGGAGGGGCCGACACCACGACCTCCGCACCCCGCACGACGCTCTTGAGGTCCCGCGTCGCTTTCAAATCGGGAGCGAGCGGTGCGGCCGGCAGGAACAGCTCATTCACGTGCCGCTGGTTCACGCTCTCGACGACTTCCGGCTCGCGCGCCCACAGGGTCACCTGCTCGCCTTTGCGCGCGAGCAGATCGGCGAGGGCTGTGCCCCAGGCGCCGCCGCCTACTACCGCGACTTTCACGCGGGCTTGTCTCGCGTGCGAAACCGGTTCTCCGTTCCCGCGAACAGCCGCGCGATGTTCTTGCGGTGCGCGAACACGATCAGCACCACGAGTCCCACGCTCGCCCACAGCGTGTACGGGGCATTCCGCTGGAGCAGCAGGACCCACAGCGGCACGCTCGCCACGGCGACGATCGAGCTGACCGAGACATAGCCCGTGAGCCAGAGGCAAATGCCCCACACCGCAATCGCGAGCAGCACGGCCACGGGAGCGAGCGCGAGGAACATTCCCGCCGCCGTCGCGACGCCTTTCCCGCCCCGGAAGCGGACGTAGGGTGAGAACATGTGCCCGAGGACTGCGGCGCCGCCCAGCGCGACCGGGACCCACGGCCGCTCATCCGCTCCTGCCCAGCCGGAGAACAGCACGATGGGGATCGCGCCTTTCGCGATATCGAACAGCGCCACCGGAACGGCGTACTTCCAGCCGAGAATGCGGTACACGTTGGTCGCGCCGAGATTTCTGGAGCCGTGTTCGCGAAGGTCGATGCCACGTCCCAGCTTGCCGGCGATATAGCTCGTCGGCGTCGCGCCGAGCACGTACGCGGCGAGCAACGCGAGCACGATGGTCAGCGGCGGCCTCGCTTACGCCGGAACTTGATCGTCAGCGGGGCACCGGTGAATTCCCACGCCTCACGAAATCCGTTGTGCAGATACCGGGTGTAGGACTCCGGAATCGCCTCGGGCCGATTGGCGACGACGGCGAAGCGCGGCGGCGCCGTGCCGACCTGCGTCGCGTAAAACAGGCGCACCGATTCCCCCACAGGCTGCGGCGGTTGTTGCCGCGCGAGGAGCTCCTCGAGCACGCGATTTACCTCAGCCGTCGGCACGCGTTTGTTGCGCTCCTCGGCGACGGCGACGATCGCATCGAGCAGTTTGGTGACGCGCTGGCCGGTCTTCGCCGAGACGTAGTAGAACGGGATGAACTGGAGAAAGGGCGCGCGAGCCTTGTTGGCGCGCTCCCCCTCGATCGCGGTGTTCGTCTCCTTTTCATCGACGAGATCCCACTTGTTTACGGCGATGAGGACAGCGGCGCCGCGATCCCAGGCATCGTTGGCAATCTTCAAATCCTGCGCGTGAATGCCGTCGGTCGCGTCGACCACTAGAACGCACACCTCGGCCCGCTCCATGGCGCGCGACGTCCGCAGCACCGAATAAAACTCCAGGTCTTCTTCGACCTTGCTGCGTTTACGCAGGCCGGCCGTGTCGATGAATACCAGCTTTCGATCGCCGTGCATGAAGGGCGTATCAATCGCGTCCCGCGTCGTGCCCGGCTCGTCGGCGACGATATGACGGTCCCGTCCGAGCAGCCGGTTGACGAGACTCGACTTCCCGACGTTGGGGCGGCCCACCACCGCCACGTGAATCGCCTCAGCGTCATCCCCACCTTCTCCGGCTTTGGGGAGCAGCGACACGAGTTTATCGAGCAAATCGCCACTGTTCTTCCCGACTGCGGCCGAGACGGGAAACGGCTCGCCCAGGCCCATTTCGTAAAACGCGAGGTGGCGCGTCTCATCAGGAAGGTCGTCAGCCTTGTTCACGACCAGCAGGACGGGCCGATTCGCATGGCGCAAATACTGAGCGATCTCGAGGTCCATCGGGTGAACGCCCGTCTCGATGTCCACCAGAAAGACGAGCACATCGCTTTCGGCGACCGCCTGCTCCACCTGTCCCCGAATGGCCCGGTTCAAAGGATCGGTCGCGCCGGGGACCATGCCGCCGGTATCCACGAGCCAGAACCGCCGCCCATTCCAGTCTGCGGGCGCGAAATGCCGATCGCGCGTGACCCCGGGCTGCGCATCCACGATTGCCAGCCGCTGGCCGATAATCCGATTGAAGAGGGTCGACTTCCCGACGTTTGGGCGACCGATAATAGCGACGGTGGGGACACTCACGCCGCCACCTCTTCGCCAACCAGCGCGTCCGCAAAGTCATATGACAGCCGCACCGGCATGGGCAGCTGCGCCGCCAGTTCATGGGCCTCGACATCATCCATGAACAGCAGATTGTCGTTCACGGACTCGGCGGGCAGCAACGCGAGATCGAGGTCGCGGCGCTCGCGCAGCGCAGCGAGGACGCCCTCTCCCGGCAGCAGACCGGCGGTCGTGACCGACGCCCCGAACAGCGAGTTCTCGAGGGCGAGGATTTCGAATTGCGCGCCCGTGATCTGCGACAGATCGGCCACGATCGGCGGCAGCAGCGGCCCCATTGCCGTGCCGGTCACCACGCCGATCCGTTTGCCCCGCCAGTTCTCGCGTTCGAGTGCCGGCCGCGCCGCGGCGATGCGCGTCTGGAGATAGCGCACGGAGCCTACGCCGTTCTCGCGCTGCTCGAAATCCCCGTACCACTCCGCGGGCGGCAACGGCAGGTCAGCCTGCAGATAGAGATCATCGGCACCGTAGCACCACGGCACGCCGCGGTCTCCCACTGCGCGCGCCGCAAACTGGTCGACGATTTCCAGAGCCCCGCGACACTCGTCGCGCGTCGGCTGGCGCACCAGCGCGTGTTTGCTGAATTCGGTCAGGGCGACGGGCACCACGGACACCGACAGGACCGCCTCTTCCAGCCCGTACAAATCGCGCAGCGTACGCACCAGCTGCGGGCCGTCGTTAACGCCCGGCACCAGCACTACCTGGGTGTGAAACGTGATCCCCCGCTCCGCGAACCAGCGTAGCTGGGGAATGACGTCGGGCGCCTCGGGATTGCGTAGCAGCCAGCGGCGCACCACGGGGTCGGTTGCGTGAACCGAGACGTACAGCGGCGACAGCCGGTACTCGACGATCCGGCGCAAATCCCATGGCTTCAGGTTGGTGAGGGTCGCGAAGTTGCCATAGCGAAACGACAGCCGGTAATCGTCATCGCGGATGTACAGGACCTTCCGCATGCCCTGCGGATTGCCGTCCACAAAGCAGAAGTCGCAGTGGTTGGCGCAGCGACGGATCCGTGGAGCCTCGAGGGTGACACCCATCGGCAGCCCCTCCGGCCGCTCGATGTCGTACTCCACCTCCTGCCCCGACGGCAAGCGCGCCCGCAGCGTGAACTGATCGTCCGCGCTCAGGAACTCCCAGTCGAGAAAGTCCTCGAGGTCGCGGTCGTTGATCGCGATGAGCTCGGTTCCGGGAGTGAGTTGAAGAGCGGCGCCCAACGTATCGGGAGCCACCGCCTGCACGCGAATCAAAGCTGGCCACCTAGAGGTTCAAGGAGTTTCTGAAGCTAACGATGCAACTTCAACAGCTAATCTCGCTTAGGAGAGACGGTAACGCCAGGCAACGAGCGCGGTACCGGGCACGCGCAGCTGGATCGGCTGCGATCCTTGAGGCGGTAGTTGAGGTACTTCGATGACTTGACTGACCTGGACATGACCCGTCGCGTCGAGGAATTCAAATGTCAGGCGATGCACCGGCGACGGCGTGGTGCCCCCGTTGGTCGCTACGCCTTCGAGGATGTAGCCTGACGAATCGGCCCGGAAGTCGCTGATCGTGATTTCCACCTGGAGGCCGGCTTCGGCCAGATCGCGGTACTTCTGGGCGGAGTCCCGCCGTCCCCGGAGATCCCACCCTGCCGAGATCAGCCGCAAGGTCGTGCGGTTCAGCGGATCGATGGCCTGGAGGCGCTGCGCCACAGGGAGGAGATGGGCCGAATCGCGCAGCGCCTGGTAGCCGTTGGCGAGGTCTGTGAGCGCATCGCGGTCGTAGGGCCGCTGCGTCACGGCGCGCTCGAGAAGCCGCGTGCCGACGGCGAACGCGTTGGCACGCATGGCGCCCTTCCCCGCCTCGATGACCACCTCGGGATCCGTCTTGCGGTCAGTCGGATAGATGGCGTCAAATGCGGCGTTCGCCTCCGAAACGCGGCCGCTTTGGACAAACAGCGTGGCGAGACCTGGAACGGCATCTGTCGCCTCTGGATAGGCCTCGAGATACGCGCGGTAGGCCTTGATTGCGGGATCGAACACGGGCGCGGCGGCCGAGCTGTCGCTTGCGACCTGCGCGGCGCCCGCCGCGAGCGCTGCGCGACGATCCGCGACTGCCCTCGCGCGTGCCGTCGAATCGCGGCTGAACGATTGCTGATCGGCGGGAGCAAGACGCGCGCCCCGCGCGCGGCGCGACGCGGACGACGCCTGGACGCGCGCCAGAACGGTCGAGTCGTTTGTCAGCAGACGCTGCGCGGAGTCGCGCGAGAAGCGGGTGTGCTGCCAGCGTTGCACGGCGGGATCGTTCTGCAGCCGGCGAATGTTCAGCCGGGCCGAGGCGGCGAGCGCGTCCTTCTTCTGCGCCGCGAAGGCGGTGTCCGAGCCTGCCGCCGTGGCTGCCAGGCTCAGGTAGGTGGCCGCGGAATCGAGCTTGCTTTCCGATTCGTAGATCTGCCCGAGCGCGAGGAATGCGCGCGGGTGGGCCGGTCGCAGTGCAGCGGCCTGGCGCAGCAGCAGTTTCGCGGAGTCGAGCTTGTTCTCCTGCCAGTCGCTCAGACCCGCATTGACGGCATCCACCCAGAGGATCTCGCGATAGCGATCGATGTCATCTTTGCACTGGGGGGCCAACGCGACCGCCCGCTGAAAGGCGCTGTCCGCGCCCGCGGCGTCCTTAGTTTCGACGTAGTAGCGGCCGAAGTAATACCAGGCGCCGGGATTCTTATCCTGTTTGTCGAGCGTGATGGCGTGGGTCAGCACATCCTTCGCGTCTTGCAGCAGCCGTTCGCGGGCATTGAGCTTCGTCGCCGCGTTCTGCAGATCGACAATCGCGCTGGTAACGCGAAAGTGTCCTGCCTTGACGTCACAGGGAGGCTGCGGCGGGACCCACTCGTGCGGGCCCTGCATGGCGAGAACCAGCAGGAGAAGCGCTGACGGCATTTTCGTTCCAGAGCGGGCGACGGGATTCGAACCCGTGACGTCCAGCTTGGGAAGCTGGCATTCTACCCCTGAATTACGCCCGCGAACTGGGCGGAATGTGGTCCCACATCCCGCCCACTGTCAATCCGTTATTCCTTGCGATATCGCCACGCGGCGATCGACGGTCCCTTGGGCTTCAGCTCAAAAGGCTGACTCTGGCCCGGCTGAATCGCAGCCACTTGCACGGTGTCGGTCGCCAGCGCTTCTCCCTTGGTGTTCACGAAGTCGAACACGAGCTTGAACGGCGCATTGGATTTGTCGCGCGCGTTCGTAACAAGCCCCTTCACCTCGCGGCCCTCATCCGTCGAATCGAACTGGCTGATCGTCACATCAGCCAGCATCGTCGAGTCGGCAAGACGCAGATAATGAATCGTTGAATCGACCTTGCCGTTCAACTGGTACGCATAGGCCATCATCCTGATCGACTGACGACTCATCGGATCGATCGTGACGAGGCGGCGTGCCAGGGACAGCGCGTTTGCGGAATCCTCAAGTACCTCCGCCGTATTCACGCGGTACAGCAATGTTTCACGGTAGTAAGGGTTGAGCTTGAGGCTCGCGTCGAGCGCCTGCGCAGCCAACTTGTACGTCTCTTTCGAACCTTCGGTGTGTGCGCGATACATCTCCCTCGTGACGGAATCGCACCGCGCCTTGATGCGCGCCATGGTCAGGGCCGGACGAACACCGCGCGCCTGCGTGCGGCAGCCGCTGCCGGCGGCGGATGTATCCGGTTCCTGCGGGACACTCTGGTAAATCTGAACGCCTATGCTGAGGAGCGACATCCAGCCCATCGAATCGGCCTTCGCGATGATCTGCCGGTAAATCGAGAAGGCGCTGTCCTTATTCCCACGCTGCATGTACACGCTACCCAAAGCCGCCAGGATTTCGGGGTCGTTGGGATACACGGTCAAAAACTCCGTGTAAGTCGCCTGGGCTTCTGGAAGTTTCTGCGTGCTCTGCTGGATGCGCCCAAGATTGTAAAGCGCATCCTTGCGGTCCTGGGCGAACTTCGGGTCTTTCGCCGCGATGTCCGCGGCGCGCCGGAAATACACCAGCGCCGAATCCTGTTGACCGGCATTATAGAACACGATCGCCAGATACTTGGCGCTCGTCGGGTCGGCCGGCAGCAGGAACGATGCCCGGCGGAGCGAGGCGATCGCGGAATCGTTGTTTTTGGCCTGAATCGCTGCGATCCCGGCGTTGAAGATCGGCGCCCATAGATAGCGCCGCCAGATATCGATATCACCCTTGCAGTCGGGCTTCAGGGCCTCGGTCCTGGTGAACGCGGTATCCATCCCCCTCGCGTCATTGACCATGATGTAGTAGCGACCGAGGTAGTACCACGCCGCCGGATTCTTTTCCTGCCCGCCCGTGGTCAGCGCTTGCGTCAGGTTCTTCTGCGCGTCTTCCAACTCCTTCCTTTTCTGGTCATCGAATTTCGTCTTGGCGGCATTCTGCAGGTGCAGCAGCCCGCCGTTGACCAGGTAATGACCGGGCTTCAGCTCGCACTTGGGACCGGCCCACCCGCCCGACTGTGCATGCAGCCGACCGGCCAGTATCCCCATCCCCAGCAGCAATACGGCAAGGCAACGAACTGTACGCACGTTCACTCCTTGGCTTTCGCGATGAGAGCCTCGGCATCGCGCTCGACGGCGCGCGCCACGTCGATCGGCGGCCGCCCCAATGCCTTGGCAGCCGCCAGCACATCCTCATACTCCGGTTTCACCCGCACATTGCCGCCATCCAGCACCTTCACTCGAACGGGCACGCCATCCAACCGCACCGTCAGCTGATGCCGCGGCAATGTCGCCCGCTCGGCGAACCAGCGCCGCACCCCCGCGGTCGTGCTATGCCGGAACAGCTCCGCCGTCACCGCATCGGCCAGCGCTTCGGGAGCCATCGCCTCCACTCGAAAACCCTGACGACCTTTTTTCATCTGGACGGGCCACGTCTGCACATCCAGCGCTCCCGCGGTCACGAGCGCCTGTCGCAATGGCTCCACGTACTCGGGACTCATGTCGTCTACGTCGGTCGCGAGTAACACCACGCGTCCTGCCTCACTGGCCGTTTCCGCGACGAGAATCCGCAGCGCATTCGGATAATGCTTGGGATCGCGTTCCCCTGCTCCCCATCCACTACCCATCATCCGCCACCGATCGGGCGGCGCGCCTGCCGATAGCACACGTAACAACGCAGCGCCAGTTGGTGTCGTCGCTTCGCCTTCTACGGGTCCCGAGGTCCGAACCTCGAGTCCCTCGAGCAGAATCGCCGTAGCAGGTGCGGGAACGGGGAGCCGTCCATGGACCGCGTCGACCCAACCATTCCCCACCGCGACCGGGAGATGGTACACGGATTCGACGCCCAGCCGTTCGATCCCTTCGACGCTGCCGACGATGTCCAGCACTGCATCAACGGCACCGACTTCGTGCAGATGTACTTTGTCAGGCGCAACACCGTGGACCCGCCCTTCCGCTTCCCCGATCAGCTGGAATGCGCGGACAGCGCGCGCCTTCACCCAGTCGGAAATAGGGGCCCGCTCGACCAGCTGAACCAATTCGCCGACGTGACGGCCATGCGGCTGCTCCGGAATCTCGAATGTGACCTGCTTGCAGGTGACCTCGGAGCGCCGTGCGTCTCGAACCGCAACACGCACATCCCTTACCCCGAGGCGATGAGGTAGCTCCTGCAGCCAGGAGAGCGGAAGGCCCAGGGACAGCAGGGCCCCCAGCGTCATATCGCCGCTGATTCCGGCAGCCGGATCGAAGATGGCGATGCGCATCGGTGGAAGTCCAGGAATATAAATGGCTTAGGCCTTGTAGAGCCACCCGGCGCCGGTATTGAACAGCACCACGCGCTCCTCGCCACGCACCAAACCCCTCTCCTTGAGCGCCAGGACGCCTGCCAGCGCGGCTCCTCCTTCGGGAGAGGCATCGATGCCCTCAGTAGTCTGGAGCTCGGCCGCGGCTGTTTGTAGCGCCTCGTCGCTCACCGCTACCGCACCGCCATGGCTCTCCCGCAGCGCCCGCAGCATCAAGCGGTCGCCGAGTGGCGCCGGCACGCGCAGGCCCGCAGCAACCGTTTGGGGGTCGGGCCACGGACTGGCGCGCTCCGCGCCGCTATCAAAGGCCTGAACGACAGGCGCGCAGCCGGTGGCCTGTACGGTGTACATGCGCGGCAACGCGCCGCGCACCCAGCCGCTGTCCTGGAGCTCTCGAAACGCTTTCCACATACCGATCAGACCCGTGCCACCACCTGTCGGATAGACGATGACGTCGGGGAGTGTCCAACCGAGTTGCTCCGCCAGCTCGAGACCGAGCGTCTTCTTGCCTTCGATGCGATACGGCTCTCGCAGTGTCGACACATCGACGGCCCCTGTGCCGGATGAAAACAGGCGGGCGGCGATGCCGCAGTCACCGATGTGGCCATCGACCAGCTGCAAGTCCCCGCCGAAGGCGCGAATCTGTTTGAGTATTGGCGACGGCGTAGTGGCGGGAGCGTACACCCGCGCCCGTACACCGGCGCGTGTGGCATAGGCGGCGAGCGCGATGCCGGCATTGCCCGCCGTCGGAACCACGAACTGCGTGGCTCCGGCCCGCACGGCGCGGGTGATTGCGGCCGCGAGGCCGCGCGCTTTGAACGATCCCGTGGGGTTGGTGCTTTCGTCCTTCACCAAGAGCTGTGCGAAACCATGCCGGGCGCCGATGCGCTGCGTGCTGAGCAGCGGCGTGCCGCCTTCTCCAAGTGTCACGGGACGCTCGCCGTCCGCGAGGGGCAGCCATGCGCCGTATCGCCACATCGTCCAGCGTTGGCCGCGTAACAACGATTTCGCTTCCGGCGCAGGAAGAGTTTCGTACCGAACCAGATATGGAGAACCGCACGTCTCACAGACGCCCGGGAGACCCTCGGTGTCACGCGTGCGCACGGGAACGCACGCCGAGCACTCCAGCGTCCAGGTGGTCACGCGCGTTGATGCAGCCGGTCGAGAATGCGGTCGGCGAGCTTGGTGGAAAATCCCGGCAGGGTCGCGATCTCCGCGGGCGTCGCGGTTCGCACGCCGGCGAGCGATCCAAAGCGTTCGAGTAACAGGCGCCGGCGTGCGGGCCCAATTCCGGGAATCCTCAGCAGCTCCGACGTGATCGTCCGCTGCGCCCGGCGCTTGCGGCTGTAGCTGACGGCGAACCGATGCGCCTCGTCACGCGCGCGTTGCAGCAGCTTGAGCGATGGACTGCTGCGCGACAGCCGCAACGGATCGGCGTATCCCGGGAGATAGATCTCTTCGTCCCGCTTCGCCAGACTGACGATGGGCAGGCGCTCCTGTCCCTGCGCGCGCGCGGCTTCGACGGCAGCCGCGAGCTGCCCCTTTCCTCCATCGATCACGATCAAGTCGGGAATTTGCTTGTGCTCGGTGACGCGACGCGTCAGGAAGCGGCTCACGACTTCCTTCATCGCCGCAAAGTCGTCGATTCCCTCCACGCCCTTGATCCGATAGCGGCGATATTCGGCTTTGCGAGGCCGGCCCGCCTCGAACCACACCAGCGAGCCCACGGTGTCACGGCCCTGGTTGGTCGAGATGTCGATGCACACCATCGAGCGGGGCACAACCGGCAGACCAAGGTCGCGCCCGAGTGAGAAGACGGGATCGGCGGCGCGCTCATCGATGTCGAACGATTCGATCTTGAAGCTGTCGAGGAGATGGCGGGCATTCTGGTCCGCGAGCTCGACGAGCTTGGCCGAGACGCCGCGTTGCGGCACGACGAACTCCACGCCGGGTGCGAGCTCGCCCAACACTTCGAGATCGGCCGGCGCGAACGGCATCACCACGCGTTGCGCGCGCTGCTCGAGCGGGAGATAGTAGCCGACCAGGAACGTGCGCAGCACCTCACCCTCCGCCGCATGCTCGACGTGCTCGAGAAATCGGTGCTCACGCGCGATCAGGCGGCCGTCGCGGATCCGCAGAATGACGGCAGCGGCATCGTCGCCGTCACGCGCCAGACCAATGGCGTCGGCGTCTCCGCCGCCGACCACCTCGACCGTCTGCGGCCGTTCGAGCTGATCGAGCCACTTGAGCGCATCGCGCAGCTGCGCCGCCCGCTCGTAGTCCTGCGCCGTGCTCGCTTCGTGCATGCGCTCGCGCAGCCGCGCCCGGACCTCCAGCGTCTTGCCGGACAAAAACAGCAGCACATCGTCGATCATGCGCCGATAGTCTTCGGCGCTTTGAGACCCGACGCACGGCGCTTTGCACCGCTCGATGTGAAAGTCGAGGCAGGGCCGGTCCGGTGCGTCCTCCGGCAGATGCCACGAGCAGGACCGCACGGTGAAGATGCGGCGGATGATCTTGAGCGTTTGGCGAAGCGTTGCGACATCGGTATAGGGGCCGAAGTAGCGGGCGCCGGGAATCGTCACCCGGCGGACCACCAACACGCGAGGGAATGGCTCGGCGAGCGTCACGGCGATCTGGGGATAACTCTTGTCGTCGCGCAGCCGGATGTTGAATTTCGGCTGGTTTTCCTTGATCAGCGTGTTTTCGAGCAGCAACGCCTGTGCTTCGTTCGGGACGACGATCGTCTCGAGGTCGGCAATCTGGTCGCGCAAGAACTCGCGCTCGGTGCTTCCCTGCTCCACCGCAAAATAGGCAGGCACCCGCGTGCGCAGATTGGCCGCCTTCCCGACATACAAAATCTCTCCCTCGGCGTTTTTCCAGATGTAAACGCCGGGGCGAGCGGGAAGTGCCGCTAATTGACGGGCGAGCCGGTCAGAGATTGCCATGCGCGTGTCGCGTCGGGGTGGCGGAACGCCAAAGTGAGCGCCCCGTAAACCACCCCAAACATACCCAGCACGGCAATGCCCTTCGGGATGGGTCGCCAGCCTCCGAGCAGGTGCTCGACTCCCACGGCGGCGCCGCCCGCCACCACACCGGCCAGCACAATCCATCCCAGATTGCGCCAATCGCGTGCCTGGAGCACCGTGCCGATCCGGCGATCGAGGTCGCGCAGATGCATCACGGTATTCAGCGTTCCACCCACGGACGAGCCGAGCGCGATCCCCGCCGGGCCAAAGCGCTTCATGAGCAGCCACGAGAGCACCGCTGAGACGACGAGGGAAGAGGCCGCGATCGTCACGGGCGTCCGCGTATCCCGCAGCGCATAAAAACCCGAGGCGAAGAGCTTGACCGTCGACTGACCCAGGAGCCCAATCCCGTAGGCGGCGAGCACACCGCCGACCAGCATGGTGTCGTCGGCGTCGAAGCGGCCGGTCTGGAACAGCGCGCCGATAATCGTCGGTCCGAGCGCCGCAAAGGCGAAGGCGGACGGAATGACGAAAAACGCGATCCGCCGAAACCCGGTCGCAATGCGGATCCGGAGCTGCTCGTTTGCCGTCGCCGTCGTCGCGTCGCGCGAGAGCTCGGGCAATGATGCCGCGGCCACCGAGACCCCGAACAAGCTGATCGGCAATACCTGAACGAGCTGTGCATATCCCAGGCTCGCGAGACCGCCTTCCCCAGTGAAGGAGCCCAGGAATGTGTCCACGAGGCCGGAGAGCTGCGCCACTCCCGCGCCGACGACGAGGGGAGCCCACGCGACGATCACCTGGCGCACGCCTTCGGGCGCCACGCTGACGTGGAGCGGAATTCCTCGCAGCAACCGCCAGCACACCGGCAGCTGCACGGCGATTTGCAGCACGCTTCCCGCGACCGTCCCCCACGCGAGCGCCAGTGCCAGGCGATACAGCTGCTCGGCGGGCGCCAGTCCACGTCCATTCAGCCAGACGGCCGCGCCGATCATCGCGGCGATCCCGGCTACGTTCCATAGCGCCGGCGCGGCGTACGGCAGGAAGAAGCGTCGATGTGTGTTGAGAATCCCAAGACACCAGGCCGACACGACCATGAGCCCGGTCATGGGGAAGAGGATGCGAACGAGCACCGTGGTGAGCTCACGCCGCGGCCCGTCGAATCCCTGCGCGACGATCGCAGTGATCGCGGGGGCGAACGCGATTCCGAGGACGGCCAGCACCCCGCTCGCGAGGAGCAGCAGGCCCAGGATCGCGCCGGCGAGGACGCGCGCGGCATCCTTGTTCTGCTCGTTCAGGCGCGCATACACGGGGATGAAGGACGCCGAGAGCGTGCCTTCACCGAGCAAATTGCGCAGCGCGTTGGGAATGCGCAGCGCGGCGCGGAACGCGTCGGCGACGGCGCCATTGCCGAAGTAGTGGGCAAACACGCGCTCGCGGACGTAGCCGAGCACGCGGGTGACGAGGATGCCGGCCGCCACCCGCGCTGCGTGACGGCCGCCGCTCTCCTTCAAGTCGTCGGTTTCTTTCGGCGGGGGTCTTCGAGCAGCCGTTGCATGAATTGCAGCTCTTCCCGCATGCCGGACATGGAGCGGTTCAGGTCCTCGATTTCGCTCTCCAGCAGCTCGACCTTGCGCTGCATGTCGCGGAGCTCAGGCGGCGGTCCTTCGACGCGCCCTTCCATGCGCCGGGCCACCGACCTCCCAAGCGGCGAGTCCACCAGGATCGCCGCGATGGGAATCAGCAGCGCCACAATGAGAACGATGACGAGGACCCACATGCCCGCATTCTATGAAGCGGCAGCCCAGCGCGCCACCTCTTGCTCGATTTCGTCGAGCAGCGAGGTACCGTGGCGCGCGAGAAACGAGGCGATCGTGAGTACGCGCTCCTGCGGCTTACCAAGCGGCGCCAGCGCCGCGCGGGTGCGCGCGAGCTGGCTCACCAACGTGCCCTGCGAGCGTTTCAGACTCGCGACGAGTTTTTTCTCGATTTCGTTCGTGCCGGCGAGCGCCGCATTGCGAGCGGACTCCACCGTCCGTTCCAGCGTGGGGTCGAGCTGGTGAACTTCGCCACTGATTCGCGCGAATCGGGACTCCACATCCTGGCGCAGATCATTCAGCGCCGCCACGAGGTCGGGAGGCAGATCCGCTTTTGCGATGCGACTCTCCAGTGCGCCGGGTTGCCCATTGAAGTCGGCAGGCGTAAGCCCGTGCTTGGTCAATACCTTGTCGACCCGCGTTTCGATGAGGAGGCCCGACCAGCGGGGCACGTGCGCCTGGGGCGTCACGCCGAGACTCGAGAACAGCGGGCCCGACTCGGGCAGGTACTCCATTTCTCCGGGACCGCCGACGTACCCGAGCGTCGGGAACAGCGCGGCCTCGATCACGGGGCGCAGCAGCACGTTGGGCGACAACCGCTCCGGTGTGTCGGCCGCGATCTGTTCGAGCTCGGCGCGCGTGAAGCGCTCGCCGCTGCGGCGCGTGACGAACGCAGACCCGTCCTGGCGTAGGCGATCGCGCCCGAGCCGGCCCTCGACCAGTACCGGTGTGAGGCCGTCCTCGAGCGTTTGATCCAGCGCGCGGAGCAGCCACGGCGCCGCGGCGCGCTTCGCTCGGCGATCGTGCGCCCGAAAAATCGCGAGACCCGTTCGCCGGGCGCCGAGCAGCCGCTGCAGCGCGTCGGCTCCCGCATCCGCCAGATTCGCGTCAGATCGATAGCTCGCCCGGAGCCACTCCAGCACGTCGCCTTTGCTCTCGGAGTCGGGGAGCGCCGCGTCGATGGCAGCGAGCGCGGGACCGATATCCGCTCCCAGCGCTTCGCGAAACAGCGGCCACTGGGGTGCGTCATGCGGGCGCTCGCGCAGCATGATCTGCACCGGCTCGCCCTCGCGACCCTGAACCCACGCGTGATTCGCCTCGGCAAAGTCGTGGTCGTCGCCCGCCACCCAGAACACGGGCACCACCGGCACACCGCGCTCACGCTCCAGCCGCTCGCCGAGCGCGACGGCGGACATCGCTTTGAAGACCGTATAGAGCGGTCCCGTGAACAGCGCCGGCTGCTGGCCCGTTGTGATCGCCAGCACTTCGCCGTTGCTGAGCCGCTCCCGGCCCGGGCCCGGCACGATCGCGGCGAGTACATCGGGATCGACGCGGCGTGGCCGAAGCGAGGGGATCGTTGCCCGTGGGGCAGCGATGGGGGTGGCGACGATGCGCGAGATCATGACCGGGCCGCCACCAGAATCACACGTGGCGCGTCGGGTCCGAGCCGCGTCCCGTCGTAGTCGCCGAATTGGGCCACAACATGCAGGCCGGAATCCATCAGAAGCGCGGCCAGCTCATCGGGGCTGTACAGCCGCACGCGCTCCTCGAACCGCCGTCCTTCATCGCGCAGCTCGATCTCCTTGATCACAAAGCGGCCGCCCTGGCCGATGCGCCGCGTGACGCGCACCTCGGTCCGGCGATCGTCCGTGCCGGCTCGGCCCTCCGCTTCCTGGCTGAGCTGCACAGTCCGGCGCACCAGCTCCGCATTGAGATAGTCGAGTACGAAGTGCCCGCCGGACGCGAGCGCGGCGGCCACCTGATGGACCACGCGACGATGTTCGTCATCGCTCAAAAAGTAACCGAATGAGGTGAAGAGGTTCACCGCCAGCGCGAAACTGCCGTCCCGGAACGGCAACGCTCGCATGTCGCCGCGCACGAGCCCGACGCGCGTCCGCTCGCGCGCGCGCCGCAGCATGGCCCGGGAGAGATCAAACCCCACGACCCGCCCGCCGAGCCGTTCCAGCGCCGCCGCGTGACGGCCCGGTCCGCATGCAAGGTCCAGAATCCGATCCCCGGCGCTCCACCGGACGACGCCGCGGATCAGATCTACGGCGCGGCGCGCGTCTTCCTCGTCGCGGTGAGGATACAGGGCATGATACTCCTCGCCGAACCACTGCTCGAACCACTCGGTCATTCGGCCAGCAATGTGGTGCGGTCGGCAGCGCCCAGGTCACCCGCGATGGTACGGTTCTCCACGCCGAATCGTATGCGCGCGATACAGCTGCTCGTAGACCACGACGCGGGCCAATTCATGGGGCAGCGTCAGTGGACCGAGACTCCAGGTCCGCTCGGCCCGATGCAGGACATCCGCGGGAAGACCGTTGGCGTCGCCAATGATGAACGTGACATCCCGCCCGTCCATCTCCCAGCCGCCGACCAGATCCGCCAGCTCCCTCGACGACCATGCTTCACCTTCGCGCGCGAGCGCCACGAGACGCGAGTCCTCCGAGGAGGAGATCCGCGCCTCTTTCACTTCCCGTTCCTCGATTTTGGCGTAGTGTCGGATCCGGCTCAGATAATCGTCACAGGCCGCCCGCAGCGCCGCGCTCTTCATGCGACTGCCGCCGACGGCGATGAGACGGTAGCGCATCAGGCATACATGCCGCGCAGCCGATGCATCGCCGCCACGCGATCGACCGCGACGATATACGACGCGATGCGGTTGGCGACTTTGTGTTTCGCCGCCATGGCCATCACTTCGCCGAACGATCTGACCAGAATGGCTTCGAGGCGCCGGTTGACCGTGTCCTCGTCCCAGAAGTAGCCGCCACGGTCCTGCACCCATTCGAAGTAGCTCACCGTCACACCGCCGGCGTTCGCGAGAATGTCGGGGATCACGAAGACACCTTTGTCCTCGAGCACCTTGTCGGCCGCCGCGCTCGTCGGACCGTTCGCGCCTTCGCAGATGATCTTCGCTTTGATGTGACGCGCATTCTTGCTGGTGATCACGTTCTCGGTGGCGGCGGGAACCAGGACGTCACAGTCGACCGTCAGCAGCTGGTCGTGCGGAATGGTGCCCGCCTTGGGATAACCACTGAGCTGACGATGCTCCTTGACCCATGTGAGCAAGTCCTGCACGTCCAGGCCCTGGGGGTTGTGCAGCGCCGCGGATTTGTCGGAGACGGCAACAATGATGGCGCCTTCCTTTGCCATCAAATCCGCGGCCACCGATCCGACGTTGCCGAACCCCTGCACCGCAACCCGCGCGCCTTTGAGCGTCATGCCGAGCTTCGTGAGCGCCTCGCGGGTCACGATCATGCACCCGCGTCCCGTGGCCTCACGCCGCCCCAGCGATCCCCCCATCTCTACCGGCTTGCCGGTGACGACCGCGGTGACCGTATGACGCTTGTGCATGGAGTAGGTGTCCATGATCCACGCCATGACGCGCTCGTTGGTATTCACGTCGGGCGCGGGCACGTCCGAATCAGGACCCAGGATTTCGATGATGCTGGAGGTGTAACGTCGCGTGACCTTCTCCAGCTCGGCCATCGACATCGTGGTTGGATCGCACACGACGCCACCCTTTGCGCCGCCGAACGGGATGTTCACGAGCGCGCATTTCCAGGTCATCCACGCAGCCAGCGCCTTGACCTCTTCCAGCGTCACGTTGAGATCGAAGCGGATCCCGCCTTTCGCCGGACCGCGCGATGTGTTGTAGAGCACGCGGTATCCGGTATAGACCTCGACCTCACCGCTGTCGCGCACAATCGGAACGGAGACGATGATCTGTTTTTCGGGGTTTCGGAGCACTTTATACAGGCCGCGGTCCAGGTTCAGGAGCTTCGCGGCGTGATCGAAGCGCTCCATCATCGCTTCGAAGGGATTCTCTTCGGCGAGGAATGTCTGTTTGTCGGGTCGGATGATGGCTGGTTCGCTCATACCGCTCGCCTCAGTACCCCTTCCAGGACGCGTTCGACCGCATCGCCATTGAGCTCCCAGAATAGCGCCAGCTCCGCGACGAGGGGCTCTGGCGCATCGGACGGCCATCGCTGCCTGAGCTTCACGGCGTCCTTCTCGGTGACCACAACATAATCGGCGTCTTTTGCGGCCAGCGCGAGCCGGGCAATGTCCCCTGCGGGATAGGCGTGATGATCCTGGTACGCCATCAGCTGCACCGTCGCGCCGGTGGCGCGGACCTGGGCCGCAAAGCTCACCGGATCGGCGATGCCGGCGGCCACCACGACGCGCTTGCGGGCGAGGAGGGAGAGCGACACCCGGCCGCCAGAGCGCAGGCCGCGCAGCCCCTCGACCGCCAGGTGCGCGCTCGCAACCACCGCCTTCGGCCAGCGGCCGGCGATGCGCGCAGCCAGCCGGTGTGCTTCGGCGATCGCCGCGCGACGCCGCGTGACCACGATGACGTCCGCCCGGCCCAACGCATTCCAGTCCTCGCGCCACGGTCCTGCGGGCAGCGGCCACGCGATCGCGCGTGGCGGCGCGCTTTCGGTGCTGACGAGCGCCACGTTCACGTCGCGCTCCACGTCGAGGCGTTGATACGCGTCGTCGAGTACGAGCACCTGCGCGCCTGCGGCGCGGGCCACGGCCGCCCCCGCCACGCGATCG
>Ga0136846_1221113_pt1 | contig 41152 bp, 37 predicted proteins | sample HopSoiMetagenom2_FD_96841 | JGI IMG/M metagenome (GOLD analysis project Ga0136846, IMG submission 96841) | Grasslands soil microbial communities from Hopland, California, USA - 2 Assembly 2016 (version 4) | ecosystem: Environmental > Terrestrial > Soil > Grasslands | place: USA: Hopland...
CCCGTCTCTGAGGGGAAGAGCTTAGGGGACAAGCGTTTACGAGGACCGGAACCCCGCAATTCTAATTGTCGTCACCCCGCAGTTCTAATTGTCGCCCAACATCCAGGGTCCTTTTCCATATTGGAGGGTCAGGTGCTCCGCCACCGCGGTGCGCAACGCGGCGAGCGCCGCAGCGTCGTCAGCCGTCGCGGGTTCGAGCCTGACGTGCACGACCCTACGCTCCGAACGCCAGCCGGTCCGCCAGGGTATGTGGGAGGCCTGCTTTGCGAATACGGCGCTGGGACTCCTGAATGGGATATTCGACCCTGTACCAGCGGACGATGCCCTTGGCGCTGTCGTAGGTCATGTAGGAGGCTCTGGGATCGCGGTCGCGCGGCTGGCCGATGGAGCCGGGGTTGATGAGGTAGCGCCCCCCCGGATCGAGCTGGATGCGGCCGCTGGTGCCGCGCAGGGCCTTCACTCCCAACAGCCGCCCCTCCAGCCAGAAGAGCGACGGGATATGGGTGTGGCCGAAGAAGGTCACCGGCATCTGGAAGCGGGAGAAGATCTCCCAGGCGTCGACGTCGGAGAAGACGTAGGTGTCCTCGTCGAGCGGCGAGCCGTGGCAGATGGCGAGCCCCTCCTCCACCTGCACCGGCCCCCGGGGGAGGCTGCGCACGTAGCGGAGGTTGGCCGGAGTGAGCCGGCCGGTGGTCCACTGCGCCGCCGCCAGCGCGGTCTGATTGAAGTTGCCGCCGGAGTCGATGCCGGTCACCACCTTGTCGTGGTTGCCGCGCACGGTGTGGAGGCGGGGCCCGAGGTCGCGCACGGCTTCGACCACCTGGTTGGGCGCGGCGCCGTAGCCCACCAGGTCGCCGAGCACCAGCACGGCGTCGAAGCGCTTGCGGCGAGCCCGCCGCAGGACGGCCTCGAACGCCTCCCAGTTGGCGTGCATGTCCGAGAGAATCAGATAGCGCACCGGTCTTCCCCGATCAACGATCCCCCAATCCAACGCCCCCGATCAACGATCCCCGATCAACAGGGCGATCCTCGCCGCGATCTCCTCCGGACCCTCGCCGGGAGCCACGTCGACTGTCACGTCCGCCCGGCGGTAGGCCGGCAGCCGCTGATGATAGAGCGACAGGGCCTGCACCTCGTCGCGGAACAGCGGGCGGTCCGCCTTGCCCAGCGCGCCGATGCGCGCGACGATGGTGGCGAACGGCGGGTTGAGCCACACCGAAAGCCCGTTGGCGCCGATCCAGCGCGCGTTGGCCTCTGACACCATGGTACCGCCTCCGGTCGAAACCACCACGCCTGGATGCCGGGCGGTGTCGCGCAGGAGCTCGGCCTCCATCTGGCGAAAGGCGGGCTCCCCCTGCTCTGTGAAGATCTCCCGCACCGTCGTTCCCGCCCGCTTCTCGATCTCCTCGTCCAGGTCCACGAACGGCACCCCCAGACGCGCTGCCAGCCGCCGGCCCACGGTCGTCTTGCCGGAGCCCATGAACCCCGTCAGGTAGACGCGCATGAGCGATGGCTGCCAGCCGCCGCCAGCAGCCGGCGGCAGTTGGCGCCGATGTCGCCGCGGCAGACGGCTCCCAGCACGGCCGCAGCGTCGGCGCCGGCAGCCAGCACCGCCGCCACGTTGCCGGCGTCGATGCCGCCGATGGCCACCAGCCGCCGGGCCGTCCGCGGCATCCGCGTCGTCCGCGTCGTCCGGAGACTGGCCCGGCGCACGAAGTCGAGGCCCACCACCGGGTCCGGCCGCTCCTTGCCCGTGGTGGGGAAGACCGGCCCCACGGCGATCACGTCCACCTCCGGGTCGGCGTCCGCGGCGGCGAGTTGCTCTTCGCCGTGGGTGGAGAGGCCGAGCCGCACGCTATGTCCCACCACCCGCCGGGCCGCGGCCGGCGGCAGGTCCGCCTGGCCGAGGTGGAGGCCCTGTACAGGGAAGAGTGCCGCGAGATCGGCCCGATCATCCACCCAGAGCTCGACGCCACTGCCTTCGAGAGCCCGGCAGCACGCCTCCAGCGCGGGGTACCACTCCCGCCCCGACAGCCGCTTGCCCCGGACCTGGATCCAGCGCACGCCCGCCGCCGCCATCTCGGCCACCGCGGCGGCCAACGGCCTGGGATGGAGCGCCTCGGCGTCGGCGATGGCATAGATGGCGGACGTCATTTGCCGCCGTCGCCCGACCGCCCCTCCCGCTGGAGGAAGCGTTCCATGAAGCGCGTCGACAGCCGTCCGGCGACGAAGTCCGGATCGCGGAGGATGCGCCGGTGGAGGGGGATGGAGGTCTGGATCCCCTCGACCACGAAGAAGTCGAGCGCCCGGCACATGCGGGCGATGGCGTAGTCCCGCGTGCGGTCGTGCACGATCAGCTTGGCCACCAGCGAGTCGTAGTACGGCGGGATGACGTAGTCCTCGTAGCCGTGGGTGTCCACCCGGGTGCCGGGCCCGCCCGGCAGGTGGAAGGTCTTGAGCGGGCCGGGGCTGGGCGCGAAGGTGTCCGGGTTCTCGGAGTTGACCCGGCACTCGATGGCGTGGCCGCGGGGCTTGAGGCCGTTCGGGATCTCCAGCGGCCGGCCGACCGCCACCTCGATCTGCATCTTCACCAGGTCCATGCCGGTGACCATCTCGGTGACCGGGTGCTCGACCTGGATGCGGGTGTTCATCTCCATGAAGTAGAAGCGGCCGTCGGAGTCGAGGAGGAACTCGATGGTGCCGGCGTTCTCGTAGCCCACGGCCTCGCAGAGGCGCACGGCCGCGGCGCCCATCTCCTCGCGCAGCTCGGGCGTCATGGCCGGCGACGGCGACTCCTCGATGAGCTTCTGGTGCCGGCGCTGGATGGAGCACTCGCGCTCGCCCAGGTGGACCACGCGGCCGTGATGGTCGCCGAAGACCTGGAACTCGATGTGGCGCGGCTCCGTCAGGTACTTCTCGACGTAGATCGAGCCGTCGCCGAACGCCTTCTCGGCCTCGTTCTGCGCGGCGGCGAACTGACCGGCCAGATCCTCCTCGGCGTGGACGATGCGCATGCCGCGCCCGCCGCCCCCCGCCGAGGCCTTGAGGATGACCGGATAGCCCACCTCCGCCGCCAGGCTCACGGCCTCCTCGACGCTCTGCAACGGGTCCTGGCTGCCGGGGAGCACGGGCACGCCCGCCGCCTTGGCCGTCTGCCGGGCCTTGGCCTTGTCGCCCATCAGGCGGATGACCTCCGGGCGGGGCCCGATCCAGCCGATCTTGCACTCGCTGAGCACCTCGGCGAAGTGGGCGTTCTCGGCCAGGAAGCCATAGCCGGGATGGACGGCGTCGGCGCCGGTGATCTCGGCGGCCGAGATGATGGACGAGATGTTGAGGTAGCTCTGCTTCGAGGGCGGCGGACCGATGCAGACGTCCTCGTCGGCGTAGGTGACGTGCAGGCTGTCGCGGTCGGCCGTCGAGTAGACGGCGACCGTCTGGATCCCCAGCTCCTTGCAGGCCTGGATGATGCGCAGCGCGATCTCGCCCCGGTTGGCGATCAGGATCTTCTTGAACATCGGCGGGCCCGGGGTCTCAAGCGAGGCGGATGGCGAAGAGCGGCTCACCGAACTCCACCGCCTGGGCGTTCTGGGGGTAGATCTCGGCGATCACCCCGTCCACGTCCGACTCGATCTCATTCATCAGCTTCATCGCTTCGATGATGCAGAGCACCTGCCCCTTCTTCACCCGCGAGCCGACCTCGACGAAGGGCTCGGAGTCGGGCGACGACGCACGGTAGAACGTACCGACGATCGGGGAGTTGAGGATATGGGTGCCCGCCTGCGGTGCGGCGGGCGCCGCCGCGGCGGCCGGAGCAGGGGCCGGCGGCGCCGCGGCCAGGACCGGAGCGGCAGCGGCGGGGACCGCCCCAGGGACCCCGGCCGGGGCCGGCTGGACCGCCGCCGTCACCGCCACCAAGGGCGCCGCCTGCTGGCCGTCGATCTTGAGGCGGAATCCCGAGCGCTCGAGCTCGAGACCCTGGAGCCGGTTCTGGGCCACCAGCTCGATCAGTTCCTTGATCTGTTCAAATGTCAGCACGTCGATGCCCTTTGCCAAGAGGTCAACCAAGAGGTCAGGAGAGCTCACTCTCCAGGAGCAGACGCGCTCGCCGGAGCTCGAACCGGGCCCGCCCATAGTTGCCCTCGGGTCCAAGCACGAGAAGCAGATAATAATCCGCGGCGACAGAGCTTACCATCAGCGTCAGCCGGTCCGTGGTCACCGAGAAGTGCTGCACCTCGCCGACGTCCAGCTCGCGGTGGTTCTCGGTGATGGAGCGCACCTGGGTGACCAGCTCGGCAGCCAGGACTTCGAGGTCCAGGCTCGGATCGGAGCTGACGGATTCCACGGGCATACCGTCCCGGGCCACCAGCGACAGGGCGAGAGCGCCCTCGATGCGGTTGCTGATCCGGCTCAGTTGGTCAAGAAACATCGCGCTGGCCCCCCCGCCGGATGCGCTCCAGGTAGCTCTTCAGAAGGAACGCCTTGCGGGCTCTCCCCTCCGCTTCGCCCGACCGGCCGCCCGGCTGATACCCCGCGAGCAGACCATGCGCGTCGAGCGGCCGCGACGCCGCAGATTCGGAGATCCCGGCGACCGCCGGCTGGGCGAGCTTCTCCAGACCTTCTCGCGCCGCGGCGCTCTCCGGCTCGCGGCTCAGGACCTCGCGGAAGATCCGCTCGGCCTCCGCCGGGTAGCCCTGGCGCAGGTAGAGCTCGCCCAGCGTGGCCGTGGCGATGGGCTCGGGTGCGGCGGCGACCGGTGGCGCCGGGGCCGGCGGCGTGGAGACCTCCGGCGCCGGCGGCGGTGCCCAGGGGGTCGTCTCCTCGAGGTCGAAGACCAGCGGCTCCGCCGGTTCCGCGGCGATGGCGGCCGGCGCCTCGGGCTGCGGGGCCACCTCGACGGCGGCGAGGGGCTCGGGCTCCTCGACGGCAACCGGCGGCGGCTCGACCGCCTCCGCCGTCAGGTCGAGATGGAACAGGTCCTCGGCGGCCAGTCCGGCGAGATAGCGCCGCCGGCGGTCGCGGGAGGCGAGGCCCGGAAACAGGACGTCCGCCGGCTCGGGCTCCTCCGCTTCCGCGGGCTTGGGCTCCTCTTCGAGCACGGCCACGGGGGCCGTCATCGGAGCCGATACCACAGGCGCCGGCGCCCACAGGCCGGCGAACGGCTCCGCCTCCCGGACCGCGGGCGCCACAGCTCGGGGAGCGGGCGGATCGAGCTCGAAGACATCGCCGGCCGGCCGGGGGGGCCGGGGAGCCGCGGGGCGTCCGAGGTCGAAGATGTCGTCGCCCGCCGTGCGGGACGGCGCTGGCGGGGGCGGCGGCAGGGGTCGGCCTGGCGCCGCCGGGGGACGCGGATTCTCGGCCTGGGAAGGTTGATCCATCGTGCGGAGCCTCCGGCGCAGCTCTTCGATTTCGGGATCGCTGTCGTTCAGCAGCGTATAGAGGTCGAGTCGCTCGCGGGCCTTCTCGGGCTCGGAGGTCTCGATGTACGCCCGCACCAGCAGCTTGTTGGCCACCATCTGGGTGGCGTCCTGCTTGACCACCCGCTCCAGCACCACCCGGGACGGCTCGGGCTCGCCCAGCTCCAGCAGGCAGCGCCCCTTGGCCACCAGGGCCGAGAGATAGCCGGGGTGCTCCTTCAAGCCTCGCTCCAGGACCTCCAGCGCCTCCCGCACCCGGCCCTGATGGCGGTACTCCTCCGCGAGCTGGAGGAAGATGCGGGAGGAAGGGTCGGATTCCCAGCGTGAGCGGAGCTGGGCGAGGCGGTCGGGGAACGCGCCGTCAGTCATGCGGGGACACCTTGGACGGGGGTTGGGCGCGTGCGAGCGGAGCGGAAGGCGTCAGGAGTGGCAGCAAAGTGGCCGCATTATAGCAGCACAGCCGTCCCTCCCCCGCGTACGGCGGAGGAGGGACGCTGGCGTGGGTTTAAGCCCGCTTCACTGAACGGTGATCGTGGTCGTGGACTCCAGCAGTTGACCGTCGCCCCTGGCGGTCCGCGCGGTCACCTTGAAGCTGGTCCTGCCGGCGAGCTGGGCCTGGGTCACCGTGAGCTTGTTGGTCGCGACGCCGTTGGTGTCCGTGAACACCACGCCCGTGCTGGCGAAGGTTCCGACCTCCGACGAGAAGGTGACGGCGGCTCCCTGGAGGGGCTGGCCCTGGGAGTTGGTGACGAAGGCGGAGAAGTTGATCGTGCCGCCGGAGGGCGGGATCGTCTGCGAGTCCGCCTGCAGGTTGATGGCCGCCGCCGCGTCGCGGATGGTCACCGTCGTGGTCACCGCATCGCTCGTGCCGACGATGCCGGTGATCGTGGCCGTGCCCGGCTGCGAGCCCGCCTGCAGGGTCGTCGTCGCGAGGCCGCCCTGAGTCGTGGGCCTCGAATTGGTCAGAGTCCCGAGGTTGGTGGTGAGGGTCACGGCCGTGCCATCCGCCACCGGGCTGCCGTCCGAGTTGCGCGCGATCACGGTGACCGTGGCCGTGCCGTTGACGGCGACGTTGTTGGGGGACACGCTGATGATCAGCGTCGGCTTCGGAGCGAAGGAGATGGTCACTGTGGTCGTCGCCGCGTCACTCGACCCGACGATCGCCGTGATGGTCGCGGTTCCCTCCCGGGATCCCGCGGTCAGCGTCGCGGTCGCCGTGCCGTTCGCCCCGATCGTCGGGCTCGTCGGTCTGAGAGTGCCCTGAGACGTGGTCAGGGTGACCGTCTGGCCCTGAGCCACGGGAGTGCCGTCCGAGTTGCGGGCGACGACGGTGACGGTGGCAGTGCCCCCGGGAGCGACCGTGCTGGGAGTCACACTGACGCTCACCAGCGGCTTGGAGCCCGTCCCCACGCCCACCTGGATGGTCGTATTCGCCATGACCGTGCCGGTGCCCGTGGCCGCCGTGATTTTCGCCGGCCCCGACCGCCCGTCGGCGTGGAAGGTGGCCGTCGCCGTGCCGGTGCGGTCGACCGCCACGATGGAGTCGATGGTGCCGATGTCCGAGGACAGACGGATCTCCGTCCCGGGATTCAGGGGATTGCCGTCGGGCCGGCGGCCGACGATGGTGATGGTGGAAGTCCCCGTAAGGGAAATTTGACTGGGATTGGCGCTGACGACGAGGGCGGTGCCATCCGGGGCGACCGGCGTGGCCTTGTCGCAGCCCACCAGGGTGAGGGCGGCAAAGATGAACAGCAGGGGAGCGACAATTCGGTAAGTCATAGCAACTCAGTATACGAACCGGGGCGGCCATCCGTCTAGACGGCCGCCCCGGCAGTGAGGTCAGAGTGTTGCAGGCGAGGCCTTACGGGACCGTCACCTGGTTCACGACGAAGCTCGAGCCGTTGGCGTTGCTCACCGTCAGCTTGACCGCGTAGGTGCCCGGCGCGCTGAACGTATGGCTCGGGTTCTGTGCCGTGCTGGTGGCACCGTTGTCGAAGAACTGCCAGCTCCAACTGGTCGGCGAGCCGGTAGACGTATCGACGAACTGCACCGCCAGCCCGTTCTTCGAGAACGTGAAGGAGGCGGTCGGCGCCGGCGGCGGCGGCGGTTGCGTCTGGTTCCGGCAACTGCCATCCGGCGGGAACAACGTGAACCCGTTGCGGAACGTCGTGGTGCAATGGGTGTCGCCGTTGGTCACCGTGATGTTGATGTTCGTCGGGAGGCTCATCGTGCCGCCGGTGCCGCAAGCCTGGGTGGGGAAGAAGCTCAGGGGCTCGGCCGGCGCCGTGACGGTGATCGACCCGCCGTCGGGAGAGACGCTGGGAACCACCGTGATGCCGCTCGTCGCGTCGCCGAAGATCACCTGCGAGGATGCCGTGAAACCTCTGCCCGAGATGACGATCGGGGTGCCCGCAGAGCCGCTGGTGGGATTGACCCCGGAGATCACCGGCACGGCCACGGCGAAGTTGAAGCCGATATTGGCGGTGACACCATCGCCGGTGGAGATGTTGGTGACGCTCACCGCCGTCGAGGAGATGAGGCCGTTGGCCGGACACGTGGCCGGGATCGGCGCCGGGCTGGTGAGGATCACGATCTGGGAACCGCTCACCGAGACCACCTGCTGCGCCACGCTGACGCCGGAGAAGGCGAACGAGACGGCCACCGGAGCGGAGAAGCCGGAGCCGTCGATGGCGACCCGGGTGCCGCCCGAGGCGGGACCGCTGCCCTGGGACATGGCGGTGATCTGCACGCTGGTGCCGTATTTGAAGGCCTGTGGCGAGACGATGCTGAAGCCGGTGTCGACGTTCTTGACCAGCAGGTCCACCACCTGGTTGATGAGGGTCTGGCCGAAGCCGCGGGCCGCCGGCGTGACGGCGACGATGCGGGTGGGCGTCACCGAGGTGATGGTGGCCTCCACGCCGTTGAAGCTGGCGGCGCTGGTGCCGTGGCCGAAGAGGACCTGGACCGGCGACTGGAAGCCGTCGCCGACGATGGTGACGACGGTGCCGCCGTCGTTGGTGCCCAGGGGAGGAGTGACGGAGAAGACGACCGGCTGCTGTGTGCCGCCGCCCAGGGCGAAGGTGAAGCCCCGGTCGAGGGTGTCGACGGCCTGGTTCACCTTGTTGAGATTGATGGTGACCTGGACCGACACGGCGGCCGTCTGGCCGACGCCGACGGAGATGCCCGCCGCCGCCGCGGACGGGGTGACCACCGTGATCGCGTTGGAGGTGACCGACCGCACGGTCGCAGCCGCGCCGCCGAAGGTCACCCGCACCGGCGCCACGAAGCCGCCGCCCAGGATGGTGACCTGCTCGCCGCCGCTCGGACTGCCGAGGTTGGGGCTCACCGACGAGACGAAGAAGGTGGCGGCCTGGCCGATGCGGACGTTGGCCGCTCCGGTGCTGCCCGAGAAGGTGGCGCTGACGGCGGCCGTGCCCGTATCCGAGGTGGCGAACAGGGTGGCCGAGGCGCGGCCACCCACGAGTTGCAGGTCGACGGCGTTGGCGCCGTTGGCGCTGCCGAAGGCGCCGAGGGTGGTGGTGACGTGAACCACCGAGCCGTCCGCCGGGGGTTGGCCGGTGTCCGCACGCACCACGGACACCGTGATGGTGCTCGAGTTGGTGGAGCCGACCGTGATCTCCGGCGGATTGGCCGTGACGGCGATGTTGAAGCTCACCACCGGATCCGGCGGCTTGGGCGATTGCGGGGTCCCGCCTCCCCCCTTGGGCTCGGTGGGCGACGAAGTGCAGCTCAGCGCCAGCGCCAGAGCTGTCGCGAGGATCAGGGCGAACAACCGTCGAGGGGCATTCCTCAGAGCATCCATACCGAAACTCCTGCCGGGCTCAAGGCCGGACTTCAAGCGTAAAGGTGGCCGGTGCGGTGGCGATCTCGTCGCCGGAAAGCGTACGGCCGAAGAACGTGAGCGAGACGTCCAGAACGACCACCGCCGTCCCGGTCTCGCGATCCACCCCGAAATCCAGCAGATCCTTGAGCGGCTGGCTCAGGATCTGATCGCTGAGCAGGATCGGCAGGTTGATGATGTCCTTCGTGCCATTGACCGTCACCTGGCCGAAGATCGACTGCACCGACGCCGGCGGCACCCGGGTGCCGGTGTCACGACGCCGGTAGACGATCTCATAGGAGCGCAGCTCGATGGTCTGCAGCTCGCTCGTCGTGCCGGTGGGATCCTTGGCAACGTTGCGCAAGGTCACCCGGCCGACCTGGAAAGGCCCGCCGGTGCGCAGCGAGACGGCGACCGGGAGGCCGTTGAAGTCGGAGACCAGCAGGAGGACGGTGCCCTCGCTGCGGTCGGTCCGCGACCGGCAGCCGGCCACGGCGACCGCGACGGCCAGGGTGATCAGGGTCCAGAGGACAACACGATGGTTCTTCATGGGGAAAGCTCCGCTCCCGAGAGTGCTCAAATCTTGATGATCCGCGGTGTGATGAAGATGAGAAGCTCGTCGTTCTCCTCACTCCGCGTCTTGTTTTTGAACAGGTAGCCGACGATCGGGATGTTGGCTAGGCCGGGCACCCGGCTCTCGCCGTTGTTGCTGGTGATCTTGTAGATGCCGCCGATGACGGCCGTGCCGCCGTCGCGGACCACCAGCCGGGTGCGGGCATCCTTGGTGGCGATCGGCGCGTTGGCGGCGCCGGGGATCAGGAAGGCGGTCTGCGGCTCGCGCTTCGAGATGTCGATGTCCATCAGCACCGTCCCCTCGGCAGTCACCTGGGGGACGACGTCGAGCCGCAGGGTGGCGTTGATGAACTGCACGGTCACCGTGTTGTTGAGGACGGTCTGGACGGGGATCTGCAGACCGCTCTGGATCGAGGCGTGCTGGTTATTGAGCGTCGCCACCTTGGGCGCCGAGAGGATGGTGATCAGACCCTCGCTCTCCGCCGCCTGCAGGGCCACGTCGAGGTTGAAGGTGTTGAGGACGTTGCCCAGCTTCAGCCGGAGGAGGCCGTTCTGGCCGCCGGAGGCGAGGTTGACGCTGCCGTTGGCGGAGCCGTTGCTGGGGAACACCAGCCCGGTGGTGTTGCCGTGGGCGGCGTCGGCGAGGGCCTGGAAGCTCCAGTTGATGCCGATGTCGCGATTGAACCGCTTCGTCGTCTCGACGATCCGGGCCTCGATCATCACCTGCGGCTCGGGCGCGTCGAGCAGGTCGATCACCGAGAGCACGGCGTCCATGTTCGACGGCAGCTCCTTGATGATCAGGGCGTTGGTGCGGCCGTCGACGACCACGCTGCCGCGCTGCGACAGCAGGCCCGCCTGGCCGGTCTTGAGCAGCGACGCCACCTCGGCGGCCTGGGCGTAGCTCAGGCGCTGGTAGACCGTGCGCAGGGGAATGGCCAGGGCCTTCGCCGCCGCGAGCTGCTGCCGCTCGTTGGCCTCCTGCCGCAGCACGCTGGTGGGGGCGATGCGCATGACGTTGCCGTCGAGCTCGTAGTCCAGGTTGTTGATCTTCAGGATCTGCTCCAGGGCCTGGTCCCAGGGGACGTTCTCCAGCTCCGCCGTGACGACGCCGCTGACGCCCGGCTGCACGATGATGTTCAGGCCGCTGATCTGGGCGAACGTGCGGATCACGTCGGTGACGTCGGCGTTGGTCACCTTGAGGTCGATGGGCTCGCCGACGTAGGTCCTCTCCCTGTCGTTCGGGCCCTTGGGCTGGAGGATGGAGGAGGCCGGCGTCTGGTGGGGACCGGAAACCTCGACCGGACCGGTGCCGGGGCGGGGGCCGGCGGGGACCGAGCCCGCCGCGCCCGAGCGCGGCTGCAACACCACCTTGCCGGGAGACGACGAGGACTGGACGACCGCGGCCGCCGGGGAGTCCGAGGTGCGCTTGGAGCCCGCCGCCGGAGCCGGCGGCGGCTGCCGCTGAGCCAGCGTCAGGTCGGAGGGCTCGGGCGCCGCCGGGCTCGGGGGCGGCGCAGCCGGCGGCGCCGCGGCCGGGGCGGCCGGGGCGGCCGTCACGGAAGGCGCCGGAGCCGAGGTCTTGGCGGAGGCTTTCGCGGCATGGGCCGTGGCCGCCGGAGCGGGGGCCACGGGCACGGGGGCCGGAGCCACCTCGGGAGCCGCCGGAGCCGGCGCCGGCGAGGCCGGGGCCGCGGTGTCCGGAGCGGGATTCGTGTCCGGAGCGGGATTCGCCGCGCCAGCGCCTGGGGCCGGGAAGGAGACCACCAGGGCCTCCTGGGTGCGCTCGATCACCGGCACCGTATCGCGGCGCAGGTCGAAGACGACGCGGGAGACCGGCTTCGGCGCGGGCCTGAACTGCGCCACCCGGACGCGCTCCACCACCGTGCTGTTGACCGCGAGCGCCGAGCGCTGGGCGCGGTTGATCACGCCGTCGAGGTCGATCACGAAGCGCCGGGGCTCGGAGAGGGCGAAGGTCGAGTACGGGAACGCGCCGTCGCCGGCGATGCGGATCACCGCGCCGCCGTCCGCGGCCAGGACCTCGATGACGTCGAGCCGGGTGGCGGCGACGCCCTGAGGTGCGGGTGCCACCGTGGGCTTGTCGGGGGTGCCGAGGGCCGCGGAGCCCGCGGCGGCGGCGCTCGTCGCCGAAGCGGCTGCAGACACCGTTGGGGGAGTCCCACCCGCCGCCGGGGCGGGGTTCGCGGCGGCCTCTTCGCCCAGGGGCTCGAAGGCGAGCTTGGCATTTTCCGGGTTTGCGGGGTTTGCCGGCTTGGCCGCCTTGGCCTGCTCGCCCACCGGCAGGAGCTGGATGCGGAGCCTGGCGCCATCGGCGGTGACCGAGTGCTCCACCTCCTGACGGGTGGCGATCACCAGCCGGGTCATGGGCCGGACCCCCTCGTCGCTCTTCTGGATCGCCAGGGAGGAGACCAGCCCCTCCGCGGGCGACAGATCGGCGAGGCCGGCGCGGGGGACCGCGTTGGGCAGCTCGACGATCACCCGCCCTTCGGCGTTGCGAAAGCTGGTCCAGACCAGGGGCGCGCTCGCTTCCAGGTCGATGAAGACTTCGGGCGCTCCTTCCCGCAGGTCCAGGGAGCGGATCTCGGCGGCCGACTGGGCCGCCGCCCGGGTCTCCGCCGGGGCCTGCTTCGCCGCCGGTTTCGGGGCCGGCGCGGCCTCGACCACCCGGGCGGGCCGCTCGGCCCTGGAGGCGGTACAGCCGCCCACCGCCACGGTCAGAACCACGGCCGAAGCGATCCAACGCCGGTAACCGGCGCACTGTTTCGTGTTGCCCACATCTCCCATGGCTACTCGCCTCCCTTACGGGCCTGGAAACACCAACTCACGCGCTAGGAAGGGTTCAGGCTCTTGACCACCTCACGGAACGGCTTCAATGCGGTGGGGTCTTGTACGACTTGTTTGAACACCACCTCGTTGTGGTTGATGCTCACCACGTCGCCGTCGTAGAGCTGGTCTCCCTCTTTCAACAGATAACTCTTCTTCTGGTTCGCGGCCACCACCTGGGCCACGTAGCCCTTGCTGGTGCGGAACACCCCGGTGAGATCGATCTCGTCGATCAGCAGCCCGGCGATGCCCTCCGGCCGCGGACCGCGGAACTCGGGGCGGTCGGGCCCGGCGAGCAGCGACTTGAAGGGGTCGCGCCGGTTGCCCGGGTCGTAGGAGAAGCCGCTGCCGGACAGCACCTGCTCCTCGCCCTCCAGGATCTGATCGATGTCGCCCATGTCGGGGCCGCCGCTGGTCTCCGGGCCGGCCGAGGTCTGCGGCGAGCCCGCCGCCGGCTTCGCGGACGCCGCCGCCGGCTTCGCGGGCGCCGCCGCCGGCTTCTGGCCCTGGGCCTGGCGCTGCGGCGCCGGCTTCTGCGCCTGCGCCAGGGCGGCCCACGCGGCGGCCACCACCAGCAGGGCGATCAGGCTCGCGGAGCGGATGAAGCGGGCCATCAGTCGGGTCCTCCAGGGCTGACGCCGCCCGTGCGGATGCGGGTCGCCGGGCCGCCTTCGGACGGCGGCTGCGCCGGGGGACGCGCCGGCGCCTTGGTGGCCGGGCCCTTGACGTCCTTCGCCGGCTCGGCCGACGGCTCCTTGTAGACGAACGTCTTGGCCGAGAAGCTCGCGACGATGGTGTGGGTCCCGGCCTGCTTGCCCTGCATCGCGCTGACCTCCAGGTTCTCGATGTTGATCACCCGCGAGAAGCGGCTGATGCGGTCGAAAAAGAGCGCCAGGTTGTGATAGCTGGCCTCGACGTTCACGCCGATCGGCCACTCGCTGTAGAACTCCTTCTCGGTGAGCGTCCCGGGGTTGAAGCGCTTGAGGCTGAAGTCCCCCTGCTCGGCCAGCGAGCGGATGCGCCGCATCAGGTCCGGCGTGTTGCGCCGGGCGGGCAGGATGCGCAGCAGCTTGTCCAGCTCCAGCTCGAGCTGCCGGACCTCCTCGCGGAACTTCGGCAGCTCCAGGCGCGCCGCGCGCCCCTCCTGGATCTTGGTCTGGAGGCCCTTCAACACCCCCTCCTGACGGTCGTACTCGTCGCGCAGCGGCTCCAGCATGCGCCAGGAGCCCGCCGCGAAGAGCAGCCCGCCAACGACCAGCCCCACGCCGAGCCCGACGTACCAGGGCTTCCCTTCCAGTCCCGTCTTCAACGCCACCGGGCCAGTCCTCCTATCCCGACGTCGCCGGGATCGACGCCTTGGGCTTGGTGCGGCCGCCGGCGGCCTCTTTGCCGTCCTTGCCGGTCGCCGCGTCCTTGTCCTTGGCGTGCGTCGCGAACGAGTAGTGAAAATTGATCACGAATTTGTAGACGCCGCCCCCCTGCTGCTCCGTGCTCTTCAGGATGGGCTCGTCGAACTCCGGCACCTTGTCGAGGTTCTCGATGAAATTGGCGACGGCGTTGGTGTTGAAGGCGCGGCCTTCGATCTCGATCGAATCCGCCGACATCTTCAGGCGGTCGAGCCAGAGCAGCTCCGGCAGGGCCCGGGAGACGTAGTCCATCACCCGCACCGGTCCGCGCTGGTTGGCCTTCAGATCGTTGATGACGCCGATCTTGCGCACCAGCTCCGACTTTTTCGTCTTGTAGTCCTCGACCTCTTTGATGACGGTGGCCATCGAGTCGACTTCGTGCTGAGCCGCGGTCACCTCCGCCGTCTTCTCGTCCACCTCTTTGTTCAGGAGCCACCAGTTGATGGCGAGCGCTCCGAGGCCGATCACCAGGCCGACGAGGATCAGCCACTGGCCGACGTCCCGCCCTTCCAGCTTGCTCAGGGCGGCGGGCCGGGACTTGCGGACGGTCCGCTTGCCCTCGGAGAGCAGGTTGATCTTGATCATCGCCCTAGTCCCCCACCCTGCGGATGCCGAGACCCACGGCGACCGCCATCATGGGAGCGATCGACTGCAGCCACGGGCCGTCGAAGTCCCCTTCCTTGTACTGGATGCGGCGCAACGGGTTCATCAGCTCCGTCGGCACCTGGAAACGCTCCCGCAGCACCTGCTGGAGGTTCGGCGTGAGGGCGCAGCCGCCGGCGAGCATCAGCTCGTCGACCGGCCCCTCCGACGAGGTCGCCGAGAAGAAATCGAACGTCTTGCGGATCTCCGACGCCATCTCCGCCGACACGGCGTCGAGCACCGGGCGGGCGTCGGCCGGCGAGTAGCGGTCCACCGACTCGCCCTGCTTGAGCCCCTCCGCCTGCGCGAACGAGAGGTTGAACTCGCGCTGCAGGGCCTCCGTGAACTGGTTGCCGCCGAAGGAGATGTCGCGCCAGAAGACGGTGGTGCCGCGGGCCAGGATGTTGATGTTGGTCACCCCGGCCCCGAGGTTGATCAGTGCCACGACCTTGCGCGGATCGAGCTCGTAGTTCACCTCGTAGGCGTTCTGCACCGCGAAGGCGTCGACGTCCACCAGCGCCGGCTGCTTGCCCGTCTGGCTGATCACCGAGACGTAGTCGTTGACCTTGTCGCGCTTGACCGCCACCAGCAGGACCTCCATGTTGTCCCGCCCGGGCTCGCCCTCGGTCAGCACCACGTAGTCGAGCCGCACGTCGTTGATGTCGAAGGGGATGTACTGCTCCGCCTCCCACTGGATGGAGTTGCCCAGCTCCTCCTCGGTCATCGCCGGGAGCTGGATCTTCTTGATGATCACCGAGTGGCCGGAGAGGGAGGTGGCGTAATTGGTGCCCTTGACCTTCGTCTGGTCGTTCAGCCGGTGGATGGCGTCCACCACCAGCGACGAGTCCATGATCGACCCGTCCACGATGGCCTCCGGCGACAGCGGCTCGATGCCGAGGCGCTGCAGGTGGAACTCACCCTTGCGCTCCCGCAGCTCCACCAGCTTGATGGCAGAGCTGCCGATGTCGAGGCCCACGACCCCCTTCTTCGCACGGGAGAAGAGCACGTTTTGAACTCCCCAAAGCCCTACGTTTAAGGCAACTTACCGGGTGTTACTTAAAGCTTCGCTGGAAGCTACCAGGAATAAACACCGGTGTCAAGGTGCCAATGCATCTATGGCTATATTGACCAGTTCGCCAACTCTACACCAGCCACGGACGCTCTGCAAGCGAAATCTCCGGAAGGGGGATTTGCCTCTTTCACGGCGACGCCCCGAGGGGGAGCACCCACAGCTCGCGCCCGTGCTCGGCGTCGACGGCGGTGAAGAAGAGGTTGCCGTCCGTGGCCACCAGGTCCCGGGGCCACGAGGAGGCGGGGCCGGGCAGGACGTCCTGCACCATCGCCGTACCGGCGGCCGTGCCGTCGCTCGTCCACAGCTCGAGGCCGTGCTCGCCGTCGGTGGCCGTGAAGTACAGCCGGTCGCCGCCGGCGGCGAGGGACTGCGGACGGGAGTGAGCGGCCCCGGGCGCGATATCCCGCACCAGCACGGTCCCCGCCGCCGTGCCGTCCGTGCGCCACAGCTCCTGGCCATGGACGCCGTCGTCGAGGGCAAAGAAGAGGAAGTCGCCGGCGGGCGTGAGCGCGAGGGAGAAGAGAGCGGAAGGATCGCCGGGCGCAGCGAAGTCCGTCACCAGGGACGTCCCGGCCGCCGTGCCGTCCGACCGCCAGAGGCTCAAGGGGCGGGCGGGCTCCCCGGTATCCGCGAAGAAATAGGCGGCGCCCTGGAAGGCGGTGAGCTGGCGCGGGTTGAGGGGCCGCAGCGCGTTCGCGCCGGCGGTCGCCGCGAAAACCGGCGCCGTGCCGGCGGCGCTGCCGTCCGACGTCCACAGCTCGCGCTCTGCGGGGCGGCCCACTCCCTGCATCACGAGCAGAGCCTTGCCGTCGAGGAGCACGAAATCTCCAGGTAAAAACCCGGGCGGCGAGACGAGATCGACCAGGGCAGCGGTCCCGGCGGACGTGCCGTCGGTGCGCCACAGGAAGGTGTCGAACGGTGGCTCGCTGTGCTGGGCGACGAAAAACGCGCTGCCCGCCGTCGCTCCCACCATGTAGAGGCCGCCGCCCAGAGTCACCGAGCCCGTCTGCACGGTCCCCTGTGGCGTGCCGTCGCTGCGCCAGAAATCCGAGCCGAAGGGCGGCTGAGGACTGCTGGTGGAGAAGAAAAGGGCGCCGTTCAACGGCAGGAGGCCGCCGAGGTCCGAGCCGCTCCACGCAGCGAGGACCTGCGTCCCCTCGGGAGTGCCGTCCGTGCGCCACAGATGGGAGGGGTCCAGGCTGAAGAAGGTCGCGCCCCCGGCGGTGACGATCGGACTGACGGCCAGGGAGGCGCAGCCCTGGCCGGCGTCCAGCAGGCGCTCCGTGCCGCCGGCGGAGCCATCGCTGCGCCAGAGGCCCGTGCCGCCGGCGGCCGAGCAGGCGCCGAAGAGCACTCCGGAGCCGAACGGGGTCAGGCTCTGGATGGACGATCCGGCCTCGAGGCCGCCACCGAAGGTGAGGATCCGCCGCGTCCCCGCCACGGTGAGATCGCTCGCCCAGGGCTGGGAGCCGGCGAAGCTGTCGAGCCCGTTGAAGACCACTCCGCGCCCCAGCACGGCGAAGTCGAGCCCGTCCGCGACTCCGGTGAGGATCCGCCCGAGCCGGGCCGTGCCGGCGGCGGTGCCGTCCGTGACCCACAGGTCGCGGTCCCCGGCGGTGAAGAGCAGCCGTCCCAGGGCCGGGCTGAAGCCTCTGGGCAGACTCCCGCACTTGCCAGGGCACAGGTCCTTCAGAAACCGGGTGCCGGCCCCCGTGCCGTCCGTCTCCCACAGCTCGCTGCCCCGGTGATCGCGGCCCGCGAAGACCGCGCGGCCGCCCAGCACGCTGAGCCGCGGAGGGAACGGATCGATCCTGGGGCACCCCCCCGGACAGTCGCGCAGCGGTTTGGGATGGACCATCCTGGGCCCCAGGCCCCAGAGGGACCAACTGTTACCGTTCCCGTCCCCCCCGGCGGCGAAGACCAACCGGCCGCCCACCTCCGAGATCGGCCCCATCCCATTCTCGAAGCGGGCGAGGAGCCGCACCCGGCGATGGGGAGCCGGGATCTCCCAGAGAGAGACGACGCCGTCGCCCTCGTCGTCTTCGATCAGCACCCGGCCGCCGGCCTGAAGCAGACCGACGCCCCGCGACCGGAAGTCGAGGGGAAAGCTGCCGGCGTGGGTGAGGGGGGACCCATCCTCGGGAGCGAGCCACACGTCGCCGTTGCCCGTCGAAACGTACAGCGCGTCGCCCACCGGCAGCATGGCGCCGATCCGATCCCGGAAAACCGCCAGTTCGCGGGTGCCGTCCGGCGTGCCGTCCGTGGTCCACAGGGCGGCACCTTGCGGATCGGTGCTGCTGAACACTACGTGATGGCCCTGGACGACGAACTGAAAGAACGGGGGGGAATCCGGATCGGTCTCGATCGCCCGCAGCAATCCCGTCCCTGCGGCCGTGCCGTCGCTGCGCCAAGGCTGGCAGACCCGGGCCGTGTCGCAGGCGACGAAGTAGAGGATCCCCCCGGGGCCGACGACCGGCTGTGCGCTATCCCTGGCAACCGTGGCCCCCAGTGGAAAGGTGCCGGCGCCCGCCGCCGTGCCGTCGGTGCGCCAGAGCCGTCCCAGAGAGTCGGTGAGGAACGCGAGCGGCCCGGCGACGCCGAGGATCTGAACCCGAAAGGAAGAATCCGGGCTCAGGCTCTCGGCGCAGAGATCGGCCAGGCGGCCGGTGCCCGCCGCCGTGCCGTCCGTGGACCACAGGCCGCACTGGTCGTCGCCGGCGAAAAGAAAGCTCAAGAACAGGACCCGGCCCCCCAGCGGGGTGAATGACTTGAAGACCGGGGTGAACGTTTCGTCCCAGGGGACGGTGGCCGGGTTCAGGTCCGCCACGAGATGAGCGGGCCCGCCGGCCCAGACCGGTGCCGCGGCGCAAAGACCCAGAAGGGTCGCCGGAAACCAGAAACGCATGATGAAGCCCCACCTTCCCGACCGCTTGAGATCCTGCGGAGTTTCTGGTATCTTCTCATGCCCTTCGGGGGCGAGCAAGGAGAGACGAACATGGCCAAGCAATGCGAGATCTGCGGCAAGGGCACGACGTTCGGCCGCAACGTCAGCCACGCCCACAACGTGACCTCCCGCACCTGGGAGCCCAACCTCCAGCGGGTACGGGCCAAGGTCGAAGGCGGCGTGCGTCACATCCGGGTGTGCACCCGCTGCCTGCGCAGCGGCAAGGTGGTCAAGGCGCCGGCCCGCAAGTGGAGCCCGCCGGAGACCGGGACCACCAAGTAGGCCGGTCCCTCGAATCCCTTCCCGGTTTTCGATCCTTCCCGTCAAGCTGCCGCTCGATGACCGCCCCTCGGGGGTGGAGGTCGGCGTGCCTTCAGATTCCCCCAGCGCTCACAGCCGCCCTCCCGAGCTCAAGAGACCGTCGACAGGCAAAGCGAAGCCGATGACAGGCGAAGCGAAGCCGATGACGGGCAAGGCGAAGCCGATGACGGGCGAAGCGAAGCCGACGACGGGCAAAGCGAAGCCGATGACGGGCAAAGCGAAGCCGACGACGGGCGAAGCGAAGCCGACGACGGGCGAAGCGAGGCCGACGACGGGCAAAGCGAGGCCGACGACGGGCGAAGCGAGGCCGATGACGGGCGAAGCGAGGCCTACTCATCTCCCAGGTAGGTTTCCCGGTCGAGCCCATAGCACAGCATCTCCCGCCCGAGATGGCTGATGCGGCCTTCCAGGGTTTCTCCGATCCGTTCGGCGACGCGGACAGAGGCCAGATTCTCCGGATGGATGAGGCTGATGACGCGGTCCTTCTCCAAGGCGGTGAAGGCATAGGCGAGAGCCTTCCGTGCGCCCTCGGTCGCGTAGCCATGCCCCCACCAGCGACGCGCCAGCGTCCAGCCGAGCTCGAAGCCCGGCCAGCCATCAGGCGCGGCAAAGCCGATCGTCCCGACGAAGCCGCCGGTCTCCCGGTGCTCCACCACCCACATGCCGGAGCCCCCGAGTTGCCAGTGCCCCATGAGGAAGGCCATGTGTCGCCAGGACCGGCCCCGGTCCCACGGCTCCGCCCCGGCCCCGTTGAGGTAGCGCAGGACCTCGGGGTCCGCGTTCAGCGCGGCATACTCCTCGATATCGCTCCTGCGGAAAGCTCGCAGCCGCAGGCGTTCCGTGTCCAGGGTGGGGATTTCAAGCGCGTTGGTCTCCATGCGGAGCACGGTAAATCCAGGAACGGAGAGCCGGGATGCCGCTAGTGAGCGGACGCGAAATTTTTCCCAGACGGTACGCCCGAGCCCGATTCCCGGTATCCATGTACAGAGTTCCGTGTCACACTTGAAGCCTGAGCTGCACTCCCCTCTGTAGGGAGGATCCATGCTGCGCAACCTTCGAGCATTCCTCATATCGGTCCTGGCGCTCTGGCACGACCGCAGCCAGAAACAGATCGGCGCCGCGTCGGGCATCCCGCCGAAGCGCATCTCCCAGCTCCTGCGCGGCGAGGAGATCGAGGACGACGTCCTCGCGCGGCTGCTGGCGGCGACGGGCGGCGACCCGGCGAAGGTTGCCATCGTCACGGCGTGCCACGAAGCTCTGGCCAGGCTGGAGCAGAATCAGGAGCTGACGGCCGCGGAGCGGGTCGAGGTCGAGCTGGGCGTCCTGGAGGGCATCGGCGTGATCCGCCGGATGGTGACCGAAGCCGTCCGGAGATCCCGGGCGGGCGTCCCGGCCCTGGACCGCTACCCTCAGCCCGCCGACCTCGAGCCGGCCCGCTGGCACGCCGCGATGCTGTTCCAGGTCCTGCAGGAGCTTCCCGAGGACCAGCAGTCGGCGGTGGTGAGGGCGGCCCGGGAGTACCAGACCTGGGCTCTCGTCGAGCGGCTCTGCGAGGAGTCCGTGGTACAGGCCTCCCGCGATCTCGAGCATGCGGCCTTCCTGGCGCGGCTCGCCCGGCAGGCCGCCCGGCGAACTCGGGGGCCGCAGGGCTGGGTCCGCCGCATTCGGGCCTTCGCCGCGGCGCACGTCGCTAACGTCCTGCGGGTGGCGGGCAAGCTGAAGGCCGCGGCGGCCCTTTTCGAGCAGGCCAAACGGCTGTGGTCCGCCGGCTCCGATCCGGACGGCGTCCTCGACCCGGGGAGACTGCTCGACCTGGAAGCCTCCCTTTGCCGCGCCCAGCGCCGGTTCGGGGAGGCTCTGGCTTTGCTGGAGCGAGCGATTACCATGGGTCGCTGTCCGGGCCGCTATCGAATCAACAAAGCATTCACGCTGGAGGTCATGGGAGAATACGAGCGGGCCATCAAAGCCCTCCTTGAAGCGAAGGCCCTGCCCGACGTTCAGGCTGATCCGCGGCTTCGCAACATCCTTTATAACAATCTGGCCCTTGATCTCTGCCACGCCCGACGCTTCGCCGAGGCGGCCGAGTTGGCGCAGCAGGTGCGCGCCGCCGCCGCCGAGATGGGGGATGCGATTCTACTCCTCCGCGTCACTTGGATCGACGGCCGCATCGCCGCGGGGCTGGGCCGTACCGGGGAGGCCTTGAGCTTGCTGGCGCAGGCGCGGCGTGAATTCGAGTCCCGCAACATGGGGTACGACGTGGCCCTGGCCTTGCTGGAAGAGGCGGCCCTGCTGCTGGACGAGGGGAGGACGGCCGAGGTCAAGGCGCTGACCCGCGGACTGCCCGCGGTCTTCGCAGCCGAGGAGGTCCATCGGGAGGCCCTGGCCGCACTGCGGCTCTTTCGTGAAGCCGCTGAACGGGAAGCAGCCACGGCCGAGCTAGCCCGCCGCGTCCTGCATTACCTCTTCCGTGCTCGCTACGACCAGGGCCTCCGGTTCGAGGAATGAGCTTAGTATTAGCTGTGTTAGCCGTTGGGGTCCGCGCCGGGGCCTTCATCCGGGGTCGGCTGCGGCGCCGTGAGGCTCCGGCCGTTGGGGTCCATGCCGGGGCCTTGTGCCGCGAGGTTCTGGCCGCTGGGGTCCACGCCAGCGCCTTCTTCGCCCCAGAGCGCGGAGAGGAGGCTCCAGAGCGGAGGGACGAGGCTGGAAGGGGTGGCGGTCAACGTCGATGCAGCGAGGGCCAGTGCGATGACAGAGCGGCGCATGGTGCGGTCTCCCGCGCGGCGCCGGGGGCGGGCCTCCCTGGTCCGCGCGGGCCGCGCCTGCGACATCTTAGGTGCTGCCGCCGGGGAAGTCGGCGAAAATTCTCTCTCTCATGCTAGTGGAGGAGCGGATGAGACTCAGGAATCGGCTGGTGCGCCTGGCACGGGCGCTCTCCGGAGAAACGCAGAAGGACTTCGGCGACAAGACCGGCGTCCATTTCACCCTGCTGGCCCAGTACGAGTTGGACCAGGTCGAGCCCGGCCCCGAGAACCTGGAGCGCGTGACGCAGGGGGCCGGCCTCACCGTCGCGGCCGGCGAGGAGGTCCTGCGGTTGGCCGACACGCTACGCCGGCCTCGGGAGCGCGCGGGGCAGGGAGCCGCGGACCTCTCCCCTGAGCTGCTGGCAGCCCTGGTCTCCGGCGTCTACAGGCGCCTGCTGCGCTTGCCGCTTCCAGAGGGCCTCCCCTCCTCGGAGGACCGGCTCCACGCAGGTGATCTATGGTCCCGTTTGCAAGACCTCGCGGAGAACCAGGCGTTGGCGGTGATTCGGGTCGCGCGCGAATTCCAAAGCTGGGCCCTGGCCGAGCGGCTCTGCGAGGAGTCGGTGGTGCAGGCCTCCCGCGACGTCGAGCGCGCGGCAAGCCTAGCGCGGCTCGCGCGAGAAATTGCGAACCGGATCTCGGGGCCGGAGGGGTGGGTCCGCAGAGTCAGAGCCTACTCCATGGCGCACGTCGCGAACGTCCTGCGCGTGGCCGGAAAACTGAGGGCCGCAGCCGCCCTCTTCGAGGAGGCCAAACGGCTGTGGCACAACGGCTCCGACCCGGACGATCTCCTCGATCCGGGGAGGCTGCTCGACCTCGAAGCCTCCCTCTGTCGTGCCCAGCGCCGGTTCGAAGAAGCGCTGGCCTTGCTGGAGCGAGCGATTTCTGTGGGGCGTTGTCCAGGATGCTACCTGATCAACAAGGGGTTCACCTTGGAGGTCATGGGCTACTACGAGCGGGCCATCGAGACCCTCCTCGAAGCGGAGTCCCTGCCCGACGTTCAAGCTGATCCGCGGCTGCGCAACATTCTTCATAACAATCTGGCCCTCGACTTCTGCCACGTCAGCCGCTTCGTCAAGGCAGCCGAGTTGGCGCAGCAGGTGCGCGAAGTCGCTGGCGAGATGGGAGATGCGATCTTACTCCTCCGCGTCACCTGGATCGACGGCCTCATCGCCGCCGGGCTGGGCCGGACCGGGGAGGCCCTGAGCTTGCTGGGACAGGCGCGGCAGGGATTTGCCGCCCGCAAGATGGGGTACGACGTGACCCTGTCCCTGCTGGAAGAGGCGGCCCTGCTGCTGGACGAGGGCCGGACAGCGGAGGTCAAGGCGCTGGTCCGCGATCTGCCCGCGGTCTTCAAAGCCGAGGAGGTTCACCGGGAGGCCCTGGCCGCCCTGCGGCTCTTCCACGAAGCCGCCGAGCGGGAAGCGGCCACGGCCGAGCTCGCCCGCCGCGTCCTGCGCTACCTCTTCCGCGCCCGGTACGACGCGGGACTCCGGTTCGAGGAATGAAGCCCCTCGATCAACTCCACCGTCCAGCTTGACAGGATCTGCGCAAGTCGAGTAGAGTCTGTTTAGTTGTATATTCTTTTAAACTCGTGTGTTTGGAGGTCGACCATGCGCAAGCGAGTCACCGTTCTCGCAGGTGTTCTTTGGGTGGCCCAAGCCGTCGCGGTTCTTGCTTGTGCTTGCTCCTCGCCGGATGGGAGTTGCTCTGCCTCTTCCACTTGCCCTGGGGGCTGCTTTGCCATTTGTGGTTCGGGCGGCTGTAGCTCTGGCTGTGCTGGCGGTGGCGGCGGAGGTGGAAGGCCTGTGATGCTCACTGCGAAGAAGGCGGAAAGCAAGGTCACCTACTCCGCCCACGGCATTTCGGCCGCCGCTCTTCAGGAAACGATCTCGGAACAACTCGGCATCCAGTTCGTCTTCGTCGCTTCCAAGTCGGATGACGTCTTCGACGTCGAGCTGGACCGCGTGTCCGCGACGGACCTGCTGACGGGTTTGGCGAAGCACGGAGCCGCCGCGTTTCGCGCCCCCCAGAAGGCGGAGCGTCCTCTCGGCGCCGAAGTCTCTTTCAAAGCTGAGAAGGCGCAGGCTGCCACGGTGGTGAAGCTCCTCCAGGAGCTCGGCGGCGAAGGGGTCTCCCTCAGCGCGGCAGACCCGACTACGTTGGTGACGCTCGATGTCGAGCAGGTCTCCCTCTCGGAGCTGCGGCTTGTGCTTTCCAAGTCAGCCGGCATTCGAGTGGGCGAAGACGGCCGGAACCCTTGAGCGGCTCGGAGATCCAGGTGTCACGTAGGACAGCAGGTCGGAGTGCCCCCTGGGTCCACAGTATCGAGGGTGTCTGAGAAGTGGCGACTCCGCACTGTCCAGGTGCTATTCCTCTGGCCTCGGCAGCCTGATGGGTTTTCCGTCATAGAGCACCTTGCTGGCCTGCGCCAGATACTCGGGAGAGAGGAGAAAGTCCGAGCTCTTTCCTACTAAGCTCGTCAACCTTCTCGGCATTTTCGAGAGGCAACACCATCGGCTCGCCGTGCGAATCCTCAATTGAGTACCGTAGCCTGTTTGCGGCCCAGAACCATTGACTTCTGAGTTTCCCGACAGGCTCCTGGAAAGGCACCTCATCTGTCGATCTACCCACCGGCCCAACGGGCCGGGAGACCCCAGCCCAGGGCTGAGGCCGAAGGCCGATGCCCTGGGAAAAAGAGCACCCGTCCTTGCGGCCTGAAAGGCCGCGAGAAACCCGGCTTGACAGATCGTGATCGCCCCGGCTTCCCCTGGCTCAGTCCTCATCAAGCTGCCATCTGTAGATCCGGGCCGTTATCTATAGACGCAGACCGATGTCGGCAGACTCCCGGCTGATGTCTGTAGATCCAGACCAGCGTCGACAGACTTTCGCCCAGCGTCTGCAGACGCAGACGGATGTCGGCAGACTCCAGGCCGATGTCTGTAGATCCAGGCCTTGCGAAGAGAGCCGGGCGCTGAGGCTCAGCTCAACGCTTCGAGGTGCGTCCCCACGCCGCCGCTCGTGCGGCGGTTCACCCGCAGCACGCCGGCGATGGCGCGCACCTCCTTGAGCAGCTTGTCGAGGTGCTTGCGGTCGCGGAGCTGGCAGACGATGCTGATCGAGGCCCGCCCGGTCTCGTGAGTGTCGGCTTCCATGGAGTTGATGTTGCTGCCGGTGCGGGTGATCGCGTCGGTGAGCCGGGCCAGCATTCCCTGCTGGTCCTCGACCTCGATCAGCAGCGACACCTGATAGACGTCGTTCTTCTGCTGGTCCCAACGCACCTCGATCTCCCGCTCCGGGTTGTAGAGCAGGTTCTGAACGTTGGGGCAGTCCACGCGGTGGACGGAGACGCCCCGGCCGCGGGTGATGTAGCCCACGATCTCCTCGCCCGGCAGGGGATTGCAGCACTTGGCGAGATAGGCCAGCAGGTCGCCGTGCCCCTTGACGGTGATGGGGCCGGTGGCACCGCCGAAGGGGAGGATCTTGTTGACCGCCGTGTTCACCGCCTGGCGCAGGCGGCCGGGCTTCTCGGGAGTCTCGGACAGCTTCTCCTGCCCCACCACCCTCTCCAGCACGTGGCGGGACTCGGTCTTGCCGAAGCCGATGCGGCTGTAGAGGTCCTCCAGCTTGGAGAGCCCCTCGGACTGGAGATAGACGGCGAAGTCGGACGAATCCGTCACCTTGCGCAGCGACAGGCCGTACTTCCGCAGCTCTTTGTCGAAGAGGCGGCGGCCGATCTCCATCGCCCGCTGCTTCTGCTGGGTGTTGAGCCACTGCCGGATCTTGCTCTTGGCCCGCGAGGTGACCACCAGGTTCAGCCAGTCGCGGCTGGGAGTGCGCGACGAGTTGGTGAGCACCTCGACCATGTCGCCGTTCTGGAGCGGCGTGCGCAGGGGCACGAGCTTGCCGTTCACCCGCGAGCCGGCGCAGTGGTGGCCAAGGTCGGTGTGCACCCGGTAGGCGAAGTCGAGCGGCGTCGCGCCACGCGGGAAGGAGAAGACCTCCCCCTTGGGGGTGAAGGCGTAGACCTCGTCCGGATAGAGGTCCACCTTGAGAGTGGTGAGGAAGGTGCGCGGATCCTGCACCTCCTTCTGCCACTCCAGGAGCTGCCGCAGCCAGACGATGTTGGGATCGCTCGCCAGCGGCTCGGCTTTCCCCTCCTTGTAGCGCCAGTGGGCCGCGATCCCCTCCTCCGCCACCAGGTCCATGTCGCGGGTGCGGATCTGCACCTCGAACGGCTGGCCCTGGTCGCCCACCGTCGTGGTGTGCAGCGACTGGTAGAGGTTGGGCTTGGGCATCGCGATGTAGTCCTTGAACCGGCCCGGGATGGGACGCCAGTTCTGGTGCACGATGCCGAGCGCGGCGTAGGTGTCCTTGAGGCTGCCGGTGACGATGCGGAAGGCCAGGAAGTCGTAGAGTTGCGAGATGTCGATCCCCTGGCGGCGCAGCTTCTCGTAGATCGAGTAGTAGCGCTTGACGCGGAAGCTGATCTCGGCGTCGATCCCCGCCGTCTCCAGGCTCTTCGCCAGCCGCTCGCGGATACGGTCGGTGGCGGCCTGGCCCACCTTCATCTTCTCGGCGATCTTGGAGTAGAGCTCGGCGAACTGGTGCGGATAGAGGTGGAAGAAGGCCAGATCCTCGAGATCCCCCTTGACCCGCGCCATCCCCAGGCGGTGGGCGATGGGCGCGTAGATCTCCAGCGTCTCGCGCGAGATCCGCCGCCGCGACTCCGCCGGCATGTGCTCCAGCGTCTCCATGTTGTGCAGCCGGTCGGCGAGCTTGACCACGATCACCCGGATGTCCTTGGCCGAGGCCAGGATCATCTTGCGAAAGGTCTCGGCCTGGGCCTCGTCGCGGCGCACGTACTCGTGGCGGCCGATCTTGGTGACGCCGTCCACGAGCTCGGTGACCTCGGCGCCGAACTCCTTCTCCAGCACCTCGCGGTCGGTGAGGGTGTCCTCCAGGACGTCGTGGAGCAGGCCGACGGCGACGCAGGTCTGGTCGAACTTGAGGTCGGCCAGCAGCCAGGCCACGTTGAGCGGATGGGTCATGTACGGCTCGCCGGAGCGGCGGGTCTGATCCTTGTGCATCTCAGAGGAGAAGTCGTAGACCGAGCGCAGGAAGCCGGGATCGACCGCGCGCCCGTGCTCGGAGAGGCAGGAGAGGATCTCTTCGAAGCGCACCACTCCCGGCGGGGGCACGGGCGGTCGCAGGCTCTTGGCGAGGGGCATGGCGTCTCCCCGCGCGAGAGGCCTGTCAAGGAGGGCCTCGCGGCGGGTCCTACATTATAGCCGGGGCACCTCGCCCCCACCCAAGACCCTCATCACCCCGGCCCTCTTCTCCCAGCCTCCCCCCGTCCGCCGGGAGAAGAGGGAGTGGTTAGTCGAGTTAGCCTAAAGAAGAAGCTTTTCTTGGCTTTTCAAAAACTAACCTCTCCCCTCTCTCCCGGCCGGCGGGGGGGAGGCTGGGAGAGAGGGGCCGGGGGAGTGAGGGCCCGCCCCGAAGGGGCGGGCTTCAGGAGTGGAAGGAGGGCCTCTACGCCCGCCGCCGGGCCGGCCTCGGCCGGGACGGCCGCGCCGGCAACTCGCCGTCCGCGGGCGCCGAACGCGGCGCGCTGCGCTCCGGTCCGGCATAGCCGGAGGACAACTTCCCCGGCTTGCCCTTGCGCCACTTGCCGTTGACGCCGAAGAGGCTCTCCCATAGCAGCGCGAACGGGCTCGCCACGTAGATCGACGAGTAGGTGCCGACGATGATACCCACCACCATGACGAAGGCGAAACCGCGCAGCACGTCGCCGCCCAGGATGAACACCGCCAGCACGGTGAGGAAGGTCAGGCCGCCGGTCATGATGGTCCGCGACAGCGTCTCGTTGATGCTCTCGTTCATCACCTCGATCAGCGGCTTGCGGCGGCTTTTCCGCATGTTCTCGCGCACGCGGTCGAAGATCACCACCGTGTCGTTGGTCGAGTAGCCGATGAGGGTGAGGAAGGCGGCGATGGTCGTCAGGTTGAACTCGTAGCCAAGCAGGGTGAAGAGGCCCAGCGTCACCATCACGTCGTGCACCGAGGCCATGATGGCGCCGATGCCGAAGCGCATCTCGAAGCGGAAGCCGATGTAGATCAGCATCGCGAGCAGCGAGAAGACGACCGCCCAGAAGCCCTGGCGGCTCAGCTCCTTGCCCACCTGCGGGCCGACGTTCTCGATGCCCAGCACGGCGAAGGTCCCGAGGTAGGCGCCCTGCTGCAGGGCCGCGGCCACGGCCGGCGAGACGCCCGGCAGGTGGAGGATGCGGTCCATGCTGGTGAAGATCCCGTTCTTCTGCCGCTCCTTGTAGATGGTGCTGGCGACCGGGCCGTAGTGAGCGCGGGCCGCCTCGGGCCCCTGCGCCGCCACGTGGTCCGGATCGGCCTGGACGAGGAACTGCGTCAGCGCGTCGCTCCCCACCTCGTTGAGGTCCAGGCCCTTCTGCGCCGGGTTGAGGGCGCGGCTGAGGGCGGCGACGATGCGGTCGCGGCTCCCCTCTTCCGTCCCCTTGGCCGCCGCGGTCTTGATCATCACCTGATTTTCCGTGTCCTTACCGACGCGCACGATCCCTTCCTCGCGCATCCCCGCCTGCCGCAGCACCTGGCGGATGCGGTCGACGTCCGGCCGCTGGCGGAAACCGAGGGTGATCTGCGTGCCGCCGGCGAAGTCGATGCCCAGGTTGAGCTTGTGCGGTCCGAAGATGGAATAGAACCCCACGAACACCAGGATGAAGGACACGATGATCCAGAACCGGCGGTACTTCATGAAGTCGATGTGAGTATCGTGCAGGATTTGCATGGCTTGCTCCTTACAGTCGCGCGGACGGCGCCCTCAGATCGACAGCTTCTGGACCTTGCGCCGCGACAGCACGAGGTCGAAGAGCCAGCGGCTCACGAAGACCGCGGTGAACAGGGAGGCGAGGAGACCGATGAACAGCGTGATCGCGAACCCCTTGATCGGACCGGTTCCGAACTGGAAGAGCAGCAGGGCCGAGACCATGGTGGTGACGTGAGTGTCGATGATCGAAGAGAAGGCGCGGTCGAAACCCTGGTCGATGGACGAGCGCACCGTGCGGCCGGCGCGCATCTCCTCGCGGATGCGCTCGAAGACCAGGACGTTCGCGTCCACCGCCATGCCGATGGTCAGGATGATGCCGAAGATGCCGGGCAGGGTCAGCGTCGAATGGAACAGGCCCATGCCGCCGAACAGGATGAGGATGTTGAGCACCAGCGCCGCGACGGCGTTGACGCCGGACAGCTTGTAATAGACCAGCATGGTGAGGATGACCAGCAGCGTGCCGACGACGCCGGCGCGCACGCCGTTGCGGATCGAGTCGCGGCCGAGCGACGGGCCCACCGTGCGCTCCTCCAGGTAGGTGATGCTGGCGGGCAGCGCGCCCGAGCGCAGCACCGTCACCAGGTCCTGCACCTCCTGCTGGGTGAAGTTGCCCTCGATCTGGCCGCGGTCGGATATGCGCGAGTTGATCACCGGCGCCGAGACCACCCGGCCGTCGAGGACGATGGCGAGGCCGTAGCCCACGTTCTTGCCGGTCAGCTCCCCGAAGGCCTGAGCGCCCGCGGGGTTGAGGGTGAACTCGACGCTCGGCCGGCCGAACTGGTCGTGCCCCGGGGAGGCGTTGGAGAGGTCGCGGCCGGTGACCGTGCGCCGCTTCTCCACCCCGTAGAACGCTTTGCCGACCACGACGTTGTTCTGCAGCCGGTCGCCCTCGAGGATCTCGAGGTCGTCCGGGAGCTGGCCGCCGAAGTTGGCGAGGATCTCCTCCCGGCTGTTGGCGCCGCCGCCCCCCTTGGGGACTTTGACCACTCGGAACTCCAGGAAGGCCGTGTTCTTGATCAGCCGCCGCACGCGCTCGGGATCGTCGACGCCGGGGAGCTGCACGACGATGCGGTAGCCGGTGGCCGTGGGCTGGATCACCGGCTCGGTGACGCCGAACTGGTTGATGCGGTTGTCGATCGTCGTCTTCGCCTGGTTGACGGCACCGGTGCGCACCTCGTTGACCGCGGTCTGGCTCATGGTGAAGACCAGGTCGTCGCCCGACCGCGAGGCCTGCCAGCGGGGAAGGTAGCGCTGGGCGAGCTCGCTCACGGTGTCCCGCTGCTCGGGGGTGACGCCGGAGACCACGAACGTCGAATCCCCCGTGCGCCGCACTTTGAGGCCGGTGATGCCCTTCTCCTTGGCCTGATCGGTCAGGCGGGCGCTGTCGGAGTCGGTCTCCGCGCGCAGGGCGTCCTCGGTGTGGACCTGCAGCAGGAGGTGCATGCCGCCCCGCAGGTCGAGGCCGAGGTTGATCTTCCGTTGCGGTGGGTAGGCCAGCGCCGCGGCGACGAGGGCGACCACCAGGATGAGGATCCCCCGCCAGAGAAGAGGTCGTTTCATGGATTGCTCCCTTTATCGCTTTTGTCGGCCTTCTCGGGCTTCTCGGCCTTCTCGGGGTTGCCCTCGAGGCCGGTGATCGCCGACTTGGCCACCCGCACGCGGACGTTGTCGGCGATGCGCAGCATCACCGTCGGCCCCTCGACCTGGGTCACCTCGCCGAAGATGCCGCCCGAGGTGACCACCCGGTCGCCCTTCTTCAGGTTCTCGATCATCGCCGCGAGCGCCTTGCGCTGCTTCTGCATGGGCAGCATCAGGACGACGTAGAAGATGACGAAGATGAGGATCATGGGGATGAACCCCCCGAGCATCCCGAAGGGGCCGGAGGAGGTTTGCAGGGCGAGGGCCGTCGTAGGGCCCAAAAGGCTGAAATTTGGATTCATGCGCACAAACCCCGGCAGGGCTCCCTGCCGTCAATTGCTCCGTTGCTCACGGGGATCGGAAGAAACCGGGAGGACCTCCAGATCGGGTCCCTCCGGCGAGTCTTCGCCAGTGGTACGGCGGGCGAGCCTGTCCGTCAACGCACCGAGTCCGATAGCCTGCCGGATCTCGGCCATGAAGTCAAGGTAATAACGGACGTTGTGCAGCGTGGCAAGGACCGCGGCGGTCAGCTCGCCGCACCGGAACAGGTGGTGGAGGAAGGCGCGCGAGGTGCGCGCGCACGCCGGGCAGCCGCACTCCTCGTCGAGGGGGAGCGGGTCGTCCTTGAAGCGGGCGTTCTTGATCTTGAGCGTCCCACGGCGGGTGAAGAGGACGCCGTGGCGGGCGTTGCGGGCCGGCAGCACGCAGTCGAAGAGGTCCACCCCGCTGGCGACGGCGTGGAGGATGTCCGCGGGATAGCCCACGCCCATCAGGTAGCGGGGCCGGTCCGCCGGCAGGGCGGGCGCCGTCCACTCCACCACCGCCCGGCGCTCCGCCAGCGGCTCCCCCACCGCCACGCCGCCGATGGCGTAGCCGTCGAAGTCCAGCGCCGCGACCTCCCGCGCCGCCCGCTCCCGCAGGTCGGGGTAGACGCTCCCCTGGACGATGCCGAAGAGGCCGCCCGGGCCCCCCTGCCACGCCGCCCGGGCGCGGCGGGCCCACTCCAGGGTGCGCTCCCAGGACGCCGCCGCCGCCGCCCGCTCGACCGGCCAGGTCGTGCACTCGTCGAGCACCATGGCGACGTCGACCCCCATCCTCTCCTGGAGGCTCACCACCCCCTCGGGAGTGAAGCGCAGGGCGGAGCCGTCCAGGTGGCTGCGGAAGGTCACGCCGTCCACGTCCACGGTGCGCAGCCCGCCCAGGCTCCACACCTGGAAGCCGCCGCTGTCGGTGAGGATGGGGCGCCGCCAGCCGGCGAAAGCGTGCAGGCCGCCCAGTCGCTCGACCGTGTCGATCCCCGGCCGCAGGGCCAGGTGGTAGAGGTTGGAGAGGAGGATCGAGGCGCCGGCCGCCTCGAGCTCCTGGGGGGTGACACCCTTGACCGCTCCCAGGGTGCCGACCGGCATGAACGCCGGCGTCTCCACCACACCGTGCGGCGTGATGAGACGGCCCCGGCGGGCCTCGCCGTCGGTGGCGAGGATTTCGAAGGTCAGGGGCATGAAAGACCCCTCATCACCCCGACCCTCTTCTCCCCTCGCCCTTCCCCCGACCGGGAGAAGAGGGAGAAGGCAAGATCCCTTCAGCCGGGTTCCCCTCTCCCGGTCGGGGGGAGGGCGGTGGGAGAGGGGACAGGAGTGAGGGTTCGCCCCGAAGGGGCGGCGGAGAGGTCACGGCTTCGACTTCGAGCTCCCCTCGCGCGACAGGTCGATGGTGCGGTTCTCGACCCCCGGCGGCAGCTTCAGCACGAACCGGTCCTCGGGGATCGGCGCGTTGCGCTTGAAGTCGCTGAACTGGTACTCGACGGAGTCGCCGTCCGCGTCCACGTACTTGAGCCGGGCGGGGAAGAAGGTCTCGCCGTCGATCCACAGGGTCATCGACTTGAGCCGCTTGGCGATGCGCTGGTACTTGGGCAGCAGCTCCATGCGGTAGGGATCGCCCTTCTTCTCGGGCAGCTTGAGCCGCACCGTGAAGTACTCGAGCAGCGTCTGCAGGCTGCCGCTCGCCCCCAGGTACTTGAAGATCTGGTTGGAATAGCGCCCCACCTTCAGCGTCTCGGCCCGCTTGAGATCCTTGTACCAGGTGGTCATCTGGTCGCCGCGGATCACCACCGTGATCGGGCTTGGGCTCGCGTACTCCCAGCGCACCTTGTCGGGAGCGGCGTAGGAGAAGACCCCCTTGGACGCCTCGGGCGCCGTCAGCATGGAGCTCTCCTGCTGCTGGGTGAACCGGGCCTCCAGAGTCTTGAGCTGCCGCTGCTCGAGCTTGACGCGCTCGACCAGGGCGGAGAGACGGTCCGGGCCGGACAGGCCGGGAGCCATGGGATCGGGAGGCGTCTTCTCCCGGGCCGCGAAGGCCGGAATGGAGACGACGAGAGCCAGCAACAGGGTCACGACTGGATGTTTCATAGATTTCCGGCGAGACGACGAGCCCACAGCGAGAAGAACGATCCTATCCCTTCTTTTCTTCCGGGCACAAGGTGAGGGGCCGTTGACACGCCCCCGAGCGGATGCTACGTTCACCGCCCTCTGAAAAACCGGCCCCTCCGAGGGGCGGGAGTGTGCGATGCCTGAGCTCAAGCTGGGAACCAAGTTCGAGTGCTACAACTGTGGCACGAAGTTCTATGATCTCGGAAAATCCGACCCCACCTGCCCGAAGTGTGGGGCCAACCAGAAGGACGCCTCGAGCTCCGAGCCGACCGCCAGCCAGGCTACCCGCCGCAAGCGGAAGGCGGAGGTCGCCAAACCTCTCGACATCGCGGACGAGGAGCCGATCGAGGATATCGGCGATGACGAGCTCGTAGGACCGGACCTTGCCGAAGAGGATCTCGCGGCGGTCGGCGACGCCGAGGAGGAAGAGGAGGACGTCGACGACGAGGACTGAGCACCGCGCCGGCACTTCCCCGGTCGCGCTGGCGCTCGGCGGCAATGTCGGCGATGTCGGCAACATCGGCAATGTCAGCAACCTTGGCGCGGTGGAACGGACGCTGGCCCGGGCCCTCCGCCATCTCGAGGCCTCCCTGGGCCCGCTGCGCATCGCCTCCCTCTACCGCAGCGCTCCCCTCTCGCCGGTCGCCCAGCCGGATTTCCTGAACACCGCCGCCGTGGCCCACACTGCGCTGGAGCCGGAGGCGGTGCTCGCCCTTGCCAAGGCCCTGGAGCTCGCCGCCGGCCGCCAGCCCCCTGCGCTCACCGTGCGCTTCGGGCCCCGTCCCCTGGACATCGACCTCCTCCTCTACGGCGACCGCCGGTCGGACGCTCCCGAGCTGACCCTCCCCCACCCCCGTCTGCGCGAGCGCCGCTTCATGCTCGAGCCCCTGGCCGAGATCGCGCCCGACTGGACTGTACCGCCCGACGGCGCCACGGTCCGCGAGTTGCTGGCGCGCCTCGGAGAGTCCCAGCGCCTGGAGCGGATTGGCTGGAGCGGACATGCAATTCTTCCGTGAGGGCCCGCTGCTGGACGGAATCCTGCTCGGCTGCACGCTGCTCGCCTGGGGAGCGCAGGCGGTGGTGCCCTGGCGGCTCGCCGGCCTCGAGCCCGCGCGCCGCCAACGTCTCAGGGCATGGGCCATCGCCCTGCTGCCGTTGCTGGCGGCCGGCGCCCTCGCCGCCTTCGCCTATGCAGACCGGCATCCCGACGCCGCCCTGGTGCAGGCCCTCTACCCCCTGAGCGCCTCCCGGCTTGGAATGCTGCTGATGGTGCTCCTCGCGGCCCTGGCCCTCGTGGACCTGGTCGCCGCCGGTGGCGGGCGCAGCTTCGAGCCGGCCGCCTGGCGGGTTGCCGCCGGCTTCGGTCTGACCTTCCTGCTGGCGGCCTCCCTGGCCGGCGAGCTGATGCGGATCGGCGAAGGCCCGGAGAGCACCCTGATCCCCTTGGTGGTCCTCACCGGGCTGCGCCTCCTCGTCGCCCTCGGCGCCGCGGAGACGCTCGCCCCCGGCCCGCCGCTCCTGGCTCCCTTCGCCGGCGGGGCCCTGCCGCTCTACGTCCTCCTGCTCCCGGCGCGGCTCGCCCGGGCTCTGTGGGGGGGACCCGCGGCCTTCACCCTGGGCGCAGCCGCCGTCCTGTTCCTGGCCGCCCGTTGGCTCCCCGCCTCGCTGCGCCGGCCGGCCCTGGGTGCCGCCACCCTCCTCGCCGGGTTCCTCCTCGCCCAGGCGGCGCTGCTCTCCCAGCGCCTGGGTGTGCTGCGCTGAGTTTTCCGGCGCGGCAGCTCAGTGCTTGTCATCTCCTTCCTCCTGGTCTGTGCCCGCCGCCGGCTTCGGCTTGTCCTTGGAGGGCTGCTCCGGGCTCTTCTCGTGAGGCTTGATGGTCGAGCGGATGACGACGATTTTGTTGAGCAGATCGAACCAGAAGGGAGCGCCCTGGGAGACGGCGAGCGCAGTGAGGAATATTCCCAGCAGTTTCAAGAACTGGCCATAGCCGTCCTCGGGAAAACGGCGCGGGTCGACTTCGTAGGCCGCAACGTCCTTGTCGTACAGGGCTTGTTTGCCGGCGTATTTCTTGTCTTTTTTATCAGGCTGGGAGACCCAGCCGATGGGAAGGCCGAGTTGGTTGATTTCGTCGCGGACGTCATTGATCTTCTTCCGCGCCACCTTCGCCTGCTCGTCAGCGTCGGACGGAGCCGCCGCCTGGCCTGGTGCTGCAGCCGGCGCAGGCGTCGTTTTGATGTAGGTTTCCGCGGCGCTCACGACCGAGCTGCGCAGCGTGTCGTTGTACCATAGGGCATGCGTTACATTGATGGTGTCAACGTTGAGGAACGCCGCGGCCAGGAGGCCCAAGACGACCAGGATCAGGTGTGTACGCCGCTTGTACCAGCCGGACACCCGATCCATCGCATCGTTGTACCACCCCTCGACATTCGCACGGGCCGCATTGATGTCGCCACCCGCTTCATCGATCAGAGCGAGCAGAGAGACCTTGATGTTTTTATACTTCTTCTCATCCAACGAGCTGATCAGCTTCTTGATGGCATTCAGATCCTGCATCACACCGGCGGCCGCTTCCGTCCCTGCCGCGGCTTGAGTCGTCGCCAAGTTCCACAAGGCCAGGCTGAACGTACGCGCAGGTATGTACGAGGGAGTCTCCCCGAGCGGCTTGATGAGCGGGTGGTCAAAGAACTCCTTGGCCAGGTCTTCATTGTTGAGCAGCTTTCCGATGCCCTTCTCCAGGTCACGGGCGCGGAACTTGATGAAGGCCTCCATCAACTCGCTGAACGCTGAGCAAAGCAGGCTCAACAGCAGGTAGACGAAAATGACTCCGATGGCGACTTCGAGCAGGGTCGAGCCAAACACCATGGTCAGACTCTCCTTTCCTTTTCACGACCGATCTATTGGTCTCCTTCATCTACATGTTTCTTTTGACAATTGGGCTCTTTGTAGTCAGGATCGCGATTGTTTGCAAAGCACCAGGCGACAAAGCCGGTGTCGAACCGTGCCGCGACCTCTTTCGGCACTTGCTCCGGATGAATCTCGACGAATGAAAACTCGATGGTTCCATCCTCGGCGCCACCCGAATGTACCGTGGCCAGAAGGTAGCCGTAAACATTGGTTCGGGCGTTCGGCCTCGCCTTCGCGGCATCCGGCAGAACGTATCGGTGTGCGCCAGCGGTGCCAACGATCCAGCCGGGCAGCACGCCTCCATGCTCTCGCCAGAATGCCGTGTCGTATATATTGTCAGCGTAATAGTGGGAATGGCTGGCGAGCACGTAAACGTGCTTGCCACCTTTGTTCTGGGCGTCCAGGAGCGTGTTGTAGACCTCCCTTCCCGTTTTGACGCTGGCGCCGGCAGGGGGTTCGCTCATGCTGTGAGAGAACGAGATGCTCTCGGGAAGCGCCTTGTGCATGCCGACCACCAGGGTCTTGACGCTCGCATCCGCCAGATCCCTGGCGACCACGCCCTGGAACCACTTCATTTGTGCATCGCTGAATTCCTTGCTGGATGCATTGTCGAGGTTGATGAAGTCGATCCCTCTATCCAGCCAGTGGTAGTACGAATGTGGATTGTGATCCTCGGGCTCGTCCTTGAGTCTTTGCGCCCGGAGGACGGGTGAATCCAACCAGTTGGCGAATTGGCTTAAGAAATCCTCGCGATCTTTGTGGAAGGCCATTTCATGATTTCCGATCCCGAGAAAGACGGGCGTCGAACCGAAGCTCGCGATCTGATTCTCAAGAAAATCCTTCCAGGCGGTGAGGCCGTACTTGATGTGGCCGGTAAATCCGTCCAGATGGTCGGGCCCGCATTCCATGTCCTCGTCGATGTTATAGATATATCGGAAATCGCCCAGGTGCCAATACAAAGCGGCATCCTGCTTCTTGGCCTCGGCGGCAATGGCGGGCACCACCACGTCGCCACAATTCCTGGAGTCGCCGGAGACCGCAAAACGCCATGTAACCTCTGATCTTGCCGCGCTGGTGGCGCTCTGGTCCTGGGCCGCCATTCCGGTCGCGGTCAACGCCGCGATCACGATCAAAGCCGTTGTGACGTCGCGAAAAAGTGATCGAGCCACGGAATGACCTCCTCTGGTTTAATGATTCCGAGACAGCGTAGCACGTCATCAATTGCAGGGTCAAGCAGGCGCAAATCCGCGGTTGTCCCACCGCCAACACCCCGCTATCATCCTCCCGCCCAAGCGAGCCGACAATGACCGAGCGACGCGACCCCTACGTCTCCCTGCGCAATCCGAGCTTCCTCTGGTATGTCGCCAGCATGGTGGCGCTGACGCTCGGGACGCAGATCCAGGCGACGGTGGTGGCGTGGCAGGTCTACACCCTGACCCGCGACCCTCTCTCGCTCGGCTTCGTCGGGCTGGCCGAGGCGCTGCCGTTCATCGGCGCCGCTCTCTATGCGGGCCACGTCGCCGATCGGCACGACCGCAAGCTCCTGTCCCTGATCTCCATCGGAGTCCAGACGCTCGCCGCGCTCGTGCTGCTCGGCTACACGCTGCGGCCGGAGGTGCTGGCGGGCGGGCGGGTGTGGCCGATCTATGCGGTGGTGTTCGTCAGCGGGCTCGCGCGCAGCTTCCTCCAGCCGGCCCGCACCGCGCTGAGCGCCGAGATCGTGCCCCGCGAAACCTATGCCAACGCGGTGGCCTGGCGCTCGTCGCTCTGGCAGTTCGCCGCCGTCGTGGGGCCGGCGATGGGCGGCGTGCTGTATGGCTTCTCGGGCGCCCGTGCGGCGTACGTCACGGAGGCGGCGCTCTGTCTCGCCGGCTGGGCCCTCTTCACCCGCATCGGCTACGCCCGGCGGCCGGTCGCCCCACGGGAGGGGAGCATCGGCGAAAACCTTACCATCGGCATCCGTTTCCTGCTCACTCAGCCGGAGCTGCTGGGCGCGCAGTTGCTCGACCTCTTCTCCGTGCTTTTCGGCGGCGCCACGGCGCTGCTCCCCATCTTCACCTCCGAGATCCTGCACGTCGGACCCGAGGGCCTCGGCGTCCTCCGTGCCGCCCCGGCCGGCGGCGCCGTGCTGATGTCCGTCTTCCTGGCCCATCGCAGCCTGCGGCGTGCGGGGCCGGCGCTTCTCCTCTGCGTCGCCGGGTTCGGGCTCTGCTGGATTTTCTTCGCGCTCTCCAAGTCGTTCTGGCTGTCGCTGGCGCTCCTGGCCGTCAGCGGCATACTGGACACGGTCAGCGTGGTGATCCGCTCGACACTCCTCACCCTGCGCACGCCGGCGCGGTTGCTGGGCCGCGTCTCGGCGGTCAATCAGATCTTCATCGGCTCGTCCAACGAGATCGGCTCGTTCGAGTCTGGCGTGGCCGCCCGGCTTCTGGGCGCCGTGAATTCCGTGATTTTCGGTGGACTGATGACGCTGGGCGTGGTGGGCGTCACGGCTTGGAAAATTCCGGCGTTGCGGAAGCTGGACGAGCTGGAGTGAAGTCCGCCGCCGCGGCGAGCAGACCCTCCAGGTCGAGCCGGCGGGTGTACATCGCGAGCTCGCCGTCCGACGTGCGGGGCCAGGCCTCGCGGGGCCGGTCCCAGTACAGCTCCACGCCGTTCTCGTCGGGATCGCGGAGATAGAGCGCCTCGCTCACGCCGTGATCGGCCGCGCCGTCGAGCTGGACGCCCGCCGCGATCAGCCGCCGCAAGGCGTCGCCCAGGGCGTCGCGCGTCGGATAGAGGATGGCGAGATGGTAGAGCCCCGTCGTGCCCGGCGCCGGCGGCGAGCCGCCCAGGCTCTCCCAGGTGTTGAGCCCGATGTGATGGTGATAGCCGCCCGCCGAAATGAACGCCGCGCTCGCGCCGAAGCGCTGCGTCAGCTCGAAGCCGAGCACGCCGCAATAGAAGTCGAGCGCCCGCTCGATGTCCGCGACCTTGAGATGGACGTGGCCGATGCGGACCTGGGGGTCGATCGGCGAGGATTTGCCTTTGCTCTCTTGAGGTGTCGTCATGATTGCCCTCCGCCCACTACAACAGGATTCTATTCCCGAGACGAATGATAGATGGTCCCGGCAAAGTAGAATGGGCATCATGAAGATCAGCGCCCTCCTCTCCGTCGTCCTTCTCCTCCTGCCCGGAGGCAAGGCCGCCGTGCGCCCGTCCTCGCGGCCCGCTGCCGTGAACCACACTGAGATGGCCGACCGGGTCCGCGCCGAGCTCCTCTATTCGTGGCAGGCCTACGAGCGGTACGCGTGGGGTCACGACGAGCTCAAACCCTTGAGCAGGACGACCCGCGACTGGTACGGCGAGCCCCTCTACATGACCCCCGTGGACTCGCTGGACACCCTGCTCCTCCTGGGATTCAAGGACGAGGCCGAAAAAGCCAAGGCGCTGATCGTCGACAAGCTCTCGTTCGACAAAGACGTCCCGGTGAAGAATTTCGAGGTCACCATCCGCCTCCTGGGAGGTCTGCTCTCCAGCTATCAGATGACCGGCGATCCACGCCTGCTCCGGCTCGCCGAAGACCTTGGCAAGCGGCTCCTGCCCGTCTTCAACTCTCCCACGGGCATGCCCTACATGTACGTCAACCTCAAGACGGGCAAGACCTCCGGCGCGCACTCCAACCCCGCGGAGATCGGCACGCTCCTCCTCGAATTCGGAACCCTTTCGAAGCTCACCAAGAAGCCGGTCTTCTTCGACAAGGCCAAGAACGCCGTCGTCCAGCTCTACAAACGGCGCTCGAAAATCGGTCTCGTGGGCGAGGAGATCGACGTCGAGACGGGCCAGTGGATCAGCCGCGCCAGCCACGTGGGCGGCGGCATCGACTCCTATTACGAATACCTTCTGAAGTGCTCACGCCTCTTCGGCGATCCGGACTGCGCCAGCATGTGGCGAGAGAGTGTGCGCGCCCTGAACCAACGTCTGGCGGACAACGTTCCCACGGGGCTCTGGTATGGACAGGTGGACATGGAGACGGGCCAGCGCACGGCCACGGAATGGGGGGCCCTGCACGCCTTCCTCCCCGCCGTCCTGGCCCTCGGCGGCGACCTCGGCCGCGCGCGGCGCCTCCAGGCCTCGTCCTACAAAATGTGGAACCTGCACGGGATCGAGCCCGAGGTCCTCGACTACAGGACGATGCAGGTGAAGGAGCCCGGCTACCCCCTGCGGCCCGAGATCATGGAATCAGCCTATTACCTCTACCACTCCACGAAAGATCCGCGGTACCTGGAGATGGGCCGCACCTTCTTCGGCGGGCTCGTCGCCCACTGCCGCACCGCCGCCGGCTACACCGTCCTCAAGGACGTGACCACCCACGAGAAGGGCGACCTGATGCCCAGCTACTTCCTGGCCGAAACGCTGAAATATCTCTACCTCCTCTTCGCTCCCGACAAAACCCTCGATCTCGACCACGTCGTCTTCAACACCGAGGCCCATCCCCTGCGGCGGACGTGGTAGGGGATCGTCTCAAACCAGATCCAGCACCTGATCGAGCCCCCGGCGCAGCCCGACGAAGCCGCCGACACGGCGGGCCGCGAGCAGCGTGCCGTCGACATAGGGCTCGGCGCCGCTACCCCCGTCATAGCGCAGCGACAGCCGCTCGTTCGGTTTGCCAAAGATCACCTCGGCGGCGATGACGTAGCCCGGCAGGCGGATCGAGTGGATCTGCGTACCGTTCAACGTGAGGCCCCGAGCCTCCGGTGAGCCCTGCGTCTCGCCGATGGGGATCGCCACTTCGGGCGCGCGTACTTTGGACAACCGGTGCACGATCTCGCGCGTCGTGCCGCTCGGCGCGTCCGGCTTGCCGGCGTCCGAATAATCGATCACCTCCCAACTCGGCATGTACCTCGCCGCAATCGCCGCGAAATGCTGGAGCAGCACTGCCGAGATGGCAAAGTTGCCCGCGGCGAGCACGCCGACGCCGTGGCGCCGGGCCGCCTCGTCAATCTCTGCGAAATCCTTGTCGTCGAGCCCGGAGGTGCCGATGACGACGCGCACCTTACGATCGATCGCCTGGAGCACGTTCGCCTTCACGCCCTCCGGGTTGGTGTAATCGATCAGCACGTCCGTCTCCGCCACGAGCGCCTCCGCCACGGTGCCGCTCACCCGCAGGGGCAGACCGGGAATGCCGAGCGCCTCGCCCAGCGTCTTTCCACGGGCAGCCCGCGAGACCGCGCCCACCAGCTCGAGGTCCGGCGCGGCCACGATCGCAGGCGCCAGGCTGCGTCCCACCCAGCCGGTCGCGCCGGCGACACAGATGCGGATCATGCGAAAACCTCCGAACCTTCCTCAGGATACCGCAGGATACCGCGAAAGTCCGCCTGCGTGGAGGGTATTTGTTTACCGGCCTATCCCAGCGCTACGGCATAGCTCGCCCCTTGGAGGGATGGTCACCCGCAAACGCAGGTCCGCTACGCCGACAGAGAATTCAG
>Ga0136846_1238634_pt1 | contig 41093 bp, 10 predicted proteins | sample HopSoiMetagenom2_FD_96841 | JGI IMG/M metagenome (GOLD analysis project Ga0136846, IMG submission 96841) | Grasslands soil microbial communities from Hopland, California, USA - 2 Assembly 2016 (version 4) | ecosystem: Environmental > Terrestrial > Soil > Grasslands | place: USA: Hopland...
CCTTGAAACCAAGCATGGGTCGCACGATTCGTTTGATCGCCCGATGATCCTGCTCGATGAGGTTGTTCAAATACTTGGACTGGCGCAACTCGGCGTGGTTCAACCAAGGGTTACCCGTCCACGGGCCCGAAGAGCTGGAAGACGGGTGGGTGCCATGGCCGACACTTGCGCCCCATTTTTGAGCTGAAGCGTGAGCATGAATCGATGCGGGAGTGTGGCGGCGAGGCTGCCCAAGAGCGAACGTCTGGATCTTGCCGTTCGGGCGTTGGCGAACTCGGAATCGATCACCGATCTCGCCGGCGAGCATGGCGTAAGCCGCAAGTTCGTCTACGAGCAAAGGGGCAAGGCCAGCGCAGGGTTGGACGAAGCGTTTGCAATGGACGCGTCGGACGAGGAAGGGCTGTTCGATCTGAAGGTACGCGGCTGCGTGCGCGCAGCGATGCGGGCCAACGCACCGAAGCAGCGGCGGATGCTGCGGTGCTGAACCGCATGCTTGCGGCTGGACGCCCGGACTCCGTGGAAAAGCATGCCACATGCCGAGCGACGCCGGTCACAATCGGTACTCGATCAGTTCGACAGTGTCGTGAAGATTTCGCTTCGCCACCCCGCGTTTCGCCAATGCTCTGCGCTCGTTCGAACCAATGGGCATCGTCTGCCTGATGGAGTCGGCCTCCCGGTCTGACACCGCCATTGCCAGAAACATGCAGAGAATTTCGCGGCTTCTTCCCCAGATCCGGACCCGGTCCCTCGCGGCCGCGCCGAGTGTGTCCGGCGCTGACAGGCGCGCACTGCCGACGACGCAGGCGCTTGCGTCATCTCCCATCTCGGCGCGACAGCGGACAGGAGGCAGTGCGCCGTTGCAGCCCCCGCGTGCGGGCATTCACGGCCTTCGGAACTTCCTCTCGTGGTCCTCATCGGGCGGCGACGACGACAAGAATGTCGAGCAGTGTCTGGCCAAGTACGTGAACATTGGTTTCGTGAAGCAACTCGTCGCGAAAGCCCGAGATTCGCTCCAGTACAGAGACCCGAACAAGCAGCCATCCGACGCGGGGCTCGCGCTCATTGCGGCATACACATCGGCAGGACTCGACCGGCACCTCGCCGAATTCCACGCTCGCGTGCGGCGTGATCCGAGGTTCAACGAAGACATGCTCCTGTTCGAGAAGACGATCGGCGACACGATCAAACTTCTGAAGAAGGGTGAAGCGAAGGTGGTTCGTCGCAATGTCCAGCTCGACAGGGACACCGTCGCGTCCTTCGCCCCGGGCTCAGTGGTGGGCTTCGATCGACTGACCAGCGTCACGATAAAGCCACAGCAGACATACAGGGGCGGCAACGTTGACTTCGTCATTGAGACGCGAGCCGGCGTCGTGCAGGTCGAGCCGTTGAGCGACTACGACAAGGCCGAGAGGGAGGGCATCCTCGACCTCGGCGCGGTCTTCGAGGTCGTCAAGGTCGAGACAGGCCGCGAGGATGGAATCCCATCGCAACATCAAGATGAGTATCCGGCCGTGACCATCCACTTGCGCGAGAAGGCAGCAGTCGAAGCGGAGAGCAGGCGCGTGCGAACAGCATTCGCAAGCTTCAATCTCCGAACGGGTCGGTCATTTCGCTGAACGGACCATGGTGGGGGTGTGCCGAGAATTACGGTAGGGACACCCATTGCTGGGACCCCCCCCCGACGGGCATGAACGCGGATCGCTACGAGTTCTGGGTCTACCGCCAGTTGCGACGGCGCCTGCACTCCGGGGCGATTCACCTCGACGACAGTCATCAACATCGGCACCTCAGTGCCAAACCCGTGCCCCCCGGGCGGCAGCCCGGGGCCTTCGAGCAACTCGACATCCCGTGGGTGCGCCGGCCGCTGGACGCGCAGCTCGCAGCCCTGTCGACCGAGTTGCACGAGCAGTGGCTGGCCTTCGACCAGGAGCTACGCGCAGGCCAGCTGACACACCTCGACTACGACGCGACCACGGGCACGCTGACATGCCGCCGTCCAGCAGCCGCGGAAGACGACGAACCGGACTCCTTCTACAAGCAGCTGTCGTCATGCGACGTGGCCGACGTGTTGCGCTTCGTGAACCGGCACTGCCGGTTCCTGTCGGCCCTGACGCCGCTGCACGCTGCGCCAAGAAGGTCGCCGACGAGGACAGCCTCCTGGCCGTCATCGCCGCCCAGGCGATGAACCACGGCAACTTGCTGATGTCGCGCACCAGCGATATTCCCTATCACGTGCAGGCGATCCGGGACGAGAAGGCGAACATGCGACCGCATCGTCGCGACGTTGGGGCTGAAGGAGATGACGCAGTGCACGCTGGTGCGCAAGCTCTGTACCTACGATGTCGACCCGACGCGCAGGGCGATCTTCGAATACGACAGGCTGGCGCGCAGCATCTACACGCTGCGATACCTGCGCGACCCGACGCTGCAGCGCGACGTGCACCGCTCGCAGAACCGCATCGAGTCGTACCACCAGCTACGCTTCGCGATCGCGCAGGTCGGCGGCAAGAAGGAACTCACCGGGCGCACGGATCTCGAGATCGAGATCAGCAACCAATGCGCACGCTGGTTGCCAACGCGATCGTGTTCTACAACTCGGCGATCCTGTCGCGGCTGCTTCCGCGGTGCCAGGCCTGCGGGAGTGAGAAGGCGCTTGCATTGGTGACCTCGACCTCGCCGGTGGCTTGGCGGCATGTACACCTCGGAGGGCGCTACGCCTTCCGCGTCGGCGGGCAGGCCATCGATCTGGACGCGGTCATCTGAGTGTGATCAGCCAATTCGATGGACCGATGATCGAGCTCGGTGATGGTCAGTCGGGCCATCACGGAATGTGAACATCGGCTCCGTTTCGGGAGTCGACGTGACCCTGTTCAGATCCTCGATGGACATCACGACCATGAGCACGAACGCCAGCCCTTTTTGAAGCTGGCGGAGTTAGTCCAGAGCGGTGCGAGGTTCCAAGCGGGCAATCGGTCGGTTGCCGGATCAAGATGTTCACCGACCGACGGGTGCGATCAGCAACTCGATGGCCTGATGTTCAAGTACTGCGATGGTCAGCAGAGAAGGTTCAGGCGTCGTGATGCCTGATTGGCCGCCGTGCGATTTGGTCGGCGCGAGCACAACGAGCTTCATGGAAGCGTACGGAACCCTTCAGAAGCACGCGGCCACGCTGCGGGACCAGAAGGAGCCGAACATCGACGACACTCTTGCGTGTGGTCACCGAATCGGTGAGCGCGTACAAGGTCTGCCAGGAGCGGATTGATGCCGTTGAGAAGGCGCTGCAGGCGGCGCTCGGGGCCGATGGTGCCGGGCCACAGCCAACGTGACTTTGCGGGAACTTCGCCACCTTCTGTTCGCGCTGGCCTTCATATTGCCAGTTGATGCGAAGTCGCGCGGAAACGAAGTCCATTACATGGTTGCGACCCAAGATTGAAAGCGATGTACGACCACAACCAGCTCGAAATCCCCGACTCGTTCATGGCGCTGTACCTCGTAGATGGGCGCCTGAAACCGGCGTCGACGCGGACAGCTATCACTGCCCGCTACGAGTTCTGCGAAGACCTGGCAAACCATCTCTACGAATACGCACGCGCTCAGCACTTTGACCTCGGCATCACTGAGCAGGACGTCCTTGAGCGGTGTCATAGAGGATTGCTCGCCGGGTCGTCATCGGTCAACGAGGCAGAGGCGACCTGGGTCATTCGAAGACTGGCCGAACTCGAGGGTTGGCAAGCACTGCCGTGAACCATGGACAAGACTCGCTTCCTGCAACTCTTGCGCGCCAGTGATGATTCGTGATCGCGCCGTTACTTGAAGTCTCGGCTCTCCGTCACCAGCCTGCCCAACACTCGGCGTCAAATCCTCGAGCTTGCCGGCGATCAGGTTCTTGACGTTGCCCTCGCGCTGCCACTTGCCGTGGACGACAAGCAGCCGAAACCGGAGCAGATCCTTCCGCTGCGCGTCGCGAAGCGACTTCCAGCATATGACCTGGACCACGCCCGTCTCGTCCTCGAGCGAGATGAAGACGGTGCCGTTCGCGGTCTCGGGCTGCTGTCGCAGCGTGACGATGCCGCAGTAGCGCACCAGGCGGCCGTTGGGTGTGGCATTGAGGTCAGCAGATGTCAGGACGCAACGGTACGCCAGGTGTGGCCGCAACAGTGCCATCGGATGGCTTCGGAGCTTGAGTCCGAGTGACGCATGGTCGAAGACAAGCTCTTCACCTTCCGGCGCCGACGGCAGATCCAGGATTTCTTCGTCGACGGGTGCGTCGCGCAACAGCTCAGGCGTCGAACGAAGAGCCGACGCGTCCCACACCTGCTGACGCCGGTGGCCAGACAGGCTCATGAGCGCATCGGCTGCGGCAAGCAGCTTCATCTCGATGGTTTCAATCCAGGCAATGTGATGCATCGCCGATGCGCTGTACTGCAACTACTTCCTGATCGCCGATCTGAGAGCCCGAGGCGTGGATGTGCTGTTCGAGCAAAACGGATCGCGAATCACGGACTTCCGGCGCGGACAGTCGCTTGGCACGCGCGATCACATCGTACGCTGGCCCAAGCCTGCGACACGTCCCGAGTGGATGACGCCCGAGCAATATGCCAACGCACCCGATGCGATCACGCTGCGTGAAGTCAAAGTCGCCAATCAGGTGCTGGTTACCACGCTGCTCGATCATCGACGGGTCAGTAAGGCTGATCTCTCGGCACTGTACGCGCGACGCTGGAACGTCGAGCTGGACCTGCGCAATCTCAAGACCACCACGGGCATGGACGTCCTGAGCTGCCAGACACCGCAGATGAACGACAAAGAGCTACTGCTCATGGCGCAGGCCGCCTGCAATGCCAACGTGGACCCACGCAGCTTGAGCTTCAAGCACACGGTGCAGCTATGGACGGAGTGGACTGCGCGAGGTCTTTCCAACAAGAATGACCGCCAGCGTCTGTTTGCGTCGATCGCTCAATCCGAGGTCGGCCATCGGCCTGGACGTATCGAGCCACGAATGCGAAGACGACGGCCCAAACCCTCCCCTTGGTTGAGGGTGCCTCGCGCACAGGCTCGCCGACATGTACAGAGGCATGGCCATGCGTAAGGGGGCAAAGTAGGTGCCATTCGCCTTAAAGGTTCGAGCGTCAAGCCGCCAAGGGCTCTTCGCTCGCATCGTCTATCACTTGGGTCCCGACCTCATCTTTATCAATCACCTTCGGATTTCCGGAAGCCAGAGCCTTCACCTCGACGTAGCTCAGCGTGGCGGGTTCGACATCCAAGAACCACGGCATCGAGTGCGCAGCCACGTATGACACTGTTTCGCTCGAGGTCGAGGTCGAGGTCGGGATCACATCCGCGCTGGGACGCCGGTACTTCGAGCTCATCCACAAGCTCGACCAAGCCATGCCGCTGCTCCCGACACTGGAGATCGAAGAGGTGATCAGCGAAAAGCAGGCAGAACAACAGCGCTGTCGACACAAGCGCATCCTGCTCGCGATGTCGTCGAGCGCGCGAAACTTCTCCATGGGCGTGCGCCGTCGCATGAACGAAGCCGATGCCAAGCCACGCGACATCAATGAGAAGGGCCGCAAGGGCCGCCGGCCCGGAGCAGCATCTCCGAGCGCTGATGCTACGGTGCGACAGCAGATCGGTTGCGGCTGTACTGGGATCTCGGTGCTGCCATTCTCAAGAAGCAGGAGACACACGGCTGGGGCCAGGCTGGCGTCGAAAATCTCGGGTGCGACCCAGTTCGCGATTGACCGCGCGTGCTGCGGAAAGCCGTGACGAAGCAATGCGCGCTCGCAACTCTGCGACAAAAGCAGCATCGGCGGAGGCGGCGGAATCACGCTTCGTCATGGTCACATTGCAGCGCAGAGATCTATGCGACCGCATCGATGTGACGGATTCGGCGGCGAACGACGGGGTGGTCGAGCCTGATTCTGAAAGCCCGGCTTTGCTCGCGTCGGTCGACTCCGAAACGGCAGGAGTCGTTACCCTGCTCCCCCCAAGGCTCCCCAATTGACAGGCGAAAAACACTTTATTACATTCAACCACGCGTAAATCATGGTTTTTAAATGGGTTTGCGCCTTCGTGCAATCGTCCTGGGAACACAGCCTGTGCCGTCACTCAAAGAAGATTCCAGTGAGCAAGTTGTGCGAGAAACGCGCCTCAGCTCAAGTCGAACTTGGCCCCCCAGGTCGAGCACGGTTGTTCAGTGCAAGCCACTGATACAGCCCTCATTGCTCTAGCACACGCCCCAGGCGTTGCGCCCCCCGTCATCGCGTCCGCCCATGCGCGCCGCGAGCCTGCTGATAGGCAATACACGACATTCCCTGGCTGCAATCCAAATGCGGCCAGGCGCAGCTTTTGCGCTTTGCGAAGCAAATTCAACAAGCAGTAACTCTCAGGAGAGAACTCTATGCGTGCCAAGTCCAAGCGTCTCGCCGCTCATGCCGCCTTGCACAAGGTCGGCGCTCGGTTCAAGACGTCGATCAGCCTGCCGGTGAACAGCATTGCCCGGGCGGCACGCGAACTGGGCGCATCGCAAGCGCGTCGTAAAACGGCCTGGAATGTCGAGCCTTTGGAGCCGAAAGTTCTGCTCTCGGCCGACGCCTTGCCGGGCGTTCACACCGTCGACGGTTCGGTGGATCAACCGGGTGAGCAGGATCGCTATGAATTCATCGTCCAAGAGCGTACCCGCTTCTTGTTCGACGGGGTGCAAGGCGATCAAATCCAATGGCAACTTCGCGGTTCGAACTCGACGGATCAGTTCGACTTCCGTGCATTGACCAACAACGGTGATCGCTTCCTGGATCTGGATCCTGGCAAGTACACGCTGACGGTGGATGGCGTTGGCGACCATACAGGCACCTATGCGTTCCGATTGATGGGCATGGAAGCCGCCGTGCCGCTGACGTCTGGCGCGACCGTGGCGGGCACTTTGCAACCCGGTGCGCAGGGCGCGCTCTACAGCTTCAACGCCGAGGCGGGTGACCGTCTCTTCCTGCAAGCAGGCAGTGGCAACACGGGTGGCACCTGGACATTGTTTGACCCGACAGCCAACGTCGCGGTAAGCCAACGCAGTCTGACCAGTGACTCCGGGGTTTACACGGCGCAGCGCTCGGGAACATATTGGTTGTCGGTGGAAGGCCAGAGCGGTGCAACCGCAGCGCTGAACTACGGCTTCACGACTTACCGAAACGCCGCACGGGTGGCGCCCCTCAACCTGGGCCAAACTTACAGCGTCAGTCTGGCGGCGCCGGGTGATGCGCAAACCTATACCTTTGATCTGGATCGCACCACGCAAGTGATGTGGGATCAACTCAGCGCCCCTATCAACAATGCGCAGTGGGTCCTCGTCAACACGGACACCGGCAGCACGATTTCCTCAGCTGTTCTCGACACGCAAGATGGCGTTTCGAAACCTCTGAATCTGGCTGCGGGCCATTACCAGTTGCGCTTGGAAGCGGTGGGGCGGGGCCAGGGCGCTACGGTGGCCTTCCGACTGCTGGACTCCAGTCAGGCCGACGTGGTCGCGGCCGGAGAGGCAGTTGCCGTATCAGCCGGATCAGCACAGGGTGGGGCGGTACACCGTATCGACGTGAGTCAGGCTTCGACCCTGTCCTTGGCGCACTTGCCTTTGCCTGACGCAGACGCATCGTTCAACACCTTGCCCAAAGCGCGCGACTGGCTGGTGGGTGGCTCTGCGGCGGGCAATGTTCAGGTGAATCTGGGAACTGGCGACGCTGGCCAGTTGGACGTGCAAGTCTTGCGCGTCCTGGCGGCATCGGGGGATCAACTGCATTTCAGTGTGACGGCCTCCGACTTTGCGCAGTGTTTGCGTCTGTTTGACACATCGGGTCACGAACTCGCCAACACGACGGGCAGCACGTTGGATTGGACTGCGACATCTACCGGTCTGCTGTACCTGGGTGTCAGCCGTGCCGCAAACGCCAACTACGATCCACTCATCGCGCCCGCAAGCGCAGCAGCAGCTCCGGGTCTACTGAGTTTGGCACTGAGGCGCACGCTGGCCAAACCCGAGTCAGTCGGCGATGTGGGGGATGTCATGGCGGATGCGTCTGACGTTCTGGTGGGGGCCTCGTCATCGGTCGTGGTGAACGCCACCATAGGTGATGGCGTCAATGGCACCCTGGATGTCGATTTCCACCGACTGGTGCTGGCGGCGGGCGAAACCTTCCGGTTGTCCACACCCAACGGCACGCTGGATGGTTATGCGCGGCTTTTCGATGCCAATGGCGTGCAGGTTGCGTCAGTGGACGATAGCCCTATGGCCTACAGCGTGGCCGCCACCGGGGTCTATTACCTGGGATTGAGCGGCTATCCCAACTCGACATATCTTCCCACCACCCCAGCCAGTGGGCGCACTGGGGCCGCCGGCACGATGTCCGTGACCTTCACGCGCGAGCCATCCTCGGTCACGCCATCTTCCCAATGGGTGGTGACAGACAGGCAAGGCAATCTCATAGGCTCCGCATCGCTGAGTCAAGGGTTGGTGTCAAGCGTTGCCTTGCCCTCTGCGGGCAGCTATTTCCTATGGACCAATCCTGCGTTCACCAACGGAAATCGGCGCGGCGAACTGCGTGTCGGTGTGTGGTCGGACGCAGCAGCACCCGCCCTCAATCTGGATCCTGCTGGTTCCACCACAGTGAATGCCAGCTTGACGCAGAGCGGTCAAAGCTTGGCGTACAACCTGACGGTCGCCACAGGGGGTGTTTGGGTCATCGAGCCGAACCGCTTCCCGGCCGGCGCACAGTGGCGCCTGAGTGGCCCGCTGGGCGTCGTGTCCGACTGGAGCAACCTGTCGAGTGACCTGACCAGCAGCGCGACGCCCTACCTCACGCCTGGCAACTACCGACTCGAAGTGCGCACCGGCGGCACCGCCGTAGGTGACGTGACGCTGAGTTTGGTGGGGCAGGGGACGGCGCTTGAGCTGAGCCCCGGTGCGCCTGTGCCCTTGCCAGACATGGCGGTAGGATCATCTCTGCTGCTCAGGAGCAACGCCACGCCGACCGACACCTTTGCGGGCAGCTTCTCACAGGCTGGTGGAGACTTCACCGTGCGCGCCTTTGACGCCTATGGGCGAAGCCTGGCTGTCAACGTCAACGGTGGATTCTTGCAAGGCAGTGCCAGCGGCCCCGTGTACGTTCGCCTGGTGCGAAGCTCCCGCAGTACGGATGCTGCGCTCACCTACACGCTCACGCGCACGCCTGCTGCTTCAACCACGTCGGTGGCGGCGACCCCCGTCACAGTTGGCAGCGAAGTCAACGACACCAATGCCAACGTCTCATCTCCCAACTACACCTTCACCTTGGCGCAAGACGGCTGGATGGCGTTGGAGTGGCAGGAGGGCACCTGGACTAATTGGACTCTGAGTGGCCCGCGTGGCGTAGAAGCCAACGGAGCCCTTCATGAGTCGTTCTACTACAGCGGCAGCCGCAGCTGGAATGCTCCTGTTCGTTGGCTGCCGGCGGGCACCTACACCCTGCAACTGAGCGGTGGCTCTGGGCTGGCGCGCTTTTCGCTGCGCTCCCCCGCCACCGCAAACCCCATCACCACGGACACCCCTGTGGCGGTGGATGTGGGCACCAGCGACGCCTACGAACTGTTTGACGTCACACTCGATGCCGACCTCAAGACCTTTCTGCGAGCCCTGAACGGAGCCGGCACCGGCAACTTCTTCCGCCTTTACGATGCCGCTGGTGTTTTGCAGACCCAAGGCGATCCAGCCAGCACCACGCCCGCACTGCTGAGCGTCCCGCGCGACGGTCACTACCTGTTGGCCATCGCGCGCAACACCCAGGCCACCGGCAGCACAGCGCTGCGCTTCGATCTGTCCACCATGCCGGCTGCGGCCCTTGCGCTGCCCGCGGGCGGTGTCATCAGCGGCCATTTTGTGCAGTCGTATGACTATGTGGACTACGCGTTGGTATTGACTGAAGCCTCGCAAATCTCGCTGTCGGGCACGGCCAGCACCGGCTCGAGCAAGACCTACACCTTGCGTGATGCTGCCGGCAACACGGTGGAGAACCTGTCGTATTACGGCGAGAAAGCCTGGGGCTTGGCGGCGGGCCGCTACACCTTGCGAGTCCAGCGCTCGGACTACTACTCCAATCCCAGTGCGAACGACACCTACACCGCCACCGTGCAGGTGACGAACAACAGCCGAGCGCTCGGCGTGGCGCAGCCTGTCAGCCTGCAACTGAACAACGGCATGGCAGATGCCGTGCTGCAAATGAACCTGGAGGCCGGCCAAAGCTATGTGCTCACCACCGCGACGGACCCCACCTACTACCAGGGCATGCGCGTCAAGATCTTCGATCCGAGTGGCGATCAATGCGTGTCGTCCGGAATGGGGGGGCCGTGGTGGTACAGCCAGACCAGCCTGATCTTCACCGCGCCGCAAACGGGCACCTACCGTGTCATCTTGGGAGGCTCTGATTCCTCGGCGGGTTTGACGGGGACCTATGGTTTCAAGCTCACCCAGGCTGCGGTGCTTCAGTCGCCGCTGCGAATCGGCGTTGACGCCATCAACTCTCTCACCCAGGTTGCAGACGAGGGGCGCCACGCATTCACGCTCACCGAGGCCAAGCGCTTGCTTGTCAGTGTGACGGGCGATGCTTACCAAGCTCAACTCGTGCGTACCGATACCGGTACTACGGTCCTGTCAACGTCGAACACCCTGAATGGTCCGCTCATCCAGTTGCTGGATCTGGCGCCAGGCAGCTACGAATGGCGCATTCAGGCGACGAAAGAGAACCCTGGCAGCTACCGGATCCGCATGGATGATGTGGCCAGCCTCAGTCCGCTGGCCCTCGACACGACGGCCACGGCCACGGTCGCGCAAGGGCGCTGGGCCACCGCCTGGTCCTATGACGGAACAGCCGGCGAGTTGCTCACTCTGGATTCTTCGTTGCAAAGCGATGGCTATGGATACTGGCAGCTCATAGGCCCCAATGGCGCCGCGGTGTCGTCCGAATGGCAGTACGGCGGTGAGCTTGTCCGACGCATCAAGCTGACCGAATCTGGACACTATGTGCTGATCCTGCGCGGAGACAGCAGCAACTCCGCGCCACAGACTTCTACCGTGGTGCTGCGGCGCTATACCGAGGCCACGACTCCCATGTCCGTGGGCGACCAGGTCAGCGGCTCCATCGCCCATGTCGGCGACATCCAGCACTACAGTTTCACCCTGGCCACAGACACAACCATCGCGCTCGACCCCCAAGGCGGGGCGGCCAACCTCACGCTGACGGGGCCCAATGGCGACGAACTGAGCTTGAACCTGGACAGCGTAGAAAGCTATGACGTGCGGCGTCTGCGCGCGGGCACCTATTCGCTGGACATCACCGCCGATGCCCTCAATTCCACGCCGAGTTTTGGCTTCAAACTGTTGAACCTGGCATCGGTCGCTCAAGCGCATGGTGAAGTGACGAAACTCAGCGGGGACATACCAGCCGGGCGCAATCTGGCCGTGCACAGCTTTGAGGTGTTGGCCGGGCACTTCTACAACCTCGACTTCCTGGTGCCGACGGTCTACCCGGACTATTTCCGCTACACGCTGGTGGACGCGCAAGGCCGGACGGTTTCCGCAGATGGGTGGACGCACGGCACGTCGGTGAGCTTCACCCCCGCCGCCAGCGGGCCGATCTATCTGGTGGCCAAGCAGTACTACTCCGCGAGCGCGGCGGTGCATTTTGATGCGGCATTGCGCCAACCCACGCTGGTTTCCACCCCATTGCCCTTGGGCAGCAGCGTCGCGGCGTCTCTGGTCACGCGCGAGGACCGCGCGGACTACAGCTTCAGCCTGGATGACGCGGGCTGGCTGGATTTGTCCGACGTCGCCGTCCAGGGCGGCGGCGCAACGTGCGATGTGATCGCGCCGGATGGCACGAGCCTGTGGTCTCGCAACTTCTCTGCGGGCAGCTCAGATCAGTCGTGGCAAATCCCGCTCAGCGCGGGGCGGTATGTGCTGCGGGTGCATGGCGCCAGCGACGGCAGCACCGTGGCCGTGGGTTTCACACCCCGCACCGTTGCGCGTCCCCATCAGTTGGATCGGCGGCCTGGTGCCGTTCAAGCCGTTTCGACAGCAGCAGGTGAAAGTACCGTTGACCTGTGGTCCGTGAACGCGGCCGCCGGTGACAGCCTGAATCTCACGTCCACACGATGGCCTGGGGCGGGCTCGGTGCAGTTGTTCGCCCCGAATGGATCACTGTTGTCCACATGGAATCCGGCCAGCGGCTCCCCTTTGAATGCGGTGCTCGATGTCTCTGGCATCTATCTGCTGCGGGTGACGCGTCCGTCGGAGGAGGCCGTTGCCGACAACGCCTATGCCTTCGAAGCACTTTGTGACGGCACTGCCCCGGCAGACCCCTTGGTCAATACAGAGTCTGCCGGTGGCACCCTGGATGCCGGCAGCCAGTTCACTTACGGCCTCACGGTCACCGAGGCTGGGCTTTGGTATCTCGACCGCAATGCCATCCCAGACTATTACGCCTACTACTACAGCGGCGCACGTGTCCTGGATGCGCATGGTGCGGTAGTGGCCACGGGCTGGGACACGGCGATTTGGTTGAAGCCCGGCCAGTACAGCGTGGAGGTGTCTGCCACCTACAACGCCGCGAGCTATGACTTCACATGGCGTCGCCTCGACACACTCACGCCCTTGCCCTACGGGCAGTCGGTCAGCATGGCCAGCGCGTCGGTCTATCAGATGCGTGCCTACCGTGTCGACGCACAGGCCGGCGACCAATTGCGCTTCAACGCGCTGAGCAGCAGCGGCTCCAACCTGCGTTGGATGGCGGTGAATCGCAACGGCCAGGCATTGACCGGCTGGAACTGGGGCAATGCAGACGCCAGTGCCTTCACGGTTCAGGACACCGGGCCCGTGACTTTTCTCTTCGATTGGGCCAACTACAGCTACGGCAGCGGCATCAACGGCGCGGTGTAATTCCAGATCGACAACCTTGCCAACGCTCAGGCCGGCGTCATCGCATTGAACCAGACAGTTTCAGGAACGCTTAACGCACAAAACCAGTCGCGCACCTACACCTTCACCCTGGATGAAGGCAAGACCGTGCAGTTCGACCGGCTCAATAGCGGTGCGGGCAACGACAACCTGTACTGGTCGCTGACAGGCCCGTACAACACCTCGTTGGCCAGCAGTGAATACCTGTCAACGGGCACGACTGCACCCTCCACCCGCGTGCTGGATCTGCCACCCGGCACCTACACGCTGCAGGTCTACACCTCGGGATTTGGCAACGACAGCTACGCCTTCCGCCTGCTGGATCAGAGCACCGCCACGCCATTGACGAACGGGCAGATCGTTGAAGGTCGTGTTGAGCCCAGCGGTGAGATGGTGGCCTACAGCGTGGATGCCGAGGCAGGCGACCGGCTGTTCGTGGACTTCCGCGATCTCACCATCCGTACCTCTGCCTACGATGCGACGGTTGGCTTCTCGCACTACAACTACACGGGCGGTGTTCGCATTGTTGACCCCTATGGGCGAGATGTCACCAGCGCGGCCCTGGGCGACGCGGAGGCCGTGGCCACCGTGAGTGGCCGCTACACGGTGCTGCTCGACAACTACCAGAACTACAACGTGCCGGTGGCCTACCGGCTGGCGGTCTTTGTCAACACGCCTGGCCTGCCGCGCACCATAGACCTTGGCGTCACCGCCACGGCCATGGACCTGCAGGTGCAGAGCGTGGCCGTCACACCAGCCCAGACGGGCAGCGACATTCGCTCCGGCAACACGATGACCGTGTCATGGACCACGCTCAACAACGGCGTCAGTGCCACGCTCGGAGACTTCGTCGAACGTGTGATCGTTCGTCGTCCGGCGACGGGCGAGGTGGTGGCCCAAGTCAGCATGCCCTTCGTCGAGGCGGACCCAGGCAATGGTTCGCTGTTGCCGTCACAGACGGTGGCGCGCCAGGTCAACATTCGTTTGCCCGACGGCCCCGCTGGCGCTGGCGATCTGTCCGTCACGGTGGAGACAGACGTCACCAACACCCAGCCCGAAGGCGGAGTGGCAGAAGAAAACAACCGGGCTTTCGCCAACTTCACCAGTGCGCTGGCTGACTATCCCAACCTGGTGGCGGCCAACCTGTCGATCGCGCCGACCGCCGATTGGAGCGCGGGCCAGCCGGTGACGGTGCGCTGGACGACACGCAACGATGGCAGCCTTGCGGCCACCGGAGGCTGGACCGAGCGCGTGGAGCTGTTGAATCAGACCACTGGCGTGGTGGTGGCCAATCTGGCACAGGCCTTCACGGCGCAAAACATCGCAGCCGGCTCGTCTGCTGATCGCAGCGCCAGCTTCAACTGGCCGAGTGGTCTGAACGCCATTGGCGCCTTCCGCCTTCGGGTGGTGGTGGACGCCTTGTCCGAAGTTTCCGAATACAACGCCAGCGGTGCGCTGGAAAACGACAACGCCAAGCAACAGGTCGTGAGCGTGGGGCCCGATCTCGTCGTGCGCAATCCGGGCTTGTTGCAAACCGGCGTGCAGTCGGGTGACCGTGTCACGCTCGTCTGGGAGGACGTGAACCAGGGCAGCGTTCCTACACCCGTGGCCTACCAAGACCGTGTGGTGGTGCGCCAGCGCAACGCAGACGGCACGGCCGGTGCAGTCATTCTCGACACCTCGGTGGCCTTTGCCGGCGCTGCTGCACTGCCACTGCAGCCCGGCGAGGCCCGTGCTCGCTCGCTCAACTTTGCGCTGCCTGATGGCGTCTTGGGCTCGGGCCAGTTCGATGTCTTCATCACCGCCGACAGCTCGGCCAGTGGCACCGCCATCCTGTTCGAAACCAACCTGGCCGGCAACGCGGAAACCAACAACACCTCCGCCGGAGATTTCATCACCACCCTCAGGCAATACGCCGATCTGGCCGTGACCGATCTGGTCGCCCCCACCACCGTGGAGTCGGGTGCACAGACCCAAATCAGCTGGAGCGTCACCAACCAAGGCCCGGTGGCCGCCGTGAGCGCCAACGGCTCGTGGGTGGACCGTGTGGTGCTCAGCAGTGACAGCGTCATCGGCAACGCCGACGACGTGATCCTGGCCAGCGTCACCCACACCGGTGCGCTGGCCGTGGGCGCCAGCTATGGCCAGAGCGCGAGCGTGCGCATCCCGACGCGGCTGCAGGGCAACTACCGCATCGCCGTCATCTCCGACATCAACAGCGCCGTGCGCGAGCCCGACACCCGGGCCGACAACCTGCGCCTGTCCGGCACCATTGCCATCCTGCAGACCTATGCCGATCTGGTGCCTTCGCTGGCGGCCGTGCCGGCCGAGATTTTTGCGGGTCGCACGGCTCGGGTGGAGTGGTCCGTCCAAAACAACGGAACCGTCACTACCGACGTGAGCCGCTGGGTCGACCAGGTCTATCTGTCGAGCACCCCGTCGCTTAGCGCCAGTTCGATTCTGCTGGGCTCGGTGACCCACGTCGGGGCGCTGGACCGCAACGGGAGCTACGCCGCTGCGATGGACGTGCAGATCCCGCGCGACGCCTCGGGCCCCATGTATTTCATCGTCAAGACGGACGCCTTCGCGGCCGTCTACGAACTCGGCCGCACGCCAAACAACGTTGTGATTGCCGCAGCGTCGTCCCAGGTTCAACCCGAACCGCGCGCCAATTTCGTGGTGCAGGACCTCACCGCGCCCACCCAATGGCGTGTGGGTTCAACGGTCGAGCTCACGTACACCGTGCGCAACACCGGCAATGATCCGGTGAATTCCTGGCTGGCCGAAGAAGTGCGGCTGGTGGACACCGGCAACGCGTCCAACATCGTCACGCTTGGCTCCCCCTCGGGCACGCGCAACCTGGCGCAAGGCGCCGCTTATACCCAAACGCTCAGCTACACCGTGCCGGCCATGCCGGCGGGCAATTGGCGGCTTGAGGTCATCGCCGACCGCTGGGGCTACGTGAGCGAGTCGTCGGAAGCCGACAACGTGGGGAGCGCGTCGATCGCGGTGGTCCACCCCGACTTGGTGGTGAGCCAACTGGCCACCACGGGTCTGCGGCAAGGCGGCGAAACGCTCACGCTGAACTGGACCACCCGCAACAGCGGCACGGCCGACGCCAGCCATGTGCGCGATGCTGTCTACCTGTCGCGCGACGGCGTGGTCGGCGCGGGCGACACCCAGCTCGGTGAAATCACTCACACCAGCTTGGGGGCTGGGGCCAGCGAAGTTGGGCAGCTCAGCTTCACGCTGCCGGTCGATCTCGAAGGCGACTGGCGCTTGATCGTCGTCACCGACGCGACCAACCAGAACAATGAGAACACCAGCGGTGAGGCCAACAACGCCGACATGCTCGCCATCGCCGTCGCGCGCGACTTCTTCGCCGACTTGGCGGTGAGCGCCGTGCAGGCGCCTACACGCGTGATCGACGACCCGGCCTCGGTGACGGTGGAGTGGACCGTGACCAACATGGGCACGGGCCTCGGCCGCACGCTGTCGTGGACCGACCGCGTGATCTATTCGCAGAATGACGTGCTGGGTGACTCCGACGACATCGTTCTCGGCAATCTGGAGCGCACCGGTGGCTTGGCCGTGGGCGACAGCTACAACGGCAGCGTCACCTACCGCTTCGGTCCGGGCGTTTCGCGTCACGGCCGGGTCTTCGTGCGCACCGACGCGGCCGGCGCTGTGTGGGAGAACACGAGCGAGGCCAACAACACGGCTGCCGCACCCGAGGCGATGGACGTGATGCCCATCCCCTATGCCGACCTGCAGGTCGAGTCGGTCACGACGCCGAGCGATGCCTTCAGCGGCCGGCCCATCACGGTCACCTGGACGGTGGTCAACCGTGGCATCGGCATCACCGACGCCGGTTCGTGGAGCGACAACGTCTGGCTCAGCAGCAACCCCGACGGTACCGGCACACGCTGGAATCTGGGCTCGGGTTCGCACAACGGCCAGTTGGCGCCGGCAGGGCGCTACACGCGCAGCATGCAGGTCACCTTGCCCGAGGGCATCTCCGGCAACTACTACCTCAACGTGTCCACGGGCGGGCCGTTCGAGTTCATCTACACAGACAACAACCAGGCCAGCTCGGTCAGCGTTCCGGTGGCCTTGTCGCCATCGCCCGACCTGCTGGTCGAGGCTATCAATGCACCGGCCACGTCCAAAGAGGGCGCGCTCGTCGATTTGTCGTGGACGGTCATCAACCAGGGCGAGGCGCGTGCCGCTGGCCAGTGGACCGACACGGTGGTCCTGGTGCCTGCTTCGGGCACGGGATCGGCCGTCGTGCTGGGCACCTTCACCTACGACCGCGGGCTCGACTCCGGCATTCGCTACACCCGCACCGAGCAGGTTCGCCTGCCGTCCAAGATCGAAGGTTCCTACCGCCTGCGTGTCGTCACCAACAGTGCGCTGGGCTCGTCGTCAAGCACCCAGGTGTATGAGCACGGCTCGGCTCGCAGCAACAACACCACCACGGCCGGCGACGTGACCGAGGTGAGCCTGAACCCGAGGCCCGACCTGCACGTAAGCGCGGTGGTCGCTCCAACCGAGAGTGTCACGGCGGGTACGACCGCGTCGGTGCGGTTCACCGTCACCAACATGGGCCCGGAGGCCACATCCGGCCAGTGGCAAGACTACGTCTACCTGTCGCTGGATGGCATTCTCAGCGGCGACGATGTGCTGGCCGCTCGCCTGGACAGCGGAGCAGCCTTGGCCCCGAGCGAGAGCTACACCACGCAGACTGCAGCGATCAACATCCCGATTCGTTTCCGCGGCGATGTCTACATGATCATTTCGGTCGATGCGCCCAACCGCATCGACGAGTACCCCAACGAAGGCAACAACGTCAAGGCCGAGAAGTTCCACGTCGACCCGATTCCGTTTGCCGACCTGGTGACGAGCGACGTGGTTGCGCCCGACCAGTTGGTGCACGGCGCGACCGTGGGCGTCACCTACAAGGTCACCAACAGTGGTGCGGCCCGCTCGCAAGGCGACACCTCAGCCGTGAACAGCTGGACCGATTCCGTCTGGCTCACGGTGGACAAGCGCCGCCCGTCACCATCCAAGGGCGACATCCTGCTCGGCCAGGTCACGCACACCGGCAACCTCTCGGTGGGCGAGGACTACCTGGGTTCGATCCAGGGGCAGATCCCCGACAACGTACGTTCCGGCCAGTACTACATCACGGTGTGGAGCGACACCTACGACGCGATCCTCGAAGACACGCTGGCCAGCAACATCAACCCCGACGACGCGGGCCAGATCGACAACAACAACTACAAGGCACGTGCCGTCAGCGTGCTCGGCATGACGCCGCCCGATCTGGTGGTGAGCCAGGCCACAGCCACGCCTGCCGTCACCGCACCGGGCGACTACAGCTTCAGCTACACCGTCAAGAACCAGGGCGACCTCTTCAACGGCGCCTGGACCGACAGGGTCTGGGTCGCTGACAACGCCGATCTCTCCCGGGCTACCACCAAATGGATGGTGGGTGAGTTCAACCAGCAGCGCAGCCTTGGCAATGGCGAAACCTATTCCGTTTCGCAGACGGTGCAGCTGGCACCCTCGGTGAAGGGCGCTTATCTGGTGGTCGAGACCGACCGCCCGTACAACCCGGGCTATGCCTACCGCAACGACATCGCCGAGCTCGACGAGTCCAACAACGCCCGTGCGGTGGCTTCCAACGTCGACAACCGGCCGTCTGACCTGCGTGTGGCCAGCATCGTCACCGAGCCCGAGAACTTCTCGGGCGAAGAAACCACCATCATCTGGACGGTCACCAACTTCGGCGCCGACGTGTGGAGCGGCACGCGTGGCTGGGTCGACAGCGTCTACTTCAGCCCGGATCCCGAATTCATTCCCAACCGCGCCACCGCGCTGGGAGCCCTGGTTCACTCCAACGCCGCGGGCCTGGCCTCGGGGGCGAGCTACACCGCCTCGGCGCGCTTCAAGCTGCCGCCGGGTACCAACGGGCCGTACTACATCTACGTCATCACCGATTCCAGCCATCCGACGGATGGGCTGTCGCCTGCCGTCTCATCGGGCGCGATGAGCGAAGACCTGCGTGGCGAAAACAACGCAGGCTCCCGCGATTTCCTCTACGCCTACAGCGTGTTCGAAGGCGCACGCAACGACAACAACAGGAGCCGCGGCACGCTCAACGTGACCTACCGCGAGCCCGATCTGCAGATCGACAGCATCACCAGCTCCGACCCGAACCCGGCCTCGGGCGACACCATCACGGTGTCGTGGACGGTCACCAACCGCGGCACGCGTGAAACGCGCGTGCCCGGCTGGTTCGACGGCGTATTCCTGTCGCGCGACACCTCCATGGATCCGAGCGACTATCCGGTGGTCGATCGCGGCAATGAAGGGGAGATGCTGACACGCCTGCGCCAGACCTACCTCACCGACGCAGAAGGCAAGCCGCGCTACCTGAAGCCCGGCGAGTCGTACACCAATTCCACGACCTTCACGCTGCCGTCGTCGATCAGCGGCAACTTCAGCATCATCGTGAAGGCTGACACTTCACCTGCCACGCCTTGGGGAGGTTACGGCGTGGTGAGCACTGTCCGCGAAGGCCTGCGCTTGCTGGCCGATGCTGGGGCTCAGGCGGGCTCGGTGCTGGAGTTCCAGGACGAAGGCAACAACGTCTCGTTCATGGCGCTGCCCATCAGCTTGTCGCCACCGCCCGATCTGCAGGTCACGCAGGTCACGGCGCCCAATTCGGTCATCGCCGGCCAGGCGCTCAACATCAGCTACACGGTGGAGAACAAAGGTGGCAAGACGCCTGCTGACCAAGGGTCGTGGTACGACCTGATCTACCTGTCCAAGGATCGCTTCCTCGACATCAACAAAGATCGCTACCTCGGCTACGTGTCGCATGGCGATGGCCTGCCAGCCGGTGGCAGCTACGACTCGGGCACGCTCAGCTTCACCGCGCCGCGCGATCTTGAAGGCCCGTACTACGTCTTCGTCGTCACCGATCCGGCGCGTGCCTGGGGCTCGGGCGACAACGGCCGGGTGTACGAGTTCGGCAAGGACGACAACAACAACGCGGCCGCGGTTCAGCCCGTCTTGATCGAAGTCCCCCCGCCGGCCGACCTGGTGGTGACCAATGTGGTGGTGCCTTCCAGTGTGTCCGTGGGCCAAGAGGTAGAAATCACTTTCACGGTCACCAACCAATCGACCGACCCGGCCCTGGGCCGCTGGACCGATGCGCTCTACCTGTCGTCCGACAACACCTGGGATTTGAACGATCAACTGCTTGGCAAGGTGGCCCATGCGGGCGACCTGGCGGGCAACGGCACCTACACCGCCACGCTCAAGACCACGCTGCCAGCACTCAAAGACGGCGCATGGCGCGTGATCGTGCGCCCCGACCTCTACAACGAAGTCTTCGAAGGCAAGATCACCTACAACGACACCGGCTTGCACATTCCGCCGGGCGAGGCCAACAACCGCTTGGCGTCCGCCGCCACGCTCAACGTGACCGTGCCCACCTTGACGGTGGGCGCGCCGCTGGCCACCACGCTGACCACCGGCAACGTGCAGATTTACAAGCTGAGCGTGGCCGCAGGTGAGACCCTGCGCGTCAACCTCGACTCTGTCGCGACCGACGGTGCCAGCGAGCTGTACGTGCGCTACGGCGACATCCCCACGGGCTACGCTTTCGACGCGGCCTACAGCAAGCCAGTCTCACCCGACCAAGAGGTGCTGATTCCCACCACCAAGGCGGGTGACTATTACGTGCTGGTGCGCGCGCGCCAGGCGCAGGCCGGCACGGCGGCCACACTGCGTGCCGACTTGCTGCCCTTGTCCATCACCAGCGTCACACCCGACCAGGGCGGCGTAGGTGACGACGACCACCGCTGGGTCACTGTCGATATCGAAGGAGCCCGCTTCGCAGCGGGCGCGCTGGTCAAGCTCTCGCGCCCAGGCGTGTTCGAGATCGAGCCCGAGCGCTGGCAGGTGCTAGCCGCCACGCACATCCGCGCGGTGTTCGACCTGCGCCATGTGCCGATGGGCCTGTATGACATCAGCGTCATCAACCCCGACGGCCAGCGTGTCACCGAGCCTTACCGCTATCTGGTGGAGCGTGCCATCGAGGCCGACGTCACCATCGGCATCGGCGGCGCACGCACGATCAACCCTGGTGATGGCACGACCTACAGCGTCACCCTGCAAAGCCTGACCAACGTCGACACGCCTTACGTGCGCTTCGACGTGGGTGCGAGCGACATGGGCAACAGCCAGAACCTGCTCGAAGGCCTGAACCTGCCCTATGTGGTGTTCTCGTCCAACGTGGGCGGCCAGCCCGGTGGCGCGACCTCGCAGGACGCCGGCAACACGCAAAGCTACGGCGCCACGCCCACCACGCCGATCCGCTCCGACATCCCCTGGGCTTCGCTCGATGGCGCAGACAACACCAGCGGCTGGAACCTCGCCCCCGGCTATGCCTTCGACGTGGCGGCGGGCGGCTTCGTCGGCTTCAGCTTCAACGTGCAGACCTACCCCGGCTTGGCCGAATGGCTGGCCTACGACTTCGAAGGTCTGCGCAGCAAGCTCTACGCCATCCGCCCTGACTGGAAAGCGCAGGGCCTGCTGGACGGCGGCATCCCGTCGCTGAACAACATCTCCCCAGGGTTGGCGGCCAAGTTCGTCTCGACGGAACCAGGCGTTCACATCACCAAGCTCGAAGCCCTGGCGATGCCATTCCGCTTCGACACGCTGGGTGCAGCCACGCCGCTGACGCGCGATGAGTTCATTGCCGACCAGACCGCGCACGCCAAGCAGCTGAGAACGGCCATCCTTGCCGACGCCAGCGCCCCCAGCACCCTGGCGGTGCTGGCGGCAGACGAAGCGCAGTGGGTGCAAGGCTGGCTGGCGGCGCTGGAAGCGTCGGGCCTGCTGCGGCCTGCCGATGAAGCGCCACCCATCCGGCTGCAACCGCAGGTCATGAGCCTGAACGCCACGCTGGCCACCGGCATCCTGCTGAGCAAGGGCGGTGAAAGCTACCGCACCCAGGCTGACTTGCTGGGCTTCTTCACCAAGGTGCAGCAGTGGTATGGCGACACCGCCCGCTGGGCCGGCGACCCGATCGCTGCCCATGCGCCGGTCGACTATTCCGAAACGCGCCACAGCGATGACGGTGGTGAGGTGGAAGTGCCAGTTCCAGTGGCCCCCAAGCCGGCCGACTACGACCAGCATGCCACCCAAGACACACACTTCATCAGCTTTGACGTGTTCGCCGGCGGTACGGCCGAGCTGGAATACCTGCGCCACATCGGCGTGCTCGACGAAAAATTCGGCCCCGTTGGTCCGCAAGCACTCAACCTCACGCAGTACCTGCAGCAGGCCGCGCAGCGCGCCGCCAACGCTCAGGTTGCCGTGTCGGTGCAAGGGCCGCAGACCGTGCTCACGGGGGGCAGTACGTCATACGTGCCGGCCGACTACGCGCTGCCGTACACGGTGTCGTTCAGCAACCCCACGGAACACCCGGTGGGCGAGCTGCGCATCGTCACCGAGCTCGATGCCGACCTCGACCCGCGCAGCCTGCGCTTGAACGACCTGAAGATCGGCGACATCAACATCCATGTGCCGGGCGACCAGGCCGTCTTCCAGGGCGACTTCGATTTCAGCGGCAACAAGGGCTTCGTGCTGCGCGTGAGCGCAGGTATCGATGCGCAAACCCGCATCGCCACCTGGCTGATCAAGGCCATCGACCCCGACACCGGCGAGGTGCTGCACGACGCCACGCGCGGCCTGCTGCTGCCTGATGCGAGCGGCAAGACCAACAAGGGCTATGTGAGCTACACCGTGCGTGCGAGTGCCGAGGCCGTCACCGGCGCCAGCATCAGCTCGCAGGCCCGTGCCTTCTTCGACGACGCACCGCCCATCGACAGCGGCTCGGTCAGCCACACGCTCGATGCGTCGGCGCCGGTCACCCAGCTCACGGTCACCAGTGTGGCCGGCAGCAGCGTGCCGACCTACACCGTGGGCTGGAAAGCCACCGACGACGCCTCCGGCGTGAAGCACGTGACGGTGTACGTGTCCGAGAACGGAGGTGACTTCCGCATCTGGCGCAAGCAGGTGGCGGGCGACGCGAGCCAGGTGGTCTTCACCGGCGAGGCCGGCAAGAGCTATGAGTTCCTGGCTGCGGCCACGGACAACGCGGGCAATCGCGAAGCCGCGGTCGTATCCAACGCTGTGCTGCCTGACGACGGCAGCCGTCAAAAAGCCGAGCAGGCGCTGGGCGCCAACGACACGCTCACCGGCACCGCCGAGCTGCCTGCGGCAGCGCCTGGGCGCAGCTATGTGAGCAACGAGATCTTCCAGCAGGCCACGTTGCGGCTGCCGGGATTCGTTGCGCCCGCCCAGCCGGGTGATTTGCAAAGTGTGCTGGCCCCGATGACGGTGCGTGGCTTTGCCGATGGCTTCACCGGCAGCGATGGCGACATCGGCGCGCTGGCCATGGTGCAACTGTCCGACGGCTCGGTGCTGGCCAGTGCCGGCAGCCTGCGCAACGAAGTGTTCAAGTTCGGCAAAGACGGTGGTCACACCACCACGCCACTCTTCGTGCTTGATTCGCCGGTGCTCGACATGGCCGTCGACGCACTCGGCCAGCTGTGGGTGATGACGGGGCGGGAACTGCTGCTTGTCGACGCCACCACCGGTGCCGTGATCGACCGCCACATCGGCCCGGGCCAAGATCCGTTGACGCATGCCCTGGCGATCGATCCCGATTCGGGCCTGATCTATGTGTCGTCAGGCAATGGCGTCGAAATCTTCGACCCCAAGGCCACTGATGCCAGCAAGGCCTGGAAGCATTTCTCCAACAGCCGCGTGGGCGACCTCGCCTTCGGGCCCGATGGCCGACTGTGGGGCGTGCGCTGGACGGGCAGTGACATCACCGACGCCGTGCCGGGCAGCACCACCGAGATCATCAGCTTCCCAATGGCTGGCCGCACCCAGGGCCGGGCCGAGGTGGAGTACCGCATCGCCGGCGTGGTCGACAGCATCGCTTTCGGTGCGGCCGGCTCGCCGCTGGCCGGTGTGATGCTGGCTTCGAGCAACCTTGCCCAGCGCCCGGTGGTGCAGGGCGCAGGCAGCGTGCCGCACACCTCCAGCGTCTGGATGGTCGAGCTGCAAAGCCGCCGCGTGCTGCAACTCGCCACGGGCGGTACGCGCGGCGAGAGCCTGCTCACCACGAGCGACGGCATCATCTTGATCGCGCAGACCGGCCACATCGACCAGATCTCGCCCATCCACGCCCCGAGCGTGCTGGCCACCAGCGTGGCCGAAGGCGCCTTGCTGCCGCTGCCGGTGAGCCAGATCGCGGTCACCTTCGACCAGGCCATGTGGACAGGATCGTCCGGAATGGATGCAGACGATCTGTCGAGCGTGCTGAACGCCAGCAACTACAGCCTCATTGCGACCGGAGCCAACAGCAACCTGACGCTGCAGCCGGTGTCGGTGCGCTGGGATGCCGGATCGCGCTCGGCTGTTCTGACTCTGCCCAACCTGCCAGCCGGCGGGTGGCGCCTTGAAATCAACCCCCAGATGCGCAGCGCGGCGCAGGTGCGCCTGTCTGCCACCTTCATCACCACCTTCACGGCGGTGAGCGACCTCACGAGCCTGGTCAACCTGGTGTTCACCAACACCCGTGCCGACCGCTTGACGGGCGAGGTGAGCTACGACGTCAGCATCACCAACATCGGTGTGGATGACATCCGCGGGCCGCTGACGCTGCTGCTCGACCCGGGCCGCTACTTTGCCAACCAGGTGGTGGGCGCCACGCAGGGGACGGGCGATCAGGCGGATCTGTGGCTCATCGACCTCACTGCCGGCCTGCAAGCCACTGGCGGCAAGCTGGGCGTGGGCGCGACGCTGGCCAACCAGACGGTGAGCGTGCGGCCAGCCAGCATCTTCGGCACCTCGCCGGGCTCGAGCACGCTGGTCAAGTTCAACCTCGGCCATGGCATCTACGCGGTGCCTTACGACAACACGCCGCCGACCGTGCAGGTCGCTGGTGCGGCCGATCCCGAATCGGTCGCGCTGCCTGATGCCCAGGCGGGCCAGGCCTGGACGGGTACGCTGCAAGCCGACGACAGCGATGGCGCCACCTTCTTCTGGCAGATCTTGCAAGGGCCTGCGGGCCTGACGATTGCGCAGTCCGCCACGGTCGATGCATCGGCCACCGGCTACAGCAACACTGCCACGCTGAGCTGGACACCCACCGCCCGTGACCGCGCCGATACCGAGGTGCTGGTGCGCGTGGTCGATAGCCGCGGTGGCGTGGCGATCCGCCGCTTCACCATCGCCGTGGCCGGTGCCAACCATGTGCCGGTGCTCGATGGCGTGGGCGACATCACGCTGGCCGAAGGCCAGACGCTGCAGCTGCCGATCGTCGCGGCTGATGCCGATGGCGATACCGTCACCGTGAGCCTGCGCAACCTGCCGGCTGGTGCGCGCTACGACGCGGCCACGGGCATCCTCACCTGGGTGCCCGGCTACGACCAGGCCGGCGACTACCCCGACGTGACCATCGTCGCGAGCGACGGCAAGCACACCGTCAGCTAGCGCTTCACGCTGCATGTGGAACAGGGTTACGCCAAGCCGGTGCTCGGCGTGGTGCCCGCGCAAACACTGCGCGAAGGGGATCGCTATGCCCTTCAATTGCCCGGCAGCATGCCGGGCGGGCTGAGCCAGGCAGACGGAAAGACGATCGCACTGAGCTACGACAGCCCGTGGTTGCCGGGCGGCGCCACGCTCAACACCGAGACCGGTTGGCTCGAATGGACGCCTGACTACGCCCAGGCCGGCACGCTGCGCCTGCCCGTCACGCTCACTGCTACCTACACGCCGGCCGACGGCAGCGACCCGGTGACCACCAGCGTGACCCGCGAGATCGTGCTGAACGTGCTCAACGCCAACGGTGCGCCGGTGTTCGACGCCGTCGAAACCTGGAACGTGCTTGAAGGCCAACCGCTGCGCATCAGCGTGTTCGCAATCGACCCGGACAACCCAGGCTTCGAGCCCAAGGTCCGTCTGTCACCCACCGGCCCCGCCACGGGAGGCGAGGGCAGCGCGGCCACCGTGACTTACCAGGTGAGCGGCCTGCCCGCAGGCGCGAGCTTCGACCCCGACACGCTGGAGCTGGTCTGGACGCCGGGCTACGCTCAGGCGGGCACCTACCACGTCACCGTCACGGCCACCGATGACGGCGGCGGCACTGGCACCCCGCTCAGCAGCCAGATCATCGTGCCCATCGTGGTGAGCAACGCCAACCGCGCACCGCAAATCGGCGACGTGACCAATGCGTTCATTGACTGCGGCGCCGTGCTCGACATCCCGGTGAGCGCTGTGGACGCCGATGGCAACCCGATCAACTTCAGCGTCGCGGGCCTGCCCTCGTTTGCGACCTACACGCAGACCAGCGTGCCGGGCAGCAGCATCACCGGCATCATCCACTTCGCGCCTTCCGCGGGCCACCGCGGCGACTACACCCTCACGCTGGTCGCACAAGACGACGGCGATGGCGATGTAGACCAGGCGCTGGCGCAGGCCAAGAGCTTCGTCGTGACGGTGCGCAGCCCGTCCGAGGCGCCTGTGATCCAGGTGCCGCGGCAATCAGTGGCGGTCGTGGGCCAAGAGATCCGCATTCCTATCCTGGTGAGCGACCTCGACCAAGACGCGCTGACCTATGCCGCACAAGGCCTGCCCGCCGGTGCGCACATCGTCAATGACCCGCAATACGGCCACGCCTATATCGCCTGGACGCCAACGGCCGGCCAGGCCGGTGTGTTCGACCTGAGCCTGGAAGTCAGCGACAGCGGCTTGCCGCCTGCAGACGCCGGCTACATCCTCGACCCCGAACATCCGCCGGTACCCAACACCAGCGTGGCCGATGTGCGCATCGTCGTGCGGGCGGCCAACCAGACGCCTCAACTCATTGCGGTTCAGGCCACCGGCGCCACCATCGCGGGCGACGCGCTGGCCGGTACCAAGACCACCATCACCGCCGATGAAGGCGTGGCGGTGGCCATCGAGCTGTCTGCACGCGACGCCGATTTTGACCACGTGCAGTGGTCCGTCAGCGGCTTGCCGCAAGGCATGACCATGGTTCCGGTTGCAGGCTCAGACGGCCAGACACGGTTGACGCTGAAATGGACGCCAGGCCTGTTTGCGGCCCAGTCCGACAACAGCAACGGCGCCGCCCCGGGCCACTACACGCTGCTGGTCAGGGGCAGTGACGGCAGCGCCAGCACGACGCGCGAGATCGACCTGGTGGTGCGCAACGTCAACCAGGCACCGCGCCTGATGCCGATGCCGCTGCAACTCGTGCAGGAAGGGCAGACCCTGGCCTTCACCATGCTGGCTGCCGATGCCGACAACGACGCCACCCAGCTGGCATTGGTGTATGACCAGAACACCCCGGCCGGCGTGAGCTTCGACCCGCTCAGCGGCAACTTCGAGTGGACGCCGGGCGCCGACGTGGTGAACGACGCCACTGGCGATTCGCGCGCCTTCACGTTCAGCTTCACCGCCACCGATGGCAGCGCGACCACGCTGCGCACGGTGCAAGTGCGCGTGTTCGACGTGAACCGCGCGCCGGCCATCAGCACGGCCAGCCACGCCATGCTGGTGGGCCAGAGCTTCAGCCTGCCCGTGGTCAAGGGCACGACGGCAGCGGCCGGCGCGCTGCGCGTCAGCGACGCCGATGGCGCTGCGCAGACCCAGGCCCTCAGCGTGTCGTTCAGCAACCTGCCCGAGGGCGCGAGCTATGACGCTGCCGCTGGCCGACTGAACTGGACGCCAGGCCCTGGCCAGGTGGGCGACTTCATCATGATCGCCCAGGTCAGCGATGGCCGCAACACCACCACCGAGACCTTCACGCTGCGCGTGGTGGCCGAGGCCTCGGCCAACGAGCCGAAGATCCTCGTCAACGCCACGCCGAGCACCCCGGTGCTGCCAGGCCAGACCGTGGTGGGCACGGTGCGTGCAAGCGCCTTCAGCCCGATCGCCAGCATCCAGGTGCAAATGCGCGGCGCTGCCATGGGCCAGGCCGACTGGGCACCCGTCACGCTGGACAACCTGGGCCGCGTGCGCCTCACCGCCACGGCGCCGGGCTTGATCGAGCTGCGCGTGACGGCGACCGATGCCGACGGCTTCGTCGGCACCAGCACCCAAACGATCCGCGTGCGCGATCCCTTGGACACGGCGGCGCCGCAGCTCGTGTGGGGCGGCTCGCTCGAAGGCGGCACCCTCAGCACAGCACCCGTCACAGTGGCTGAGACCACCACGCTGCAAGCTCACCTGACCGAGCTGCAGTTGATGGGCTGGAAGCTTGAGATTGCAGCGGCCAATGATTCGACCGTGGCAGGCACAGCCAACGGCGCCGCATGGCGCACGCTGGCGCAACAAGACGACGCCGCAGCCGGCAGCAATGCCCTGGTGTCGCTGGCGACGCTGGACCCTGGCCTGCTTGCCAACGGGGTGTACCGATTGCGCCTGAGCGCGTCAGACCTCACGGGCCGCATCTCCGAAATCGAGACCCGCGTGGTCATCGATTCCGCCACCAAAGCGCTGACGCAAGCCCGCACCACCGATGCCGTGTTCCAGCTCGGCGACCATGCCTTTGCGCTGACGCGCGACTTCGCCACGGCCATCGCAGCCCAAGATGGGTCTGCCGATGGCGCGTCTCAAGGTGAGTTCGGCAACTGGGCGATGCCCATTCTGGACACCCACCTCACGCACGACCAAGCCGGCCTCACGCCGCTGGGCGCTGTGGCGCCGTGGCTGCAAGGTGCACGCGTCTGGTTGCAAGTGCCGGCCAGCGTGTCACAGCCCGAGGCTGCAACGCAGTACCTCAACTTCACCTTGTCCACCACCACCGAGCGACTAGCCAACCAGACCGGTGCCCCCACCGTGCTGCATCCCGTCTTCAGCACCAGCAACGGCTGGACGCTGCAAGCCGTGGACGCCGTTGATGCGACCCAGCCGATCTCGCTGCAACGCCAAGGCCTGCGCCTGCTCGACCAGGCCACCGGCTTGCCTTGGGTGCCGCAAGCCTATGTGCTCACCGGCCCCGACGGCACGCGCTACACGCTGGACGCGCAAGGCAAGGTTCAAGCCATCGCCTTCGCCGACGGACAGCGATGGCTGGTCAGTGATGCCGGCATCGCCCTCGTGGGCGCTACCGACCCGACGGCACGCATCGAGTTCGTGCGCAATGCCCAAGGTCGCATCGAGCGCGTGGCCGGTCCCGCGGCATCGGGCGAAGCCCAGGCCATTGCCTACCGCTACGACGCGCAAGGCCGCCTCGTGCTGGCGCGCAGCCTGTACTCGGCCGACGCCGGCCGCATGGTCGGCTACCACGACGACGGCAGCCTGATCAGCGACCCCATCACCGCCAACCTCGGCGCAGCGGTGGGCTGGTTGGCCAATGCGGCCACGCCGACCAACACCTGGAGCGGCACGCTCAACGGCACGCAAGCCGTGAACCTGAGCTTCACCGTGCGCGACACCGAGCTGGCCTCGACGGTCAAGACGCCGGGCGCACAAGGCGCGGTAATCATCGCCGTTGAAACAACAGGCGCCACAGTCCAGCTGCAAGCGGTTGGCGCCACCGTGCTCGGCCGAGCCACCAGCGGCGCGCGTACCGTGACGCTGCTGCGCGTGACCGAAGCCGGCCTCAAGCTGCTGACGCTGCAAGGCAATGGCAGCGTGAGCGTGCGTGTGAGCCTGGCTGGCGATATGGACCGCGATGGCGATATCGATGGTGCCGACAGCGCGGCCTGGGAGCAGGGCGGTGCAAGCGCCGACATCAATGGCGATGGCACTGCCAACGCGAGCGACCGCCAGGTGCTGTACGCCAACTACGGCTGGCGAGCCAACCAGGCGCCGGTGGCGGCAGTACAGCCCAGCGGCCCTGCATTGACGACGCATGTGAACCTGTCGACGCAGCGCAGCCTCGCGTCGTTCGCCCAGGATCTCGAAGGTGATGCCATCTTCTGGCGTGTTCTGGGTGCCGCGCATGGCACTGCCACGCTCAGCGCCGACGGTCAGGGCATCGTGTTCACGCCGGGGGCCGGCTACGCTGGCGAGGCGACCGTCATCGTGCAAGCCGACGATGGGTTCGCAGTCGGGACGCCGATCGCCCTGAGCGTGCATGTCAGCTCGGCACCGCTGCGCAACATTGTGGTGACGCGCCTGCCGATTCTGAGCATGGGCACTGCCCAGGCCCTGCAGATCACAGGTGACTTTGCCGACGAGGTCGGTGTCACCCTGCCTGCGAGCTACTACCAGATTTCGTCTGACAACCCGGGTGTGATCTCGGTCGACGGGAACGGCTTCCTCCATGCCAAGACGGAAGGCGTGGCGGTTGTCACGATCAGGGCGGGCGCTTATTCGATCGTGAATGCCATCACGGTGGCACTCTCGCCTGTGGCTCCCGACCTGGATCGCTTTGGCAATGAGTTGAACGTCTATCCGTTGTCGATCGACCTGTCTGCACAAGGTGGGCAGCGCCAGATCGACGTGCACGTGCTGGACGGCACGATCCTGGGGGCAGACATCAGTCTTGCGGCGAGCGGGACGCGCTACTTCATCAGTGACCCCTCCATCGCCGACATTTCGGCTGACGGACTGATCACGGCCAAGTCAAGCGGTGCAGCAACGATCACCGCCATCCATGGTGGCCGCCAAGGCACGATGCAACTGAAGGTCCGGGTTGCCAACACGGGCCCGACGATCGCCACGGTCGGGGCCGGTGTCGTAACGCAGGATGAGCAAGGAAACACCCTGACCATCGGCGCAGATGCCCTCTCCAACAACACCCTTGCTTCCATCAGCAGTCTGGATCTCGGTGCGCTGCAGACACCCCTGCCTGCATCGGACATGCTGCCGGCGCTCGGCGCTGTTCGCATTGACCTGAGTGGCGCGACGTCCCGTGTTCCGATTCAGCTGGCCTTGAAGGTCACTCCGTCGATCGACCCCGTTACCGCGCAACTCGCGACGCTTGCCGCCGGCACCGAAGTCTTCTTCTGGCAGGAAGGCGAAATTCGCGACGCCGACGGCGTACTTCACAAGACCTGGTGGCTGATGGACAACGGCGTGATCGGTTCTGATGGAGTGGCGCGCACCTCCAGCACGCCTTACGTCGGTATCACCGGTGGAGGCAATATCCTGGTGACCGGATCTGCCAAGGTCGACGCCCAGACGGGCGCGGCCAAGATATCCGGCGCGCTGATCGACTTCAATGCCATCTGGTCGTCGCTGGCATTCGCCGCGATCATGCCGACGCCGATCATGGCCATGAGTGCTCTCGCGGCCTTCGGCTCGATGAACGCGGTCAGCGCTGTCCGCTACACGATCGAAGGTTCATACCAGTTGCAAATTCCGCAAGGTGCACTGCTTCCCAATTCATCGGTTTCCCTCCCCGTGCCGCCTTCGCTGCCGCTGGAAAAGCCGGCCATCACTGGCGTGCAATACAACCCGACGACTCGCCAGCTGACGGTCAGCGGCGTGAACTTCATTCCACTCGACCAAGCGTCCAGCGTCTTCAAGCTCAAGCTGTGGCTCGTGCCGATCGGGGACCAGATCGAGAAAGTGACTGCGCCTGGTACGGCGCCCGTCAATGGGCTGATCTGGCAACCGTTCGAGGTGTCGCCTCAGGCTGATGGCACCTTGCGGATCATGCTTCCGGAGGGCGTTGCCCTTTCGCAGCACAACATCTACCTCGAACGTGCGCCCAAGGCATCGCTGCCCCCTGGTTGGTACGGAGATCCAGACGTGCTGTGGCCGCTGCGTCATGCGTCTGTGGTGTATGCGCCAGAGGTGGGGTCGAACGTCAGCGCGCTGCAGCTCAGCGCGTCCGATGCACAGGCAGTGCTGTCGGCGGCTCGATTGGTTTGGCAGTACGCTGGCGCGGACATGAAGCTGCTCGATGACGTCATGATCAAGATCGAAGACCTTGCCGGCAACAGCCTGTCCTACGTCGACGCGCACACCATCGTGTTGTCACGCAATGCGGCGACGTGGGGCTGGTACCTTGGGACGAACCCCGACATCGACTCGAACTTTGCTGCCTCATACGACGAGGCGGCAGTCAGCCTGGCGGTCTCGGGCGGCGCGGCCAAAGGCCGCATCGACCTGCTGACCACTGTGCTGGAGCAACTGGGCGCGATTCTGGGTGTTGTGGGCGACGGCAGCGCCGACAGCCTGATGAATCCCGAGTTGCCGCCCGGCATGCGCCGCTTGATCGGACCGAGCGACATTCCAGGCGTAGCCAAGCCCGACAAAGGGGGCGGCTCACCCACTAAATCCGCGTTGCGGGACTTGTTCAACAGCACGCGGGCAGAGGACGCGCCCATCTACAGCGCACTGATTCCCGCTGCGCCACCTGCACCGTCGGTCGATACGCTCGTGACCACGGCCAACACCATCGACATCTTTCAGCCCGGGGGCAATCGTCAGCCGGTGTTGATTGGCCAGATCATCAAAGACAACAAGGGCAAGCCGCTTGAACTGAGCGGGGCATACGCAAGCCAGATCGTCTTCAACGACGACGGCAGGCTGGCCTTCATCGCGGGCCGCAACAACAAGATCTATGTCTTCGACACGATGACGCAGGACATTGTTGTGACCTATACGGTCGCCGGTGCCTCGGCGCCAATCAGCAGCCTGGCGGTGAATGACGGCTGGCTATATGTGGTGGAGGGCAGCAACTACAGCGCGGGCGGCCGTCTCGTGCGGATCAACATCGACTCCGGGCCTAACTTCCTGAAGAAGCAGCAGACGCTGGCCATTCCGGATCTCAGTGCTCCGCTTGGCTTCCGGGACCTTGCCATCAACAGCGGGCGCTATCTGGCTGTCACTGCACCCGCGGGCCGCATCAACATCAGCAACTATCCAGCACCCTCGCCGGGCAACGTGTATGTGATCGACCTGTTCGGCGTGGGGGCTGGCAGCAAAGTCGATCCCGCCTATGTCAAGAAGCTGGATCTGGGCGCCTACCCGTCGTCCTACCTCGGCAAAGGGCCGCTGTACATCAACAGCGGCGAACAGCGCGGCCAGTTCCTGGTGTCCAACGCGAAGGACATCAGCAAGGGTGCCGCGGGCATCACTTTCAAGACTGACTCGAGCACGGGCAAACTGAGTGGCAGCGCCACGGTCGCGGACACTGCACTCAAGCCTGAAAATGTTCCGGGGTGGCTGCAGGCAAAGTACCAGCAGAACATTCAGCGGGCTGCTGACACCGTCGTGCTGAAGTACCAGGGCAAGACTTACGCCTTGGTGGCCGACTACAACTTCCTCTTCAACGATGTCCATTTCGTGGACTACGAAAACTATGGCCTTGGCAAGCAAATCGGCGGCAAGATCGGCGTCATACAGGATCCATTCGGCGAGGAAGGCGGGCCGGTCTACCTGGGCGCGACGACACCTATTCCCGGTGTGGCGCTTGACCAGCTGATCCTGGACCAGAGCGGCATGTTGTATGCGAGTGGTTTCGTTGAGGACACCTCAGGTTACTACACCGGTGGTGCCTACTCCGACCTGATGTACCGATCCATCTTCGTGTGGAACGCGAGTCAACTGGTTCAGGCTGCCATCAATGCCCAACAGGCCGACCGCAAGCTCACGATGCCCATCGACCGGGATGGTTTCGGGGCGCAAAGCCACCAATACCCGGAGGTCACACCGGCCCGCTATGACACCGCCGGTAATGGCCAGCTCTTCGGCTGGATCTATGGCATGGGAACGTATTCGTCCAAGCAGGCATTGCCCACGTTGACGCTGCAGAACTTGCCGTACCTCAAGGAGCTTGCTCCCAGCATCTTCACGGCGGTGCAGTCGGCGGCCGTTGCCGCCAAGGTGCCGAAGATTGACGCGCCCGAGTTGGACAAGAGCCAGGGGACGTGGAACACATTCCTGATCCGAACGACAGCACAACTGGTGACGCTGGGATCTTCGATTGCAGCCTCGGCGCTGGCGCTGTTCGGCAAAGACAACTCCGAGATGTTGGCGCAGATCGATGACGCGCAACGTGTACTGGGCACGATCGCGTACGACACCGCCAATGGCGGCGTTCTTGCAACGAACCTTGCCAGTGCGGCACAGGCAGTCGAAGGTCTGCTTGGCGGCTTGACGCTGATCGAGACCAACGCGGTCGTGGGCGTGGCCAAGGCGCTTGCCGATGGCAAAGCAATCAACTTGCCAACGCATACCGACTTCACGAAGCTGCTTGCAAGCGATGCTTCGGCAAGCGAAATCGTCAACCACGTGTTCCTAGCCTTCCTGAAGTACAACCCGGTAACCCTGGGCGCGGAGGGGCTGTACAAGATGGGCTCCGCGTTGATCGAAAAGGACTACGAAGCGCTGCGGAACGAGTCCTACAACATGCTCGCGCTCTTCGGCAGCATGAGGTTCGGTGAAACGCCTGCGGCGAAACGAGAGCTTCAGCTCAAGGTCAAGCAGGTCGAGTTCCTCGAGCAGCAACTTCGTCGGGGTGTGATCGAGGAAACGCCGCTTCGGTCGCTTGAGTACAAGAAGGCCACGACAACCAGGGAATATGTGATCGAGTCAGCGCGCAAGGACGCGAACGGGGTGACGGTGTCCGAAGGGCGTGTGCTCACGGTCGAGGAATTCGAGAAGGCCGCCGAGGGCCTTCTCGACGTATCCGATGCGGGCGAGGTGAGCCCAAAGGGTTGCTTTGTCGCCGGTACGCTCGTGCACACCGAAAACGGGCTCGTGCCGATCGAGAAAGTCCGCGTGGGCACGAGAGTGTTATCTCAACCTGAGCATGGTGGTGAGAAAGGCTATCGGAGGGTCATCAATACCGTGGCCCACCTCGACCAACAGGTCTACGCAGTGCAGGTCAAGGTAGAGGGCGCAGAAGTACTGATCACCTTGATCGCCACGCCGAATCACCCGTTCTGGATCGAAACCCCACTGGATGACGGCACGCATTGGATGGCCGCTGAGTACCTCGAACCGGGCTTGGTGTTGCAGCTCTCCACTGGACGCAAGGCACAGGTACACGCCGCTGGATTGGTCCGCCGAACGCAGTATGCAAACCTGGGTTTCGCCTCTGACGACAGAGTGGGTGTGGGCATGGTGTTAGAGCTTGGCGAGGTGCACATAGCTTTGGCAAGCGACGAGGGCGCCTTCAAATCCGACAGCTTGCAACTGGCCGGACCATTTCTTACGTCCGTCTATAACTTCGAGGTTGAAGACTTTCACACCTACTACGTCGGTGAGATCGGGGTTTGGGCACATAACACCAATTGCGGAAAAACAGAGGCTGTGCAGGCAGCACTCGACAAGCCCGGCTTGGAGAGCACATGTTTTAGTGGTGAAACACTAGTTCTCCTCGAGAACGGAAAGTTTTGCGAAATAGAACTTCTTCGGGTTGGCGACAAAGTCTTGTCGCGCTGCGAAATTACAGGCGAAATGGCGCCTAAGCGAATCGTCAAATTGCATGAGCACAGCGCAAAGACGATGTCGATAGGTTTTAATTACAGCCCTGCATACTTTGAAAAATATGGAAGTTCGGCCAATGCAGTGACTCACGTAACGGGAGAGCACCCTATCTGGGTCGAAAGCAAGGGTTGGACTGCAGTCCGCGATCTTAATGAGGGCGATGAATTACTGACTTACAACGGTGATCTAATAAGTGTTAGATGTCTGTATCCATCAGACTCATGGTCGTCGGCGCCAGTATATAATCTGGAGGTCGAGGATTTCCATACCTATTTCGTTGATTTGGCCGGGATCTGGGTCCATAACAAGAATATTGAAATTGAGGTTTCTAACCTCAATACCAATAAGGTGGCAGAGCCTAAGCCGGAATGGTCGCCTTTATTTCGTGGTGCGGAGGAGCTGCGCGACTCGGGCCTGACACCAGGACAGCTTCAGATCAAGCTGCGAGAGATGGAAGTGGACAAGGTGTTAAACCAAGCGGGGATCCAAACTCTTGCTCTGCCTGAAAGGGGAGAAATAACATCCCATATCACCAACGACCTTGGCAGAACTGGGAGAAATGGTGAAGTACTTGGCTATCCAGACCGTTTGCTAAGCAGCAAAACAACTCCTGATCTCAACGGGGTTCCGGTTGATATTTATCAGCCGGGTGGTAACAGTTTGGCAACGATTGCTCAAACCATTGCTAGTAAGAGTGAAAGGCAGGCGTCTGTAATCGTGCTCGATTTGCGTTTTGCGGGTGAAGCCATTTCTCTCACGGAAGTATTGTCAACTCTCGACAAGGGATTCGAAACGGCCGGCCCTCCGCCAACCCTGAGAACCCTGCTGGTGATCGATATAAACGGCAATATGATCCGGGTGGACTATCCGAAGACAGCACTCAACGAGCCGGTTTACGGTGCCGCTGAGATCACTGTCAATACTCTGATAACAAAGCGTGGCTCCAAGCCGCCGGCTGGTTCAGAAGTCATTAGCAGGAACTATCCTCCGGAAAATGCAGAGCAAGCTAAGTATCAAGAAGTCAATGCTCAGGGTACCGTCACATCGCCTGCTCTGACGTTAGTCAATATAGAGACCTTGTTGCCCGTGGCCCGGCAATACTGGCTCGACGCTGGTGCACCGGCGTCCTTGCTCGATTCCGCCGAATTTGCCATAACCACGCTCGCCCCACGGGTCGCTGCGTTGACCGTGGGCCAGGAGATTGCCCTTTCTGCTGATGGCGCTGGTTGGGGCTGGTTCGTCGATCCGACGCCTGCCGAACATGATGAATTCGGCTCCGGCGATACATCCGAAGAGTTCAAAGCATCAATTGGCAGCGCCGCCGAGGGCAAGCTGGACCTGCTCACGGTGCTCGTCCACGAACTGGGCCACGTGATGGGACTGGGCCACGCAGAGGGCGATGTCGATGTGATGGCCAAGTACCTCACCCCTGGCGTGCGCCGCATTCCGAGTGCTGCTGATGCCGCTCTCGTGTTGGCGCAGCGAAGGGATCCATCTCAGTCGGAGAGAGTGGTGATCGGTGCTACTGTTGTTTGGGACTCGACTGGCCCCACCGCAGTCAATCATGCCGAGGCTCAGCAGGTTGGCGGTTGGAGCACCCAGGGCAGCGTCGTCTTTGACAGCACGATGACCCAGTTGACCTTGAATGAAAGTTCCAATACACAGACGAATGCTGGCGAGATCCTGACGTTGACGGATCACGACCGCTTCCTTCGCTTCACTGTGGATGCGCGAGGCCTTCAGTCCAGCGGAAGCGGCAGCCCTGGTGATGCTTTCGAGGTTGCTCTGCTCAACGCCAGCACCATGCAGGCAGTCGGCAGCACCGTGTCGCTGACGCGATCCGATGCACTTCTCAACATCCAGGCCGATGGACAGGAGAGCCTTGCGTCCGGCATCCGCAAGGTGATCAATGCCGACGGGTCGAGCACCTACTACATCGACCTGCCGAAAGCCTTGGCCAACACGCCGGTCTACCTCTCGTTTGACCTGCTCGGCTTTGGTCTTGGCGCTGATGCCACGCAAAGCCATGTCTCGCTGCGAGACGTGCAGGTGCTTGGCGACCCGGTGGCTGAAGACGACGCGGTGTCCACGCTTGAAGATGCTGCCACCACCATCACAGTGCTCGGCAACGATGTGACGCTGGGCACTGCCTCGGCACAGGTTGAACTCGTCACCACCCCGCAACACGGCACCGCCACGCTCAATGCCGATGGCACAGTGAACTACGTGCCGTTCGCCAACTACCACGGCACAGACAGCTTCAGCTACCGCTTCAACGACGGCGGGCAGGTCTCCACCATTGCCACCGTGCAGCTGCAGGTTGCCTCGGTGAACGATGCGCCGGTGCTCACGAGCAGCACGCAGGAGGTGATTGCCGGCGAGCCGCTGGTGTTCTACCCGCTGGCGCATGCCAGCGATGTGGACGGCGATGTCTTGACCGTCGACGTGATTAACGCGCCACTGCACGGCACGCTGGAAAACACCGCCGATGGCCGCTACACCTACACACCGGATGTGGGCTACTCCGGTGAAGACGTGTTCGCCTACCGCGTGACCGACGGTGTTCAAGCGTCGGCCCCGGCCGAAGTGCGCTTCACGGTGCAGCCTGTCACACCAGTGTTCCACGCAATCAACGAAACGAGCACGCTCGCCGAAGACGGCAGTGTGCTAATCGATCTGCGCAGCTTCGCGCGTGGAACTGCCAGCACGGCCATCACCGCCACCATCGCGCAATCACCGACCCACGGCGCATTGAACGACAACGGCGACGGCACCTACACCTATGTGCCATTGGCCAACTACCACGGCAGCGATTCGCTGCGCTTCCGCCTGAACGATGGAACGGAAGACTCGAACGAAGCGACGGTGAGCCTGGCGGTGGCATCGGTCAACGATGCGCCGGTCTTGGGCTACCAATCGCTGGTGCTTGCACAAGACACACCGCTGCTCATCGGCGCCACGCTGACGGCGTCTGACGTCGATGGCGACGCCCTCGTCGCCACCATCGTGTCCGGGCCTACCTACGGCACGCTGGTGCTCAACGACAGCGGCAGCTTCACCTACACATCATCGGCCAACTACGTCGGTGCCGACAGCTTCAGCTACCGCGTGAGCGATGGCCAGGCCGACTCCGACGTCGCAACCGTCAGCCTGAACGTGAGTTCGGTCAACAATCTTCCGCAACTGGTCAACCAGGCAGTGACGTTGAACGAAGAAGGCTCCGTGGTCATCGACCCGCTGGCCACCGCCAGCGGCGCAGATGGGGAGTCGCTGACCGCTGCGGTCGTGGCCGGCCCAGCGCATGGCAGCCTGACGGTCAATGCCGACGGCAGCTTCAGCTACCGGCCCGAGTCCAACTACTTCGGTGCCGACAGCTTCAGCTATCGCGTCGTCGATACCGCGGGCCGCAGCTCCAACACCGCCACCGTGCAATTGAGCGTGCGCCCGGTGAACGATGCCCCGGTCGCGCCCGCCAGCTTCAGCACGACCGTGTCGGCAGGCAAGCCCTGGACTTTCGATCCGCTGAATGGCGCGAGCGATGTCGAAGGCTCGGCACTCACGGTGCAGATCGTGACCGCCCCCGCCCACGGCAGCCTCACAACCAACGCCGATGGCAGCCTCAGCTACACGCCCGATGCGAGCTTCACTGGCCCCGACAGCATCCGCTACGTGGTCAGCGACGGCGAGTCGGTGTCCACCCCAGTCACCGTCCAGTTCACCGTGCTCGCCGCCAACTTCGCCCCGGTGGCCGTTGACGCCACGCTGCAACTGCTGGAAGACGGCAGCATGCGTATCACCCCGGCCAGCCTGGGCGCGGATGCCCACGGCGATGCCCTGACCGGCATCATCGTCACCGAGCCCGCCCACGGCACCCTCAGCGTTCAGGCCGACGGCAGCTGGCTCTACACCCCAGCCGCCAACTTCAACGGCACCGACACGCTGCGCTTCACGCTGACCGACGGCCACCAGACCTCGAACGAGGCGACGCTGACCTTCAGCGTCCATGCGGTGAACGACGCGCCGGTGCTGGAGGACCAGTCGGCCACGCTGAACGAAGACGGCAGCTTCACGCTGGCACCGCTGGCACATGCCTCCGACATCGATGGCGACGGTCTGAGCGCCGCCATCGTTACCGGCCCCGCCCACGGCACACTGTCGATCAGCGCCGACGGCAGCTTCACCTACACGCCGACCGCCAACTTCAACGGCATCGACAGCTTCACCTACCGCGTCAACGACGGCCAGGCCGATTCCGACGTCGCCACGGTAACTCTTACGGTCACACCGGTGAACGAAGCGCCGGTGCTGGGCAACAGCTCGGCCACAGTCACCGAAGACGGATCGCTTATCCTGAACCCGCTGGCCACCGCCAGCGACGCGGACGGCGACACGCTCACGGCCTCGATCGTCGCCGGCCCCGCCCACGGCACGCTCACGGTGAACACCAACGGCACTTTCACCTACAAGCCAACCGCCAACTTCAACGACATCGACAGCTTCACCTACCGCGTCAACGACGGTCAGGCCGATTCCAACGTCGCCTCGGTAACGCTGATGGTCACACCGGTGAACGACGCGCCGGTGCTGGGCAACAGCTCAGCCACGGTCGCCGAAGACGGCTCGCTCACCCTGAACCCGCTGGCCAGCGCCACCGACGTGGATGGCGACCCGCTGACGAGCGGCATCGTCAGCGGCCCCGCCCACGGCATCGTCCTGCTGCATGCCGACGGCCGCTTCAGCTATGTGCCCGATCCCGACTTCAATGGCACCGACAGCTTCACCTACCGCGTCAGTGACGGGCTGTCGTATAGCGGCATCGCCACCGTGGCGCTCACCATCGCCGCGGTCAACGACGCGCCGGTCGCTCAAGACGTGGCGCTCAGCGTCGTTGGCAACGCCTCAACGGACCTGGCGCTTTCCGCCACCGATGTCGACAACGCCGCAGCCACGCTGGGCTACACCATCGTGACCGCACCGCAGCATGGCAGCGTTGTATGCCAGGCCGACGGCCAATGGCGCTACACCCCGACCACGGGCTACTTGGGCAGCGACAGCTTCACCTACAAGGCCAACGACGGCCAACTCGACTCCAACGTCGCCACGGTGCGCATCACGGTCACCCCGCCGCCGGTCACTTCACTGCCGATCGATCTGGGCATCGCCGGCGCCTTCAACGTCTTCGCCTTTCACGACTTCACCAGCACTGGCAGCGACACCGAAGGCGCCATTGCGGCGGGCAACGACCTGACGCTGGCGAACTACAGCGTCAACGCCAACGGGTTGGCCTATCACGGTCAGTCGGCTGTGGTCGGCGGCAACCTCACGTTCTACGGCGGCAGCCTGCACGGCACCGCCACCTACGGCACCAGCCAGCACACCGGCCAACTCTCCAGCGGCGATGTCGTGGGGCAAGCCGCACCCGACTTCTCGTTCGCCAGCGAAGAAGCCCGCTTGACGGCGCTGTCCGATCAGCTCGCCACGCTGCCCGCCACGGGCAGCGTCACGGCACAGTGGGGCGGCCTGAGCTTCACCGGCGACGGCACGTCCGCCGTGCAGGTCTTCAACCTCAGCGGCGCCGAGCTGATGAGTGCCAACTGGAGCAGCTTTGCGAACCTGAGCCCCGGGCAGACCG
>Ga0136846_1213500_pt1 | contig 40786 bp, 42 predicted proteins | sample HopSoiMetagenom2_FD_96841 | JGI IMG/M metagenome (GOLD analysis project Ga0136846, IMG submission 96841) | Grasslands soil microbial communities from Hopland, California, USA - 2 Assembly 2016 (version 4) | ecosystem: Environmental > Terrestrial > Soil > Grasslands | place: USA: Hopland...
CTCGGCGCGCGCGACTTGAGCGCGAGGATCGCGTCCGACGCCGCGCTTGCCGCGGACATCGTCGTCGTGTACGACACCCGGTGCACGATCGCGCCCTGGCGGAGTCGGTAGTCGTCCATTTGCGAGTGCTTGCCTAACGGCGTGTTGATGAGCAGCTGGACCTCGCCGTTGACGAGCTTATCGTAGCAGTTCGGTCGACCCTCGTGAACTTTCAGCACGACCGAAGCGGGCACACCACGCCCGCGCAGGTAACGCGCGGTGCCAAGCGTCGCGAGGATCTTGAAGCCCATCTCGTGAAAGCGGCGCGCGATCGGCGTCACCGTCGGCTTGTCGGAATCGTTGACCGTGATCAACACGGTTCCGGAGAGCGGCAGCCCGTTCGAGGCAGCGATCTGGGATTTCGCGAACGCACCGCCGAACGAGTCCGAGATCCCCATCACCTCGCCCGTCGAGCGCATCTCCGGACCGAGAATCGGATCGGTGCCCGGGAATTTGTTGAAAGGGAAAACCGCCTCCTTCACGGAGACATACGGCGGCGCGATCTCCTCGACGAAGCCGAGGTTCTCGAGCTTCTCCCCGAGCATCACGCGTGCCGCATACGATGCCAGCGGCACGCCGATGGCCTTGGAGACGAATGGAATGGTCCGGCTCGCGCGCGGGTTCACCTCCAGTACGTACACGACCTTGTTCTTGATCGCGTACTGCACGTTGATCAATCCCACGACACCGAGCGCCTTGGCGAGCGCGATTGTCTGCTCGCGCATCGTCTCCATGTCCCTCTCGGTGATCAGGTACGGGGGCAGGACGCAGGCCGAGTCGCCCGAGTGAATCCCCGCGTCCTCGATGTGCTGCATGATCCCGCCGATGACGACACGCTCGCCGTCGGCGATGGCGTCGACATCGCACTCGAAAGCGTCCTCGAGGAACTGATCGATGAGAACGGGCTTCTCCTCCGAGACGCGCGCCGCGGTCGCAAAGTATTCCTCGAGGGAGTGCGGATCGTACACGACCTGCATGGCGCGGCCGCCCAGGACGTAGGATGGCCGCACCAGCACCGGATAGCCGATCCGCTCCGCCGCCGCCAACGCTTCGCCAACGCTCGTCGCGGTACCGTTAGGCGGTTGGTTCAATCCAATCTCGCGCGCGATCTCCTCGAATCGGCGGCGGTCCTCGGCGATGTCGATCGAATCGGGGGTCGTGCCAAGAATCGGGACATTCGCGGCCTCGAGGCGACGCGTGAGCTTGAGCGGGGTCTGGCCGCCCAACTGGACGATCACGCCTTCAGGCTGCTCGCGATCGACGATCTCGAGGACGTCTTCGAACGTGAGCGGCTCGAAGTACAGCTTGTCCGACGTGTCGAAATCCGTCGAGACGGTCTCCGGATTGGAGTTGATCATGATCGTCTCGAATCCTTGCTGCCGGAGCGCGATCACCGCGCGAACGCAGCAGTAGTCGAACTCGACGCCCTGCCCGATGCGGTTTGGGCCGCTGCCGAGAATGACCACGGACCGTCGTCCGCTGCGCGGCGCTTCACTTTCCTCGTCGTAGCTCCCGTAGAGGTACGGCGTCGCCGACGGGAACTCGCCCGCACAGGTGTCGACCATCTTGTACGCGGGGCGCACGCCTAACGACCAGCGCCGCTGCCGCACCGCATCTTCAGTCTCGTCGCGCAGCTCGCCGAGCTGGCGATCGGAGAACCCCATCCGCTTCATCTCGCGCAGCAGATCGGCCGACGCCGACCGTGCCGTCGCGTACCGGCGCTCGGCATCGATGACCTCCTGCATCTGACCGAGGAACCACGGATCGATCCCCGTGAGCTCGTACACGTCGGCGATGGGCATGCCGCGATCGAGCGCCCGCTTCACCTGGAAGATGCGCTCGGGCGTTGGCTGGCGTAGCGCGCTTCGCAGCGCCTCGATCGAATCGTCGGCGAGACCGTCGTCCGCGGCTCGTGCAGCGACGTTCCAGCCGTAGCGACCAGTCTCCAATGCGCGCAGCCCTTTCTGAAACGCCTCTTTGAACGTGCGCCCGATCGCCATCGCTTCGCCGACGGACTTCATCTGCGTCGTGAGGCGCGGATCGGCCTTGGGGAACTTCTCGAACGCGAACCGCGGCACCTTCACGACGACGTAGTCGAGCACGGGCTCGAACGAAGCGGGGGTGGTCTTCGTGATGTCGTTCGCGATCTCGTCGAGCCGATAGCCGACGGCGAGCTTCGCGCCGATGCGCGCGATCGGGAATCCCGTCGCCTTGGACGCGAGGGCGGACGAGCGCGACACGCGAGGGTTCATCTCGATGACGAGCATCTCGCCATCGCGCGGGTTGATCGCGAATTGAATGTTGCAGCCGCCGGCGGCGACACCGACTTCGCGGATGATGGCGACGGCCGCGTCGCGCATGACCTGATACTCGCGATCGGTCAGCGTCATCGCCGGGGCCACCGTGATGGAGTCGCCGGTGTGCACGCCCATCGGGTCGAGATTCTCGATCGAGCAGACGATGACGACATTGTCGTCATGATCGCGCATGACCTCCAGCTCGAACTCCTTCCAGCCGATGACGCTGCGCTCGATGAGGATCTGTCGCGTCGGCGACTCGTCGAGGCCGTGGCGCACCGCCTCCTCGAACTCCGCGCGGTTGTAGGCGATGCCGCCGCCAGTGCCGCCTAACGTGAACGACGGCCGGATGATTGCCGGGTACCCGGTTCGCTCGACGATCGCCATTCCCTCGTCGACGGTCGTCGCGATGCCGCCGGGCGCGATCTTCAGGCCGATGCGCTGCATCGCCTCGGCGAAGAGCTTCCGGTCCTCCGCGATGGCGATCGCGCGCGCGTTCGCGCCGATCAACTCGACCCCGAGTCGGTCGAGCACACCGGATTCCGAGAGTGCCATGGCGACATTCAGCGCCGTCTGGCCGCCCATCGTCGGAAGAATGCAGTCCGGCTTCTCCCGCTCGAGAATCAGCTCCACGTACTCTGGCGTCACCGGCTCGATGTAGGTCCGATCCGCGAACTCCGGGTCGGTCATGATCGTCGCCGGATTCGAGTTGATCAGAATGACCTCGTAGCCTTCCTCCTTCAGCGCCTTGGTCGCTTGCGTTCCGGAGTAGTCGAACTCGGCTGCCTGTCCGATGACAATCGGACCGGAGCCGATGACGAGAATGCGTTGCAGGTCAGCGCGTCGCGGCATGAATGAGGTCGTCGATGATGTCGGAACGGCTGCGGGTAGGCCGCCAGCCCGTGCTCCGTGCAAGTTTGGCCGGTGAGCCGACGAGGACGGGCACGTCGACACCGCGCACGAGCGCGGGATCGGTGGTAATCTCGGCATTCGAGCCGACTCGCAGCAAGACTTCTCTGGCCAGTTCCCCCGCGCTCACGCCCTCTCCGCTGCACACGTTGTAGACCTCACCTGGAATTCCCTTCTCCGCGAGTAGCAGATACGCCTCGACCACGTCCGCCACGTGAAGATAGTCGCGCACGGAGTCCTGATTGCCCATTGCCAGCCGGGGGTCTGCCTCGCCCCGCAGTGCCAGCACGCGGCCGACCAGCGCTGGCAGGAGAAAGTGCTCGGCGTGGCCTACACCCGAGTGATTGAAGCTGCGTGTGCAGATGACGCGGACGCCCTCGGCACGGCAGATCTGTAGGCTGGCGATCTCCTGCGCCGCCTTCGACGCGCCGTAGACATCCTGAGGCCGCTGCTCGGCCGCTTCATCGAGGGGCATCTCGCCCGCGTCATGGCGCCCGTACTGTGTGCCGCTGCCGACAATGACCACGATTGGATCCATCTTCCCCGTGGCTTTGAGCGCGGCGGTCGCGGCCAGCAATCGGACGGCGCCGAGAACATTGATCTCGTAGGCCGTCGCGGGCGCGTCACGCGCTTCGGGCACGAAGCTCACGCCCGCGAGATGAAAGATCAGCTCGGGTCTCGCGTGCTCGATCGTGCGTCGGAGCAGATCCGCGTCACGAATATCGCCCTGACGCCACTCTATGCCGCCAACTTCACTCGCCGAGAGAATGCCCGGAGCCGGAGGATGTAGGCTGACCGAGACGACGGCCGTTCCGCGGGCGAGGAGACCGCGCGCCAACCACTGCCCGACGAACCCGCCGCCGCCGGTCACGAGGGCTGTAGGGCTCACCGCAGGCCCGATCCTTCGTTCACCGTGCGGAGTATCGAGCGAGGTCGGCCTGAACCATCATCTCGATCAGCTGCGCGAAGCTCACGTCAGGTACCCATCCAAGGGCATCGCGCGCCTTCGATGCGTCGGCAACGAGGAGGTCGACCTCCGCTGGACGGAAGAATCGATCGTCCTGGACGACGAACTCACGATAATCGAGGCCGACGCAGCGAAAAGCCGCCTCGCACAGCTGCCGCACCGACCACGTCTTGCCAGTGCCGATCACGTAGTCGTCCGGCGTGTCCTCCTGCAGCATGAGCCACATCGCGCGCACGTAATCGCCGGCAAAACCCCAGTCGCGCCGCGCCTCGAGATTGCCGAGGCGGAGCTCCCTGGAGAGTCCGAGCTTGATGCGCGCGACACCGTCGGTGACTTTGCGCGTCACGAACTCGAGACCGCGTCGGGGACTTTCGTGGTTGAAGAGAATTCCCGAGACCGCGTAGAGCGCGAAGCTCTCGCGGTAGTTCACGGTGATCCAGTGGCCGTACACCTTCGCCACGCCGTACGGGCTGCGCGGATAGAACGGCGTGGACTCGCGCTGCGGCGACTCGTGCACCTTGCCGAACATCTCGCTCGAGCTGGCCTGATAGAAGCGCGCGTTAGGCGCGGCCTTCTTCATCGCTTCGAGCATGCGCGTGACACCGAGCGCGGTGAACTCGCCGGTGAGCACGGGCTGGTTCCACGACGTCTGAACGAAGCTCTGCGCCGCGAGATTGTAGATCTCGTCAGGCCTGCAGTCAGTGACGACGTCAGTGAGCGAAGTCTGATCGAGCAGGTCCGCTGACACGAGGTCGATGCGATCGACGAGATGGCTGATACGCTCGTACGGAGTGGTCGAGCTCCGCCGCACGATGCCAACGACTTTGTACTCCTTCTCGAGCAGGAACTCGGCGAGGTAGGAACCGTCTTGCCCGGTGATTCCGGTGATGAGTGCGGTAGGCATGTAAGAGCAGCTATCAGATATCAGCTAATAGTTATCAGTAACTTCGGTACAATTGGAGCAGGAGCGAGCGTCACGCGACAGCGCGCAGAAAAAAGGGGAGCTTCGAGAGCTCCCCTTTCCTTGTGGCCGCTGACGCTGTGCGAAATCACGCCGCGGCCGTGCCTCGCGGCGCCCGCTTGATCTTGCCCGCAGCGAGACAGCGGGTGCACACCTTCACCTTTATCGTCTTGCCGTTCTCGTCGAGCACGCGCGCCACTTGCAGGTTCGGCTTCCAGGTACGGCGCGTTGCGTTATTGGCGTGCGAGCGGTTGTTGCCGAACGCGACACCCTTCTTGCACGAGTAACAGCGGCTCCTGTCGATCGCCATCGGTCAGCCCTCGATCAATTCGATGCGCGCCATCTCGGCGCCGTCACCCTTGCGGTGCCCGGTCTTGAGAATGCGCGTGTAGCCGCCATTCCGAGTCGCGAACTTCGGCCCGAGCTCCTGAAAGAGCTTGTCGGCCGCCGCACGCTTGTGGATGTGGCGGACGGCGAGACGACGGGAGTGCAGCGTACCCGTCTTCGCCTTGGTGATCAACTTCTCAACGAAGGGGCGCAGCTCCTTCGCTTTCGCCTCGGTCGTCTCGATCGCGCCATGCTCGATGAGCGAGGTGGCGAGATTCCGCATGAGCGCGAGCTTCTGCTCGCTCGTCCGGCGAAGCTGGCGCCCCGCTTTGCGGTGCCGCATTCGTCATTCCTCCATGTCGTCAGGCGCGGCCGCGGCAGCGCGGCTCGCCGGCGTGCCCCAGTCGAGGATCCGGACACCATCGCCGTTCTCCTCGTACCGCATGCCGAAGTTCAATCCCTCACGCTCGAGGAGATCGGCGATCTCCTGCAGCGACTTCTTGCCGAAATTCTTGACCTGGAGAATCTGACTCTCCGTCTGGCGAACGAGATCGCCGAGCGTACGGATATTCGAGTTCTTCAGCGAATTCACCGAGCGCACGGAGAGCTCGAGATCGTCGATCGGCGTCTTGAGCAGCTGGGCAAGCCGGGCCGCGTCTCCACCGAGCGAGTCGTTCGACAGCGCCAGCGGCGCCGACGAGTGCGAGCCAAACTCGACGAAGTACTGGAAGTGCGTTTGCGCGAGGGCAGCCGCGTAGCTCACCGCCTCTTCCGGCGAGATGGTGCCATTCGTCTCGACCGTCAACGTCAGGCGATCGTAGTCCGTGCGCTGGCCGACGCGCGTCTCGGCGACGGTGAAGTTCGCCCGACGGACCGGATTGTAGATGGAATCGATCCGAACGAGATCGACGGGAAGGCCGCGATCGATCGGGTGCTGATCCGACTCGATGTAACCGCGTCCCTTGTTCACGTAGAGGTCGACGTTGATGTCGCGGTCGTCCTGCAGCGTGAAGAGATGATGCGTCGGGTCGACGATGCGCGCGCCGGACGAGACGACGATGTCCGCCGCCGTTACCGGACCCGCCTCGCCCTTCGAGATCCGCAGGACAGTCTCTTCGACGTCATCGGCGAGCGTCAGCGTCAACGTCTTGAGGTTGCCGATGATTTGATGGACGTCTTCAACGACGCCCGGAATCGTCTGGTGCTCGTGGACGACACCGTCGATGCGGAAGCCCCAGACGGCCGCGCCGCGGAGCGACGAAAGCAGCATCCGGCGCATGGCGTTGCCGAGCGTGTGGCCGAAGCCGCGCTCGAGGGGCTGGAGCCGGAACTCGGCGACATTGGGGTTGTCTTCGCGCTTGCTCGCTTCGACGAGCTGCGGGCGGACGAGCCCGCGGAGATCGATTGTAGTTGCCATTAGTAAATCCTCATGGTCATACCGGACATCGTCCGGCATCGCCCTGCCCCGCCCCTAACGCGCGGCAGGCTCGAATGGGTGTTAGGGACCCGACCGAACGCGGGGGTGCGGGATGGGGGCGCGGGGCGCGAATACCGTCCCCGCAGCCCACGTCCCGCAGCCCGCTACTTCGAATACAACTCGACTACCAACTGCTCCTGCGCCGCGATCGGGATGTTCGGGCGCGTCGGACGCTCGAGCATCCGGCCGCTGAACGACTCGCGATCCACCGCGAGCCAGGAGAGCGGCGCACCGCGCGAGGCCTGGTCCATCGACGCCTGGACCGCGACCATCTCGCGCGACTTCATGCGCACACGAATCTCCTGGCCGGGCTGAACCTGGAAGCTCGGGATGTCCACCGTGCGCTGGTTGATCTCAACATGTCGATGCCGGATCAGCTGCCGAGCGGCCTTGCGGCTCGCGGCGAAGCCAAGCCGATACACCATGTTGTCGAGACGACTCTCGAGCGCGGCGAGCAGATTGTGGCCCGTGATGCCGGGGAGCGTCGTGACGCGGTCGAAGGTGTTCGCGAACTGCGCCTCGCTCACGCCATAGATGCGCTTGATCTTCTGCTTCTCACGGAGCTGCTTCGAGTACTCCGACGACTTGCGTCGGCGCGCCGTGTTCTGTCCGTGCTGGCCGGGCGCGTACGGACGACGCTCGACAGGGCACTTCTCGGTGAAGCACTTGGTGCCCTTGAGAAAAAGCTTCGTTCCTTCACGCCGACACTGCTTGCAGCTCGGCCCAACGTAGCGGCCCATGACTCAGACTCTCCGACGCTTTGGAGGACGGCAGCCGTTATGCGGGATCGGCGTGACGTCCTTGATTGACTTGACTTGTAGACCGGCCGACGCGAGCGCCTGGATGGCCGACTCACGACCGCTGCCGGGACCCTGCACGCGCACATGCACGCGCTTCACGCCGAGGCCGAGCGCCTCACGCGCGCACTGCTCCGCGGCGACGGTTGCCGCGAACGGCGTGCTCTTTTTCGATCCCTTGAAGCCCGCCTTTCCCGACGAGCCCCAGGCCACGGCGTTGCCGTGGCTATCCGTGATCGTGACCGTGGTGTTGTTGAACGTGGCGCTGATGTGCGCCACACCTTCGGCTTCGACGACGCGCTTTGCCTTTTTTCCAGTTGCCATAATCCGTGTTTGTCATCCTGAGGAGCGGAGCGACGAAGGATCTGCTGTACTCACAGTAGATCCTTCGCTTCGCTCAGGATGACGAAGTAGCGCGAAGCGCTACTTCGTCACCTTCTTCTTGCCGGCGATCGCGCGGCGTGGGCCCTTCTTGGTGCGGGCATTGGTGTGCGTGCGTTGACCGCGCACCGGCAACCCGCGACGATGGCGAATTCCGCGATACGAGCCGATGTCCATCAACCGTTTGATGTTCATCGCGACTTCGGTGCGGAGCGCGCCTTCGACCTTGTAATCACGCTCGATCACCTGACGCAGCTTGTTCACGTCGGCGTCGGTGAGATCGCGAATGCGCAGCGACGCGTCGATGCCCGCCTTGCGCAGGATATCGACCGCGTTGCGGCGACCGATGCCATAGATGTACGACAGACCGATCTCGACCTTCTTCTCACGCGGGAGATCGACGCCAGATATACGAGCCATGTTCAGCCTTGACGCTGCTTGTGCTTGGGATTCCGCTTGCAGATGATGCGAGTGACGCCGTTGCGCTTGACCACTTTGCAGTGTTCGCAAATCGGCTTCACGCTTGTACGGACTTTCACAGGCGCTCCACGGAAATCGGAAATGCGTGTCGGAAATGATGGGAGGCCGTTCCGGCCAGACCCTAACAGTAGCCGGGGCATCGACCTCATGCAAGTGAGCCTGCCATCGCGGGATACTACCTCAGCTGCGACAGAATCTCCCGCATCGCCGCGACTCGATTCGGCGCTGCCGTGACCGCGCGTCCCACGATGACATAGTCGGCACCCGCGGCGACTGCCTCGGCCGGGCTCGCCGTGCGCGACTGGTCATGTGTCGCTCCTCCGGCGAGCCGGATGCCGGGGATCAAAAGCTGGAGCGACGCGCCGTATCGCGCTTTCACCGCGCGCGCCTCGCGCCCGCTGCAGACAACGCCCGCTGCTCCCCCGACCTTCGCCAGCCCAGCCAATCGCACGACCTCGGCCTCGACCTCCACGGACTCTTCCCGGCCCCAGATCCGCGCAACATCTGAGGCATCGAGCGAGGTCAGGAGTGTGACCGCGAACACAGCGCAATTGCCGGCGTCCCGCGCCCCCTGCACCGCGGCGCGAATCATGGCCTCGCCACCCGTAGCATGAATCGTCACGATGCGCGCTCCGAGCGACGCCGCTCCACGCACGCCGCCCCCGACGGTGTTCGGAATGTCGTGGAGCTTGAGGTCGAGAAAGACGTCGGCCTCCCGCGCTCGCAGCTCGCGCACCACGGACGGTCCACAGGCCGTGAAGAGCTCCGAGCCCACCTTGTAAAACCGGCAGCTCTCCCCGAGCGCGTCCACGATCTCGAGCGCCGCGGCGATGTCCGGGACATCGAGGGCGACGATCGGTACGGTGCTCAACGCGGCCTCCATTCCAGCGTTCCGACAAGATCGCCTAACGAACGGACGCCGTGGCGGGCGCACCAGGCATCGAGCTCTCGCACGATGCGCGTCGGTGCTCGGGGGTCTCGCATCGCGGCAGTGCCGATGCCCACCAGCGAGGCGCCGGCAATGATGTACTGCAGGGCGTCAGTTGCCGACGTGACGCCACCGACGCCGATGAGCGGCGCGTCGACGGCGCGGCTGACGCGCCACGTCGCGAGCACGCCGACCGGCAGCAGTCCCGGCCCGCTCACGCCGCCCGAGCCGAAGCCGAGCACGGGGCGTCGCCGCTCGACGTCGATGGCGAGTCCCGGCAGGGTGTTGACGAGCGTGAGGCCGTCGGCCCCCGCATCCACCGCGCACTTCGCGACAGCGCCGATGTCCGGCAGCGTCGGTGAGAGCTTCACGAAGAGCGGCCGACTTGTTTCCGCTCTGGCAAGCCGGATCAGTCGCTGGAGCGCGGCGGAATCCGCCCCGAATTCGAGACCACCCGCTTTCACGTTCGGGCAGCTGACATTGAGCTCGAATCCATCGATCGCACCTCGTCCGATGGATTCAGCCGACGCATCGAGCTCGGCGACGACCTGCGCATAGTCTTCGACGACATTGCCGACGACGTTCACGAGCTTGCGCGTACGCGGAAGGTGCGTCGCGAGCCAGGGCACGTACGTCGACTTCACGCGCTCCAAGCCCGGATTGGCGAGACCAACCGAGTTTATCATCCCCTCATCGAGCTCGGCGACGCGCGGCGCGGGGTTGCCCGCGCGCGGCTCGACGGAGACCGCCTTGGTCGTCAGGCCACCGACCGTGTCGAGGTCGATGACATCCGCGAGCTCGACGCCGTATCCTGCGGTACCGGAGGCGAGAACGATCGGATTTTGGAAGTGGAGCCCGGCAACGTCGACGGCGAGGCGTTCACCGTTCGTCACGCCCTGAGCCTCCACTGACGCGCCGCTCGTACCGACGCAGGTATTCCGCCGCCGCGTCAGCGACCGCGCTCGCAATCGCGGTCTGGCGACGTCCGTCGGTGAGATATGCCGCCTCGGCCGGGTTCGTGCCGAAGCCGATCTCGACGAGCACCGCCGGCATGAACGCGGTTACGAGGACCCTAAACCCCGCTTGCTTCACACCGCGGCTCGGGCCGGGATGCATGGTGCCGAGATGTTCCTGAACGAGCTCCGCCAGCTCCGACGATTCGCGCAGGTGCTCGTTCTGTTTCATGTCGCTGAGAATGTAGCTCAGTGCGTCATCCTTCGAGACGCTGGTTCCCGTCTCGAATCGGACGGACTCGTTCTCCATCTGTTCGACGCGGCGGGCGTCCTCCGTCTTCGCCTCGGCAAGGAAGTACGTCTCGAAGCCCCGGGCAGCCGGCGGATCCTTCCAGCCGAGATTGGCGGCGTTGACGTGCACGGAGATGAAGATGTCGCCACCCGCCTGGTTTGCGATCTTGCCGCGGTCAGAGAGCGCGATGAGGGTGTCCGTCGTGCGGGTGTAGAGGACCCGGAGACCGCGCGCCTTGAGCTCCGCGCCCAGCTTCTTGGCAACGGCAAGGGTGACGTCCTTTTCGTAGATGCTAATCGGGTGTCCGATCGGGCCCTTCATCCCGTTATCCGGACCGCCGTGGCCCGCGTCCACGACGACGAGCCGCGGCTTCGGCTTCGGCGCCGTTGCGCGCGTGAAGATCACCAGCTGCCGGGCCGCCGCATCCCAGCGAAGGTTGGGCGCCATACTCGGCAGGAGCTCGGAGACCAGCTGCAGCGGAACGAAGAGATTATGCTCACGGAGCCGAGGCGGCGTCGCGAGCGGTAGCACCTGCCCCGCGACCATCGCGCTCGGAACGCCGATCTCGAGCTCGAAGGTCGTGCCAGCGATGGTGAGCCGATAGTGACCTGCCGCCCCTGGGGTGACGCTGACAGGGAGCAGTGGTGCCAACATCTCTGGCCGCAGCAGCGGACCGGCACTGTCGGGGATGAGCGGTACTCGCTCGGTGGCCGTGGCAGTCCGGACGGTGAGCGTGCCGCCGCTCGCGGCTGCGCGCAGCTGGAGCCCGAGGAGCAACGCGATCAGCATCTACTCAACGTGAGCGGATGGCGCGCGCCATCTCGCGCTCGGCATCGCGGCGCTTCGTCGTCTCGCGCTTGTCGTGCAGCTTCTTTCCCTTCCCGAGCGCCAGCATCACCTTCGCCACTCCCTTCCTGAAGTAGAGCTCCAGTGGAATCAAGGTCAGCCCCTCGCGCTCCACGGATCCGATGAGACGACGGATTTCCTTACGGTGGAGCAACAGCTTGCGGGTGCGCTCGGGCTCGTGATTCGCGTAACCGCCGCGCTCGTACGGCGAGATGTGCATGTTGAGGAGAAAGATCTCGCCGTCGCGGACGATGCCGTACGCATCGCCGATGTTCGCCCGGCCGTCGCGGAGGGATTTCACTTCCGTGCCGGTGAGCACGATCCCCGCTTCCCATGTGTCGAGAATCTCGTAGTCGAATCGAGCGCGCTTGTTGCGCGCGATCGAGACCTTGTCGGTCGGTCGCTCGGAGTCCTTGGTCATCGATGATGGCCTGGGCGGGCCGGGGCCGCCGGCGGGCGTCGGATGGAGTACGACGCCGCAAGTTAGGCCGCGCTCCGATCACGAGCAACACGCGCCGCGTTGACCGAGCCGTAGGCGCCGTTTAATCTTCGAGACTTCGCCGAAGTGGTGGAACTGGTAGACGCGCTGGCTTCAGGAGCCAGTGGGTGCAAGCCCGTGGGGGTTCGAGTCCCCCCTTCGGCACTCCGGGCAGAGGGTTGCGGGCAGAGGGTGGAAACTGCGAAGGCCAGCGAATTCATCGCTGGCCTTTTTTATCTCTCCGCTCTCTACCCTCTGCTCTCAACTCGCTACCCTCTGCTCAAAGCCGATGGCGGCACGTTTTCCGGCAGCGACACCTTGCCGAAGGTGTCACGGAGCGCGGTATTCGCCTCCGCGAGGTATTCGCCAAGGAGCTCGCCACCCCGCGTGATGTGCTCGTCGACTTGGCGGAAGGAGCCGCCGGCGAACGCAAATAGCGTCTGGCCGAGGCGAGCACCGGTGGCGGCGCCGGCTCGCGCCGCGAGCGCGTCGCGATACGCGCTCAGGCGCGCGTTGAACTGACGCTCGGCGATCTCCTGCATCTCCGGCGCGACCTGGGGATCGTGCGCGGTGGCGTCTGCGAGGGCGCGCGCAACCAGCGAACCGGTGCGATCGTCGAGCGCGTCGCGCTCCGCCGTGATCAATCCGAGAGCGCGCCGTGCATAACGAAGCTCCCACCGGGAGTGGTCGGTATCGCCATGGGTCGCCGTTCCGGCGAGCCAGCGGACGTCGTCATCGGACGGCTCGGCGAGCAAACGCTCGACAAAACGCTGCGCCTTGCGCTGAAACTCGCGCTCACTGCGCCAGCGCGCGAATAACGTCATAATATGAAGTTCTGCGTACGACTCAGCCGCCGAGGACGGGTAGCGCGTGGCGGCCGGCGGGAACGGCTGGAGCGAGTGACCGGTCGGGGAGCCCGACGAGCGTTCGGACCATGCTCTCCTCGTGCAGCAGATCGGAGAGACGAATTCCCTCGAGAACGTCGTCGATCTTCTGCTGCAGAAGCTGCCAGACGGGCCTGATGCTGCAGGTGTGCGACGCCGAGCAGCGCTCCTCGCCGACAGGATGCGAGACGCAGTGCAGGTCGAACGTCGTGTTCTCCGACGCCGCGATCACCGCGCGAATGGAGATCGTGTTCGCCTCACGCGACAACTCGTAGCCACCGCGTGCGCCGCGCGTACTTCGCACGATCTCGGCCCGTCGCAACCGCAGCAAGATCTGCTCGACGTAGTCCACGGGCAGGCGCTCGCGAGCGGCGATGTCACGGCCGGTGATCGGCCCCTCCTCGGCGCGTCGCGCGAGGTGAAGGGCGCAGATGACGCCGTACTCGGCCAGAGTGGTGATGCGCACGATTGGACGTTATGCCTCAGCGCACGAAGTTACAAGGTCGACGAGCTCAACCGGCGGCGACGGCGCCATGTGCTCCGCCGGGAACGCCGATCTCGGTCATCTTCCGAAGATCCAGCACTTCGTCGATCTGTTCGTCGGGGAGCACGTGCTTCTGCTTCACGAGGTCGCGGATGAGAATGTTCTCCTTCACCGATTCCTTGCTTAGCTCGGCCGCGCGCGCATATCCAATTTGCGGCGCGAGCGCCGTCGCGAGAGCCGCTGAACGCTCGACCCAGTACGCGCACATGTCCCGATGCGCTTCGATGCCCTTTACGCAGCGCTCGGTGAGTACGGTGGCGGCGTTTGTGAGAATCCGCGTCGCGAGCAGCACGTTGAACGCGATGACGGGCATCATGACGTTGAGCTCGAGCTGGCCGTGCTCGGAGGCGACGGCTACGGTGGCATCGAGCCCGATCACCTGGAAGCAGACCTGATTGACCATCTCAGGAATCGACGGATTGACCTTTCCGGGCATGATGGATGATCCCGGCTGGACGGCCGGTAGCTTGATCTCGTCGATGCCAGTGCGCGGACCCATGACCATGAGGCGGAGATCACTTACGATCTTGCTTAAATCGATCGCCAGCACCTTGAGCGCGGAACTGAACCCGGCGACGTCGCCCATGCTCTGCATGAGCTGAATACGATCGCGGCCGACGCGGAGGTCGAGTCCCGTTATGCGCTTCAGGTGCTGGATCATCAGCGCGGGATACTGCGGCTCCACGGTGACGCCGGTACCCACAGCGCTGCCACCGATGCCGAGGTCGCGGAGGTAATCTGCGGCTTCCTTCACCCGCCGTATGCCGCGCTCGATGGAGCCTGCGTACGCCGTGAATTCCTGGCCGAGCCGGATGGGCATCGCGTCCTGTAGATGCGTGCGGCCGGCCTTGACGATGTCGTCGAATTCGCGCCCCTTCGAGGCGAGCGCGCTGCGCAGCGAGTCGAACGCCGTGAGAAGCCCGTCGAGCTGCGAGAGACACGCGAGACGAATGTTCGTTGGAATCGTGTCGTTCGTGCTCTGTGCGATGTTGACGTGATCGTTCGGATGCACGGGCTTGTACTCGCCGCGTTTTCCGCCGAGCAGCTCGTTCGCACGATTGGCGAGCACCTCGTTCACGTTCATGTTGTGCGACGTACCGGCTCCGGCCTGATATGGATCGACGACAAACTGATCCATGTGCTTTCCGTTCAGCACCTCGTCCGCCGCGGCGACGATCGCGTCCGCGAGCCGGGCGTCGAGACGACCGGTTTCCTTGTGCGTGAGCGCCGCCGCTTTCTTGATCCAGACCTGTGCGATCACGAAGGGCGCGAGTGGCTTGAGGCCGCTGATTGGGAAGTTCTGAACCGCGCGGAGCGTCTGCACGCCATAGAGTGCGTCGGCGGGGACCTCGAGTGTGCCGAGGGGATCTTTTTCGGTACGGGTGGCAGCGGTCATGAGAGTCGAAGAGAGAGAGCGCGGAGCGCCGTCATTTGGTCGGCGGAATGTCGAGCGCGACCGCGAAGCGATTGAAGTAATTGAACAGGCTGATCACGCCAATGATCTCGATGAGCTCGCCGGCACTCCAGTGCCGCTCGAGCTCCGAGTAGAGCGCCGGTGGAATTTCGCCCCGATCGCTCGTCATCGTCTCTGCGGCGCGGAGAGCTAAGCGCCACGAGTCCTCGAATCCGCTGAGATCGGCCCGAGCGAGCGCCGCGATCTGCTCCGGTGTCGCGCCCAGCCGCCTTGCCAAGGCGGTGTGAGAAGCCAGTCAATATTCGCAATTGTTGATCTGCGAGACGCGAACCGACAGCAGCTCTTTCAACAGCCGCGACACGTCACCCTCTTCCATGACGGCTCGCATGTGCTCGGCCAATGTGCGTGTGATCGCGGGGCGGTGCGCGGCGACACGGAAGAGGTTCGGCACCTTTCCGCGCTCGTCGATGAATCGCTGGAAGGACTCGCGAAGCTGGGGGTCGCCGCGCATTGCGTCCTCGGCGCTCAAGCGAGCAATCCGCGGTTCGCGATCGGGTGACCTCGGCGGAAGTTCGGTCATGAGATCATTGGCGCGGCGGTACGGCGCGTACGGCGAGCGTGAGTGCGACGATCGCCGCGAGCATGGCGAGGCCAAGCCATCCAACGCTTATCGCGTGCAGGCGGCCAAAGGCGACGCGCCGCGGATCGTCAGCGGCGAGGGCATCGAGTGGAACACCGATGGCCGTGCGGAGTCGATCGATCCGCGTGCCGACGACGAGCTGCGCGAGAGCGCAGGCCAGGGCGGCGACGGCGCCCGCGGCGCTGCGTCCCCACGCTCCCGTGCGCCCGACGATGTCGAGCACCACAATGAGCGAACCGGTCACGACCCCGGCGTAGAAGATCACCGGCAGGACGCGTCCGACGAGCGCGCCAGCGAGTGAGCGCGACGGGAGTACCGCGAAGGCCGCGGGCGCAACGACCACGGTGAAGAGAAACGCGGCGCCGATCCACAGCGCGAGCAGCAACGTCTCGGTGATCGGCACGCCCGCGCGCATTGTCATCGCCTGACGACGCGCGCAACGCCAGTGAGAAACGGATTCGTCGCGCGCTCCTGACCAATGGAAGTCGCCGGACCGTGCCCGGGATATACGAGTGTCTCTTCAGGGAGAGCGGCAACGCGCTCCAGCGACTCCGTCATGCGCTCCGGATCAGAGAGCGGAAGATCGGTGCGGCCGATCGAGCCGGCGAAGAGCAGATCGCCGCCGAGCATGCAGCCCTGCCTAACGAACGCGACGTGCCCCGGCGCGTGCCCGGGCACATGGAGGACGTCGAAGTCCAGCGAACCGACGGACACGACGTCACCCTCGGCAAGTTCATGATCGGGTGCTGGCGGCTGCTCGAAGGCGAGGCCGTAGACAGCGGCCTGCATCGCGCCGCGCTCATACAGCGGCTGATCAGCCGGATGGAGATAGATCGGCACGTCCCACGCGCGCTTCACGCCGGCGATCGCGCCGATATGGTCGATGTGCGCGTGCGTGAGCCAGATCGCGTCCAGCGTTGCCCCGGACGCGCGCACCATCTCGATGAGTTGCTCCGCTTCCGCGCCGGGATCCACGAGCACGGCGCGGCGGGTGACCGGATCAACGACGAGATAACTGTTCTCCTGGAACGCACCCACTGTGCGCCAATCGACCTTCATGCTGAGTAGCCTCCCGTGCCGATGATCTCCGGCACCTTTTCTCCGTCGGCAAGGCCCTTGAGATACTTCTCGACCGCGATCGCGGCGGTCGTTGCATCACCGACGGCTGTCGTCACCTGCCGCGTAAGCTGCGAGCGCAGGTCCCCCGCGGCGAAGAGTCCCGGGATCGACGTCTCCATCTTGTCGTCGGTGATGAGATAACCCATCTCGTCGTGTCGCGCGTGGTCGACGATGATTCCGGTGTTCGGGCGGAAGCCAACGAAGATGAAGATGCCCGTCGCGGCGAGATCGCGCTCCTCCCCCGTTCGCACGTTGCGGAGCTTGAGGTTGTTCACCAGTCCGTTGCCATCCGCCTCGATGGCGTCGACGACGCTGTCCCAGATGAGCTCAACCTTCGGATTCTCGAACAGCCGCGCCTGAAGAATCTTCGACGAGCGCAGCGTGTCGCGGCGATGTATCAGATAGACCTTGTCCGCATAACGAGTGAGGAAGTCTGCTTCCTCGGTCGCCGCGTCGCCGCCGCCGACGACAGCAATCGTCTGCTTCTTGAAGAAGGCGCCGTCACAGATCGCGCAGTAGGACACGCCCTTCCCCGCATGTTCCAGCTCGCCTGGTATGCCGAGCTTCACCGGTGTGCCGCCCGCGGTCACGATCACGGCCGGTGAGCGATACACGTCACCCTCGCTCGTTTCCGCATCGAACTGGCCGTCCTCGCGCTTGCGAACCGACGTGACGTGAACGCCATTTCGGAACTCGGCCCCGAACTTCTTCGCGTGCGTCTCGAACTTCTCCGCGAGCTCGTATCCGAGGACGCGCTCAAAGCCCGGATAGTCCTCGACAAGCTCGGTATTCAGCAGCTCGCCGCCCGGCGTGCCTCGCTCGAGGACGATGGCCTTCAGCATCGAGCGGCCGGCGTACAGCGCCGCGCACATTCCCGCGGGGCCGGCCCCGATGATCACCACATCGTAGGTGTGTGTCGTTCCCATGGACCTAATCTCATCAATGCCGCGAGCCGGCGAAACGGTCCCGCGCGGGTGGCCCGATGACCAGTCGCTCGAAAGCACCGTGGCAATGCGACATCGTGCCCACGAGCACATCGGCGGCGCCATGCTCCGCGGCGTCACGTACCAGGTCGTCTCCCGCAATCACCTCACGCGTGTCGAACATGCCGACGCCGTAAGCTCGATGCGTACAGTGGAATATCGCCGGTCCGGCAAGCGGGCGTCCTGCCCGGCGTTCATGGCTGACATATTCCATGGCCGTTTCGGGAAGACTCCACGAGCGAACACCGCGTGTGTGCGGACAGACGCGCGGCTCGATGCAATTGATGGGGCACGTCCACTCCGCGAAGCTCACGTAGTGCGGACCGTCTCCGGTAGAACGCTGCCATGGCGTTGGCGGTTCCGTCGCGAGTGCGCGCGAGCTGACGTCGCGATCCGGCCAGCGCGCCCGCGCCCGATCGCGAATCCATTCGAACATGAGATGCGGCATGAGCGGCGACGGCACGATCGCGTCGTCGCGCGTCGTTACGCGATCGCGCGACGCCTCATCGAGGTAGCGCCCGAAGAAGTGGCGCCAGTCGTCTGCCACGATCTCGATCCCATCAACTGCGAGCGTCGGATCGCCCCCTACCGCACAGGCTGCGTCGCGATCGACGACGAGCACGTGCTGCCACGCGACGGCTCCGGCTCGCGCGGCACGGCGAAGCTGGCGCACGTAATAGCTGCCGTAACACCCACCACCGACGACGACGATCGTGCCAAATCGGAGCGCGCGCTCCTGCGTCGCGGTGGTCTGTGACTCACCGGCGAACATGCCGGCCGCCGTCGACGATGATGGTTTCGCCCGTGACGTAGTCGGCGCGGAGCAGATACAGCATGGCTCCAACCACGTCGTCGGGCGAGCCGAGGCGCTGGAGCGGCGTCGATTCGCGCAGCTTCGCCGCGTCATCCTCGCTCCACTGATCGGGAAGGAGCACCGCTCCCGGCGCGATCGCGTTGACGCGAACGTCGGGAGCGAGCGTGCGCGCAAGCGCGCGCGTCATGTACACGATTCCAGCCTTGGAGATTCCATGCGGAATGTACGCCGGCCATGTCTCGAAGGCCGCCAGATCGGCGATGTTGACGATCGCGCCGTGAGCGCGAGCGAGGTGCGGCGCCGCCGCCTGAGCGAGGAGAAATGGCGCGCGCAGGTTGAGCGCCATCATCGCGTCCCACTGCTCAACCGTGACCTCGCCTAACGGCGTTCGCTCCATCACCGCCGACGAGTTGATCAGCACGTCGAGACCGCCGAGCTGGCGCACGACGTCGTCGATCAATCCTGCGGCCGTGGCGCCGGTGAGGTCGGCTGTGACGAGCGAACCCTTACCCCCGACACGTTCGATCATGCGCGCGGTCTCGCGCGCTCCAGCGTCGCTGGCGTGGTAGTGAACGGCAACCGTCATTCCCTCCGCCCCGAGCGCTACGGCCAGGGCGCGGCCGACGCGCCTCCCTGCTCCGGTAACCAAGGCGACTCGACCGCGGAGATCCATGATGAAGGCTCCCGCTCGGACGGCCGAGCGCGATGGCTTTCGTTAGGCGACGAAGGCCCGGTGATCGCCGTCGCCTGCCGCGCGCTGGCTGACGAATGCGTCCTGCCGCTCGAGCCAGGCGAACGGGATGCGCATCCCGCCGAGCGCTCGGCCACCCTCCGGCACGCCATGCCAGTCGGAACCACCGCTCGGTACGAGACGGAAATGATCGACCAGCGCCTGCAATCGAACGACATCCTCGTGCGAGTGACTCGGATGTCGAACCTCGACGCCATCGAGGCCGTGAGCGACGAGGGCTTCGATGCGCGCACGTGTGCCGGACGCCCCGGGATGAGCGAGAACCGCGACGCCGCCCGCATCGTGGATCATCGCGATCGCCTCCTGCATGGGAAGTCGATCCTTCGGCACGTACGCAGCCCGGCCGTTGGCGAGATAGCGGTCGAACGCATCCCGGAGATCCGTCGCCCAGCCGTCATTGACGAGCGCTCGGGCAATGTGCGGCCGGCCGACGGCACCGCCGGCGGATTGCCCCAGCACATCCTCCATGCTCACCTTCACGCCGAGCTCGTTCAATCGCGTGACGATGCGCTCCGCCCGGCTCAGTCGCATGGTGCGCAGCTCACCCAGCCGCGCGTCAAGGCGGTTCACGTCGCTGAGGTGCAGCCCGAGCAGGTGAGTCTCGACATCGCCTTCGACGGCGCTGAGCTCGACGCCGGCAACGACGCGCACGCCTAACGATCGACCCTCGGCATCTGCGTCGGCTAGCCCAGCAACGGTGTCGTGATCGGTGAGCGCGATCGCGGAGAGGCCGACCTCATGTGCCGCGCGCACGACCTCGCGTGGCGGCCGCGACCCGTCGGACGCGGTCGAGTGCGTGTGGAGGTCAACGAAGCGGCTCTCCGACGGGTTCATCGCGTCAGCGCGCGTAGTCCGCCTCGGGCGACGTCGCGCTCGGTTGTGAGGAGTCGTGAAGCCGAATCAGATCGGCGTCGGAGAGCTCGGCGAACGACTGCTCGCGCGATCGCGACCCTTGCGGCGAGTAGCGGGTGACGCGGACTCGCCGATCGGCGCCGTCGCCACTGATGAACATGAGCGAAAACTCATCACGATCGTTCTGGGTCACGCGCCCGGAGGGCATGACGCGCCAGAGACGGCCGTCGACAGTGATCGTACGCGTGGGCATTCTCAGGACAACTCCACTTCACGGTAAATACGGGCCGGATCGAGCGCCGGATCGGGTGCCGACGCGTGCGCCCGCGCCAGCGTCTCCGCGTCCGGCGCTTCGAAGAACTCGAGGAACGCGCCCGGAAGACTCGCCTCCTCGAAGACCCAGAAATGACATTTCGCGCGGCTGTAGTGCTGCTGTTTCCGCTTCATCCGCTCGAAGAATTTCTCCCGCTCGCCCGGCGTGACGAGCGTGCGCTGCACGCTGAGGGCTCTCGCCATCTCGCTCAGACCACTCCAGCCTCGGGGAAGCTCTCGAGTCCCTGCTTGATGAACGCGAGGAACTTGTCCGCGTCGGCGCCGTCGACGATGCGGTGATCGAACGAGAGCGAGAAATACGCACAGGTTCGGATGGCGATGGTGTCCTCTCCGTCGGGACCCGCGATCACCTTCGGCCGCTTCTCGATTGCGCCCAAGCCGAGAATGGCGGAGGTGTTCAGGGGGATGATCGGCGTTCCCATGAGCGAGCCGAAGACGCCGGGATTCGTGATCGAAAAGGTCGCCCCCTGCACTTCCTGGGGCTGGAGTCGCTTGCTTCGGGCCCGCTGCGCGAGATCGTTGAGCTGTCGCGTGAGGCCGGTGATCGAGAGCTCGTCGGCGTTCTTGATGACGGGGACGATGAGTCCCCAATCGAGTGCGACGGCGATGCCAATGTTGTACTGCTTGCGATAGATGATGTTGGTGCCCGAGACGGCGGCGTTGAGCACGGGGTGCTGCTTGAGGCCGTCGACGACGACTTTGATGATGAACGGAAGGTACGTGAGCTTCTGGCCGCTCTTCGCCTCGAACTCGGCGCGCGCCCTGGCGCGGATGCGCGCGATGCGCGTGAGGTCGATCTCGAAGAAGGAAGTGACATGAGCGGACGTCCGGCGCGCCGCGACCATGTGGTCGCTCGTCAGACGGCGGATCTGTGTCATCGGCTCGATGACGTCGCCCGGCCGGGCTTCGGCTGGCGGCCCGTGCTGTTCAGCCCCGGCGGGGGCGTGCATCGATGGCCGCGTTGCCACGCCGGGTGTCGCGTTCGCGCCAGACTCGATGAACTCGAGGATGTCGCGCTTCGTGACGCGGCCGGCAATGCCGGAGCCCTGCATCGCGCTGAGCTCGATCCCGTGCTCGGCCGCGATTTTCCGGACGAGCGGTGAGGACTTGGTGCGGAGGCGGTCGTGCAGGGAGTTGCCCCCGTTAGGCGGCGGCGTTGGGCTTCGGGGCGCGGTTGATTGGTTGGATGCGGACGCAGCGACGGGCGTATTTTGGACAGCGGGGGGGCCCCCCGCGGTAGCACCTGCGCCTCGCGCCGCCGCGCCGCCGGCAGCCGCTGCAGCTGGCGCCGATGTCGCTGCGCGCTCGGCCGGCGCACTCGGCGGCGAGCCAGCACTCACCGCGGCACCTTTCTCCGTCTCCAGACGCGCCACCACCGCCTGCACCGGCACCGTCTGACCCTCGGTGACAAGGATCTCCGCGAGCACCCCGTTCGACGGCGCGGGAATCTCCGCATCCACCTTGTCGGTCGAGATCTCGAAGATCGGCTCGTCGCGCTTCACCTCGTCGCCGACCTTCTTCAGCCAGCGCGACAGCGTGCCTTCCGCAATCGATTCCCCCATCTGGGGCATCACAATGTCTACGCGAGCCACCGCATCTCACCCCGTTTCAGTGTTGCCGGACGCAAGTTCACGCCGCTCACCGCGCCGCATGCGCCAGATCGCCACGCTCGGAATCACAACCAGACCTGCAAGCGCACCACAAACAGCGTAGATGAACCATCCGCATGGAGCGCCAGTCTCCGCGTCCGGAGAGCACCCACGAATCGCACCGACGATCTTCGCCACCAGCACCGCGATCATCCCGCCGCCTGCCAGACCGATCACGGCCATCAGACATCCCACACCAACATAAGCCGGACGACGCGACTCTGTAGCGGCGGCCGCCATCTCAGTAGGCGGCCAGCGTCCGCGCGGCTGTCACGATATCACTCGTCTGCGGCAAGACGAAGTCCTCCAGGGGCGGCGCATACGGCAGAGGCACGTCGTGCGCCGTCACGCGCAGCACCGGGGCATCCAGCCACTCGAAGCAGCTCTCGTTGATGCGCGACGTGATCTCCCCCGCGATCCCGCCGGTCCGAGTATCCTCGTGGACGACGAGCACACGGTTCGTCTTCCTCGTTGTCGACGTGATTGCGTCGTCATCCAGGGGGCTCAGAGATCGCAGGTCGAGCACTTCCACCGAGAGTCCGTCTTCGCGCTCCAGCTGCTCGGCCGCCTCGAGCGCTTTCCAGACGGTCGCCGCGTACGTGATGATCGACAGATCGCGCCCTTCACGCGCGAGCCGCGCCTTCCCGATCGGGGTGACGTGGTCACCGGCCGGCATCGTTCCCTTGATCCGGCGATAGAGATATTTGTGCTCGAAGAAGAGCACGCAATCGTCGTCGCGTATCGCGGCCTTGAGGAGGCCCTTTGCATCCTCGGCTGTCGAGGGATAAACGACCTTCAGCCCCGGCGTGTGGATGAATCCGGCTTCGGGATTCTGCGAGTGGAACGGCCCCCCGCGCACGTACCCGCCGCTCGGACCCCGAACGACCATGGGACACGGCAGCATCGCGCGATAACGAGCCGTCGCCACGTAGTTCGTGAGCATGTCGTAGGCGTTCGCGATGAAGTCGATGAACTGCATCTCCACCACTGGACGCATGCCCATGTGCGCCGCGCCCGCCGCCGCACCAACGATTCCGATCTCCGAGATCGGCGTGTCGATCACGCGCTGCTCGCCGAACCGGTCGAGCAGGCCCTCTGTCGCCTTGAACGCACCGCCGTAAGCGCCGATGTCTTCGCCGAGACAGAACACGTTGCCATCGCGGTCCATCTCTTCGATGAGCGCCTCGCGGATGGCTTCGAGGTATGTGACTTCAGCCATCAGTCGTTCTCGCGCGCGACTTGGCCAGCCTTGCCCGACCCGTTCGCGGACGAGAAGGTGCCCCACCCTTCTGGCCGCTCATTCGTCTCGACCGCCGAGCGCTTGCCGCGGCGATACCACAACGGTACCTCGGCCGCTGGCTCCGCATACACGCCAACGAGCGCATCGAGCGGCTCGGGGGCCGGGGACTGCTCCGCGATCTCGGTCGCCTCATCGACCTCGTGCCGCACACGCGCGTCGATCTCCGTCAGCTCTGCCTCACCAAAGCTCAGCTCCGATCGCAGTCGTGCGACGTAGCGATCGATTGGGTCATTCTCGCGGGCCCATTTGTCAATCTCGCCGGGCGGCACGTACGACTGGTTGTCGTGCTCCGCGTGCCCCTTGCGTCGATACGACATCAGCTCGACGATCGATACGCCTTCACCCGCGCGCGCGCGATCGACAGCACGTTTAGTAACTTCGTATGTCGCGATGACGTCGTTGCCGTCGGCCTGCTCCCCCGGCACACCATAACCGATCGCCTTGTCGACGAACTGCTGCGCGAGCGTCTGCTTCCGTGTCGGTGTCGAGTAGGCATATCCGTTGTTCTCGATTACGACCACGAGCGGGCAACGCTGCACGGCGGCGAAATTGATCCCCTCGTGGAATGCGCCCGTCGACGTGGCGCCGTCGCCGACATACACGAGGCCCACGCGCGCCTCACCGCGCATCTTGAAGGTGAGCGTCACGCCAGCCATGACTGGCACCATGTCACCGAGCGGTGAGATCTGCCCGATGAATCCGCGCTCGGTGTCGCCGAAATGGATGTTGAGCTCGCGTCCGCGGGTCGGCGAATCGCCCTTCGCCATGTACTGGCGAAGGATCTCTACCGGCGTCGCACCCTTCACCAGCATCGAGCCGAGGTTCCGGATGAGCGGCGACAGCACGTCCTCTCGGCGGAGCGCGAACGCGCTGCCCACCGCGTCCGCTTCCTGACCTAACGAGCGAAAGAGGCCGCCCACCACCTTGGTCTGTCGATAGAGCGCGACGAGCCGTTCCTCGAGCGTCCGCGTGAGCCGCATCCAGTAGTAGAGCTCGAGGAGCTGCGCGCGCGTGAGGCCAGCGGGGTGGACGTCGTTACGCGGCGTCGTTCGCGCGGCGCCGCGCTTTGCCCCGCCCGTTACTCGAGTCGCCATCAATAATTCGCTTCGAGCGCGTGGCCCGGGTCTTCGGTGCGATGGATCGTCACGAAGAACTTCTTGACGTTGCGATCCATTCGGCTCTCCCCCATCTGGTCGGTTTCGACCTCGACGAAGGTGTAGTGCCCGCCCTCCGCCCTCACGCGAACGCGCGCGACCCCCAGTGCACCGGAGAACTTCCGCGCGCGCGGCTCGGACTCGATCTGGGCCAGACCAAGACCCGGGAAAAAATTGTCGGCGGCGGCGAGCACCTCCGCCGGCGGTCGATGGCTGCGATAGAAGTGCCGCATTGGGTTGTCGTTATGCAGAGGCGAGGCTCACGGCGTCGCGGACGGCAGTTCGTTGAGCACCTCTTGCATCCACTCCTGCTTCTCGAGTGGGTGCAGCGAGTCGCGACGGAAACGAAAGCCGATTGCCCACAGGCCGGAGGTCACGAAGTTCAGCTTCCCGTAGTAGGTGCCGACCTCCGGCCCGTACTTGAAGCCATCCCACGTTTGCGCCCCTTCCTTGTTATTGGCGTAAATCTGCCCTTCGCCGTCCTGAATGGGCTCTCGCGTGTCGCGATCGCGAATGAAGAATTTGTAAGTGATGTCCCCGCGCGCGTGCGGCTGAGTCTCCGACGGCACGATCGTGAACGAGTAGGTCTTCGTGAAGTAGTGCATCTCGGGCTGCTTTGCTTCCGACCGGCCGCAGCTCGCCGCGACTACGCTCCCCACGACGATCGCCGTCGTCGCTCCAACCACGCGCAACCATGCCCGCGTTTCCCGAGTGGCTACCATGGCGCTCCTCCTACGACTGATAGTACTCCAGCCCCAAGTGCGTGATCTGTTCCTCGCCCATGAGATGGCGCAAGGTGTTCTTCAGCTTCGTCTGCTGAATGAAAAGATCGTGTTCAGGCTGCAGCGCGGGAGCGGCCATCGGGCTTTTGTAATAGAAGCTTAACCATTCCTGAATCCCCTTCAGCCCGGCGCGCTGGGCGAAGTCGGAGAAGAGCGCCAGGTCGAGCACGATCGGCGCGGCGAGAATGGAATCGCGGCAGAGGAAGTTCACCTTGATCTGCATCGGGTAGCCCATCCACCCGAAGATGTCGATGTTGTCCCACCCTTCCTTGTTGTCGCCGCGTGGCGGGTAGTAGTTGATGCGAACGACGTGCGAGAAGTCCTTGTACAGATCCGGATAAATCTCCGGCTGCAGCACCGTGTGCAGCACACTCAGCTTCGACTCCTCCTTCGTCTTGAACGACGCCGGATCGTCGAGCACCTCACCGTCGCGATTGCCGAGGATGTTCGTCGAGTACCAGCCGGCGAGGCCGAGCATGCGTGCCTTGAGGCCCGGCGCGATGACCGTCTTCATCCACGTCTGGCCGGTCTTGAAATCCTTGCCCGAGATCGGCACCCCGCGATCGATCGCGAGCTGCATCAGCGCCGGCGTATCGACCGCGAGATTCGGTGCGCCATTGCAGTACGGCACGCCCTCCATGATGCAAGCCCACGCGTAGAGCATCGAGGGTGCGATGAGGTCGTCGTTTCGCTCCATCGCCTTCTCGAACTGTTCGATGGTCGCGTGCTGCGGACCGGCCTTGATGTACGTCTCGGTCGATGCGCACCACACGGCGACCACACGATCGAGCCGGTTCTTCGATTTGAAATCGCGAATGTCCTGTCGCAGCTGCTCAGCGAGATCACGCTTCGTCTTGCCGCGCTTCACGTTCTCGCCGTGAATTCGCGTCACGTAGCGGTTGTCGAACACGGCGGGCATCGGCTTGATCTCACGGAGGAAATCGGAGAGCGGCTCGATGTCTTTCTGCTCGAGCACTCCGGCCTTGCACGCTGCCGTGAGCGCATCATCGGCGATCGGGTCCCACGCGCCAAAGACGAGATCATCCAACTCGGCGAGCGGAACGAAATCCTTGATCAGCGGGGAGCGGTTCTCAGTACGTTTGCCGAGGCGGATCGTCGCCATCTGCGTCAGCGATCCGATCGGCTTCGACCGTCCGCGGCGAATGCTTTCGACGCCGGCCATGAATGTCGTGGCCACGGCACCGAGGCCTGGCGTCAGGATGCCCAGCTTACCGGTAGCGGGACGGATAGCGGAACGAGCGCCGGATTCGGCGCTCTTGGAGCTCTTGGACGAAGCCTGCACGTACTCAATCTCCTTTCAGCAGAGTGCTCGTAACGCCACGCCGCCGCCGCAACCAACGCGGACGTTCTCCTTCGGCAAATCGCAGCGCTTCCGCCTCCGCTCGAGGTGCGGTCTGGTGATAGACGAACGCGACGCGCTGGACCACGGTGATCCACGCCGTCACGGTCAAGAAAATGATGATGAGCGCGAGCACCCATCCATTCAGTGCCAGGCCAAAAAAAGCCTGTGGCACCGAGAGCAGCACCACACGTTCAGGGCGCTGCAGAATTCCCACCTTGGCATCGAGGCCCAGCGCTTCCGCGCGCGCCCGCGTGTACGAGGTGAGAAATGATCCGATGATTCCGGCGAGACACACGACCACCATCGGCACGCTTCGATGGACCGGACTCAGGGCGTAGAACACACCGAGACCGCCGAGCACGGCGCCGTCGGCGAGGCGGTCGAGCGTGGAATCGAGAAACGCGCCGAAGGTGGAGCTGCGATTGGACCGCCGCGCGACGGTCCCGTCGAGGACGTCGAAGAGCGCCGTCAAGCCAAGAAAAAAGCCGCCGACGGAGATGTGCCCGGTGCCATAGATGACACCGCCGGCCACCGAGCAGGCCGTGCCGATCGCAGTGATGGTATTAGGATGAACTCCACGCCGGACCAACCAGTTGGCGACTGGGTCGATGACGCGCAGATAGCCGTTTTTCAGCCAGTCCGGGAGAATCTTCATTCGGTTCCGTCACGCAGCATAGCGAGCGGCCAGCAGGCGACACGGCAAGCGACGTCGCGGTTGAACCCAGCCGGGTAGAGCTCGACGCAATTGGCGGAAGGCGAAGCCCGGCAATCTTGATGCGAGAACCGAAGCGAATGCCCTGAGGCTCGCTTCGGTTCGTAAAGGTATCCCTTCCACAAACTTGTAGCAACCGCCGCCATGGAGGTCGCGCGTCTTCTGCTCAGGGCACTCTCCACGTGTACGTCGACGTCAGCGCGACGGGATTCTGCGTGTCGAACTGGCTCTTGCCGTCAACCGTGACCGCGCGCAACAACACCTGCGAGCCGAGCGCGATGCCGCGGACCGGCAGGTTTTCCGTGGTGTTCGCTCCGACCTGCCTGACGAATGTCTCGGTGCCGCCCTGAACGACATAGACGTTCACGGCCTGGTTGAGATTGTTCGTGAAATGAATCGTCGCCTCGGCTGCCGTCGGCGAGGTGCGCACCGAGGCTTGTCGTGGACCACATCCGGTACTCATTGCCGTGATCACCACGACGCCAAGCGCGACGCAGAATCTCTTCATGATCGTTCCTCCCAAAGGCGCGAGGCCACCATCGAGTGTAGTGAAGGACGCGCGTGCAAAAGAAGTGCACCGCGGTCCGACGACAAGCTAATGCGTGACCAACCCGGCTCGCCAATTTCGACTGTACCGAGTTCGCGCTACTCTCCCTATTATCCGTACGACGCGTCCGGCGCCCGCGACCATCGATCCTTCCACGCCCCGCCTGAACCAGTGAGCAGATGATCACAGCTGGTTTTCCCGGTCGTCAGCTACATCGCATAGTCAGCATCACGCTCGTCGTCGCAGCCGCCTCCGGCTGCGTGAGTCGTCCGTCGGCGGCCCAGGGCGCCAACTCGACGCCGAGCGAGACACGAATCACCGTGAGCTCGGCAGTCCGCGACTCTCTCCACTCGATATTCTCGCGCGCCGAGGCGGATAGTGCATTTCCGGGGGCGTACGCAGTGGTCGGCACACGCGACGGCGTCCTAGCCGAGGACAGCGTCGGCCACCTGGATTGGGCGGCGAGCCCTGTGCCTGACGAGCACTCGCTCTGGGACCTCGCATCACTCACGAAGGTTGTCGGCATGACTACCGCGGTGATGCAGCTGTACGAGCAGGGACGAATCGATCTCGATGCGCCGCTTCAACGGTACATCCCCGAATGGCGGGGGCCGCACAAGGAGCTCGTCACGATCCGGCATCTCATCACCCACACCTCGGGCTTGCCCGCCGACAAGCCGTACGATCGTATCACGCATGTCCCCGACAGCATCGCCAAGCTGCTCTTTGCCACTCCGCTCGACACGCTGCCCGGCGTGCGGATGGTGTACAGCGACATCGGCGCCTACATGCTCGGGAGGCTGGTGGAACGAGTGTCGGGCGAAACGCTCGATCAGTACGTGCTGAATCACGTCTTCCTGCCGCTGCGCATGACGGAGACGATGTACCGGCCTCCAGCGGCGCTCAAGCCGCGCATCGCGCCTACCGAGATCGACTCCATTCGCGGCGGCAAGGTCTGGGGCGTCGTTCACGACGAGCGGGCGTACTACCTCGGCGGTGTCTCGGCACACGCGGGGCTATTCAGCTCGGCGCACGACCTCGCGCGGTTCGCCCGTATGTACCTGAACGGGGGCGCACTCGACGGAGCACGTATCGTGCGGCCGCAGACGATCGAGCTTTTCACGACCCGCCAGCTACAGGATCGCGCACTCGGGTGGCAGAAGCCGGATGGAAAGAACTCGGCGGGACACTTCATGTCGGAGCGCGCGTTCGGCCATACCGGGTTCACCGGGACGTCGATCTGGATTGACCCGGCGCATGATGTGTTCGTCATTCTCCTCAGCAACGGCGTCAATCCCACGCGCGCGAATACCAAGTTCAGACGCGTGCGGGTCGCGCTGGCCGATGCGGTGATGTCGACGATCGCTCGCACCTCCACTCCCGCGCAGAGCTCTCACCAATGAATCTGACAGCCATCGATTGGGCGATCGTCGCGGCATACTTCATTCTCTCGGCCGGCATCGGTTTCGCATTCACGAAACGCGGCGGAGAGAGTCTCAGCGAGTATTTCATCTCGGGCCGGCAGGTACCGTGGTGGCTCGCCGGAGCGTCGATGGTGGCGACGACATTCGCCGCCGACACGCCGCTCGTCGTCACAGGGCTCGTCTTCTCCCACGGCGTCGCGGGCAATTGGCTGTGGTGGTGCCTGCTGATGAGCGGCATGCTCACCGTGTTCTTCTTCGCGCGGCTCTGGCGACGAGCACACGTCATGACGGACATCGAGTTCGCGGAGATCCGTTACCAGGGCCCGCCGGCGACCTTCCTGCGCGGCTTCCGCGCGATCTATCTCGGCGTCTTCGTCAACGCGATCATCCTCGGCTGGGTGACCAAGGCCATGGTGAAGATTCTGGGGATATCGCTCGGCGTGAACCCCTACGTGGCGGTCGGCATCTGCTTCGTCATCACCGTCGCGTATTCCGTGGCGGCGGGAATGTGGGCGGTGCTGTGGACGGATCTCGTGCAGTTCGTGATCAAGATGACGGCAGTGATCGTCCTCGCGGTGTTCGCGGTCAACGCGGTGGGCGGGATGACCGCACTGAAGCGCGGCGTCGCCGCGCATTTCGGCAGCGAGACGGCGGCGCTGTCGGTGCTTCCTGTGTCGATCCAGAATGGCGGCATCCACGCATACGTCTGGATGCCGGCCCTCACGATCGGGGTGTTCCTCTTCGTTCAATGGTGGGCGGCGTGGTACCCCGGCGCCGAGCCGGGGGGTGGTGGCTACGTCGCTCAGCGAATCTTCTCCGCGAAGACGGAGCGCGACGGCGTACTCGCGACGCTCTTCTTCCAGGTGGCCCACTACGCGGTTCGTCCCTGGCCCTGGATCATCACCGGACTGGCGACGGTCGTCCTTTATCCTAACGGTGTCATGGTGAACGGAGCGCCCGACCACGAGGCCGCCTACGTTCAGGCCTTCGTCGATCTCCTCCCGACGCCATGGCGCGGCTTCATGATGGCGGGCTTCGCCGCTGCGTATATGTCCACGGTCGCGACGCAGCTCAATTGGGGCGCGTCATACCTCGTGAACGACTTTTATCGTCGGTTCATTCGAAAGACCGCGACCGAGCATCATTACGTGAGCATGTCACGAATGGCGACGGTGCTGCTCTTTCTCGTGTCGATCGTGGTGACCTCGCAGCTCGCGACCGTGGAGCAGGCCTGGAAGTTCCTGATCGGGCTCGGCGCCGGCACGGGTCTGGTGTACATCCTGCGCTGGTACTGGTGGCGCATCAACGCGTGGAGCGAGATCAGCGCGATGATCGCCTCGTTCGTGACGTTCAGCTATGTGAGCGGATCGTTTGCGCTGGTGTTGTCGAAGCTGCACATCATTGGGGCAGACCAGGTCGCGTCGTGGACTCCTTCTGTGGTCGTGAACGCGGGACCGGACGCGGATGCCGTCACGCTCCTGATCACGGTCGCGGTGACAACGGTCATCTGGGTGGCCACGACGATGCTGACGCAACCCGAGTCCCCCGCGGTGCTCGAGTCGTTCTACGAGAGGGTCCGCCCCGGCGGTCCAGGCTGGGCGGCTATCTCGACGAAGCTGGGCTACGGCCGCGAGCCGATTCCGGGCGGCTCACTTGCATGGACAAACTGGATCGCCGGGATCGTCGCTGTGTATGCTTCACTCTTCGGCGTTGGAAAGATCATCTTCGGAGAGCCGATGGCCGGGACTGTGATGTTGGTCATTGCCGCTCTGGCGTTTGTGTGGATCGCGAGGTCGTTCCGTTCGGAGCTGCCGCCTCCGGTATTGAGGCAACAGGACCCAAAGCCCCGCGAAGCGGTGGCGGCGGATTGATGGGGAGCTTATCTTGCACGTAACCTGCGGCACGGCAACACTTGGCCGCTTCGGAGGAGGGTACGAATGAGCACAATGAATCAGCCCGAGCTGGCGGTGGTCATTACACCGAACGCGTCAGCCGAGGTCATGAAGTTCATGGAGCAGGAAGGCGTCGATCCCGCAAAGGGTGGACTGCGGGTCAGTGTCCAGCCCGGCGGATGTAGCGGCTTCAAGTACGGCCTGCTCATCGAGGACGCCGCTGCGGACGACGATCTCGTCATCGACCAGAGTGGATGGCGTGTGTTCGTCGATCCGTTCTCGGCGCAGTACCTGAATGGCGTCATCATCGACTACGTCACGTCGATGATGGGATCGGGCTTCACGTTCAAGAATCCTAACGCGACTGGGGGCTGCGGTTGTGGCAGCTCGTTCTCAGCCTAACTAGGCAATAAACGATGGCAGAGTCGGTCACAGGCGTCCGCCGCGACGCCGTTGCCGAGAAAGAGGCCCGCGATCGCTCGCCGACTCGCGGGCCTTCTCGTGTGCCCCACGTGCCCGCCGGCCTGGAGCGCATTCGTACGCTCGTGGTCGACGATCACGAGCACATCGCTCGGCTCGTGGCGAATCGCATTGCGACGCTGGTGCGCGAGAAGGACGCCGCCGGTGAGACAGCGGTGCTCGGACTCGCGACGGGCTCGACTCCGATCGGGGTCTATCGGGAGCTCATCCGCATGCACCGCGAGGAGGGACTCAGCTTTCGTCACGTCGCCACGTTCAATCTCGATGAGTACTACCCGATGTCGCGCGAGAGCATCCACTCCTACTACCGGTTCATGTGGGAGAATCTGTTCTCGCAGATCGACATCAGGCCGGAGAACGTGCACATCCCGGACGGTACGATCCCGCGGGATCGCGTTGACGAGTACTGTCGCCGCTACGAGGACGCGATCGTCGACGCCGGCGGGGTGGACTTCCAGATCCTCGGCATCGGGAAGACGGGGCACATCGGCTTCAACGAGCCCGGGTCGGGGAGCGACAGCCGCACCCGGCTCGTGACGCTCGACGCCATCACGCGGCGCGACGCCGCCGCCGATTTCTTCGGCGAGGAGTTCGTGCCGCGCGAGGCGATCACGATGGGCGTGGCGACGATTCTGGACGCCCACGAGATCGCGATTCTCGCAACCGGCGAGCACAAGTCCTCGATCGTTAGGCGCGCGGTGGAAGGGGACATCGACGTCGAGGTTGCGGCGACCTTCCTCCAGCGGCACCCCGACACGACTTTTTATGTCGATCGCGCAGCAGGGGCAGAACTTACCCGGAACAAGACGCCGTGGCTCATCGACGAGGTGCAGTGGACGCAGGACCTCATGGTTCGCGCCGTCATGTGGCTGTCGCAGCAGACGAACAAGGCGATTCTCAAGCTCACGCAGCGGGATTATGCGGAGCATAAGATGTCGGCGCTCGTGGCGAAGTATGGCTCGCCTGGCGAGGTGAATGGGAAGGTCTTCAACATCCTCGGCGCGAAGATTCGCGGGAAGTCGAAGCTGCCGACTCACCAGCGCATCATCTGCTTCTCGCCGCATCCCGACGACGACGTCATCTCGATGGGCGGCATCCTTCGGAAGCTTGTCGAGAACGAGAACGAGATCACCGTCGCGTACCAGACGAGCGGCAACATCGCGGTCTTCGATCACGACGTGCGCCGCTATGTCGACTTCCTCGTTCGCACCTCGGGCAATGGCCTGATCGATTCCGCAAAGGTCGACTCGCTCGCCGCGACGGTCTACGCGTTTCTCGATCGGAAGCGCCCGGGCGAAGTGGACATTCCCGAGGTCCAGGACATCAAACGGATCATCCGGGAAGCGGAAGCCGTGAGCGGCATCGAGACCGTTGGTTTGCCGCGGAGCGCGGCGCGCTTCCTCAACCTTCCGTTCTATCAAACGGGCAAGGTTCGCAAAGAGGAGATCGGACCGAAGGACGTCGCGATCGTGCGCGCTCTGCTCGAAGAGATTCGGCCGCAGCAGATCTTCGTCGCAGGCGACCTCTCGGATCCGCACGGGACGCATCGCATGTGCAAACAAGCGATCGACCAGGCACTCGCGGAGATTTACGGGAGCAATGGCCAGGGGCCCGAAACCTGGCTCTATCGGGGCGCATGGCAGGAGTGGCCGATTCACGAGGCGTCCTGGCTCGTCCCGCTGTCGCAGGAAGAGCTGCGACTCAAGATCCAAGCAATCTTCAAGCACCAATCGCAAAAGGACTCAGCGCCATTTCCGGGCGGATACGACGAGCGCGAGTTCTGGCAGCGCGTCGAGGCGCGGAACAAAGGCACCGCGGCGGAGCTCGACCGGTTGGGATTGGCCGAGTACTTCGCGATGGAAGCGTATGTCGTGGAGTAGGAGCAGATCCCTCGTCGCTTCGCTCCTCGGGATGACTGGTGGTAGTCATCCCGAGCGCAGCGAGGGATCTGCTCTTCGTTAGGCATGCCTAGCGGGATCTCGGCGCTCGACATCATTGTCATACTGCTGTACCTCACCGGCACGACCCTGCTCGGCATGTGGGTCGGTCGGCGACAGCGTGACGCGAAGGATTATTTCGTCGCCGGCCGGTCGATTCCCTGGTGGGCAGTGATGTTCTCCGTGGTCGCCAGCGAGACGAGCGCGCTCACGTTCATCAGCATTCCCGGACTCGCGTACGTCGGCAATCTCGGATTTCTGCAGGTCTCCGTCGGCTATCTGCTGGGACGCATCGTGATCGCGGCGGTGCTCCTCCCGCGGTATTACCAGGGTGAGCTCGTCACCGCGTACGCGCTGCTGGAGCAGCGATTCGGCCTCGCGACGCGCCGCTTCACCTCGATCGTGTTCATGGTGACGCGCGGTCTGGCGGATTCGGTCCGCGTCTTCGCCACGGCGATCCCAATCGCGCTCATCCTCGAGGGAGTGGTGCCGCGGCAGTGGGTGATGCCGACGGCCGTGCTCGTCCTCGGGACGCTGACCATTGCGTACACGTATCGCGGTGGCATGCGCGCCGTCGTCTGGACGGAAATTCTTCAGGCGACGGTGTACATCGTTGGCGGCATCTCAGCGCTGGTGTTGCTCGGCCACCTCATGACCGGCGGCTGGTCGCAGATCATCAGTGTCGCCGGGCCCGCGGGCAAGCTGCAGTTTATAGACTTCTATACCGGTTTCGATCGGCCGCACACGATCTTCGCGGGGCTGATCGGCGGGGCGTTTCTCTCGATGGCGTCACATGGCGCGGATCAGCTCATCGTGCAGCGGCTGCTCTCCGCGCGCACGCTGCGCGACGCCCAGACGGCCGTCATTGGCAGCGGCATCGTCGTCACGCTGCAGTTCGTGCTCTTCCTCATGATCGGCGTCGGGCTCTGGGCGTTGTACGGTCCGAATCATGGTTTCGCCAAGGCGGACGACGTCTTTCCGACGTTCATCTTGCAGTACATGCCGCATGGTCTGCTCGGTCTGGTGCTCGCGGCCATCCTCGCGGCAACGATGAGCACGCACTCGGGCGCCATCAATTCCCTGGCGGCAGCGGCGACGCACGACATCTACCTCCCGCTCACGGGGCGTCAGGCCGACGATCCGCGAACCCTGCGCGTCGGCAAGATCTTCGCTCTCCTGTGGGGCGTCGTACTTACCGGCGGCGCCCTGCTCTTCCCGCAGAACCAGCAGACGCCCGTCGTAGTGATCGCGCTCTCGATCGCGTCGTTCACCTACGGTGGACTTCTTGGTGGATTCTTCCTCGGTATCTTGTGGCGTCGCGCGACGCAGCCCGACGCTATCATCGGGATGTCGGTGGGCATTCTCGCGATGGCGTTCGTCGTGTTCGCCAAGCAGATCGCCGCGGCGGTCCCGGCGTGGCGCGGGGTCCTTCAGCCGTTAGGCACGATCGCCTGGCCCTGGTACGTTCTCATCGGAACCGTGATTACGCTCGTGATTGGAATGCTTGCTTCGTACGCCCACGTCGCGCCGCCGCGCGACGCCCTGGCATGACGCCGATCGTCATCGGCATCGACGGCGGCGGCTCAAAGACGCGCGCCATGGTCGCCGACGAGCATGGCGGGATGATCGGAGACGTCGTCGGGCCGGGAAGCGCCGTCAGGCCCGGACGCGTCGAGGAGTCCGCGAATGTCATCGCCGATGTCGTTCGCGACGCGCTCGCGTCGTGCGAGATGACGCACGTCATGCCACGCGTGCTCTGCGTCGGTGTCGCGGGCGTTGGACGCGAGGCTGAACGACAGGGGCTCTGGCAGGCGCTCGCGAGCCGCGAGCTCGCCGACGAGGTGGTGATTCATTCCGATTTCAGCGTCGCGCTCGACGACGCGTTCGGCGACGGCCCTGGCGTGCTCCTCATCAGTGGGACAGGCTCAATTGCGTTCGGCCGCGGACCCACGGGCAGCACGGCGCGGTGCGGCGGCTGGGGGCCCGTATTCGGCGACGAGGGGAGTGGCGCGTGGATCGGCCGGAAGGCGCTCTCCGTGGTCGCGGCGGCGAACGACGGGCGCGAGCCGGAGACCGCCCTCACCGGCGCGATTCTCACCGCCGCACAGGTGAACGAGCTTTCGGATCTGATCGGCTGGGCGGCGCAGGCGGCGCCATCGATGCTGGCGTCACTGGCGCCGGTTGTGATGAGCGTCGCCGACACCGGGGATTTGCGCGCGAACTCGATCGTTAGCCTCGCCGTCGAGGAGCTCTCGCTTCACGTTCGGGCTCTCGCACGCCAGCTCTTCGTCGACGAACGCGCCACCCTCCCGGTCGCGCTGAGCGGCGGAATGCTGCAGCGCGGCTCCACAATGCGTCGCCGCCTCGAGCATCGACTCAAGACCGCGGTTCCCGGAGCTCAGGTGAGCACGGACGAAGTCATCCCGGTTCGCGGCGCCGTTCGCGGCGCATTGCGCTTCGTCGGTTAAGCGCAGCCGATGCTGCAGTCCATAGCTATCAGTCCATAGTTATCAGGGACTTTGGAACGAAGCGTTCATTGGGATGAAAAGCAGATCCCTCGCTACGCTCGGGATGACAGGCACACCTCTGTCATTCCGAGGAGCGTAGCGACGAGGAATCTGATGGGAGTCGCGCGCTGCTCGCGCGCTCCTGCTCCTCTCACCCATCAACGCTTCGTTCCGTACTCCCTGATAACTATGGACTGATAACTGATAGCTGCTCCTAAGGCGTTTCCACCGCAGGCGCCTCGAGGCGTCGGCCTGCCATGGCATCGGCGACAGGAACTGATGCTCCGGGGCGATCGAACTCGCCGTCCCATCGGGCCATCACGACCGTTGCGAGGCAGTTGCCGAAGAGATTGATCGAGGTGCGCGCCATGTCCATCAAGGCGTCGACGCCGAGAATGACGGCCACGGCCTGCAGCGGAAGATTGAACTGCGTCAAGGCGCCGGAGAGGATGACCAGCGACGCGCGCGGGACCGCCGCAACCCCTTTGCTCGTGAGCATCAGCGTCAGCATCATCACGAGCTGCGTCGAGATCGGCATGTTGATGCCCGCCGCCTGCGCGGCGAACACCGATGCGAGCGCGAGATAGAGCGTGCTGCCGTCGAGGTTGAACGAGTAGCCGGTGGGCAGCACGAAGGCGACGATCCTGCGCGGAACGCCTAACGCCTCCATCCGTTCCATTGCCAGCGGAAGGGCCGCCTCCGAGGACGCAGTCGTGAACGCAATCAGCCAGGGCTCGCGGACCGCACGGAGGAATCGGCCGATCGGCACGCGCGCGAAGATCATCACGGGCACAAGCACCAGCAGCACGAAGATGACGAGCGCGCCATAGAGCGAGAGCACGAGAATGCCCAGGTTGCGCAGCACCCCGAGGCCGCTCGTCGAGATCGTGACGGCGATCGCGGCGCCGATACCGATCGGCGCGAACTTCATCACGATCCCGGTGAACTTGAACATCACCTCGGACAGGCTTTCACAAGCGCTCAACATGAATGTCTTCGCGCGATCCTGCCGCACCTGCGACAGCGCGACGGCGAAGATGATCGAGAAGAAGACGATCTGCAGCACCTCGTTCTTCGTCGCCGCCTCGAAGAAGCTCTGGGGCACCGTGTGCTCGAGCACGCCGCTCAGTGTCGTCTGATTCGCGGCGAGCTGGGTTCCTTCGCGCGACGATGCCGCGCCGAGGTCGACACCGCGCCCGGGCTTCACGACGTTCACCACGATCAGACCAACGGCGAGCGCCAGCGTCGTCACGACCTCGAAGTAGATGATCGACCGGAGCGCGAGCTTGCCCACCCTCTTCATGTCGTCGCCGTGACCGGCGATGCCCACGACCAGGGTTCCGAACAGCAGCGGCACGATCAAGGACTTGATCATGCGCAGGAAGACGCTGGACAGCACGTTCAGATCGGTGGCCGCCCAACCGCGATGGGCTTCGCGCGCGCTTTCGGGGAAGAGCCAGCCGACCGCGATGCCAATCACCATCGAGATGATGATCCACTGCGTCAGCGAGCCGCGCGAGCGGCGATGCGGCGGGGCCACGACGGCGCCGTTGGCCGCGAAGGGAACGTCGGAGTGCGCCATGGAGAATTGTGGGAAGCCGCTCAGTCCTGGTCCGGCGACACCGGTGCGGTGCCGCGCCGAAGCGTGGAGTTCGAGAAGCCGTAAGCGAAGTAAATCACGAGCCCGATGAGGAGCCACCAGCCGAACCGCTCCCAGGCCGAGCGTGGAAGGCCGTACATCGTGATCGCGCAAAGCGCCGCCCCGCCGAGACCGACCACCCAGACGAAAGGCACCCGGAATGGGCGCGGCCGATCAGGGTCCGTGTAGCGGAGGACGATCACGCCGATGCAGACGAGGACGAAAGCGAAAAGCGTCCCGATGTTGGTCAGATCGTACGTCTCATTCGCATCCCCGATGAGCGCCCACAGCGCGACGAAGATCCCGGTAATGATCGTCGTCACGTGCGGCACGCGGTGCTTCGCGCTGACCTTCGCCGCCCAGCGTGGAAGGAGACCGTCGCGCGCCATCGCGAAGAAGATGCGCGGTTGGCCATACTGGAAGACGAGCAGCACCGCCGTCATCGAGAACACCGCGCCGAGGGCGACGATCTTCGAGATCGCCGTCAGGCCGGTCGCGGAGAGGGCATACGAGAGCGGGTCCGCGGTCTTTCCGAGCTCGGAATACGGGACCATTCCGGTCAGCACGGCTCCGATGACGATGTAGATGACGGTACAGATGGCCAGCCCGCCAAGGATACCGATCGGCAGATTCCGCTGCGGATTCTTCGTCTCCTCGGCCGCCGTCGATATCGCGTCGAAGCCGATGTAGGCGAAGAAGACGATCGCCGCTCCCTGATGGATCCCGGTGAAGCCGTTAGGCGCGAAGGGCAAGTAGTTCGCCTTGTTGATGTGCGTCACCCCCATGACGATGAACAGGGCGAGCACGACGAGCTTCACGGCGACCATGATGTTATTCGCGCGCGCACTCTCCCGGACGCCCATGAGGAGCAACCAGGTGATGAGCATGACGATCGCGAATGCCGGCACGTTGATGAGGATCGCGAGTCCGCCGACGTGTGGCGCGGAGGCGAGGAGACCGTGCACTGCCGGATCAGAGCTGAGGAGTGCCGTCCGGTAGCCGGTGGTCAGCCAGGCGGGCAGCTGCAACCAGCCGCCAGTGAGCGTCTTGAAGTAGTCGCCCCAGGAGATCGCGACAGCGACGTTCCCGACGGCGTATTCGAGGATCAGATCCCAGCCGATGATCCAGGCGACGATCTCGCCCAGCGTTGCGTACGAGTAGGCGTACGCGCTCCCGGCTTGCGGAATCATGCTCGCCAGCTCGGCGTAGCAGAGGCCCGCGAGCGCGCAGGCGGCGCCGAGGAGGAGGAAGGAGAGGACGAGTGCCGGGCCGGCACCGAGGCGAACCACGTGCCCCGCTGCGTCGGTCTGTCCTGCGGCGGCCGAGCCGATCGCGCCAAAGATGCCGGCTCCGATCACCGCACCGATCGCCAGCATCACGAGGTCGCCGGCGCCCAGCGCGCGCTTCAGCGCGTTGGGGTGCTCGCCTTCGACCAGCAACTCGGCGATCGGCTTTCGCGAGAAGAGAGATGGCATCTAGTGCGTGTTGAGGAGCGTAAATGGCATCCGGAGCAAAGCGAATGATCTAGCGCCTCTTGTTAGTAGCATATCACTAACCAGAGGCGCCAGATCCTTCGTCGCTAACGCTCCTCAGGATGACAGCAGTGGCCTAACGAGCGGGTACGCGCTCCGGCGTGGCCGCCGGAATCTCGGTTGGTGCCTCCGACTCGATGCGCATGCCGTAGAACGAACGGTAGACGAAGAAGAGTGCCGCGAGGAGGAAGAGGGCCGCCAGCACCAGCGTGAGCTGCACGCCGCGCGAGCTTGCCAGAGAAACCGCAAGTTCCACTGCCAAGAGGCCAAAGAGCGTCGTGAACTTGATGATCGGATTCATCGCAACCGACGACGTGTCCTTGAATGGATCGCCGACCGTATCGCCAACGACCGTTGCCGCGTGAAGGTCCGTGCCCTTCGCCTTCAGTTCCACCTCGACGATCTTCTTCGCGTTGTCCCACGCACCGCCGGCGTTGGCCATGAACACCGCCTGGAACAGCCCGAAGAGCGCGATCGAGACGAGATAGCCGATGAAGAAGTACGGCTCGACGAACGCGAACGCGAGCGTGGCGAAGAAGACGGTGAGGAAGATGTTGATCATCCCCTTCTGCGCGTACTGCGTGCAGATGGCAACGACTTTCTTCGAGTCGCTCACCGACGCCTTGGTCGTGCCCTCGAGGCGAATGTTGGCCTTGATGAACTCCACTGCGCGGTAGGCGCCCGTGGTCACGGCTTGAATTGAGGCGCCCGTGAACCAGTAGATCACCGCGCCACCCGTGATGAGGCCGAGCAGGAATGGTGGATGGAGCAGCGACAGGTTGGCGATGAGCTCCGGGCGGAGACGATCGGTCAGTGCGACGATGATCGAGAAGATCATGGTGGTCGCACCGACGACCGCCGTACCAATGAGCACCGGTTTTGCTGTCGCCTTGAAGGTGTTCCCCGCTCCGTCGTTCTCCTCGAGGAAGTGCTTCGCACGCTCGAACTCCACGTCGAATCCAAAGTCTCGCTTGACCTCGGCGCGCACGTTAGGCACTTCCTCGATCAGCGACAGCTCGTAAACCGACTGGGCGTTGTCCGTCACCGGGCCGTACGAATCCACCGCGATCGTCACGGGACCCATGCCGAGGAACCCGAAGGCGACGAGTCCGAAGGCGAACACCGCGGGCGCAATCATGAGGCTGCCCAAGCCAAGCGTGCTGACGCCGTAGCCGATCCCCATCAGGGCGACCATGACCAGGCCGAGCCAGAATGCGCTGAAGTTGCCCGCGACGAGGCCGGACAGGATGTTGAGCGAAGGCCCACCCTCGCGCGAGGATGTGACGACCTCACGAGTGTGGCGCGAATCCACCGAGGTGAAGACCTTCACAAACTCCGGAATGATCGCGCCGGCGAGCGTGCCGCAGGTGATCACGGTCGACAGCTTCCACCAGAGGCTGCC
>Ga0136846_1213520_pt1 | contig 40746 bp, 36 predicted proteins | sample HopSoiMetagenom2_FD_96841 | JGI IMG/M metagenome (GOLD analysis project Ga0136846, IMG submission 96841) | Grasslands soil microbial communities from Hopland, California, USA - 2 Assembly 2016 (version 4) | ecosystem: Environmental > Terrestrial > Soil > Grasslands | place: USA: Hopland...
CCGACCTTGACGTCCATGGGGACGCGCTTGTCCTTCTCGAAGCGGCCCGGGCCAACGGCGATGATCTCGCCCTGCTGCGGCTTTTCCTTGGCGGTGTCCGGGATATAGAGCCCGCCGCGCATCTGCTCGGCCTCTTCCAGCGCTCTGACGACAACGCGATCAGCCAGTGGTGTGACCTTGACACTCGTGGCGCTCTTCGTGGCCATACGGTGTTCCCCTCCGTGGTGCGTGACTTGTGGATCAGTGCGAATGAATGGAGTCTATTAGCACTCCCCTGTGCTGAGTGCTAACACGCGGGGAGTGTAATGGCGACTGGCAGATCCGTCAAGAGGCGGCGGCGCAGGAGGGAGCAGTATAAGTTATTGAATTACCGAGCTTTAGCGCCGCCATCCCGCGATTTCTTGCCGCCCTTGACCGCCTTGCTGGTCAGGTGGGCATACGCCATCTGGAGACCGAGCAGCGTCAGATGCGGCTCGACGCGATCGAACTCGCTGCAGAGGGGACGGAAGGTCTCGGCAAGACCGCCGGTCGCGACGACGAGCGGCGTCTCGCGTCCGGGCCAGCTCTTCTTGATGCGGCGGACGATCCCGTCGATCGCCTCCGCCTGACCGAACATGACACCGGCGCGAATGCAGTCCTCGGTCCGGCGCCCAATCACGCTCGATGGCACGACGAGCTCCGTCGCAGGCAGCTTCGACGTGCGCCTGACGAGGGTATCCAGCGCCGTCTGCACGCCAGGCGCGATGACGCCGCCGATGAAGACGCCGTCACCCGTTATGCAGTCGAAGGTTGTGGCGGTACCCATGTCCACGACGATGGCATCGCTGCCGTACAGGCGCGTCGCGGCGAGCGTGTTGATCAAACGATCGGCGCCGACCGTGAGCGGCTCGTCGACATCGACGCGAATCGGCAGCGCCGCGCGCGCGTCGACGACGATCACGGATCCGTCGGCGAGTACGTGGCAAGCGGCGACGAGCGGCTCCGTGACTCGTGGCACGACCGAGCCGATGGCGGCACCAGTGACGTCGGCGGCGGCGAAGCCCTCGAGGGCGAGCAGCCCGCGAAGGAGCACGCCGAATTCGTCGGCGGTGCGCTCGACGCCGGAGACAATGCGCCAATGACCGCGGAGCGTTTCGCTCTCGAAGAGACCGATGGTCGTCTCGGTGTTACCGACGTCGAAGACGAGGATCATGGGCGTGAACCTAACGAGTTTTCCGGCTCGAGGACGAGGGAGCCGGCGTGACAGGCCACGCGGCCCGTGGCGGTATCGACGAGCAACGCTCCATCGGCGCGAATGCCGGCGACCATGCCCCTGGCCGGCTCCGTACACCCTCGACCGAGCGCAAGATCGCGGCGTGCGTAGCGCGCAAGCTCGTCATCGACGAGCGGTCCCGTAGCGCGAGCGGCGGCACGGAGCGCGGGAACGACGGCCGCGAGTACGTCGACGCGCTGCGCGGTCGACGCGAGACCGGCACCATCGATAGCAGCCGGCGGACGCACGTTGATGCCGACGCCGATGGCGACCCAGTCGAGCCGTGGCCCGCGCCAGCGGGCCTCGACGAGGACACCCGCCAGCTTGCGTTCGCCGACGTAGACGTCATTCGGCCACTTGACCCGCGTGGCCTCGCCAGCGAAGCGCTCGAGTGCGGGCGCGACCGCCAGCGCAAGGCGCAGCGCGAGGACGCCTAACGACTCGGCGGCCGCCGGTCGCTCGAGGAGGGTGAGCCAGATCCCCGCCCCGGGGTCGGAGCGCCAGCTCCGGCCCATGCGTCCGCGCCCGGCGGTCTGGGCATCCGCCAGGACTAGGGTGCCCGCCGGCTCGCCACGCTCGCCGAGGGCATGAGCCACGTCGAGAGTGGACCCAACCTCGTCGAAGACGAGCACAGCTGGCACATCGAGGAGCACTGCGAGAGCGCCGGACGTGCGGCCATCGTAGGTCGCGACCTCGCCCGCCGATGGGGGTACGGGAGCGCGCGACGTCACATGCCGTGCGCGACAGCGATGAGCACCGCGGCGCCGAGGACGATGCGATAGGCGGCGAACACACCATAGCTGTGTCGCGTCACGATGCGCAGGAGTACCGCGATCGCGAGCCAGCCGCTCAGCGCGGAGGCGAGGACGCCGACGATCATGGGAGCAGAGAGGCCCTGCTCCCGCACTGCCTGCGGCATCTTGAGCACCGCGGCAGCCGCGATGATCGGCATGCTCATGAGAAAGCTGAACACGGCCGCGTCCTCGCGCTCGAAGGCGAGAGCGCGTCCTGCGGTGATCGTCGAGCCCGACCGTGAGACGCCCGGAATGATCGCGAACATCTGCGCGATCCCGATCAGGAGCGCATCCGACCAGCGCATCTGCGCGAGCGTGCGATCACGACGCGCGAAGCGGTCGAGTGCCCAGAGGAGCATACCCATCACAATCAGCGTGGTCGCGATGAGACGCGGGTCGCGAAAGGTGCTCTCGGCCTGCTTCTCGAAGGCGAGGCCGGCGATCGCACCGGGAATGGTCGCGAGGATCAGGAAGAGCACGCGTCGTTCGCGCTCCGTCTCGATCCGACGCCTAACGACGATGTCGCGGGCGGCGAGAATGAGCGCGAGCCATTCGGCGCGAAAGTACCAGAGCACGGCGACGAGGGTGCCGAAATGCAGCGCGACGTCGAAGGCGAGTCCGGGGTCCTGCCAGTGCAGGATCCAGGGGACAAGGGCGAGGTGCGCCGAGCTGCTGATGGGCAAGAACTCGGACAGTCCCTGAACGATGCCAAGGACGAGCGCTTGAAAGACGGTCACGGAAGTGGGGTAGAGGTCGGAGCTCAGCTGCGCAGCGTGAGCGCGAGATCGTAGAAGGACTCGTACTGCTCGACCACGTCATCGATGGCGAAGCGCTCGCGCGCGTCGCGCGCAGCGAGAGCGCTCATCGCCTGCCACCGGTCGCGGTCGCGCAGGATGTCCAGGGCCGCAGAAGCCATCGCGTCGATGTCGCCCACGGGACAGAGCGCACCAGTTTCGCCATCACGCACCACCTCAGGGAGGCCGCCGGCATTGGTGCCGACGACCGGCACTCCCGACGCGAGCGCCTCGAGGGCGCTGAGGCCGAACGATTCACTCTGCGTGGGAAGGAGGAAGAGATCGGCGGCGGAGAGGAGCGGCGCGACGGTCTCGATCTTTCCGAGGAAGAATACGCGGTCCTCGACGCCGAGCTCGCGCGCTTCCGCTTCGGCGTGCACGCGATCGGGTCCGTCGCCGACCATGACGAGCACACTCGGAACTTGCTCGCGGACGCGGGCGAAGACCTTTACGACATCGCGAACCCGCTTCACAGGGCGGAAGTTGGAGATGTGCATCAGCACCCGGTCCGCGGGAGCAAACTGGTCGCGCAGCGCCGCCTTGTACCTGGTGCGGTCGTAGACCTCAGGGTCGATGAAGTTCGGGATGACCTCGATCTGGCAACCCGTACAACCGAACGCACGCACAGTCTCCCGCTGCAGAAATCGGGAGACAGCGGTGAGGCCATCGGACTGCTCGATTGAGAACTTCGTAATTGCATGGAACGACGGATCCTGACCGACGATCGTGATGTCCGTTCCATGGAGCGTGGTGAGGACGCGAATGTCCGGCCGCGTCGGAGCGAGCATCTCGCGGGCGATCCAGGCGCTGGTGGCGTGCGGAATCGCATAGTGGACGTGCAGCAGATCCAGCTTGTGCGCCAGCACCACCTCGTGCATGCGCACGGCGAGGGCGAGATCGTAGGGAGGATACTCGAAGAGCGGGTAGCGGCCGACGTCGACTTCGTGAAAGAAGATCCGCGGCAGAAACGACGGCAGCCGGAAGGGCTGCTGATACGTAATGAAGTGGATCTCGTGGCCGCGTCGGGCAAGCGCGATGCCAAGCTCCGTGGCCACGGCGCCGGAGCCGCCATATGTGGGATAGCAGGTGATGCCGATCTTCACGCGCGCCGTCCCGTGACGTCGAGCAGCCACCGCTCGGCGAGAGTCACGGATGACGCATCGGCCGGGTCGAGCCGCGTCACGGCGCTTTCCTCGATCTGATGCCGGAGCCAGGTTCGCTGCCGCTTGGCGTACTGCCGCGTCGCGATGAGTATTTGCTGACGCGCCGCGTCACGATCGATCTCCCCGCGGACGAGCGCACGCACGGCGCGATACCCGGTGGCGTTCCACGCCGGCGCGTCGGCCGGAACCTCGTCGACAAGTCCCCGCACTTCGTCCACCCACCCTCCATCGAGCATGGCGTCGAGTCGTGCCTCGATCCGACCGGCGAGCGCCGGCCCCGCATCGACGACAAGATAGCGTGCCGAGCGTCGCGCCGGACGTGCCCGCGCGCGATGGAGATCGCTCAGCCGATGACCAGTGAGGAGGGCAACTTCGATGGCGCGCAGGAGCTGCGCACGACCGAGATGCGCGCGTTCGGGGTCGAGCGCCATGCACCACCGCTGCAGCTCGTCGAGGGAGAGGGCCGCGAGGGCCGCCTCGAGTTGGCGGCGGGCGCGAGTATCGAGCTCGGGCGCGTCGAAGAGAGGCTCGAACAGCGCGCGCAGGTAGAAGCCGGTGCCACCGACGACGAGCGGAATACGCCCTTCGGCCTGTGCTTTGTAAATCCAGCGATCGGCCAGCTCGGCCCAAGCCGCGGCGGAGAAGCGCTCGGTGGGTTCGATGAGATCAATGCCGCGATGGGGCACTGCCGCCAGCTCCGCCGCGCTCGGTTTCGCTGTGCCGATGTCGAACCGACGATAGATCTGGCGCGAGTCGGCAACAATGATCGTGATCGGGTGGCGGCGAGCGAGCGCGAAGGCGACGGCGCTCTTCCCCGCCGCCGTCGGCCCGGCGACGACAGGAATGAGCGTTCGCTCATCGCCGGCCAAAGCGTCGCTCGAGCTCGTCCCACGAGAGATGAACGACCGTGGACCGTCCATGCACGTCGTGAGCAGGCAGCTGCGTGGACGCGAGCGCGGCGAAGAGCGCGCGCATCTCCGCGGGCGACATGACGTCACCCGCCTTGATCGCGGCCTTGCAGGCGATAGTCGCGGCAAGCCGCTGATGGCGGGGAGCGGCGGAAGGATCGCGATCACCTGCCAGCGCCGCGAGCGTCTCGCGGAGGCAGCGCTCGGCATCGAATCGTGGGTGCGGCATCGGGACGCTGCGCACGAGGAGCGTATGGCCACCAAAACCCTCGACCTCGAAGCCGAGCTTCTCGAGCGACGATCGATGCTCCTCGAAGGCATCGGCCTCGGAGACGTTGAGATGCAGCGTGAGCGGAAAGAGAAGCCGTTGCGCCGGCGTTTCGCCGCACTCGAGGGAGCGCATGAAGCGCTCGAAGAGCACGCGCTCATGCGCCGAGTGCTGATCGATGAGCACCACACCGTCCTCGCGCTCGAACATCATGTAGGTGCGCCGCAGCTGCAGGAGTGACGGAACATCGAGCTCTTGCAGCCCGGGCTCGGCCGCGCGCCCATCCGGCGTTAAGTCATTCGACCCGTTAGGCGCGAAGATGCCAATCTCCGGGACGGGCAACGGCTTCAGCACCTCGACGTCGACGTCGCGAGGAACGTACGGCGCCGCCGCCGGCCAGAGGGCGCGCCCAAGCGTCGCTCCACTCTCCATCGTGCCCAGGGCACGCCGCGCCGCAGTCTCCACCACGCGCTCGACACTCCAGCGATCACGGAAGCGGACCTCCGCCTTTGCCGGATGCACGTTGACGTCGACGTCGCCAGCGGCGAGGGTGAGCTCGAGAAAGAGCGTCGGCCGCACACCGGCTGGGATGGTCGATCGATAGGCAGCTTCGGCGGCGCGAATGATTCCGTTGTCGCGCACCGTACGGCCATTCACGGCAAGATGCACGCGGCGCGCGGCCGTGCCGACCTCGGACGGGCGCTCGACGAGGCCGGACACATGCACCGTACCACTGACGTCATCCACCGCCACCAGGCGGGTGGCGATCGCCGCGCCGTGAAGCGAAGCGACGCGCTCGCGCAGGTTGACCGCCTGCGGCAAGGTGAGCACGGGCTTGCCGTCGTGGCTGAGCGTGAATCGCACGTCGCGCCTGACGAGCGCGAGGTTCGCAACGACCTCGACGATGCTCCGCCACTCCGAACGCGCGCCGCGCAAGAATTTCCGTCGGGCGGGCGCGTTGAAGAACAGTCCGTTGACCTCGACGGTGGTGCCGCGGCGACGGGCCGTGTCGGCAACGTCCGCGACCGAGCCGCCGGCGGCTCGGACGACGGTCCCTTCTCCATCGCCTAACGCGGTCTCGATGGCGAGCTGGGAGACGGAACAGATCGCCGGCAGCGCTTCGCCACGGAAACCGAAGCTCCGCACGCCAACGAGATCGCCGGCCGATCGAATCTTCGAGGTGGCGTGACGCGCGAGGGCAAGCACGGCGTCGTCACGCGACATGCCCGAACCGTCATCGCTGACGCGAACAAGCTGCCGACCGCCATCCTCGATGGCGATGTCGATCGTCGTCGCGCCGGCGTCGAGCGCATTCTCGACGAGCTCCTTCACCACCGACGAGGGGCGCTCGACGACCTCACCCGCCGCGATCTGATCGGCAACGATGCTGGGAAGAACGGCAATGACCGATGTCACCAGAGGATCAGTCAGCGGGCGCACCGCGCTCGAGAGAGGCGAGCCTCGACGATTCAATCCAGCCTTCTCGCTGCTCGTCGAGAGTGACGAAGGTCCATGCGCCCTCGCGACGGATCGCGCGGGCGACCTCACCAACGAGCGCGGTGCCCTTGGCTTCACCGCCAAGCGCGGGATCGCTGCTCAGCTTAGCTGTGGTGCGCAGTACACCGAGGTCGCGCGCGGAGAGACGCTGATCGAGGTCGAGCCCTCCGAGGAGGAGAAGGATGCCAACGATCGCGGCGCCGTACGCCCAACGCCGCACGCCCACGCGCCATGGGATCGCACGTCGAAAGGTCAGCGCGGCGGCGAGCACCCAGCCGGTGCACCAGATTACGAGAGCGGCGAACAAGGTCCCCGCGGACGACACGGGCGGTACAAAACCTAACGAGCCGAGTGGCGTGTTCTGCGCGAGCTGGAGCCGGTCGCGGAGGTCGGCGGCCGCCGGCTCGAGCCGGAGGGCGCGCTGCCAGCCCAGAACCGCGATCGCTGTGTCTCCCGCCGCCCACGCGGACGTGCCGAGGTTAGCCCAGGCGTCAGGCGCCCACGTCGCGCGAGACGAAGCAGAAGCGAAGGCATCCCGGGCGCCGACGAAGTCGTGCGCGGCGTACGCACGCACTCCCGAATCGAACTGCTGACGTGCCTCATCCACGCCGAGCGCCCGCACCGTACCGATGGTGAGCGGCAGGGCGATGGCGATGAGCAGGCCGAGCACGGGCGGGAGCCGCAGTTGATGGCGGGGCAGCGCTTCGGCGTCGGTGGCGCGGGCGATCGCCACGGCCCGCTGGAGCGCATCGTTAGGCATCGCCGCCGACCGACCGTATGCCGCCTCGTCGAGCTGCCGGAGGAGGACCTCGGCATCGGCCGCGGTGGAGACGGAAACGCCAGCGCGGCGGAGTGCCCGCGCGAGAGCGCCGGACCGCGTGAACCGCTCGGAGCTGACGCCGAGGCGTTCGCCGAGGGCACTCGCGAAGGCGCGCCGGAGCTCGCAGGCGTCATGGAGCTCGGGACGAGTACGAGCGAGCGCGCGGAGTCGCGCCGCCGCGGAGAGCGTGGGCGAGCGGCGCGGCGTGCGCCTCACCCGGCCAATCAATGCGGGCAGCGGCGCGAGGGCGAGCGCGAGCCAGAAGTAGCCGCGCTCGTGAGGCGGCCGATCGATGGGGCCGCGATAGCGCAAGCGCAGCGGCAGCAGAGGCTCGGCCCGCAGCGTGTCCACAACGGCGAGTGCGCCCGGTGCGATGGTGACGCGGGTGCCCGCCGCGGACGTCACCGCATAACGACGCGTATCGGGATTGAAGTAGCCATAGCGGATCGGCGGGAGATCGAGCTCGCCCGCGACCTTGGGAGTCAGCACCCAATCGAATTCCTTGGCGCCGCGAATACGCCGTGCAGTGGAGTCCACCTGGACGCGTTCGTCCGCGCGCACGAGAGTGGCCCAGGGAATGTCGAGCTTGGGCGCGGGGAACAGCTTCACGTTGCCTGCTCCGGAGAGCCTGACCGTCAAAAGCATTGGATCGCCGACGCGTCCGCGTTGGGTGTCGAGCTTCGATGCGATTGCGAGGTCACCAACGGCGCCGGTGTACTCGTTTGGCCGCCCCGCGGTCGGCGGCTCGACGGCGACGAGGATGGTGCTATCGGTGACCAGCTCGTGCGACTCTTCGCGGCTGAAGAAGCTCGACGAGAGCGGCAACGAATACACGAGCTGGGCCGGCGCGATGACGAAGCGGCCAGGCACCAATGGAAAGAGCGCACGCTGATAGACGAGCGCATCGAAGCACCGCGTGCCGACCTTCCGCTTGGGCGGCTCACCGGTGACGGGTGGCAGGTCGTACGCGAGCATCGCCTGCATGTCCGGCGGAAAGAAGGTCGGATTGCGACGCAGACGGTCACGCACGGTCTCGTTGAGAAAAACCGCAACCTCGTAATTCGCCTGCTGTCCGACGTACACGGTCTCCGGCTCGGTGAGAGCGCGGAAATTCACGTCGAGGCTGGTGTCGATGCGCGCGCGCGCGACGACAGTGGGCACACCGTCGCCAGCGCGCGAGCCGCGGACGACGATTTTCAGTGGACGCGACCGGATGGTGGCGTCACGGAGCCTCGCCTCGAATGGCGGAAGGGTGAACGTGCCCGACTGATCGGTGGTCAGAACGTATCTGAACTCGGCGATGATCGAGCCGCCGTTGCGCGGATCCAGCTGCACGTGCGGCGTCACTGACGAGCGCAGCACATCGAACGGACGGAAGGTCGGCGCCACAATCTGCGGCGCAATGCTTCCCGGTGCGCTCACCGCAACCGTGACCTCGACCGCGTCGCACGCGGCGACCGTCTCCGGCGCGTGCGCGACGATCGCAAGCTGCGCGAAGACGAGGAAGTGGATCACCAGTCCTTCCCGCCCGGCGGCGGCTCGGAGCGAGTCTGCTTCTGCTTCTTCGCCTGAACGTCGCGCTCCTCGCGTGCCGCGCTGCCGAGGAGCTGGTCGGCCTGCTGCTGTCCGAGCCCACCCGTCGGCTGCGGCTTTTGTTGCTCTGGAGACGAGTTGGATTGACCACCACCCGCGCCACCGCCGCCTCCACCTCCGCCCTGCTGTTTCTTTCGAAGCGCGAGCTCGTAGTTCCACTTCGCGTCGAGATCGGTGGCACGCATCAGCAGCACCTTCTTGTATGCGGCGAGGGCGGCATCGAGTGGTTCATTCGCCGCCTCCTTCGGAGCGGCGAGACCCTGCTTGAGCTGCGCCAGACCGAGATTGAAGAGCGCGCGATAGCGCAATTCCGGATCGGTGGCGTCGGTGAGACGCTCGAGAACCTCAGCGGCGCCCTGGAGCGAGTCACCGGCGAGGAGCGCCGTGCCGTAGTTGTAGAGGATCTCCGGCCGCTTGTCGCCGCCGTCGATCGCGCGACGGTAGAGCTGCGCCGCCTGCTGGAAATTCTGCGACCGGTAGGCACGCGCGCCGTTCTCCGCAGGTGACGAAGACGGCAGGACGCCGGCACAGCCGATCACGTAAGGCAGCAGCATGAGCGCGACCGCCGCCGCGGCGCTGACCGATGTTTCGGCGGCAGCGCTGCTCCGGCGACGCCGGCCACGCCGCTCGGCGAGGAGCGTATCGAGCAGAAGTAACAGCACAGCTGGCAGAAGAAAGAGCTGGTATCGCGGCGTTCGCGACTCGCCGCTGATCGTAGCATGTGCTTTGGTACGCAATCGCGCCAGCGCGCTCTTCACGAGCGCGGCCTTGTCGGTGCGCGACGCGTCGATGAAAGTGCCGTGGGCCGCCTCGGCGGCGGCGCGCAGAAAATCGGGGGTGTAGTGCGTCACCACCGTTTGACCGCCCTCGTCGCGCTTGGGGGTGGTGGTTCCGTCCGGATTCTTCACGGGAATCGTTGCTCCCTGCGTCGAACCGAAGCCGACGGTGACGAGACTGATTCCCTGATCGCCCGCGTGTTTGGCTTCGGCGATCACGTCGTTGACGTCCTCGAAGGCCTCGCCATCGCTCATGAGGACGAGTGCCTTGTCGGCTCCACTGTTGGAGAGCATGAGCAGATCCGAGCCCTGCCGGATAGCGCGCGCGAGGGAACTACCCGCCTGCCCGACGACCGACGGATCGAGGTTGTCGAGGAAGAGCGAGAGGGCGCCGCCGTCGACCGTCATTGGGGTGAGGATGTAGCTCCGGCCAGCGAAGGCGATCAGGCCCGTGCGGTCGCCACGCGACTGGTCGATGAGGCGTCGCACTTCCTGCTTCATGCGCTCGAGCCGGTTGGGCCGCTCGTCAGTCGCGAGCATCGAGAGTGAGGCATCCAGCGCAAGCACCATGTCGATACCGCTCGTGCGCACGACATTGCGCTCCGCTCCCCAGCGCGGGCCGGCCACGGCGATCCCGACTCCGAGCGCCGCGGTGGCGACACGCGTGACGTGCCACCCGGGCGGACGCATCGCGTTAGGCGGAACGAGTCGCGCGACGACGTCCGGTGTACCGAGGCGCGCGAGCCGGGCAAAGCGCCGCCGATAGTTGTAGCGGAGAAGTACGATGACGAGCACCGGCAGCACGACGGCGAGTGGGAGCAGCCATGGATAGTCGAAATAGACGCCGAAGAGGATCATGGCAGCGGCCCTCGCCATGCGCCGAGCAGGAGCTCGATAGTGAGTGCGAAGAGGGCAATTCCGAGCGGCCAGCGGAAGAGCTCCGTGAAGCGCACGTAGGATTTCGTCTGCACCGGCTCTCGCTCGAGCTGATCGATCTGCTCGTAGATGCGCTGCAACGCGGCGGCGTCTCGGGCGCGGAAGTACCGGCCGCCTGACGCGTTCGCGATGTCGGTGAGCAGCGGTTCATCGATGCGCACCGGACGGTTCTCGTACCGCAGTCCGAAAAGTCCACGGCCGACGGGGACGGGCGCCATCCCTTCAGTGCCGACACCGACTGTGTAGATCTTGATGCCGAATGCTGCGGCGGCCTTGCCAGCAGTGCGCGGGTCGATCGCACCGCGGTTGTTCTCACCGTCGGTGAGAAGGATGATCACCTTCGATCGTCCCGGCGCGGTGCGCAGGCGATTCGCCGCCGTCGCCAGTGCGGTGCCGATGGCTGTGCCGTCCTCCAGTTGCCCGGGAGCAAGGTTGTCGACAGCGGCGCTCACGACGGGGTAGTCCGTCGTCAATGGAACCTGGGTGAGCGCTTCGGCCGCGAAGGCGACGACCCCGATGCGATCGCTCGAGCGGGCGGCGATGAATTTCTTGACGACATCCTTCGCGACCTCGATGCGATTCTGCGGCTGAAAGTCCTGCGCGAGCATGGAGCTCGACAGGTCGATCGCGAGGACGATGTTAATGCCCTGACTCGTGACATTCTCCGCGCGCGCACCGGAACGGGGGCGAGCGAGGGCGATGATGGCGCCGGCGAGCAGGAGATTGCGAAGGATGAAGAGGAACGCCGTGACGCCGCGTCCCGCGCGCGGACCGCGCTCGAGCACGGGAACGCGGGAGAAGACGATAGCCGGCGGCCGATGGCGCCGCCGCCAGATCCACCAGACAGGAAGAGCGAGCAGGAGCAGCAGCGCCCAAGGGGAAACGAACTGCAGGCCCGCGAGGAAGCTCATGCTGCCCTCTGGGCCGGAGGTGCCGGCAGCGTGTTGGCGTGCTCCTGCGCGACGATCGCGCGCGCCTCGCGGCCGATCTCCTGGGCACGCTCAGCGGTGACGGGGCGCCGCGCGAACTTGATGAGATCGGCCTCGTTCAGCACGCGGATGAGCCGGTCGTTAGGCACCGCGCGCTCGTCACGCAGGGCGGCGAGCAGCTCGGTGCTCGTGAGCGAGAGCGGCGCCATACGGTAGCGCGCGGCGAGATAGTCGCGGAGCACCTCGACGACGAGAGTCACGTACCGACCACGCTCACCAGCCTCGACGAGCCGCAACGCTTCGATTCGCGCGAACTCACGCTCGGCGCGTGCGAACGGATCCGGCACCTCGATCGGGCGCCCGCGCCCGCGACGGCGCAACCACCACCAGAGAAGGAGAAGCACGAGGGCGAGCGCGGCAAGCGCGACCCAGAGCCACCACATCGGCGCGGCAAACTCGTACAGGGGCCGCGGAGGCTTGGGGATGCGTTGCGCCGTGTCCGCGGGGAGCACGCTGGCGACGAAGACCTTCCGGCCGGCGATGGGAATGCGGCGGCTGCGGCCGCCGACGGTGACGACGACGTCGCCTAACGTGATAAGCTGGTCGCCCACGTCCCACGCGGCGACGCGATAGTAGCCCCACTGGACGACGCCGCCAGAGTCTGGCCGCGTCTCGACGCGGACCGGGTCGAGGCCCTGCACCGCGCCGGTGGAGTCAGGCGCAGGAGGAAAAGCGACGGTAGCGCCTAACGGCGCGCGGATGCCGATCTGGACGAGAAAGGGATCACCGATGCGGACAGTATCGGGCTCGATGCCGACAGCTGCCTGCACGGGGATCGCTGCCCCGGTTGCCTGACCGCCGGCGGCGATGCTCTTGCCGACCAGCAGCGCCGACACCGCGAAGAGCCAAAGCCCGCGGCGTGTCATCGCCGATGCACGCGCGTCTCGCGCGAGCGGAAGAAGCGGAGCAGCGGCTCGATGATCCCGGAGTCCGTGCTGATCGGGATCTCGTCGATGGCGAGCCGGCGGAGCAGATGGCGGCGCTGCTCGCGATCGGCGGCGGTGCCCTGCTCGAACTGCGAGCGCACCTTCGGATCGCTCGTGTCGACGCTGATCGTGCGCCCGGACTCGGGGTCGACGAGCCTAACGACGCCGAGGTCAGGGAGCTGCTGCTCGCTGGGATCCTCGACACTGACGGCGACCAGGTCGTGGCGCTGCGCGAGGAGCTTGAGCGGCCGCTCGATTTCGTCGCTGAAGAAATCCGACACAAAAAAGATGATGGACTTGTGCGGGAGCATCTTGATCAGATAGTCGGTCGTACCCGCGATGTCGGTACCCGATCCTTCCGGCTCGAAGACGAGCAGGTCGCGGATCAGGCGCAACGCGTGGCGACGTCCCTTTCGCGGCGGCACCACGTGCTCGACGTGATCAGTGAAGAGCAACGTGCCGACCCGATCGTTGTTGCGAATAGCCGACATCGCAAGCACTGCCGCCAGCTCGGAGGCGATCTCGCTCTTGAAGCGTTTACGCGTGCCGAAACGCTCCGAGCCCGACAGATCGACGGCGAGCATCACCGTGAGCTCGCGCTCCTCGATGTAGCGTTTGACGTAGGGCCGTCGCATGCGCGCCGTGACGTTCCAGTCGATACTGCGGACTTCGTCACCCGGCTGATACTCGCGGACCTCCGCGAACTCCATCCCCTGCCCCTTGAACACGGAGCGGTACTCGCCGGTGAAGAGCGAATTCACGAGCCCGCGCGTGCGGAGCTCGATGAGCTTCACCTGACGCAGGATCTCGGGCGGAACACCGCGCGTCGGCGGCGCCGAATCCGGTCGATGAGCAGAGAGTAGCGGGCGGAGGGCGGAGGGTGCCCTCTGCCCCTCACGGGCTTTCGATCTTCGCCAGAACACGCGTCACGATGTCGTCGCTGGTGACCTCTTCGGCTTCGGCCTCGTACGTCGTGAGCACGCGGTGGCGAAGCACGTCGGGGGCGATGGCCTTCACGTCGTCCGGCGTGACGAAGGCGCGGCCGCGAAGGAAAGCGTTGGCGCGTGAGGCCTGCGCGAGGGCGATCGTCGCGCGTGGGCTTGCGCCGAACTCGATGAGCGGAGCCAGATCATCGAGCCCCGCCGCTGCCGGCTCGCGCGTGGCGTGGACGATGTCGACGATGTAGTCCATGATCCGCTCGTCCATGTACAGATCGGCGATGCGCGCGCGCGCGGCCATCACGGCCTCCGGTGTCGCAACGCGATCGATCGGAATCGCTTCGCCTCCGGCCATGCGACGCATGATCTCCTTCTCTTCGTCACGCGTCGGATAGCCGACGCGCAATTTGAGCATGAAGCGGTCGACCTGTGCTTCCGGCAGCGGGTAGGTGCCCTCCTGCTCGATTGGATTCTGGGTGGCGAGCACGAGAAACGGCTCCTCGAGCTTGAAGGTCGTGCCACCGATCGTCACCTGCTTCTCCTGCATTGCCTCGAGGAGTGCCGCCTGCACCTTGGCCGGCGCGCGGTTGATCTCGTCGGCGAGAATGATGTTGGCGAAGATCGGTCCCTGCTTCACGAGGAACTTGCCCGTGGACTGATCGTAGACCTGCGTTCCAACCACGTCCGCGGGGAGAAGGTCCGGCGTGAATTGAATGCGATTGAACGTCGTGTCGATCGTTTCAGCGAGCGTTCGGACGGTGAGGGTCTTGGCGAGACCGGGAACGCCCTCGAGGAGCACGTGACCGCCGGTGAGGAGGCTGATGAGCAGTCGGTCGATCATGTAGTCCTGGCCGACGACGCGTTTCGCGACCTGGCGCGAGACATCCTGGATGAGGCGCGAATCCGCCCCCTGCGAAACCGATGTTGCCACGCGCGAGCTCCGTGTGCGTTGATGTGCGATGTGCGGCGCGTGCGTCCGAGCACGCGCGTGCGAGCGTCGTTACAAGTTTAGTACCGGCCAGCCCGGAGTTGCGCTCTCTCTCAGATCCGCCGCTACTTTTTCCGTCGTACCCTTGCCCGAGGACGAGGTGCCGGCTCCGCGCTCGCCACTGTGCCCGTGATGTCGTGAATCTCGCGGAGCTCGTGGGGCGTGAGCTGCCGCGTGCCCCCGCTGGGGAGCGCGCCGAGCGACACCGGACCGAAGCGAACGCGCACGAGCCGATCGACGTCGAGATCGAGCGCCTCACAGAGCCGCCGAATCTCACGCGAACGTCCCTCCGCGATCGTGACCTCGAACTCCCATTTGCTACGCCCGAGCGGACGGATCTCGACCGCTCTCGGTAACACGACACCATCCTCGAGCTCGACGCCCTCGCGCGCGCGCGCCGCCGCGGTGCGTCCGTCGCCGTGGACCGTCGCGACATAGACGCGCTCGATCTCGCGACTGGGGTGCGTGAGCCGATGCGCCGCGTCACCATCGGTGGTGAGCAGGAGCACACCTTCGGTGAGATAGTCGAGGCGACCCACGTACGTGAGTCCCGGTGCCGCCGGCACGATGTCGAAGACCGTTCGCCGGCCCTGCGGATCGGAGCGTGTCGTCATCACGCCCGCTGGCTTGTTGAGCAGAAGCCAAGTGGCGCGCGCGGCGGACGGAATCGCGCCAATGCGCTTGCCATCCACAGCGATGTGGTCCTTCTCAGGGTCGACCGACTCGCCAATCTGTGCGACGTGATCGTTGACCGTCACGCGACCGGCCGCCACCAGCTCCTCGGCATGGCGTCGTGAAGCAACGCCGGCGCGCGCGAGCGCGCGCTGGATGCGCATCGGCTCGGCCACGAACGGCTAGTCCAGCGTCGCTTGCGCCGGCGCGCGGAGCGCGATCGCCAGCTCGTCCGCGCGCGGTAGCTCCTCGAGATGACGGAGCGCGAAATGCTCGAGAAAGACGGGCGTGGTGCCGTACATCAGCGGACGGCCGAGGCCTTCGCCGCGCCCGACGACGTCGATGAGACCACGCTCGTGCAGCGACTTGAGCACGCCGCCAATGCCGACGCCACGAATCTCCTCGATCTCGGCGCGGCTGATCGGCTGCCGATAGGCGATGATCGCCAACGTCTCGAGCGCGGCGGCGGAAAGCCGCTGCGGTCGCGACGCGAGCTGCGCGCGCTCGATCGCTTCGGTGTACTCGGCGCGGGTGAGGATCTGCCAACCGCCGGCGATCTCCTGGAGCTCCACGCCGTGGCCGTCGACGTCGTAGTGCTCGCGCAGCTCGTCGATGGCGGAAGCGAGAGCGGCCAGCGAGTCGTCCGGGGAGAGCGCGGCCAGCTCCTCGGTCGTGATCGGGCGCGCGCTCGCGAAGAGTGCCGCCTCAAGCAGCTTCGCTAGCGGCGTCACGGTCGGTGGGAGTGATTTCGACGTTGCTGAAGGGACGCAGCTGCTGCACACGCAGCTCACCGAGTTTAGCAAGCTCTAACAGGCCGAGAAGCATCGACAGCACCTGCCAGGGTTCTCTGGCACCGGTGATCATATCGCTGAGGAGGGCGCGAGCGCGGAGCGCGAGAACGGCACGAATCGCGTCGATGGCGCCGGGCACGTCGAGCGCGCGGGGCACGACGTCGTGCATGTCCGGCCGCGACACCGCGCGCAGCACGCGATCGACGGCGGTGAGGAGCTCCACGAGGGAGAGTGCGAGCGGCGCCTGGGGCGGAACGGGCTGCGTGGGCAGATACGCGCGGGCGAAATGGCTCCGGCGCTCCTCACCGCGACGCTCGAGCAGATCGACGACTTCGCGCATCTGTTGATACTCGAGGAGCCGCCGTACGAGCTCGGCGCGTGGATCTTCCCAGAGCTCCTGCTCTCCTGCGGGCAGCAAGAGCTGCACTTTTATGCGGAGGAGCCGCGCCGCCATTTCCAGATACTCGGCAGCCTCGTTCAGCTCGAGGGTTCGAATACGCTCGACGAACTGCTGCGCGATGCGGGCGATCGGGATGTCGTAGATGTCGACCTGCTCCTCACGGATGAGCGTGAGCAGCAGATCGAGTGGGCCGGAGAACTGCGGCAAGTCCACCGCGAACGTGCCTGTCCCAGACGCGCCACGCGGGGTCACTGCATCCATTGGCCGGCGGACGGAAGGACGGAAGGACGCACGACGTTCAGCAATGCCGTGCTGACGACGTTCGCGGGATGCAGCCAGGAGCTCAACAGCCCGGGCGCGAAATACAGAATCATCACGAGAATCGCAATGCCATAGAAGCCGACGCGCTGGTAGTGCACGGCCCACGTTCGGGGCAGAAAATGCTTCAGCACCTGCGAGCCATCGAGCGGCGGAATGGGCAGGAGATTGAATGCCAGCAACAGCATGTTGATGCGGACGCCAGTGACCATCATCGCCTGCAGAACCCCCGCCGAAGGCTCGAGCGCGACGGAACGGCCCGCGAGCCCGAGGAGGGCGATGACCGCGGTACACACGAGCGCGATGAGCAAATTGGTAGCAACGCCGGCGAGCGAGACGATGATGTCACCGCGGCGATAGTTCCGATAATTGCGAGGGTCTACTGGTACCGGCTTCGCTCCACCGAGAACGACAGCGCCATTCGAGAGCTTCCAGAGGATGGCGGGCAGCAGCAGCGTCATCCAGGGATCGATGTGCTTGATCGGATTCCAGGTGAGCCGTCCGGCCGCGAGGGCAGTGTTGTCACCCTGCTTGAGCGCGGCGTAGCCGTGCGCGTATTCGTGCGCGATGACCGAGATCAGCAGCATCGGCACGAAGAGGAGTAAGTCCTGGAAACCCAACGTCAGCGTCTGGCGGTCGAGTGGGTCGGAATGGGTACCGGTGCGTGGCGGGACGGGCGGAAAGGTAGCGCGCTCCCCTTCTCGCTGTCAAAGCAGTCAAAGCACTGTCACACATTGACATCGGTCATTCTGCTCCGTAGACTTCGGGCTCCGCGCGCCGTCCCTGGCGCCGCCCCAGAATAACGATTGTCGAGGTGCTCGTGCCGAATATCGCGTCCGCGAAGAAGAACATGCGTAAGTCACGCGCCGCCACGGTGCGGAATCGCGCTCAGCGTTCCGCGCTCCGAACGGCGTTGAAAAAGGCGAGGGTCGCCGGCGCCACCGCCGACGTGAAGCTCCAGGCTGTGAAGCTTCTGGATCGCGCGGCGCGCAAGGGGCTGATCCACAAGAACGCCGCCGGCCGATACAAGAGCCGTCTCGCCAAGGCAAGCTGACGCGTTCCACGCAACAGCAAAGGGCCCCGGCAGTGCCGGGGCCCTTTTCGTTTAGCGTTCGCTCATCGCAGCGTCAGACGGAGACGAGCTCGGCACCGCAGCGCTCGCAATACCACTCGGTGGGATAATTCATCGTTCCGCACTCCTGGCATTTGAGCGTCTTGTGTCGCTCGGCTCCGCCCTGGGGACGCAGCACGATGGGATTGCTCTCGGTGACATTCGCGGCGAGCGGATTCGTCTTGCTGCCCGGCTTCTGCTGGCCGACACCCTTGAGCAGCGAGTCCGCGTCACCGTCCTCACGAAGGTTGCCGCCCGTGCGCTGGTTGACGCGATTGAGCAGCGTTTCCGCCAGATCCGGGGCACCTTCCGTCTCGAGCTCGATCGAATCCGATCCCGACTTCTGGCCGTTGCCGGCGTTGGGCGCCTGGCCGCCGACGACGGAGTTCAGGAATTCGAGCTCGTTCATCCCGCTCCCGTTCTGCTGGGGCGTTGGCGCGGCGGGCGTCGGCGATTTGGGCGCCGGCGGCTTCGGGCCGCCATTGTCCTTGGCACGGAAATCCTCGACGTTCATCGGTCGCGAGATGCGGGGCGAGGAGGTCGAGCTACTCGTTGGCGCGGCGCCGTTCGTCTGCCCGCTGACCATCGCGAGAATCTCGCGGGCCTGGGCGAGCGCACCCCTCGCCTGTGCCTGCGCTTCGCTGAGCTTGGCGACGCCCTCGTCGCATTCGCGTGCCTTGGCGTTCCAGTCGGCGACGCTCAGCTCGCCCACCTGCATCCGGAGCTCGGACTCGGCGCGCACATCCTTGAACCGCTGCGCCTCAGCCTCGAACTGGGAGAGCCGAGCCTGGAGCTGGTCGACGTGCGTCTTGAGCGTGGTGTGGCGCGCGAGGAGCTGGTCGGTGATCGCCTTGAGACGAGTGGAGTAGTCTCCACGCACGCGCTGATAGACGTGATCGGGGGTGCTCGCCTTCCGCGCCTCGAGAGTGGCGAGCCAGCTCTCGATGCGCTGCCGCTCCAGCATGAGCGCCGCGACGTTCTCGAGTCCTTGCTGTGCGTCCTTGCTCATTCCCTGTCCGAGGAGCGCTTCGTCGCGCTCTCGTTCGGTGTCTGCGAGACCGCGCGCCGGAGCTCCAGGAGGGCGTCACGCTGCTCGTCGGTGAGCGTCGTGACCCGGCCGAGGCTCCTCGCGAGGCAGAGTGTTCGCGCCGCGTGCTCGAGACTCTCCATGCGCTGGTGCGCGATGGAGAGCGTAGAACCGAAGGAAGTGGCGCCGTGGTTCGCCATCAGAAATGCGTCGTGAAGCTCGAGAAATGGTTCGATCGCGGCGGCGAGCGCTGGGCTGCCTGGAGTCGCGTAGGGAACCAGCGGCACGCCACCAATGAAGACGACAATTTCGGGGAGCACCGGCGACATCAAATCCTCGCCCGCAACGGCGAATGCCGTGGCGAACGGCGGATGCGCGTGAACCACGGCTCCAACGTCGGGCCGCCGCTCATAAATGCGCAGATGCATCCCTAACTCGGACGACGCCCTTCCAGAGCCCGCAACGGGGTTGCCGGCGAGGTCGACGACCAGGAGGTCGTCCTCTGCGACGTCGACTTTGGAGGCCCCGGCGGGCGTAACGAGGAGCGACTGGCGGTCGCGTCGGGCGGACACATTGCCCTCCCCTCCGGCGATGAGCCCTCGCTCATAGAGCCGACGGCAGACGCGGACGATCTCGCGACGCAACGACCGCTCGTCCACCGCCAGCATCACTCCTCGCGGCGGTGAATCAGCTGGCCGTCAACAATGGTGTAGTGGACCCGGCCGCGCAGACGCTTTCCCGTATAGGGCGTGTTACGTCCCTTGGAGCGGAAGCGCGTGGGATCGACGGTCCACTCGGTGTCGGGGTCGAAGATTGTGACGTCCGCCACGCTGCCGCGACGCAATGTGCCGCCCTGCAGGTGGAAGACGCGCGCCGGTGCGCAGGCCATTTTGTCGACCAACGTGCCAAGATCTATGATGCCCGGCGCGACGAGCCAGGTGATGTTCACGGCAAGGGCCGTCTCGAGGCCGACGATGCCGTTAGGCGCGTCAGCGAACTCGCGTTCCTTCTCGTCGTAGTGGTGCGGCGCGTGGTCGGTGGCGATGGCGTCGATCGTGCCGTCGCGCACCGCCTCGCGGAGCGCCTCGACATCGGCCGCCGTGCGCAGCGGCGGGTTCATCTTGGCGTTGGTGTCGTAGCCTTCGACGGCGTCTTCGGTGAGCGAGAGGTGGTGCGGGCAGGCCTCGGCCGTCACCGGGATGCCACGCTCCTTGCCCCACCGAATCAGCTCGACGGACCCGCGCGTGCTCATGTGGCAAAGGTGGACATGGCCCCCGGTCCGGCGAGCGAGGAGGATGTCCCGAATCGCCATGATCTCCTCCGCCTCGTTAGGCACGCCCTTGAGGCCGAGGCGGGCGCTGACGATCCCTTCGTTCATGGCGCCGCCCGCGGCCAGGGTGGGCTCCTCGCAATGGTCGGCGACGGGAATGCCGAACGTACGCGCGTACTCGAGGGCGGTGCGCATGAGATGCGCGCTCGCAACGGGCTTCCCGTCGTCGCTCACCGCCACCGCGCCGGCGCCAACCATCTCACCGAATTCGGCGAGCGCTTCACCGCGCTGACCGAGGGAGATCGCGCCGATGGGATAGACGCGCGCGGCGCCGGCGCGCGCGGCCTGACGGATGATGAAGCCGACGGCGGCCTGATTGTCGGTGACCGGATCGGTGTTCGGCATGGCGCAGACGGCGGTGAAGCCGCCGGCGGCCGCGGCGCGAGCACCGGTGGCGATCGTCTCGACATCCTCGCGTCCGGGCTCGCGCAGGTGGCAGTGGACGTCGATGAAGCCGGGCGCGACGACGAGACCAGCGCAGTCGAGGACGTCAACGTCGTCGCGGCCGCCGAGGTCCACGCGGTCGCCTAACGATTCGATCTTGCCGTTCGCGATGAGGAGATCGCCGGCGCCGTCGGTGCGTGTCGACGGATCGAGGAGCCGGCCGCCGCGGAGGAGGAGCGGGCGGCTCATCGTCCGCCGCCGCTCTTTGCGGCCTCGGCGAGCTCCGGGCGTCCGCCGGAGAGGAGATAGAGGACGGCCATGCGGACGGCGACGCCGTTGGTCACCTGATCGAGGATGACACTGAACGGACCGTCGGCGACATCGGAATCGATCTCGACGCCACGGTTCATGGGCCCGGGGTGAAGGATGACGAGGTCCCGCGGCGCGCGCTCGAGCCGCTCACGCGAGACGCCAAAGACGCGGTTGTACTCGCGCAGCGACGGGATGTAGCCGCCCTGCATGCGCTCGAGCTGGAGGCGGAGCACGTTGAGCGCATCGGCCCATTCGATGGCGTCCTCCACCCGATCGAAGACCTCGACCTCGAGCTCGTCGATCGCGTTAGGCAGGAGCGACCGCGGGCCGCAGACGGCGACCTCGGCCCCGACCTTTTTCAATCCCCAGATGTTGGACCGCGCGACGCGTGAGTGGAGCACATCGCCGACGATGCACACCTTGAGGCCGTCGAGCCGCTTGAAGCGATCGCGGAGGGTGAGCAGGTCGAGGAGCCCCTGGGTCGGATGCTCGTGGGTGCCATCGCCGGCGTTGATGACATTCGACTCGATGCGATCGGCGAGGAACTGCGCCGCGCCCGAGGCGCCGTGGCGAATCACCACCATGTCGATGCGCATCGCCTCGAGATTGCGGGCGGTGTCGACGAGCGTCTCGCCTTTCTGAACGCTCGATCCGGTCGACCCGACATTGACGGTATCGGCCGACAGCCGTTTCTCGGCGAACTCGAACGACACGCGCGTGCGTGTCGACGCCTCGAAAAAGAGATTGACGATGGTCGCGCCGCGGAGCGTCGGGACCTTCTTGATCGCGCGCTCGCTGATCTCCTTGAACGGTTCGGCGGTGTCGAGAATGAGCGTAATTTGCTCGGCGGTGAGCGGCTCGAGGCCGAGCAGGTCCTTCCCTAGCGGTGCGGCGGCGGCGCCGCTCACGCCGATTCCTCTCTGTCGCTGAGCACCACCGCGTCGCGCTCATCGAGCTCCTCGACGAGGACGTCGATGCGCTGTCCGGGCGCGCATTCCACGCGCTTGCCGACGATGTCGGGCTGAATCGGGAGCTCGCGTCCACCGCGGTCGATCAGGACCGCCAAGGCGATTCGCTTTGGCCGGCCGAAGTCCGCGAGCTCGTCGAGAGCCGCGCGAACGGTACGGCCGGTGTAGAGCACGTCATCGACGATCACGACGGCGCGGCCATCGACGTCGGCCGGGATGTTGGTGGGTCCGACGACCGGTCGTGGCCCGACCGTCTGCAGGTCATCTCGATAGAGCGTGATGTCGAGCGCACCGAGCGGAACCTTGGCTTTTTCGCGCTCGGCGATGCTCGACACGATACGCGCCGCGAGCTGAACTCCGCGGCGCTGAATTCCGACGATGATGAGGTCGTCCGTGCCCGCATTCAGCTCGACGATCTCGTCGGCCATGCGACGCAGCGTCCGATCGACCATTCGCGCGTCGAGGACGGTGGATTGTTTGGCAGGCATGACGGCGGAATATGTCAGGAGCAGGTGGGGAATGAAAGCGGATGCGGCCGTTAGGCTACGATGGCTCCAAGGCGCGGCAGGGGGTCGTCTCGAGGACGAAAGGTTGCGGAACGAGCGACTGAGCCGGGTGCCAGATCCATTCGTGCTGACCGACGATGAACTGGGCTCCCCAATACATCGAGATAAGGAAAGCCAGTTGTGCAGTGACGGCGAGCGCGAGCCACCTCTTCGCGATGGGGAATCCCCGCCGGCGCGCGAAGAGCCAGCCTCCCACGAGCAGCGCGCCCTCGACGAGCAGATCATTGACCGGACGCCGATACGACACGAGCCCGAGCCAAGGCCCGTCGAAGGTCGTCGGCTTGCAGCCGGTGAAGACATCGGCTGGCCAGTGCAACACGCAGACAGCTGCGAGGACGGCGGCTGCCATCCAGCTTCCCCCACGCAACAGCCAGAAGATGCCGAGCAGGAGGCCCATCCCGGCGACCGTCAGGATCGAATGGGACCACACCTCATACCGCTCGATCGTGAGGGAGAGCGGGATCCGCACCAGATCTGGCAGATAGGCGGCGACGAGGAGGAGGGCGATGGGAAGGTCGCGTCGCGCCCCCTTGCCGAATTGAGCGATACCGAAGTGCCCAGCGAGCATCAGCGCCGATTGAATCCAGCTCGACCGAGCGATGAAATCGCGCCCGCCTGGGGCGCGTCGGTCATTCTCGAACGACGCGGCACCGAGGTTGCGGCAGTGTCGTTGAATTCAACGGGACGTGAGATGGCGGATGGTCGGTTGGATGCACTGCGGCGGGATTTGGAGACGCGGATTCGGCCGCTGGTGCCTGAGCTGTCAGAGGAAGAGTTTGGTGCGCTGATCGAGCGGATGGCGCAGCTTCAATACAAGTACGAGGCCAGACGGGCGGACGATTTCTTCGACCGGCTGAAGGTTCGCGACCAGGGTGGAAAGTAAAGAGATGGCCCACGAATGGCGGGCCATCTCCTGCCTGTGAGTAGTCTCGAATCCCGGCCTCAGGGAGCGCTGGCGACTCCGCCACGGCCTCCGCGACCCGCACCTTTGCGCCCGAGCAGGGTGACGTCGCTGCCGAGCCCGAAATAGAGGCCGGTCACTGTGTTCTCAGGCGTGATTTCGAACTTGATGAACGCCGGGGCCGTCGGGGCCGTGAGCGGCAGCAGCCACTTGAAGTTGTTCGCGTTCCAGTACTCGAGCGGCGCGTGGACGTCGGCCCGGGCAAGCTCGAGGTGGCCCTCCTTCACGGAGACGGTCATCTCCCCGTAGAGACTGTCGGCGTAGGTACCCGCAAATGCCGAGAGCGGAATCGACGGCTGGGCGTTGGCCGGGTGGCCGGCCAACTGGACAGTCTGGAGTGAGTCCGCTCGGCGGCGCTGATTGCGCGAGCGCTCGTACGCTTCCCCGCTCCAGTCCTTCATCGGGGCCCCCAGCTCGCGGTCGAAGACGTACTCCTCGAGCAGCATCGGAAGCGCCGCGCCCTGCATGTTGCTCAACACCACGACGCCAACCTTCTTCTCAGGCAGCATGCCGACGGCGGCGGTCATGCCGAGGGTATTTCCGCCGTGCTGCCAGGAGAGCTGATTGCGGAAGTCCTCGACCATCCAGCCCATGGCGTATGAGCTGAAACGCTTCACCGAGGCGGTGTCCTCACGGGCACCGGCGCCAGCGCCCATGAGAATCTGCGGCGTGTGCGTCTCTCGCAGGGCGGCATTGCTCACCAGGCGCTTGCCCGCGACGACACCGTCGTTCAGCTGGAAGCGCAGCCACTGCGCCATGTCCACCGCGCTCGACAGGATCGCGCCGGCCGGCGCGATGTTCTCGGCGTCGAACGGCGGTTTGACGTAGACGGTGTCGTGATCGACTCCATGCGGCGCGGCGACATTGGGATTGGCGAGTCCGCGCGAGGTGGCGACGGTGGACGTCATGCCTAACGGGACGAAGATGCGCTGCCGAACCTGGTCGTCCCAGCTGCTGCCCGTGGCCTTCCCCACCGCCTGGCCGGCCGCAAGGAACATCATGTTCTGGTACGAGTAGCGCGAGCGAAAGGGCGATTCCGGCTTGAGAAAGCGAACACGATGCAACACCTCGTCGCGTGAGATGCCGGAGCCGAGCCAGGCGAGCTCACCGCGTGCGATACCGGTCCGGTGCGAGAGCGCGTCACGGAGCGTGACCGCTTCGTTCGCGACTGCATCGTACATCCGAAATTCGGGCAGGTACTGCGTGAGCTTGTCGTCCCAATGCATCTTGCCGTCGCTGACGAACATCGCGACGAGCGTCGCCGTGAACGCTTTCGAGCTCGACCCGATCTCGAAGAGCGTGCGTTCGTTGACCGGCGCGCGACTCTGCGCGCTGAGGATGCCGAATCCCTTCGCGTAGATGACGGAGTCATTGCGCACGATGGCGATGCTCAGTCCGGGAATCTTCCACGTCTGCATCGCCTTGGCGACGTAGGTGTCGAAGCCGGGGTATGGTTCCCTGCTCTGCGCAGCCGCGGTGCGCACAGTGGCGAAGCCGACAATGGCGACGTAAAGCCACACGGCTGGACGGAGGCGCGTCATTCTCATGATGATGTGGGCGCCGCGTCGGCCGGTGACCCGGATTGGAGCTCGGCAATGCGCTGGCGCGTGTCGTCGTCCATTACGATCCCCTCGTACGCAAGGGCGAAGAGCAACATCGCACGCCGAGCGCACCTCTCCGCCCGCTCCGCGTGGCCCATGGCGTGTTGCCGCCGCCATTCCAGGTAGACAACCTCGGCGAAGAAGGCGCACTTGGGACGATCGAGCTCACCCGCGGTGAAGAGCAGCGGTCGCAAGCTCGGCTCATCGAGCGCGATGACAAAGGACAGGTCGACGCCGCCCTTCAACGCGGCCTGCTCCAGGTCACGCCCCGCGTCCGCATTCTTTCCCTCGAGCAACAGGCGACGCACGCGCGCGAGGACGAGCCCCATCTGGGCGATCATGCGAAGGACGTAGTCCTCACGCTGCATGCTCATTTGCCTTCGGGCTTGAGCCGCCGGCTGTTCACGCTGTACAGGATGCCGGTGTACTGCATCTCCTCCCACGTCTGGTCGCCCCAGTGGACCGTAGCGGCCGGGTCGGGATTGTTCTCGTTCTCGGCCGAGTTGTCGTACCATGCCCGAGCGACGATGCGCGCGCCGGCGGGAACCTCGAGCGGCTTGGCGAAGAGATAGTATGTCTGCCAGTTGAAATCGTACTTCGGCACGTCGAGGATCACTTCCGACGAGCCGTCGGGCCTAACGAGCGTATACTGCCAGCGCTTGCCGCGCAGATGCGTGTGCGGCAAGAGCCCGTAGATCTTCACCGGCTCGTTGAAGCCCAACGTCGACGGGATCATCACGTCGCTCGCACCCGGTGGAATCGTGAACTGGCCGTTGAAGAACGCCGTGGCGATGATCTGCTCCGCGGGCGGCTGCTTCGCGAAGCGGAAGCCGATCGCGGTGCGGTCCATGCGCTCGTGCCCCTTCGCCGTGTAATGCAACTGGAACGTGAGAATGGAGCCGGCGCGGATGCGAAGGGCCGTGCCCTCGGGCAAGGTCAACACATTCGTGCCGACCGCGGTGCTCCCGATGAGCGCACCGAGCCGGCGCGGCGGTGCGTGCGTGGTATCCTTTCGCGGCGGATCGTCGAGCTTCGCGGTGGAATCGAAGACGAGCACCGGCTTCGGTGCGGGGGGCCGGGCTGCGGCGGGAGCGCCAGCGGGCGCGACGCTCGATGCGACCGCGGCGTTAGGCGGCGGCCCCTCGGGCGGCCGAGCGTAGACGAGGACGTGATGCACGACGTCCCGTGCGCCCGGCATGATCTCGATTGCCTCGACCCACTTGTCTTCGGTGAAGTTCGTCGGCACCTGGAAGTACATGTACTCCACCGTGCCGCGTGCCGGGACGTGAAACGGCTCGGGCATCTCGACGACGGCATCCGGAGTCCCGATCTCCCACCCGCTTGGGAAGCTCGGCGCGGGCGGCATACGCGTGGCATCGCCTAACGGCGCGCCCGTCGCGATCCAGCGGAGGATGGTGCGCTTGTCGGCATCGGAGATGCGGCGCTCGTTGCGGAATGTGCCCGGAGGCGCCACTGCGTGCCACGGCGGCATCTTGCCCTCGTGCAGGACGTCGGCGATGTCCTTGAGGCGCCCTTGCACCGTGTCGAAGTTGAGCATCGAGAACGGCCCAATTCCGCCCGGCCGATGGCAGGTGACGCAGTTCTTGTAGAGGATCGGCGCGACGTCGGCGGCGTAGGTGATGCTGTCGGCTCCGAGACGCGGTGCTGCGTCGAGCGACGTGAAGTTCCGCGGGCCAACGACGAGAATGATCCCGGCGACGGCGATCGTGGAGGCAACGGCCAGGCGGGCGCGGGCCACGCGGCGATGAGTGCCTGACGAGGAGCGAGCGCGGTGCATCGAGGAAGCTCCGGCGAGGAAAGGAGGGAGAGGGCTGCCAAGTATACGACAATTCACGGCAGGAGCGACAGGCGTGACAATTCCGCGGATATAGAAGTCTCTCCGGCAATGTCACGCCCGGTCATCGTCCCCGTCATCATGGTCGCCATCGCCGTCGTCGGACTGGCGGGTGCGTTCACGACACACCGGAGCGACGGCCGCGCGCAAAAACTCCGCGATCGCGCCGCGCGGGACGACAGTATTCGTCGCCAGGTCGCCGCTCAGCACGACTCGGAGATCACCCAGAAACACGCTGCAAGTGCACCCGCGTGCCCCCGGGAGCCACAGGACGTCTCGGCATGGGGAGCCGCGACGCAGGAGAGCTTCCCGGTCGTGGTGCCGGTGGTGCCGGACTTCACGACGGAGCTCGACCAGCGTGGTGACGTGGGCCGGTTGAGCTTTCGTGGCGATGATGACGAGAGCTACGCTGTCTCATACGGCCCGCGCGCGACAAGCGTCGCGGACTGGCCTCAGTACGAGCTCGTGGCGGAATGCGCCGACCTCGCCGACGTCATGCCGGGAACGATTCAGACGGCGCGCGAGAAGCAGGGCGGCAGTTTCACGAAGGTCGTGTTGGCCTCGTATCGCCTGCCGGATGGCAACTTCGTCTCGTTCCATGGCACGACGCGCGACGTCAACCGACAGGCTTTGCTCATCACCGCCGCGCACCACATGCGCCTCAAGCGGTAGACCACACCTCGGCTAGGGCAGTGACCACCTGACGCGCAGCCGATCGTACTCGCTCCGCGGTAGTTGAACGAGAACCGGCAGCGACTCCGGCCGCAGCCATGCGAGTACCTCGAGCATCGCACTCGAGCCAAACGCGGTGCAGCCCGACGTGTTCCCTTCTGGTCCAGGCCAGATGTGGAGGAAGATGCACGAGCCGCCGCCGATCTGCTGGCCGTTCGCGTTATGCTCGACGACCACGCCGAGCCGGTAAAGCGAATCCGGGCGATGCATGTCTTCTGCGCTACGCCAGTCGATGCGTGATACGCGATCGCTGAACAGCATCTGGTTGTAGTGCAGCGAGGCTGGATCGTCGACGCACTTGTATGCATCCGTCGCTTGCTCGTAAGGCATCTCGATCCACGAGAGCGAATTCCGCGGCGCGTAGCCGAAGGTCGATGACAGGCGAAAGACACCAGCAGGAGAGCGATTGTCCCCTTCAAGCTTGACTGGTCCGGGCTCGCCCGGGCTTCCGATGCCGTGCAGGCCATCGCCCCAACCGAGTCCGGAGGCGCCAACGACAACGGGCACCTCGCTTCCCACAGCGCGCCACGAGGCGCGGACGCCGTCGCGCTCGTAGCGGCGCATGACACCCGGAACGGCAGTCCAGTCATCCGTGACGACGACGAGCAATTGCAGCGATCTGTTGGTCGGTGCGACGTCGGCTGCCGCGGAGACTATTCGCCGCGTGCTGTCTGCCGCACGCGGCGATGGCCCGGTGCTGACGCTGCGCGTCTGACACGCGGCAAGTCCAACGACGATGAGCGCTGGCGCGACGCGCAGCAGTTGCATGTACTCTCCCGTTTCAACGTTTCGATGCGTGCCATGCCGCGAGCACGGCACGCTCACGCTCAGCATCGATGCCGGCGCTCTTGAGCATACGCGCTTGGGCCTCGGCGGTCGACGCGTTGAACCACTCGAGTGAGTCCACGGCCGTGACCGCCAGCGGACGGAAGGTGAGGCCGGCAGCGCGTGCTCGGGAGTTGGACGCGTTGGCACCCGCGTAGTCCGGATCGCTGCGGGGAATCCATGTCGGCATGTCGCCCCACGGCCCAACCTTGTGCGCGGCGAGGAATTCGGCCGGTACCCAGGTGAACGACAGCTCGCGCGTCCCGTCGAAGGCGCCACGGATGCCGTACAGCTGTTCCGCCATCGTCATCGGCGACGCGGGTCCGGCGGCATTGAACGTACCGGTCGTCCCATTCTCGACGGCACGAATGGTCCATTCGGCGAGATCGCGGGCGTCGATGACCTGCACGTGATCGAGCCCGTCGCCCGGCGCGAGGATCTCCCCGCCCTTCGCGATGCGATACGGCCAGTAGGTGAAGCGAAATGAATCGTCGCCAGGGCCGGCGATGAGCGTTGGACGAATAATCGTCGTGCGGCTTCCGAACCACTTCGTGGCCTCGCGCTCCGAGGCGACTTTCATCGGACCGTACAACCCCTCGATGTCCTTGATGAGGTCCTGCATGGTTACGGCGAGCGGATCTCCCTTCGTGTACTCCATTACCGGCGACGACTCGTTCACCTCTGTCTGTCCCTTCGTGGCGTACACCGAGATCGTGGAGATGAAGACGTAGTGCTTCGTTCTGTCCTTCAGGACGTCGGCGACGTCCTTTACCCAGAATGGGATCGACGTCGGATTGTCGATCACGGCGTCCCATTCCTTGCCCTTGAGCTGATCCAGCTGATGAAGGTTGCGGTCGCCAATCAGCTCGGTGACTCCCGCTGGCAGACGGTTGTTGTGCCGGCCCCGATTGAAGACCGTCACCTTGTGGCCACGGGCGAGCGCGTAGCGCACCTGGAACGGCCCGGTGAGGCCAGTGCCGCCGAGGATGAGCAGGTTGAGGCTCTTGGGCGCCGGTGGAATCGTTAGGCGACGGTGCAGGCCGAGGGCGAGTGCGCCTCCGGTGAGCGTGGCGTGACGCAGAAAATCACGACGGTCGGTCATTGCGAGAGCCCCTGGCAACGAGATGCGAGAAGCTATGCCGCGTCGCCCGGCGACAGCGACGCGGCCGCGGTATTTCTTACAAATCCTGAATGCATCACGCGGCCTTCCCGTCGCCGCCGCGATGAGCGATGTTCGACGGCGCCTTCAGCAACAGTCGCCTGTCGTTCCCTAGCCCGACGGAATACACCATTCATGCGCCCGGCACCCGTCGTCCTCGGTCTTGTTTTCCTCGCTGTGGCTTCGGCCGCGGCGCAACGCTCCGACTCGGTCGCGGCTCGTTATGCAAAGAGCGAGCTCCGCATTCCGATGCGCGACGGGACGCAGCTCTTCACGGCGGTCTACCAGCCCCGGGACACGTCGCGGCGGTACCCGATCATGATCACGCGCACGCCGTACAGCGTTGGACCCTATGGGCCAACCGCGTACCCACGATCGCTCGGACCGTCGCCTGCGTTCATGAACGAAGGGTTCATCTTCGTCTACCAGGACGTGCGCGGGCGGTACATGTCGGATGGCGACTTCGTGCACATGACGCCATGGCGCGGCATGGCCGGTGCCCGAGCCACCGACGAGAGCACCGACGCGTACGACACGATCGACTGGCTCGTCACGCACATTCAGCACAACAACGGCCGCGTGGGCATCTGGGGCATCTCGTACCCGGGCTTCTTCACCGCCTCGTCATTAGTGAATGCTCATCCCGCGCTCAAGGCGGCGTCGCCGCAGGCGCCCCAGGCGGATTGGTTCCTCGGCGATGACGTTCATCACCACGGCGCCTTCCTCCTCGCCAGCGCCTTCGACTTTTTCATTACCGCTGGTCTCGCCAGGCCAAGGCCCACGACGGAGCATCCCGGCCGCTTCGACTTCGGCACCGACGATGGCTACGCGTTTTTCCTTGCGATGGGCCCACTCGCCAACGCCGATCGCCAGTATCTCAAAGGAAGAGCGCCGTTCTGGAACGACATGATGGCGCACGGCACCTACGATGCCTTCTGGCAGTCGCGCCGAGTTGCGCCGCATCTCCGTGACGTCAAGCCAGCGGTGCTGACGGTGAGTGGTTGGTATGACGCGAACAACTTGCACGGTGCGCTCCTCGTGCACGACGCGATCGATCGGCAGAGTCGCGGGACGTCGAACCGCGTCGTGCTCGGGCCGTGGTCGCACGGACAATGGAGTCGCGGCACTGGTGAGGCACTTGGCGACCTGCGCTTTGGCTCGCGTACGAGCCAGTACTTTCAGGACAGCATCCAATTTCCATTCTTCAAACACTATCTCGAGGGCGGTGAAGATCTCGATCTCGCCGCGGCTACGGCGTTCGAGACCGGCGACAATCGGTGGCGGACGTTCGACTCGTGGCCACCCAGGGCGGCGACACCGCAATCGCTCTATCTGCACGCGAACGGCAGGTTGTCGCTCGTGGCGCCAACGCATGACGAGGGCAATGCCTTCGATCAGTACGTGAGCGATCCAGCCACTCCGGTTCCCTTCCTCGAGCGACACGACACGGGGATGAAGCCGGACTACATGGCATACGATCAGCGCTTCACGTCTACGCGCCCCGACGTGCTCGTCTATCAGACGGAGCCGCTCGCGGCGGACCTGACGATCGCAGGCTCGGTGCGGCCGACGCTGTTCGTCTCCACGAGCGGTACCGATAGCGACTGGATCGTGAAGCTGATCGACGTCCATCCGGACTCGGCCGCCGGTGACCCGACTACCACCGCGACCTCAAGCGGCTTTCAGGAGCTCGTCCGCGGCGACGTCATGCGTGGGAAGTTCAGAAACAGCTACTCGAAGCCCGAAGCGTTCGTCCCAGGCAAGGTCGAACCGGTGAGCTTCGGCATGGATGACGTGCTGCACACCTTCAAGAAGGGCCACCGCATCATGGTCCACGTGCAGAGCAGCTGGTTCCCGCTGGTCGATCGCAACCCACAGAAGTTCGTGGACATCTATCGGGCAAAGGCCGGGGACTTTACCAAGGCCACGGAACGCGTCTACCACTCGACGCTGCAGCCGTCGCGTCTGGAGTTGCCGGTGCTGCCCTGAGGCGCTCGCGCTACTGACTCTCCGATATGCGAACACTCATCGACGAATCACCGGGTCCCACCGCGCCTCTGAGCGCAACGATCGCGCGACCGCCCGCAGACAGCGACGTTCGGCCCCGTCCTGACGCCCAACCGTTGATCCGCCGCCTGGCGGAGCGATTTGCGCTGATCGGCTTCGCCCTATACCACCTCCCGCTATTCATCAACAATTATCCCTCACTCGGCGGCGGCGGGATGCGCGAGGGCGGGCTCGCGATCTCGTGGGGTCATATTTTTACTCCCCCCGGCATCTGGGTTGCGCACCACGTCTTTCATATTGCCGGCGCCATGCCGAATGGCTATCGAGGCGACAACGGCGACGTCGCTGAGGAGTTCGGCCGCCTGCTCATCGCCGTCGTCATCGCGGCGCTGGGAGCGATTGGCTGGACGTGGGCTGATCGCCGCAGGCCGGCCGCGCGCTGGACGAGCGAGGCGCTCCAGCTCCTCCTCCGCTTCTCGATCGCGCTCGGCCTAACGAGTTACGCGATCGCGAAGATCCTGCCGGTGCAGTTTGGTTCGGGCACGATGGACGCGCTCGGGCTCGAGCAGCGCCTCGGTGAGATGCATCCCATGACGCTGCTCTGGTCGTTCATGATGTACTCACGTCCGTACGCGTTCTTCGGCGGGCTCATGGAGCTCGTCGTCGTCGTGCTGCTCTGCTTTCGACGCACCGCAACGTTGGGAGCAGTGCTGTGCCTCGCCGTGATGTCGAACGTCGCGATCATGAACTATGCGTACGGAGTTCCGGTGAAGCTCTACTCGACGATGATCGTGCTCTCGGCGGCGGTGCTCCTCCTGTATGATGCGCGCCGGCTCTGGGCCGTGTTCATTACCAGCGACTCCGTGCCGCGCGTCGAGCATCCTGCTCTCTACCAGCGGATACCGCGGTGGCTCAGGTGGACGACAAAGGGAGTGCTCGTTGGGAGCGTCTTCGCGTCGTCGATTGCCGCCATGAAGCCGGGTGGTGAGGACGCAGCCAGGCCGGCAGCCTCCGCGGCGGGTACAGTCGAGGGCGTCTGGAAGGTCACCGCATTCGAGATGGATCGGCGTGGTGCGACCGCCAGCGCCGCTCCGTCGCCATGGCTGCGCGTGTTCGTCCGGCCCGGGATGGTCGCGGTGCGATTGGCAACTGATTCCCTTGTCTACTGCAGTCGCACTCCGAGCGCGCCTACCCTTTCCTTCACTTGCGCTGGCGCGCATCGAGGCGACCTTCAGTGGTCTCGCGCTGGCGACGTCTTGCAGCTCGCGGGCACCATCGACAGCATACCAGTGCGCGTCACGGCCGTCACGCTGCATCCGTCCGACTACGCGCTTCTTCGCTGGCACTTCCGATGGATCGACGAGCCATAGTGCGTTACCAGCACCAACATCATCACGGCTTGACAGTGAAATCCACCGTGTCGCGCCGCCCGGCCATCGGCACGTGACTGCCATAGCCGATCACGGCGATTATGCGATGGCGACCGGCCGGCACCCCTTTGAACGTGTACGTCGAATCACCGGTGCCGATATGAACGACCTTCGACGAGTTCGGCGGAATTGGAAGGCTGTCCGTTGTCGGAAGCGTATCGAGGAAAAGATGGTAGTGTCCCACGCCCTCCACCCTGGCTCCGTCTGCCTTCGCGATTCGTACTCCCTCTGAGCGGAGCGTCACGGTGACGTCCCTCCCGGTGGTCGCTCCTTCGACCGGACTCGTAATCGTCACGCTGGCGGCCGTCGCCGAGGCGGGTGCGGCAGCAGTCGATTGTCCGACGGACGCGCTGGCGGCCGTGGAATCGGCGCTGACGGTACGGTCGCGGCTGCAGGCCGCGATCAACGAGGCCGTGACGAGCGTGATGGGGAGCGGATTTTTCATAGCGGTCGGATTTCCGGGTTCGGGGATGACAGCGGTTGCACCAAGCTGTTCGACGCGTCGCAACGAAGAGTAGCGTTCCGCTCGCGCGACCGCCGCCCCGGCGTCATGTTTGGCGTACCGTCCTCACCCTTCCGCTCATCACGATTCGCGACGATGATCGACTTCGCACTGCGTTCTCGCCTTGCTCGCGCCGTCCCTGGTGCACTGCTCTGGCTCACCGTGGCGAATGCCGCCGCGATCTCGCAACAGCCGCCGCGCCGCCAACCCGCGCCCGCGCCGCGAACCGTGCAGTCGGATTCCGGCCGGACGCGCGCCGTCGCGACGGACACCACGCGGAACCGCCGCGCCGCGAATCAGGATACGACCGGCGCGCCCGGCGACACGAGCGGTGCGCCTAACGGCGGCCGCGGCGCGGATCCGTTTTCGGGACTCCGGCTGCGCTCCATCGGGCCGGCGATGATCTCCGGGCGCATCGTCGATCTCGCCGTCCACCCGCGCGACCGGAAGACCTGGTACATCGCTGTCGCGGCCGGTGGCGTCTGGAAGACGACGAACGCCGGGACCACGTGGACGCCCGTCTTCGACAACCAGTCGACGTACTCCATCGGCACGATCACCATCGATCCGAAGAATCCGAACACGGTGTGGGTGGGAACGGGCGAGAACAACGCGCAGCGGGCCGTCGCGTATGGCGATGGCGTCTATCGCTCGACTGATGGTGGCCGCTCGTGGCAGAATATGGGTCTGCGCGAATCGGAGCACATCGGCAAGATCGTAATTGATCCGCGAAATTCGGACATCGTCTACGTGGCTGCGCAGGGGCCGCTCAGTCGTGCCGGTGGCGATCGCGGACTCTTCAAGACCACGGACGGCGGCCGGACGTGGGCGAAGGTGCTCGATCCCGGCAAGTGGGGCGGCGTGAGCGACATCGTTCAGGATCCGCGCAACCCTGACGTGCTCGTCGCCACCAGCTGGCAGCGCATTCGCCGTACCTATGGCTACATCGCCGGCGGTCCGGAATCCGGCGTCTGGCGCTCCACCGACGGTGGCGCCACGTGGCGCCGCTCGCAGGCCGGCCTGCCTAACGACGCAGAGCTCGGCCGCGTCGGGCTTGCGATGTCGCCGGTGAATCCCGATGTCATCTACGCCATCCTCGAGGCGTCGAACGACCGCGGCGGCACCTTCCGCTCACGGGACGGCGGCGTGTCGTGGGAGAAGATGGGCAGCTACAACACTGTGGGCCTGTACTACGCCGAGCTCTTCGCCGACCCGGTTGATGTCGATCGCGTGTACGCGGTCGATGTACGTAACATGGTGAGCGAGGATGGCGGCCGTACGTTCCGCCCCGTTGGCGAACGGAACAAGCACGTCGACAACCATGTCATCTGGATCGATCCCACGGACGCGGACCACATGCTCTTCGGCTGCGACGGTGGGCTGTACGAGTCGTTCGACCGTGGCCAGACGTACAAGTATTTCGCGAATCTCCCGTTAGGCCAGTTCTATCGCGTCGACGTCGATCAGAACGCACCCTTTTATAAAGTCCATGGCGGCACGCAGGACAACGGATCGGTCGGCGGCTTCGCGCGCACCCGCTCCAATCTTGGCGTCACGAGCTCCGACTGGAGCGTCACCGGTGGCGGCGACGGCTTCGTTTCCAAGGTCGATCCGAAAGATCCGTTCATCGTCTACAACGAATCACAGCACGGCAACCTGCAGCGCGTCGACCTGCGCACCGGCGAGTCGGTGAACATCGTGCCCCAGCCCGAACCCGGCGAGGAGGCGCTTCGATGGTACTGGGATTCGCCAGTGATCATCTCGCCCCACGCGAACACGCGGCTCTACTTCGCTGCGCAGCGACTCTACCGCAGCGATGATCGCGGTGAGTCGTGGAAGGCTCTCACCCCCGATCTCTCCCGCAAGATCGACCGCGACCGCATCAAGCTCATGGATCGCGTCTGGTCGATCGATGCAGTGGCGCGCAACACGTCGTCGTCGTTCTTCGGCGCGATCGTCGCTGTGGCCGAGTCGCCGCTCAAGGAAGGCCAGCTCTGGATCGGCACCGACGATGGGACGATCCAGGTTTCCGACAACGGTGGACAGAGCTGGCGCAAGATCGAAGGCTTCCCTGGCGTGCCGGACACGACGCAGGTCGCGCGCGTCGTGCCCTCGTCGCACGACCCCAATACGGTATACGCGGCGTTCGATGGCCACATGTCCGGCGACTTCAAGCCGTACGTGCTCCGGAGCACGGACCTCGGCCGCAGCTGGACCTCGATCGCGGGCAACCTGCCTAACAAGGGTACGGTCTACGCCATCATCGACGATCCGGTGGATCCCACCCTGCTGTTCGCGGGCACGGAGTTCGGGCTCTACTTCACGAAGAACAATGGGCAGACGTGGACGCGACTTCGCGGCGGGCTGCCGACGATTCAGGTGCGCGATCTCGTGATCCAGAAGCAGACGAACGATCTCGTCGTCGCGACCTTCGGCCGCTCGTTCTACGTGCTGGACGACCTCACTCCGCTCCGCTCCGCCACGACAAAAACGCTTGCCGACGAATCGACACTGTTCCCGGTGCGTCGGACGCCGCTCTACGCGCCATCGAACTTCGTGACGCCGGGCAGCAACGGCTCGCAAGGCTCCGGCGTCTTCACCGCGCCGAATCCGCCGTACGGAGCGATGTTCACCTACTACCTCAAGAGCACGATTCGGAGCCGGCGCGAGCAGCGGCAGCTGGCCGAGCGCGCGGCGTCGCGGCAGGGGCGCGACGTCTATCCGCCGTCGTGGGATTCTCTGCGTGTGGAGGACCGGGAGGAAGCACCGACCGTGGAGTTGACGGTGAGCGACGCACAGGGTCGAGTCGTTAGGCAGATCACCGGACCGGTGCAGCAGGGCTTCCAGCGCGTGGCGTGGGATCTCCGGCTCCCCGGGCCAACCGTGACGCTCGCTGGCCGCGCCGGTGGTGCCGGGAGCGCGACCGACGACGAGGAAGGCGGCTTCGGCGGGCGCGGTGGCGGCGTGGGACCCTTCGCCCCGCCGGGCACGTACCAGGTCGCGCTCGCGAAGCGGGTCGACGGCGTCACGACGCCGTTAGGCATGCCGCAGCGATTCGACGTGTACCTCCTCGACTCCGACGAGAACGCCGGCCGCTCGGCCGCGATCATCGCGTTCCAGGAGCAGGCGGCGAAGTTGCAGCGCGCGATGATGGGGGCGAACTCGCTCGCCGGCGAGCTCGCGAGCCGCGTCGCCGCACTCCGGCGCGCCATCGAGGAGACGCCCGGCGCGCCGGCCCAGTTGGCGACCGACGTCCGCAACATCAATGGAGATCTGCGCGCGATTCGCGAGCAGCTTGACGGGGACCCCACGCTGAATCAACGCCAGCAGGCGACGCCGCCGTCACTCATGGGACGGATGCAGGTCATGATTCAGGGTGCGCGGTCGCTCGAGCCGCCGACCGCGACGCAGCGGCATCAGTACGATATCCTCTCCACCGAGTTCGCGGCGGTCCTCGTCAGGCTCCGGGCGATCGCCGATACGCGCCTCCGCGCGGTGGAAGCAGGCGCGGAGCAAGCCGGTGCACCGTGGACGCCAGGGCGAATACCGGAATGGAAGCCATAAGCAACTCTCACTGATGACTCATACAAATCTGTCTTTCACTATCGGCGCGACCCTCGTTCTCGCGTCGGTCGTGCGCGCGCAGACGGCGCCGCTGACGCCGTACCAGACGCTCGGCCGGGGCGTGCTCCGCGAGCTCGTCGAGACGAATACCACCTACTCTGCCGGCAGCACGACGAAAGCGGCCGAGCTGCTGGCGGCGCGGTTCCGGGCCGCTGGATTCCCGGCGAATGACGTGCAGATCGTCGGACCCGACACGGGACGCGACGCAAGGAACCGTAACCTGGTGGTGCGCTATCGGGGTCGCGGCACGCGTCGTCCGATCCTCCTCATCGGCCACCTCGACGTCGTAGAAGCGAGGCGCGCCGATTGGGTGCTCGATCCGTTCGTGCTGACGGAGCGTGACGGTCACTTCTACGGACGCGGCACGCTCGACATGAAGAATGGCGCTGCGTCCTGGGTTTCAGCGCTGCTGCGCATGAAGCAGGAGGCGTTCGTTCCAGCGGGCGATTACGTGCTCGCGCTCACCGCTGGCGAGGAAGGCGGTGGTGGATACAATGGCGTCCAGTGGCTGCTTGCGCAGCGACGCGATCTCCTTGGCGACCCTGCGTATGTGCTGAACGCCGATGCCGGCGGCGGCGAGCTGCGCGACGGAAAACCCATCGCCATGGACGTCCAGGCAGCCGAGAAAGTCTTTCAGACCTTTCGCCTAACGGTGCGCAATCCCGGCGGCCACAGCTCGCTGCCGGAAAAAGACAACGCCATCTATCGTCTCGCGCGTGCGCTCGACCGCCTGGCCGGTTACGACTTCCCGGCGCAGACGGATGCGATCACGCGCGCGTACTTCGCGCGCACGGCTGGCCTCACGACAGGCGAGCTCGCGGCGGATCTCCGCGCGGTGAGCGCGACCAATGCCCCCGACAGCGTTGCCGTAGCGCGACTCTCGGCACGGTCGCCGTTCTATAATGCTCAATTGCGGACGACTTGCGTGGCGACGATGATCGAGGGAGGCCACGCCGTCAACGCGCTGCCGCAGCGGGTGGCAGCGACGGTCAACTGCCGCATGTTCCCGGGTGTCGACGCGGCAACGGTCGAGCGCGCGCTTCGCACCGTTGTCGCGGACAGCGCCGTGGAAATCACTCGCGCGGATACCGCCGTCCCGAGCCCGCCATCGATCATGCCCTCGGCGGTAGAAGACGTTATACGCTCGGTCACCGGGTCGATCTGGGGACCACTCCCCGTGATTCCCGAGATGGAAACGGGCGCCACCGACGGCTTGTTCCTTCGCAACGCCGGTTTCCCCGTGTTCGGCGTCTCGGGCTATTTCGTGGATCCCAATATTCCGGCGGACACACGCGCGCACGGCCTGAACGAGCGCATCAGCGTGAAGGGATTCTACGATCAGATCGAGTTCACGTATCGATTGCTGAAGGCGCTCTGAGCGTCGCACGCTCTCGCGCCAGCTTCCGCGATCATTTGCCGCCAGCCTAGAGATCGCTACGCCTGCTGACGTATGTCACGCGGTCGGCGTTGAGGACACAGTGCCGCGTCCTCTATGCGAGTCCTCTGCATGGCTACCAACAACTTCCGAATGCTGCGGCGCGCAGCTTGCGCGCTCGTCAACATCGCCGTCGCAGTTGCCGGCTGCACTTCTCCGCGGAATCCGGAGCTGGAGGCGTGGAGACAGGCTTTTGTCATCGCACGGTTCGCCTCACCGACCACGATTCTCGCCAGTGCCCCGCCCTATTCAATCGACAGCTCCGGCACGGAGTATATCACCGGAGTAGTCGAGCTTAGCGGGCGAGGGCTGACATGGCATGGGGACTCGCTCGTCGTCGCACCTTACTTGATGGTCACGCGCGACGCGGAACACGCGGGAGAGCTGCGGAGAATCAGCAACCGACTCATGCTGCCCGATCGTGCGCTCATTATCGTCGGCCCCGGCGTCCACATCTCCGCACCCGAGCGGAAGCAGAGTTTCCTCGGCCCCGCCATTGCCTTCCTCATACCGATTACCTGGCTTGTGGTCAAATGGCCCCGATAAGAGTCGTCATCGCAGCACGGTAATCGGATCGACGCTGGTCGCTCGCCTAACGGGTACCAGTAGTGCAAGCCCCGCGCAGACAACGAGAACGAGCACCGCCACGCCAATCGCGATTGGATCGAGCGCGGGAACGCCGAAGAGTTGCGCCTCGAGTGCGCGCGAGATCGCGATCACGCCGGCCGTTCCCGCAACAAGGCCAACGACCATCCACAATCCGCCCTGGCGGAGGACCAGCGCCGCGATCGCGCCGCGGCTCGAGCCGAGGGCAACACGCACGCCGAACTCACGCTCGCGCGCCGCGGCCATCGTGGCGAACATCGCGTAGACGCCGACGGACGCGAGCAGCAGCGCCAGCGCGCCGAACGACGTCATGAGCACCACCGGCAGCCGACGCGTGGCGAACCCATCGCCGATGGTCCCCTGCATTGTCGACACCTTGTACATCGGCAGTGTCGGATCGACCGACGCGATGACACGCCGCACACTGCTCGTGAGCGCCAGCGGATCGCGCGCCGCCCGGACGACGAACGCGTCGCCCCACGTCTGCTGGCGGACCGGGACGTACATGATCGGCTCGGGCGCGAGCTGCGTGGCGTCATTTCGCACATTGCCGACGATGCCGACGACCGTGATCCACGGCGCCGTCGGATCCGGGGGACCAATGTGCACACGCGCACCGATCGCATTGCCCTTCGGCCAGTAGCGATTCGCCATCGCTTCGTTGATGATGATCACCGGCGGAGCCTTGAGGCCGTCGGCGGTGGTGAAGGCGCGGCCGTTTCGCAGCGGAATGGAGAGCGTGTGGAAGAAGTTCTCGGACACACGCGCGGTGAGGATGAACGGCACTGGCTGGTTCGGCGCCCAGGGAGCGTCCTGAATGAAGATGCCGTTACTGTTCCCGATCTTCGTCGGCAGCTGCGAGACGTTCGCCGCCTCGACAACGCCGGGCAGCGCGTTCAGCCGCTGCCGGAGCTCGTCATACGCCTGGATGCGCGCTTCCTCAGTGGGATACCTGTTCCCGGGCAGCTGGATCGTGAAGGTGAGGACTCGCTCCGGATCGAAGCCAATTGGCGCCGTCGTGAGGGCCCAGAGGCTGCGCGCGAGCAAGCCCGCGGCGGCGAGCAGCGTTATGCATAACGCGATCTGACCCGCGACGAGGAGGCCGCGCATGCGGCGGGTGCGTGCGCTCTCGCTCGAGCCGCGCGTCTGCTCGCGGAGGGTGCCCTGGGGATCGGAACGGCCGACGGAGAGCGCCGGACCCACGCCGAACGCGAGCCCGGTGAGGAGCGCGAGCGCCGAGGTCACGAGCACGGCGCCAACGTCGAGCGAAAGATTCGCGTACGCCGGCAGCGTCGTGGTGGCGAGCCCACGCAACGAGCGAAGCGCGAGGATGGCGAGAGTAAGTCCCGCCACGCCGCCCGCGAGCGCGAGGAGCATGCTCTCGGTCAGCAGCTGCCGCACGAGCCGCCCTCGGCCAGCGCCGAGCGCAACGCGTACCGCGAACTCCTTTCGCCGGGAGATCGTTCGCGACAACAGCGCGCCGGCGAG
>Ga0136846_1235392_pt1 | contig 40725 bp, 32 predicted proteins | sample HopSoiMetagenom2_FD_96841 | JGI IMG/M metagenome (GOLD analysis project Ga0136846, IMG submission 96841) | Grasslands soil microbial communities from Hopland, California, USA - 2 Assembly 2016 (version 4) | ecosystem: Environmental > Terrestrial > Soil > Grasslands | place: USA: Hopland...
GACATCTTCACCACGGACCCGACCATCGTCAAGGAGAAGTTCGTCGTCCTCCAGGACCCGAAGAACCTCTTCGGATTCGCGAACGTGACGCCGCTGGTCTACAAGAGCGGGCTCTCGGCCGAGGGTGTCGCCGTCCTCAACGCCGTCTCCGCCAAGCTCGACACGAAGGCGCTGCTCGAAATGGACACCCAGGTCGAGCTGGAGAGCAAGGACCCGCTGGACGTCGCCAAGGCCTGGCTGAAGACGGCCGGCCTGAGCTAGCCCGTCCGCCGGACCCCTGTAACGACACCGCCCTCACCGCCGACGAGTTGATCACGCTCGCCGGTTGTGGGGGCGTTCTTCGTCGGTGGTTTCCAGCGCCGGAAGGCTTTCCCCGTCCGGCGGGGCGGTGTGGGAGTCCAGCGGGGTGGTGTGGACGACGTCCTTCCTCGACCTGCCGAGCTTCGTCAGCACCCGGGCCACGTGTTTCTCGACGGTGCGCGGCGACAGGAACAGGGTCCGGGCGATGTCCTGGTTGGTGGCGCCGCCCGCCAGCAGCTCGGCGACCTCCTGTTCCCGGGGCGACAGTTCGCTCCCGTAACCGCGCCGGCCACGGCTGCCCACCGCCGCCACCCCGAGTTCACGCAGCCGGTGCCGGCAGCGCGCGGCGTCACCGACCGCACCGAGGCCCGCGTACGCGCGCAGGGCCTCGGCCAGGTGCGTGGCCGCGTCCTCGGGCCGGGCACCCATCAGGGCGCCACCCCGGCGTTCGGCGGCCTTGGCCACCTCGTAGGGCCTGCCGATCTCCCGCCACCTGCGCTGCGCCTCGGCGAAGTGCCCGGCGGCTCCGACCGGTTCGGGCGGCGCCGGCGGCAGGCGGTCGGCCAGGTCGGGCAGGTCGGGCAGCAGCCGGGCCAGGCGCCGGCCGTGGGCGGGAGATCCGCGCCCGGCAACCACGGGCCGACCTTGCCGAGCGCGTCCACCACCGGACCGTAGGGCAGGGGCTCGCGCAGCGGATGGCAGAAGCCGGTGACCACCGGCCGGCCCTCCGCCCGCAGCACCGCGGTGGCCTCACGCATCAGCCGGGACTTCCCCATACCGGCGTCGCCCTCGACCATCACCACCGCCGGCGGCCTGCGTACGGCGGTCAGTAACCGGTCGAGTTCCTCGTGGCGGCCGACGAACGCGAATCCCCGGCCGAGGCCGGTCACGCCACAGCGGTCAGCTGCCTCCACCATCCGGTCACCGTCCCTCGCGGACCCCGCTGCCCTGCGCCGCTACCCATCTTGGCGGCTACGCGTACCCACTCTATTCAGCCCCCATTGTTCCGCTCCGCCGCGCTCGGCAGCATCGAGCGCGCACCCCCAGGCAGGAGAAGGCAGCGATGGGACGTCCCGAGAAGCCACTCGATCCAGGCGAAGGCCCCGTTCAGCACTTCGCGTGCGAACTCCGTGCGCTGCGGGCCGACGCCGGCAGCCCCACCTACCGTTCGATGGCGTGCCGGGCCCACTACTCCCCCACCGCGCTGGCCCAGGCCGCCGCGGGCGACCGGCTGCCGTCCCTGGCCGTCGTCATGGCCTTCGTCCGGGCCTGTGGCGGCAACGCGGACGACTGGCAGCGCCGTTGGTCGCCGGCCGCCGAGAAGTCGGCCCCCACCGGTGGCGCCCACGACAGGCCCCCTGGCTCGACGAGCTGGCCCGGTGCACCGTACGGATGCCGGTGATGACGTCGGCGGAGCTGCGCGAGGCGATCGTCCGCCCCGCGGAGTTCGGCTGGGCCTCGTCGTGGAACGCGAGCTCACGGCCCGCCTGATCGACGACGTCCTCGGGCAGCCCGCCATGCTGCCCCTGCTCTCCAACGCGCTGCTGCGCACCTGGCAGGGACTCGGCCACGACGCGTGCGACCTCTATCGCGGCAAGCGCCTCGCCATCGCCGAACGCCTGTTCCTCGACTGCCGGGAACCCGGCGAACCGACCGGCCTGGAAAGCGAGTTCCTCATGGCTTCCCGACGTGACCGCGATGCGGGGGACAGCCGGAAGGGGTGTGAGCGCCGTGCGGCGCCCGCACCCTCGTCCAGGTCGACTCAGCTGCGGCCCGCGTAGTGGAAGGTCGAGTAGTGGTCGTTCGTCCAGAACAGGTCGCCGGTACCGATCGCCCGGACGATCCGCGCGGCGTCACGACGGGGAACGTCGTCGGGCCGCTGGCGGTCGTAGATGGTCGTGTTGTACTCCTGGTAGGTCCCCGTGTACCCGCGGCTGGAGCTGGGGGCCGCCGGGCTGTTCATGAAGTTGGTGAGGCCCTGGTCGCGGTCGTAGAACCGGCCGCCGGTGAAGACGACCTCGTAGTGGAGCCGCCCGGCGGTGTCGTCGTAGCGGTTCGCCTCGAACCACTCCTGGTTGCCGATGTTGCGCCAGTTCGGCCAACCCATCTGGGCCCAGAAGTCGATGGCCCGGTCCATGTTGGTCGGCGGCATCTGGACGTTGTGGGCATTGCCCCCGACCGGCGCCGGCTGAGCGGAGGCGACACCGGGAGCGGCGACACCCATCCCCAGTGCGAGCGCGGAGATCGCGAGCCCTGTGGCGAGTACGCCCCTGGTCTTGTTGAGGAAGGTCTTCATGCTGGTCGTAAGCCTTTCGGGGGTCCCCTGCGCCGTCGAGTCCGACGGCTTACGACAAATCCTCATGTACCGGGAGTTGTCCAGCCATACCCTCCCGATGGGTGTGGACAACCTGCCGACGAGTGTGGACAACCCCCCGATGGGTGTGGACAGTCGCCGGCCCGACACCGCGGAACAGGCGGCAATGGGCGCACGGTGGACGGTGTCAGGTGGCACCCCTCCCCGATATCAGTTGACGCCGCCCAGCAGCAGGGCGAGTCCGCGTTCGACCTCGGGGCCCAGATCCTCCATGCCGGGCGCGACCACGCCGTACGAGCGGTGGAGGAAGCGCTGCAGTTGTCCCGTACGGAACCGGACCACGGCCAGCCCGTACGGCGAGTGGAGTTCGACGACGGTGTGCGTCGGCCCGCACGGCCAGAGGTGGACCTCGCCTATCCCGGCCGGGTGTTCCAGCCCCTCTTCCAGGAGCAGCCGGGAGAAGGTCCAGGTCGCCCCCGTGTCGTCCGCCGAGACTTCGGCGGGGAAGACGATGTGGACCGCGAGCGGATCGGCGGATTCGTAGTGCAGGGTGACGGCGACGGGGAGTTCTTCGTAACCGGGGGTGATCAGGCGGGCGCGTGCGGACTGCTCGAGGGAGCTGAGGGGTCTGGACATGGTCGACTTCCCGTTCGGGTGAGGCGTTGGGCCAGTTGTGCCGAGCTGCCTCCTCGACCTCCGGTAGTGCCCGCGCATTACGCCGATACGGGAGTCATTTTATGTGACGTGCATCACTTCCCGTAATTAGTGAAGTGTTTTAGTCATCCAGCCGTACAAGCTCATCCCCGATACCTCATCCGCAGGTAACTGGAGTGTTCCTGCCCATGATTGACAACACCGCCACCGCGACCGACGCGTACGCCCGCATCTACGAGGAACAGCAGCCGCGTCTCGTCGCGTTCGCGCGTTCGCTCACCAAGAGCAGCTGGGCCGCCGAGGACCTTGTCGCCGAGGCGCACTTCCGTGTGTGGCGACGCCTCTCGGCGGGGCACGAGATCGACAACGTGCCCGCGTACCTGATGACGACGGTCCGGCATCTGGCCGCCACCGTCGGCAGCACCGCGGCCCGCGAGACCCCGCAGGACCCGCAGGATCCTCAGAGCAGGCCGGAACGGGTCGTCTCCCAGGGGCGGCACGTCGACGACCCCGCCGAACAGGTCTCCTCGGTCGACCTGTTGGTACGGGTGCTGGGCCAGCTCCCCGATCGCTGGGTCAAGGCACTGTGGCTCGCCGAGGCGGAGGGCCAGCCCCTGGCGGTGATAGGCCCCCAGATCGGCACCGGTACCAAGGAGGGCGCCACCGCCGTACTCCTGCACCGCGCCCGCGAGGGCATGCGCCAGGCCTTCCTGCGCGAACAGCCCGGCCGCCCGGACAACACGGCGTGCGAGCCGTACTGGGTCCGTATGCCCGCGTACGTGCGCGGCACCGCGACCCGCCGCCAGTCCGACCAGCTCCTCGCCCACGCGGACACCTGCGACGACTGCCGCCACCGACTAGCTTTGCTGATGCGCACGAACGATCGCCTGCCCGCGCTGGTCGGCCCGGCGCTGCTGGTGCTCGTGGTGGGCGGCACGGGGAAGTACCTGCTGTCGTTCGCGGCGGCCGGTCACGCCGGTGGGTTGCTGCACGCGACGCACGCCGTACGCGCGCTACGTCATGTCGGGGCCGGCGGCTCGAAGGTGTCCAAGACGCTGGCGATGAGCGCGGGGGCCGCGGCGGCGGCCGTCGCGGTCACCCTCGCGCTCACCTCTCCCCAGGTTCACCTGCGGGAACACCCTCGAACCCCGCTCGCGGACAAGCCGCTGGCACCGGCACCGGTGGCGTCGCCCGTACCGCTGAAGGCGGCTCCGACGGCTGGGGCGGCGTCGCCCTCGCCGGTCGGGGCGGCGGGGGTGGCGCCGGAGCGGGTGGCGAGGGACGTGCGGGACGCTTGGGTGGGTGGGGTGGTGGCGGGGGGTGCGTTTACCCCGGGCGGGGGTGGTAGTGGTGACAGTGGTGGTAGCGGAGGCAGTGGTGGCAGTGGTGGCAGTGGCGGTGCCGGTACGACGGTTTCGCCCGCGCCCGCGCCCGCGCCCGGTGCGCCGGTGAAGCCCGCGCCTACGGTGCCCGAGCCTCCGGTGGGGAAACCGGTACCGCCGGTGAGCCAGAAGCCGGTGCCTCCTGTGCCGCCGGTGAGCCAGAAGCCGGTGCCTCCGGTGGAGGAGCCGCCGCCGGTGGAGGTGCAGCCGGTGCCTGTACCCCCGGTGGAGCCGCCGCCGGTGCCTGTGCCGCCCGTGGAGCCGCCTCCCGTGGTGGTGCCCCCGGTAGAGGTGCCCGTCCCCGACCCGGAGCCGGCCCAGACGCCGTACCCCGAACCTGCTCCCGACCCCGAACCTGCCCCCGACCCGGAGCCTGTCACCCCAACTCCCGTGGATCCCGGCCCTGTTGAGGAGCCCGCTGTCGTCGAGCCTCCCGCTGTCGTCGAGCCCCCTGTCGTCGAGCCCCCCGTCCCCGACCCCGGGCATTGCTGAACAGGTGGTCGGTCGGGCCGCGTTCGGTTGAATTTTCTCTCGTCGAGCAACCTGGATGCCAGTTCACCTGTCTCACAGGTTGCTCACAGACATGGCTTGGGCGCGTGGGGTGCGCTCGTTCGTAGGTCGGCCGGTCGTGGGCTGTGTCCGGTCCGGCGCCACTTGACCATGGCGTCGGCAGACAGACGAGGAACCGATGACCACTCAGCACAGCAGTCCCAGCAGTCCCAGCAGTAAGACCGACAGTGAGCGTGAGCGCGGCAAAAAGCGCCTGAAGCATTCGGCACTCGCCGCGGGGGCCGCACTGGCCGTCGTGGTGTCGGTGGCCGCAGCGGCGCCGGGGGCGGCTTCGGGCGCCGCGCCCGCGAAGCCGAAGCTCAGGCTCGTAGCCGCGACGGACTCCGTGACGACGCAGCTCTACGAGGGGGATCCCGGCGTCTACGTGGACCTCGGCACGTACGTCAGCGTGGACGACGTACCGCTCGAGTTCAAGGTGACCCGGAAGTCGTACAACGACCCGGTCGTCGCCGAGCAGATCATCCGCAAGGGCGGCAAGACAGAGGTCAAGAAGCTGCCCGCCGGCATGGTGAAGGACTTCGCGGGCCTGCCCGGCTTCCTGGACGTGTCGTTCAGAAACGCGGCCGGGCAGGAGGTCGCGAAGAACAGCGGCACGTTCTGCCCGAACAACGCCTCCGGACGTATTCGGCCGGACGGCCCGTCGACCTCGCACTTCCCGGAGAGCTGCTCCGGCAACCCGTTCACGCTGGGCGGGGTCTGGGGCATCGAGAAGGGCTGGGCGGCCAACGCCGGCTCGATCGACTACAGCAAGCCGGTGATTCTGCCGGCGGGTGAGTACACGGCCAAGGTGTCGGTCGGCAAGAAGTACCGCGACCTGTTCGGCATCCCGAACAACCAGCCGGCCATCAAGGTGACGGTGCTGCCGCCGAGCCCGGGTGGCGAGGGCGGCGGGGTCGGCCTCGGTGCGCGATCCTCCGCCCACCACGGTGGCGGACACGGCGCCCAGCACTCCTCCATGCCCATGCCCATGTCGCACCACTACGGTCCGCGCGGCGCGGACATGCCCACCATCCCGGCCTTCCCCAACGCGCTCGTCGACCGGGGTACGGCACACCACCTGGGTGACGGTCCGGGCCACACCGACGGTTCGCGCGTCGCTCCCGCGCTGAAAGCCGCCGCCCACCGGCCCACGGGCAGGGCGGGCGTACCGGCCAACGTGCCCAAGCCGGACCTGCGTTCACTGCCGGCGTGGGACATCGCCGTCACGGACGGCGAGGACGGGGACGTAGCCGGCAAGGACTACCTGGCGTTCAGCGCGAACGTCTGGAACGCCGGCCCGGCTCCGCTGGTCGTCGACGGTTTCCGTCAGCGGGGCAAGGACCTGATGGACGCCTACCAGTACTTCTACGACGCGCACGGCAAGCAGGTCGGCTACGCGCCGACCGGCACCATGGAGTGGGACCCGCGGATCGGCCACGAGCACTGGCACTTCACCGACTTCGCGAGCTACCGCCTCCTGAGCGCCGACAAGACGAAGGAAGTGCGCAGCGGCAAGGAGGCGTTCTGCCTGGCCAACACCGACGCGATCGACTACACGGTGAAGAACGCCAACTGGCACCCCTACAACACCGACCTGTCGACCGCCTGCGGTGAGAAGACCGCCCTCTCGGTCCGCGAGGTCCTGGACGTCGGCTCCGGCGACACGTACACCCAGTACCGTCCGGGCCAGTCCTTCGACATCACCGGCCTCCCGAACGGCACGTACTACATCCAGGTCATCGCCAACCCGGAGAAGCGCCTCCAGGAGTCCAACCTCAACAACAACGTCGCCCTCCGCAAGGTGATCCTCGGCGGCACGGACGGCGCGCGGACCGTGAAGGTACCGGCGCACGGCCTGATCGACGTGAAGTAACCATCCTTTACGTCCGACCAGTTCGGTCCTGACACGAGAGGCCCCGGAGAAATCCGGGGCCTCTCACGCGTGCGCCGCCCAGCGGCCGGCTCAGTCCTGGCGTACGACGTTGGTGCCCGGGCCGCCCGAGAGGATGTCGTTGCCGGCGCCGCCGTACAGCTTGTCGTTGCCGCTGTTGCCCCAGATCTGGTCGATACCGGCGTTGCCGTACAGGACGTCGTTGCCCTTGCCGCCGTAGATGTGGTCGGGGCCGGCCCCGCCGTAGATCGTGTCGTTGCCGTCGTCACCGCTCAGGTTCTCGTCCTCGGCGCCGCCGCGGATCACGTCGTTGCCCTTGCCGCCCTCGACGAAGCCGCCGAGCGAGGTGATGGTGTCGTTGCCGTCACCGCCGCGCGCGAACGACGCGTGGCCCACGGTGAGGGTGTCGTCGCCCGCCCCACCGTCCACGAAGTTGGCGTCGACGCTGCCCCGGTCGGTCAACTTGTCCTTGCCGAGGCCGAGGTCGATCGAGTTCTCGTAGTAGGCCTGGTCGGTGTTGTTGGTGAAGTCGACGACGTCGTTGCCGTCACGCAGGTCCATCACCAGGATCTGGTACGGGCTCTGGCTGTCCACGGTGACAACGGTGCACTGGACCTTCGTGTGGTCGGCGGCGCTGGGGTAGACGCACCCGCGCCCGACACTGATCGGAACGACGTCGTCGACCACGAAGGTGATGTCCGTGTCGTTGACGTCGGACTCGGTGACGGTCAGCTTGTTGGTCTGGCCGGCTGCGGCCGTGTAGCTGAACTCCCGGTCGTTGAAGCTGACTTCAGCCTTGGCGGACGCAGCCGCGGCCCCGGCGGTACCGGCGCCCAGCATGAGCGGAACGACGGTCAGTCCGGCCCCGAGGGCCAGCGTCAGCGCCAGTGCGGATGCCGATGAGCGACGGGTCGTCCGACGGCCGGTGGGGGAAGAGGGCATGCGAGTAACCTCCGTGGTCACATGGGTACTTGAGAAAATTCAGGATTCAGTGACGCCATGTGAGACGACCGAGGCAGCCCCCGGGTTGTGGCGGCCGACCCAAGCGGACGGCCAAGCATTCGGGCAGCCGGGGGAGGGTGGCTGGAGGTGACGTTCGGGGGCATCGGCTTTCCGGCTTCCCGCAACCAAAACCTCAGATATACATCAAGGGGGTACATGAACTACTCCTGGTACATGTCCATGAAGCGCACGAACGTCTACGCCGACCCCGAAGACCTGGCGATCATCAAGGAGGCCGCCAAGCGCCGGGGGATAAGCGAGGCCGAGATCATCCTCCAGGGGATCGACCTCGCGGCCATGGCGAACCGCGTCTGGGACGAGCCCCTGTCCACATGCCGCACGCACCTCCGTCGCGGAGTCCGTACCTCGGGCCCCCTGGGAGCGTACGGATGCGTTGCCCGGATGCCGCCGACGCACACGGACGCGGATTGCTCCTGGTCGACTCCATCGGCGACTCCTGGAGCTCCGGGCCCAGTTGCCTCGGCGGGACGGTGCTGTCGTTGATGGTCGCCGATGCCTGGCCAACGTAGGCGGGTGCTTTCGGTAGGCACCTTGTTCGAAGCAGCGGCGCGAGGTCAGCGACCGTACCTGGTTCTTGATGTCCGTGCTGTCAGTTTCCGAGGATGGCCTCCCGTGCCGCCCGTGACCAGATGGCCTGCTGACGCGTGGTGAAGCCCATGCGGTTGAAGTGGAAGAGGATGTGTCGGGCGAGGACGCTGCGTGTGCCGAGCGCGAGCCGTCCTTCGCGGCCGGTGTCCCCGAGGGTCCGGCCGCCGTGCTTCACGGCGTCGGACCAACCTGCGAGGGGAGCCAGCGAGTTGCCGACGGTGAGGGCGGGCTCTGTGTCGGCCGTCAGGAGTTCGCGCACCGTGCCGGTCATGGCTGTCACCTTCTCCGGCGGAATGTCGTCGGGGAGCGGGCGCTTGGCTTCGACGCGTGCCCATACGTCGCCCTGCTCGCTCCATTCCTGGCCGGCGGCGCGAAGGAACAGGGTGGTGATGATCAGCGAGGTCGCCTTGGCGTCGAGCGGGACGCTGTCCTCCGCCGCCGGACCACACAGGTAGTTGAGAACTCCCACGCTGTCAGAGTGGAACAAGGCGTGAGCGATCCTCATCCCGTCAGCTCCGCCGAAGGCAACGGTCTCGGGCTCGTACGGCGCCGGCCACCAGCGTTTCACCACGCCCCACGAGACCGCGCCGTCGAGAGCTTCGTGGAGGGGCTGCGACGCGCACTCGCTCATCGCATGTGGTCCGTGAGCGACACGGAGGCGCCAACAGGGAGCCTTGCGGACGAACCACCAGGCGCCGACGGTCCCGGCGTCACAGGCTTCGTGTAGAGGTGGGAACAGGTGGGTGAGGAAGGTGCGTTGGGCGGTCGGGTAGTCGGTGAACTCGATGTTCACCTGCTGCCAGTCGGGGGTCGCCGACCGTGCGTCGAGTGCCGCCAGTCCAGCGGACCGGTACAACTCGACGGCTTCGGCCAGGTGCTCCGGTGACAAGTGCAGCCGGGCGGAGATCGCCTCGATCGGCGTGCCGGCCAAGACGGCGTGGACGGCTCGTTCTGCCGTTCTGCTGTCGTGCAGGTCCATCCTTTCCTCCTTTCGGGGTCTCTTCAGGCGAGGAGCAGGCAGGCATCCCAGTCTCTGGCCGGTGCCTCGTCGGTCTCGATGCTCTGGAAGGCGAGTGCGGCTCCGGCCGTGCCTTCGAGGAAACCGGCTTCCGTCGGTGTCTCGGCGGCCAGGAAACGTTCGCTGAGATGCGGCAGGAAGCTGGTGAAAGCGGCGGGCTCATCGGCGTCCTGGGCGACGCGCTGAACCACCCGCATGAGGCCGCCGATGCCGTGGCACAGGCCCCGATCGGTGAGTTGGTCGAGTTGGAGAGGGCCGGTCAGGCAGTCCAGGAGGGCTCGTTCGGCCATGCGTTTGCGGTCGTTGTCGCCGAGGGCGAGGGCGGCGAGTTGCTGGGCGCGGGTGAGGCCGGGGGTGCCGTAGCACCAGGACGGTGCGGCCGGGTGCATGGGGCTCGTGATGGTGTCGGTGGTCCAGCGCGGCCATCGGGTGCCGCGGTGGTCGCTGATGCGTATCTCGTCCAGCCAGCGACAGATGCGCAGCATCGCCTCCTCGTGGCCGCGCACGGTGATGCCGCGCAGGTGGGCGATGGCGAGGAGGGCCAGGGGCCCGGTGATGCCGTGGGCCAGCCCGGCATTGACGTGGCTGCCAGGGGTGGGTGCGTCGAGGTTGACGGGGCTGTGCCGCACCCACCAGCCGGGCCGTGGGCATCCGTCGGGGCCGGGGAGCGGCTCGGTCAGGCGCACCAGATATTCCAGGACGCCTTTGAGTTCCGGGCCGTCGGGGGTTCGTTGCAGGAGGAGTGTTCCGAGGCCGGTGAGGCCGCGCAGTAGGTCGTACTCGGCGAAGCTGGTAGGCCGGCCTTGGTCGATACGGGTGTGGGCGGTCTCCAGGCGGCTTCGGGTGTGCGTGGTCACGATGCGGTCGAGGGTGTTGAGGGCGCCGGCGTATTGGTTGCTGTCGGCGGCGGTCAGGTGCAGGACGTACGCCATCGCGGGTGCGCCGAGGAAGAGGCTCGCTTGGTCGCCGTCGATCAATGGGCCGATGGCGGCGAGCCGACGGTGGACGGCCTGCCACGATCCACGGCCTTGGCGGGCGTGTTCGATGTGGAGCAGGGTGATGCCGAGGGGACCGTGGGCGAGGGACTGCCGCAAGTCGGTGTCCTGCTCGGGCACGGGAACGGCGCCGGTAGTCACCGTGGTGCTCCTTCGGTGCGGGCGCTCCAGGACAGGGCGGCGGCGCGGGCCAGGCGGCGGCAGATGGTCTCGTTGTCGGGATCGATGCCAGCTGCCCGGTTGTGGTGCATGTGCAGCAATGACGGCAGTACGTCGGTGGGTTCGGCGCCGTGGTCGGCGAGGGCGGTGCGGTACGTCTCCAGTGCGGCGCGGCGATCGGCCCAGGCGGTGACGACGTGTTCGCCGCCTGGAAGGGCTCGCAGCACGGCGAAGTCACTGTCCGGGGCGGTCAGTTGTATGGCCTGTGCCTGGAGATCACGCGAAGGTGTCCCGCCTTCCCTCTTGAGCATGTGCTCGGTCAGCCAGCGGCGCCCGGCCGCTGTGCTGCCGGTGAACGTGGCGGTGATGTCCGTGAAGCTGGCGGCGGTGACGGCCGGCTGCAGGTGGGGAGGTAGGCCGAGCATCCGCTGGGCGATCGCGGCGGCGGAGTCGGCGGCGAAGGCGTGCTCGGCGGCGTCCAGAGTGTCGCCGGTGCCGTAGCGGCCGGTCTCGGGTTCGTCGGTGTCCCACTGGATGCTGCGGATCAGTCCGGCATTGCGGAGTTTCGCCGCCCAGGCTCCGGTGTGCTGCGCGGCGGTGCCGAAGGCGTCAGGGGTCGGCAGCCGGAGGCGCAGGCGCAGGTGGGTGTCCGGATCGCTGTAGCGCGTGAACCACCACAGCGGTTCGCCGTCCTCCCAGTCCTGAAACAGAGCAGACAGCTGTGTGGTCAGGATCTCCGGGACGCGTTCGGGGTGGCAGTAGATCTTCAGGTACCCCCATGGAGAGGTGCCCGGCAGGCGTCCGCTGTCGCGCCGTACGACCGCTGTCGTTCGGGGGTGGTGGACTGCGGGTGGGAGGCTGGAGGCGAACGGCATGGTGATTTCGTGGGCGTGGCCGAGCCAGCCGCATGCCGCGTCCTCGGGTGCTTCGTGAAGTGTCGCGGTGCCGGTGCTCTCCAGCGCCATGCGCAGGAGGTGTTGGTGGGTGGGGTGGTCGAGGTCGAGGCGGAGGCGCTGGTCGTCGGAGCCGAGGAAGACGGTGTGGGTTACGCCGTAGCGGCAGCGCCAGTTGGTGAAGTGGCGTAGCCAGTTGGGGCGGTCGTTGTGGCCGAGGTCGCTCGGTCGGAGTCGCCAGGAGGCGGGCGAGAGGATGGTGCGGCCGGTGCGGACTTCGGGCAGGAAGGGCAGTCGGGCGGCGGCTCCCCAGGCGAAGGGGGGCAGCGCGGCTGTGTGAGAGCGGTGCACCTCAGTGACGAAGCGGACCAACGGATGGGTGGCGTTGGTGGGTTCGACGGCGTTCATCACCGACGGCTCGATGAGTTTGCCGGTGGACAGCGAAGCCAGGTAGAAGCGCTTCGAGTCCGCGGTCACCGCGAGGTCGTCCAGGTCGAGTGTGGCGGCGGGGTTGTGTTCGCCCAGCGACAGCAGGAGTGGTGTGACGGCGGGGGCGCGGCTGACGTTCTGGGTACGGTGGCGCAGCGGCGGGCTGGAGACCTGCGCTCGCTCCGCGCCGGCGGTGAGCGTGGGCAGAGCCGCGTACGCGGCCGTCATGCGGTGGCGGTCGGCTGACTCCAGCATGGCCAGGAACCGGCCTGTCGTCGTGCCCGCCGCCTGAGACAGGCCCGCGATGCTCAGCGCGAACTGCCCCTGCTGCAGGGCATCCAGGGAGGTGGCGAGCACGGTGAAGCACAGCTCGACATGGGCAGGGACCTGAGCGACCTCGCCGACGGCGAGCGCGGCAAGATCCGCCTCCGTCAGGACCACCTCGCGTACCTGGTTCGCCGCCGCGTGTTGGACGAGGGCCAAGAGGTGTTCGTCCCGGCGGGTTGAGCCCTGGACGGGTCGCTTGAGGACGGAGCCGCGGTAACCCGCCGGAAAACCGAGGCCGATGTCGGGATCGGTGAGGTCGCGGACCGGGACGAGGGCGCCCATGCTGTAGCGCTCCAGGAAACGGGCGCGGTAGTCCTGCCAGGCCGGGGGACCGGCCGGGAACGGCGAGATACGGGCCATGACGTGAAGGGCGTGTTCTGCTTCTCGGGCGACCTCGGTAGGCAGGACGACATCGCAGCCGGGCCGTAAATTTACTACCAGGGTCCGCTCGGTGATGCCGGTCAGGGCTGTCATGCGCCGGGTGGCCTCGGTGCGTAGGGCCCGCTGTTCGTCGGCCGGGGCATGGTCGTGCCGGATCAGGAGCTGATGGATCTGCCGGAGGTGCCCAGCCGTTGCTGCCTGGGGCCCGGTGCTGGCGGCTGCCAGTTCTCCCAGTTCTCCCAGTCCTGCCAGTTCGGCCACCAGGTGCCCGAGGGCGTCGTCACAAGTCATGGGCGCCCGCAGGCTGGTGATGAGGATCCGGTGTGCGACGAGGCCACGAACCATGTCCTCGATCACCGACCTGGGCGTGTCGGGATAGCCGGCGTGCAGTTTGGCGACGATATCGCCGACCGTGATCGGCGAACGAGCCAGTTCAAGGACTGCCTCGGCAGCGGGGGTGCGGCGCAGGGTGACCTCGGCCGGGCCGTCCTTGCCTGGCTGATGCGGTACGGCGATCCGGTTGCCCCGGACGACGCAGGTGGGATCGGCGACCACGGGCAGGCGCCGCAGCAGATCGCGGTTCTGCTCCAGGGCGGTGACGATCTCGGTGAGCCACTCGGCGTCCGCTCGGGCGAAAGCCCGGTGTCCGGCGCCCCAGTGGACCTGGGCCTGGTTCCCGAGGCGTACGGGCGCGGGACCGGCGAACATGCCGAAGGGGGTGGCACGGTGCTGCATCCGCAGCAGGTAGCGCACCAGGGAGATGACCGTGCGCCGGACGGTTCGGGGCCGCCGGCTACGGCCGTCGAGCACCCCGTGCACCGCCTCGACCAGAAGAGGGCTGGCGACCTCGATGGCAGCCGCCGTGGCATCGTCCGTCCAGACCTTGCCGATCCACTCCCGCCAGCGCTCCACATCGCCGGAGGAACTGCCGTCCAGGTCAGGCCAGGGAGGCACCTGGGCCGCCAGCGGCCGGGCGGCTGCCCTGATCAGAATCGCGTCAACGGCCTTGTACATCCCCATCCCCGTGGCTCCTTCGTCCGTCGTCCTGGGCGATGCGGTGCGGGGCCGGGCCGAGGACTTCGGCCCGGCCCCGCACCGGTTGGTCAGCCTCCGATGCAGGTGCTGTTGGAGCAGGCGGACTGGCAGGTCGCCCCGCAGCCGTCGCCGGTGTCGTTCAGAAGACCCGGCACGACCGGGGCGGACGCGATGGTCTCGATGTTGAGGTCGAAGTCCGTGTCGGCGGCGGCCGTGAAGTCCGTGGCGGCCTTGAGCGTGGTGCTGCCCTGCTGTGCCATCTCGAATTCCTCCTGTAGGGCTGGGTGGGATGTGCCTTGCTGGCCTGGCCGGTGGGCGCTGTCGGCGCTACGGCCAGGTGATCAGGACCCGCGTGTGGGGCCGGTCGACGACCCGGCCCCCGGGAAGCCGCCCGTCCGGCGTGGACGCCGGGTAGACCTCGACCTGTGCCCGGTCGCGGCGGTGCTCGCGGCCCCAGACCCGGATCTCCTCCACCAGGCGCTCGGCGACCTTCAGCCCCTGCGGGCCGTGGCCGATGGCGCCGAGCTCGAATCGGTCCGGGTCGTCAGTACGACGCACGGTGCGGTAGGCGAAGCTGTCCGCGTCGACGAGCGTGGGCACGCCGAGCGGAGAAGCGGAGGCGACCAGGCCGCGTTCGCGGGCAGCCGGTGTCGCGGCCAGGAGCGGCAGGTTGTCCAGCGCGGTTGTCAGCCACAGGTCCAGGTGCTCGCTGGACTCGTCACCGGCGAGCGTCACCCCGGACCAGGCTTCGACACGAGGGCTGCGCAGGGCGGCCCGCAGTCCGTCGGCATCGGGCTCGGGGTGGCCGTCCAGCCGCAGCCCGACTTCTTCGCCCTCGGTGTCGTGCAGGAGGACCAGGCGGATCCGGCTCTCGCCGACGCCTTGCATGGGCACGAAGCCGCACAGTTCGACGCTGTCGCTCACCAGCCGGTCGCCGTGGCGGACGAGCGCGACGGTGCGGGTCATGCCGCGCATCCGCAGGGGCACGACGATACGACCGCCGTCGACGAGTTGTCCGGTCCAGGCCGACGGGATGTCTGCGGCCTGGACGGTGACGATGACGCGGTCGTACGGGGCGTGCTTGGCCATGCCGTACTCGCCGTCGGCGGTGATGACGTGCACCTGCTGGTCGTAGCCGGTATCGGCCAGGAACTTCTCGGCGCGTGCGGTGATGTCGGGGTCGATGTCCACGGTGACGACAAAGCCATCAGGCCCGACGATCTCGGCGAGGTAGGCGGCGTTGACGCCGCCGGAGCCGATCTCCAGGACCCGCATACCGGGCCGGATGTCGGCCTGTTCGATCTGCATGGCCTGGATGCGGGCGGCGGACACCGAGCTGATGGCCACGCCGTCGGCGTCCTTCTTCGTGATCGCGGCGTTCTCCGCCTGGTACACCGCCGCCATGTCATCGTCGGGGGTGGCCAGATGCCGGGGGACCTTGCGGAACGCGGCCACTACGTGCGGGCTTCGGGCAGCATCGAGCGCGATCAGTTCCCGGACCATCGCGTCGCGCAACTGCTGGTCGGGTGCGGGGGTTCCGTCGTCAGGAATGGTCATGTCGGGGACGTTGTTCACGGGCTCTCTCTTCTCGGCTGTGAAGGTCGTCACGACGCGGCCTCCAGGGGCGCGGGCCGGTCGACGTGCTGGGTGGCCATGGGACTCAGCGACCAGTTGCACCACACCCACTTACCGCGACGGTTCCCCCGTCTGCGGTATCCCCAGTCGTCCGACAACGCCTCCACCAGCGCCAACCCGCGGCCGGACTCGTTGTCGGCCGACTCGGGGCGCCGCACCGGAAGGGCGGGAGAGACGTCGGCGACCTCGACGAAGACCGTCTCGTCGCGCTGCTGCAACACCATCACGATCGGCCCCGCGGCGTGCTGCAGAGCATTGGTCACGAGCTCTGATGCGACCAGCACCATGTCGTCCACAAGCTCGTCGAGGCCCCATACGGCCAGCGTGTCGTGCACGGTCCTGCGCGCCCTGGACACGGCTTCCGGGCTGGGCTCCAGAGGCGTCGCGACCGCGCGCAGGATGCGGCCGACCGACGGTCGCGATTCGGTGGCCGTCATCATTCCCACCTGCGCAATGCATCCTGGACTCGCCGTACGGTCCTCGTGCTGTTACTGAAACGGCTGACCGAGGCGTAGTCGGCGCCCTCACCGGCCGGAGTCGCCCACGACCGCACGGGCAGGGTGGTGGGACAGGACCGGCCACCCGGACGTAGAGGAAGCGGCCGTCTGTCCTGGAGGGCCAGTGGGGGGCTTTCCTGCATCACGGCGAGGCTCCTTGGATGGGACGGGCAAGACCGAGCGGGATCTCAACCACCGTGCACGTTGCCGGTGATGGCTCCTCGCACTCGGTGACGGTGACCAGAGTGGGACTGATGTGGATCTCACCGCCATGGCCCGGCAGATAGCGTCCGGCGCTCTTCCGGGTGACAAACGTCGCGCGCGGGTAGCGTCGAAGTGTCGTCTGAGCCAAGGGTGTTGCGTGCGGAACAGGTGACGGGATCCCCTGCATACGAGGGAGCCGCAGGCCCAGGGCCTACGGCGGATGCACAGTGGTCTTCTTAGTCGAGAGAGGCCGACGATGGATGAACGTCCCAGGACGCTGCTCAAGGCTCTGGTGGCCCAACGTCACTGGCGTTACGGCGACTTCGTGGCCCACTTCACCCGCACCGCCGAGAAGGTCATCAAGAAGGGGACCGCGAACCCGACGATCTCCGAGGCACAATTCCGCCGCTGGACCGCGGGAACCATCCGGACCCTGCCCAGCCCGGACGCCTGCCGGGTGCTGGAGGAGATGTTCGGCGTCAGTGCCGCCGCCCTGTTCCAGGCGCCGCCCTCGCCCGAGTCACCCGCACCCGTATTCAGCCTGAAAGACGAGATCGACATGACCGCACGCGACGCATCCAGCGAGGCCGGCGCCGCCGCCTCCGCGTCCATCTCCGACACCACCCTCGACCAGTTGCGAGACGACGTCGCCGAACTCGCCCGCCGCTACCACTCCTTCTCGGCGTTCGAAGTCCTCCAAACCGCGCGCAGGCTGAGGGAGGAAGCCGAACAGCACCGCGACCGCACCCAGGTGCCCGCCCAGCAACAGGACCTGCTGATCATCGCCGGCCAAGCCTGCGCACTGCTGTCCGCAGCGGCCTTCGACCTCGGGTCCCTCGACGGCGCCACCCGCCTCGCCCGCGCCTCCGCGCTGTACGGCGAGACCGCCCGCTTCACACCACTGCGGGCCTTCGCCGGAGGCGCTCTCGCCTACATCGCCTACTTCTCCGGCCGCCCCGCCGAGGCGGCCCAGATCGCGCAACGCGCGCAGATGCTCACCGGCCTCGGCGACGTCGCGCACCGCCGCCTGGCGGCCATCGAGGCACGCGCGCACGGCCACCGAGGCGACGCCGCCTCCGCCCAGCAGGCCATCGACGTCTCCCATCGTGAGGGACGCGGTGTAACCGACGACCTGCACGAGGGCGTGGCCGGCGAATTCGGCTTCCCCAGCGAGCGGTTGGCCATGTCCAACGCCTCGAGCTGCCTGCTCCTCGGTGACGGCGAACAGGCCGAGACCGCAGCCCGCACCGCCCTGGAGCTGGTAACCAGCAAGCCCGAGGCACTCCGCTCCGCACACGTCGTGGGCGGCGCCGCCGCAGACCTGGCCGCCGCGCGGCTACTTCGCGGCGATCTCGACGGAGCCTCCGAAGCCCTCGGACCCGTCTGGAGCGTGCCAGGTGAGCAACGCGCCACCGGCCTGCTGACCCGCACTGTGCGCATCCGCCGGGCCCTGACCGATGAACGCTTCCGCCGCACGCCCCTCGCCGACGAAATCGGCGATCGCCTGGAGCACTTCAGCCGACTCGCCGCCCAGCACCAGCTCGGGGCGGGCGCCGGAGCGGTGGCCGCCCTGGAAGGGTGAGGGGACTCAGGAAGCGGAGGCGAGGGCAGCGAGGATCTTGGCCTCCTTCTCGGGGGCGAGCCCGTGCTCCGCCCAGCGGGGGTGATCCACGGGGCGACCGTCGGCCCGCAGCCACGCCCATGTGTCCGCGATCGTCTCGGTGAGCGGGCGGCACCGCATCCCGGCCGCCACTGCTCGGTCGGCGTCCACTGACCACACTCCCGCGTGGGTACGCCACAGCGGCAGCTCGGTCCACTGCCGCACCCTGTGCTCGACGAGCGCCTCCGGCTCCACCCACACCGGTTGACCGTCTGCCTCGGTGACGGCGAGACAGGCGAGCAGGAAGTCACCGAAGCTCATCCCCTCGGGGTGGGCGACGTTGAAGGCGCCTGCGGTGGTCGCGGCTGCCTGGTCCACGGCGAAGACCGCGACATCGCGCACGTCGACCGGCTGGATGCGCCGGTCGGCCGGAGCCGGTGCCAGCACAGGTCCGCCCCGGCCGGCCCGGTTCAGCCACCACGGCAGGCGACCCACGTACTCACCCGGCCCAAGAATGACCCCGGGCCGCAGAAACACCGCCCGCCCGCCGAACGCTTCACTGACCGCACGCTCCCCGCCGGCCTTCTGAAACCCGTACTTGGTGGGCGAACCGTCCGAGCCCGTATGGCCGAAGGAATCGTCCGCGTCGGACGGGCAGTCCAGCACCTCGGACGACTCGGTCAGGGGCTGGTGCGGCCACCCCGAGTACACCGACACGGTAGAGATGTGCACCCACCGGGACGCCGCATCACGCAGCGCTTGTGCGGCCAGCCGCACCTCACGCGGCGGCAGCTCGGAACTCGATGTGTCGAGCACAGCATCCCAAGGCCCCTGGGAGGCAAGTCGGTTGAGGTCGGCTACTTCGGTACGGTCGCCGTGGACCGCGCGCACCCCGGGCACGTCACGCCCGGACCGGCCACGGTTGAACGTCGTCACGTCCCAACCACGGCGTAGCGCCTCGTCCACGACGCTCTTGCCCAGGAACCACGTACCGCCCAAGACCAGAATCCGCATGCCCAGAATCTTGCCTTCGAACCGGCGACGCTCGCCACCGTCTTGAACGCCTCGCCGACCGTCAGCCGGTCCTTGACCACGCACGTCGCGGTGGCATCGTCGAGGAGCATGGGCAGGCCCCGGTCGAGCAGTCCCGTACGCCCGGCCTAGCGGGCGATGGCCCGCGTGGAGTGGCGTGCCAGCAGCATCTCGGTCAGCTCGACGGCCGTGGACGTCTCGAACCACCACCGCGCGTAGTCGTCGGCCGCCACCCTTGCCCACGGCTCCGGGCCGTGCTCATGGACGGCGCCCAGCGGCTGGAAGCGGTCCCACCGCTCGGCCAGTCGCACCAGTTGGGTGGTCTTGCCCTCGTTGTCAGGGTTGTTGAGACTGACGAAGTCCGGGACCTCCGCCATCGCTATGCCTCGCGGATCGGAGTGTTGAGGACGGAGGCGACGAAGTCGGCCAGGTCCGGCGGCATCAGGTTCAGTTCGCGGACGGCCTCGGCGGTGAACGGCACGTGACGGGAACCTGCCGGCCGCGCGGTGGTCGTGGGGTGCGGCGCACGCTTCGGCGGGCTTTGGCGGCACGCGTTTTCGCTGGGCGAGCAGCCGATCGGGCCGGGCCTCGTTGTCGCTGAGGCCGGCCCGACCTGCTGGCTGGTCCTACTGCGGCTCAAGGTTCTGCCTCTGCTTCACGGGGGAAGAGTTGGGCGATCCCTTGATCGTGAAGGTATCCGACTTGTATTTGGTTTCGTCCTCGCAGGTCACGGTCGGCTTGCCCGTCACACTTCCCCCTGTGGGGATTTTCTTGAAGGTGACAGAGTACGAATTGCTGTTCCCGGCGAGCGAATTGTCGGTCTTCGTTTCGGTGCCCGCCTTTATCTTCACGGAGTCAGGGGAGGCGTCGCTGTCACAGTCCTCGACCGTCCCGAAGACCGTGACTTTTCCGATCGCAGCATGGGCCTCTGCCTGACTGGCTGCCGCGATCGCAGCGCCTCCTGTAAGAGGCAGCAGCGCAGCGACGGTGAGAATTGCGAGACGATTACGCATGGGGTCTCCCAGTCCATTCCCTTTTTACGTCAGTGGTCCTCTCCAAGGTCTTGCCTCAGCCGGTTTGGGTCAAGGGCGACGATTACCCACGGCCAGCGGGGTAGAACTACCCACGGCGGGTTCTATTCCAGGTTGGTGAGGCCGTTTTCGACGGCGATCCGGGTCAGGTCGGGACGGCGTCGGGAGCCCGTTTTCTCACCGATTCGGTCGAGGTGCGAGTGGACGGTGTGCTTGCTGATTCCCAATGCGGCGGCGATTTCATGGTCCGTCGAACCATTGGCGAGAAGGCACAGGATTTCCTCCTCCCGGTCCGTGAGGCGGAGGGACCGCCCCACCAGATGGCTGGCCGGTGCGGACACATAGCCGTGGCCCGAGCCCACGGTCCGAATCGCCGTCAGCACTTCGTTGGCCTCCGCCTGCCGGCTCAGGTAGCCGCTTGCGCCGGCCTGGATCACCTGAACCGCGTCGAGTTGCGGTGAGGAGGAGACGACGAGGACGGCGTGCCCCTTCCTCCGTAGCTTCGTCACCGTCGCCGCCAGTCTCGGGGCGGACTGCTGGAGGTCCATCAGGACGACCTCCGCGCCGCGCAGGCTGCCGTCCGCGCTCTCGATCGACGGCACGGTCGCGACCAGGTGGAGGTCGGGAGCGGTGCCGATCAGTTGCGAGATGCCGTGCCGGAAGACTGGGCAGTCTCCGACGACCGCGATGCGTACGAGGTCGGTACTCACAGACGGCGCCCGAGTCGGCAATGATCGCCCGAGGCGGGCGGGACCGTGGCTCGCACCCCGGCGAAACCGCTCACGGACGTCTCCAATCTTCTCGGGTCGGGCCACAGACGGACGCGCCTCGTCCCTCAGCCTTGGGGGGACGGCAGATTCCGGCGCGCCGGACTAGCCCGTCCGGGGAGGCGGCCCACGGTCGGCCGTAGGGGGCGCGGGGGCGTGGCGGCGCGGCAGTGAGGCTGACCGGTAGAGCCTGTACCCCGGTCAGCCTCGCTGTCCCCGTCTCACCGCCTCACGGCAGTACCGGCAGCGCCCCGCAGTTCGATCTCGCCGGCTTGCCCGACAGGCGGTCCGTCAGCCAAGTCACCGCGGTGCCCTGGTCTGTGAGGAGTGGGGCGAAGTGGTTGAGGAGGGGGCTGATCACGTTAGGGAGGATCACCGGTCTGTACGTGACGTCCGCGCCCTTTTCGCACCAGTCCTTGGCCAGGCGGCGGGCCTGTCCGTGCGGAACCAGGTTGTCGCTGACGCCCGTTGCTATACGGATCGGGCCCGACGGTGTGAGGTTGCCGATGCGCTGGCCGTTCAGGAAGGTCCGGAAGGCCGGGGTGGACTCGATGATGTCGGACAAGGACTCGCCGTCCGTCGTCCACTTCGTGCTCTTCGTGTAGCCGTAGCCGAACAGCGCGTCGCCCACGCACATCGTCGACAGGTCGGTCAGGGCCGCTTTCCCCGCCGCGTTCAGGTGGGCCTCCGCCATCGGCCTCAGGGTGGGGTCGGACTGGAGGAAGCCGTTGAGTGACCAGGCCAGCGCACCCGTCAGTTCACTGCCGTCGATCGCCTTCGTGACCTCGGTCAGGTCGGCCGGCGGGGCCCCCGAGTAGGTGCCCGCGAGGCTGATGTCGGGGGCGTAGAGGGGCTGGAGTTCCGCTGCCGCCGCCGTTGCTCCGCCGCCCTGGCTGTAGCCGAACAGGCCCACCCGGGAAGCCGGCGTGACCGAGGTGCCGGGGAGGGAGCGGGCGGCGCGTACCGCGTCCAGTACCGCGTGGGCCTCGTCGAGGCGGTTGACGTACGTGTGGAGACGGTCCGTCGCTCCGAGGCCGGCGTAGTCCGTGACGACGACCGCGGCGCCGGTCGCCAGGAGGCGGTAGATCGCGATGTCCTCGTAACCGACCGAGACGGTGCGACCGTTGAGGTTCAGCGGGTGCTCCAGGCCCATGGACGCCGCGCACTGGTCGCCCTGGCCCATCGTGCCGGGGGCCACCGCCACCAGCGGGCGCGGGCCGCCGCCCCTCCAGGTCGCCGTCGGTTCGATGTACGCGCCGGTGACGGCGATCGGGGCGCCGTTCGAGTCCGTGGACTTGTACATCAGGCGGGTCGCCCGGCCGGGCAGGGGGCCGTGGAGGGTGGGGAGGGAGAGGGCGAGGGGGAGTGGTTCGGTGCGGATCAGCGCGCCGTCGGGGGTGGGGAGAGTGGCCGGTGGCGTGTAGAACGCCGGGATCTCCACACCTCGGGACACGACTGTCGGCGTCGGCGAGGTATCCGCCGCCGTGGCTGTCGTGTACGAGAGAACCTGAGCGCCCAGACAAGTCGCAGCGGTGAGCGCTGCGGCCAGGAGCCGTCTGCGTGCGGGCATGGCGAACCTCCTGTGTAGCGGGGGAGGGGCAGGAAGCGAAGGAGCCGGCAAGAGGCCGGGAAGTGGCCTCTCCTTGCTGCGCGGCTCGATCTGCTGAATGGTTCGCCTGGACCGTACCTACCGGTCGGTTACTTCGGGTAGCAGCCGGAAGATTACGGTTGAGTAACTTGACTCGCCGTCTGGTCGAGGGAGCGGGGCGTCACTGGCCGCAACCGGTGGCCTGCGGCGTGAACTTCACCTTGGCGAGCCGGTTCGCGGCGGTGATCTGCGTGTAGGTCGCGTGGGTGACCTCGTACCAGACGGCGTCCTTGGCGGTGTTGCCGTTCACGTCGTTCAGGCTCACGCACCAGCGTTCCTGACGGACCACCCGGGTGTACGTCTCCGTGCCCTTGCGGACGCTCGAACACTTGCGAATGCTCTTGGATCCCTTCGAACCCTTGGACCTCTTCGGGCTCTTGGTGGTCTTGCACTTCTGGATCAGGTGCGGGCGGGTGGCCCTGGCCGTCTTCCGGGTGATGTGGCGGACGGCGTCGCGGAGTCCGGTGACCGTGTCCGTGGTCGGCGTCGGATCCGGCGCGCTCCGGCCGCCGCCGCTCCCCACGGCGGTGGGGTTCCCGCCGCCACCACCCCCGCATGCCCCGAGGGTGGCCATGAGGATCATCGATATACCGGCCATCATCAGGCGTTTCCTGCTGGGCATGTGCTGGTCCCCGTCCGTCGCTGTCGTGAAAACGACGGTCAGCGTAGCTCCCTCACATCACCATCAGCACGATCGCGATGAGTACGACGATCACCGCGAGACTCACCCCGACCACGCACCCCACGTTGTTGGACAGCTCGGAGAGGCGGGACATGGGGGTCGAGGATTCGGGTGCGATGAGCGAGGTCGTCGTGGTCGTCGAGATCGGTGAGGTCGTCGTCGTGGTCGTCGAGGGCATCGGATGTATCGAGGGCATCGAGGGCAAGGGGGGAGCGGGCGGTTGTGTCGCCCTCTGGTCCTCGCGGGTCAGCGCCTCGAGCAGGAGCTGTCGCCACACCGTTGGCGGCAGGTCGGGGACCTTGCCGTTCGCCGGCGAGAGGATGCTCTGCTCGAGCCAGTTGCTCCCGATGGGGTGAGGCATCCGGCTCATGCGGTGCATCAGCTCTTGCAGGTCGCGCAGATAGCGCCCGTCCCGGGCCAGCGGGGCGACCGCCCAGGTGAAGAGGTCCGCCGCCCGGCCCGCCAGCGTCGTGCCCGACACTCCCTCCCCGGTCCGTCCCTGGGGCGCCAGGTACAGGTTCCGTTCGAGTACCCGCGCGCACAGGGCGTGTTGCATCTCCGGGGCGCGGTTCGTGCGGCGCTGGTGGGTGCCCAGTTCGGACAGGAGCAACTCCGCCGAGTCCGGGGGGAGTTCGTCGGAGCGTAGTTCTTGGAGCAGTACGTCGTCGGAGAGGTTGTGCAACTTCGCCATCAAGTAGCTGCGTTGCATCTGGTTTCCGCGTTCGTGATCGCGTAGTTCCTCGTGCAGCTGGTGAGGGTGCGGTTGCGGTTGCGCGTACGGGACTTGGGGCGGCGGCTCCTCGTACTGCGATGTGCGGTACGGCGGTGGGGGCGGGGGTGTGGGGTGGTGGTGGCGCTGCCCCTCGTACCCATGGTGCTCGGCGCGTTCGGGGTACGCGGTGTACTCGGTGTACTCGGGGGGCCGTTCCGGCAGTTGTGGTGGCGTGGGAGGGGCCGGTGCCGGTTCCCTCGGGGGTTCCGTGCGGGCGGCGGCGGCGGCAGTGGTGGGGCGGCGGTCCTGGCTCAGGATCGTTTTCAGCAGGTCCTGGCGGCGCTCCCAGTCCATCGTCGCGCCGTCGCTCAGCTCCCTCGTCAGCTGGGGTACGCCCGGCGGGGCGTCCGGGTGGGTGAGGAGGTGTTCGACCAGGCGGGACGCCGCCTGGTGTTCGAACCGGGGGTTCGTCGTGTTGCCGCCCATCACCCGGGCCAGGGGGCCGGAGCCGCCCGTGTCCTGTTCCCAGCGGGGGACGGACGTCAGGCGCAGGGGGTGGGTGTCGACGGTGTCGTACGTCGCGAACGTCCACGCGTGGCCCGGCCAGTCGTGGAAGAGGAGGAACAGGCCCAGGTAGACCAGCGGGGCGTCGTCCTGACCCGGCCAGCCCGACAGTTTCCGCTTCCTCGTCTCCTCCTCGTCCTCGACCAGGAGCGACACCCGTTGCGCCGGGTCGCGCAGCCACTCCGCCGTCGCCAGGATCAGCGCGCCCTTCACCTTCTCCAGCCGGGCCACCATCTTCGGCAGCCGCTGGCGCACGTAGACGTCGAGTTCCGAGCACTCGATCCTCGGCTTCGAGCCCGTCGCCTGTTCCGCGGACTCCCGGTTGCCCCAGCCGCCGTACGCCAGCGCCAGGCACTGCCGGGTCTTCAGGGTGCCGGGGGCACCCACCAGGACATGGCTGACCGTGCTGGGGCGGCCGGTGCGGTCCATGGTGGGCCAGCGCTGCACGAGCAGCACCTCGCCGTCGCGGGACAGGGTGCGTACGACGCTGGGGCGGGCCGCGCCCGGACCCGACACCCACAGCAACGGGCCCAGATCGCGGCCCAGTTGATCGGCCCGTTCCGCCGGACAGGAGTGGGCGACCGCCTTCATGCCGGTGCCCTGACGGCCGCCCTGGTTGCCCTCCCACCGGAAGACGACCTGATGCACCGAGGTCACCGGCCGCATCGAGGACGTCCCCTGGAACTCGCCGACCTCGCCGACCTCGCTGTACTCGCTCACTTCTCTTCCCCTCCCCGTTCCCGTTCCCGTCCGGGCCCCCCGGCGCCGCGCGCCCCGGGTACGCCGAACTCCTCGTCGCCGGGGCCCTGCGCGGGCACCGTCTCCCAGGCCGCCGCCTCGCCCCGCGCGAACGCCTCGGGGCCGCCGGGGACGTCGATCAGGCCGTGCATCGCCAGCAGGGACAGCAGCGGTTCCAGTACGCGCCGTGGAGCCGCGCCCGCCGGATAGCGGCCCTGGTCCTCCTGGCCGCCGGTGGCCGACGCGACGTGCAGGGTGCACCGGCGGATCGCGTCGAAGGGGCGCAGCCAGGCCTGGCCGGCGTGGCGCCGCAGGAACGCGTGGACGTCCTGGCTCTCCTCACGCAACTGGACGGGGTCGAGGGCGGTGAGGGGCCCCCGGCCCAGCCAGCGGTCGACCGGGGACTGGAAGCGCAGCAGGTCCGCCTTGCCCAGCACCATGGTGGCCGCCACTTCCAGGTACGGGCCCGTCTTCGGCAGCCGGTCCAGGACCGTCGCGAAGGCGAGGTCGCCGTCCCGGTTCACCTCGATGTTCCCGCGTTCCCTCGCGTGGTCCAACTGCGGTAGCGGCAGCGCCAGTACGGGGTCGACGACGAAGACGAGGGCGTCCACCCCGAGCAGGAACCGCAGGGCCGAGTCGGTCCGTACGAGGTCCTCGCCGCCCAGGTCGAAGAAGGCGACCGGACGCACCTGCCCGTTCGCGTCGGTGATGAGGAGGGACTCGACGAACCGGGCGAAGCCGTCCAGGCCCACGCCGCCGGTGTGGTCCAGGACGTGGCCGTTGCGCAGGGGCTGCACCCGTTCCCGTACGAACCGGGCATGCTGCTCGGGGTTGACGGACTGCCAGGTGAGGCCGAACGGTTCGAGGCCGCCGTCGGTGATCTCGGCGATCATCTGGGTCAGCAGATGACTCTTGCCGGTGGAGGACTGGCCGACCATGGCCACCGTCAGCGGGCGGCCGTACGTCAGATACGGCACGGGGATGAAGTGTTCGGGGAAGTCCGGGTCGGCCGCGCACTTCTGGACGGCGCCCCGCATGACGTCCTGGCGGCGCAGCTTGCCGATGCCCGCGAGGTCGAGGCGCTGGTACTGCATCCGGCTGTCGGTGACGTACAGGGCGCCCAGGTCGAGCTGGATGATCTCCAGGCAGTACGGGCAGAGCACCTCGCTCTCGCCGAGCCCCGCGCTCGCGCTCGCGGCCGACGTGGCAGGCGCCGTGGGCGCCTGCCGTTTGGCGCGCAGCGCCTGTTCGAACACCTCCCGGTCCTGACGGGTCTCCTCGGGTGGCGGTGGGGGGAGGGTCGTGCGGCGGGCTGTTCCCTGGGGCAGCAGGTCGAGGAGCTGGGCGGGGGTGGGGCGGGCGGACGCCCGGGGGGCGAAGGCCTCGCGCAGGGTCTCGTTGAGGACGCGGTGTTCGGCCAGGTCGGCGGGGGGCCGGTCGGGGTGGCCGGGGCGGCCGGTGACCAGACGGTAGAGCACCTGGGCCGCGCTCCACACGGCGTCCCGGGGGTCCGCGGCGCCCTCGCCGCGGCGCTGTTCGGGGGAGGCGTAGGGGGCCCGGCCCCACGGGGTGCGGGGGCTGCCGATGGCGGTGACCGCCTCTAGGCCCCAGAGCTGGAGGGAGGCGCCGTCCCAGAGCACGGTGGCCGGCGAGATGCCGCGCGGGACGAGGCCCTGCCCCTCCAGCAGGCACAGGGCGAGCATCAGGTCGCGGGTGAGGACACGCTGGTCGGTGGCCGCGATGACGTGGGTCTTCGCGGCGGTGGCGCCGCGCGGTGGGTCGTACAGGAGGAACGGCTCGGCCGTGTCCAGCTCGTAGCCGATGAGCCGGGGGAACAGCGGCGCGTTCTCCGTGCCCTCGACGAGCCGGTGCAGGCGCAGCGCGGTGCCCGCCTCGGTGTCGAGGAGGGCGCGGGCGGCCGGTTCCGTCGCGTCGGCGGCGGACAGGCGCACCTGTACGCAGCGTTGCCCCTGGCCCCGGTCGTCGAGCAGGGCGTTGCGGATCAGCTGGGGCAGGTGCGGGTCGCGCCGGGACTCGGGGCCGAAGCGGGCCCGCGCGACCCGGCGGCGGCCGGAGGGGGTGCTGAAGCCGAGCTTGGCGTCGGCGGGGCCCTCGGGACCCGGCGGACGGTCCGGCCCGGGATGCGTGGCGTGGGTCACCGGAGGTCGCCGTCCCCTCGGTCGTAGGCGCCGTCGTACGGGCCGTCGTACGGGCCGTCGTACCCGGCGCCGTCGGGGGCCCCGTATCCGTCGCCGTCCCCGTCGTGGCGGGGGCGGAAGGTGGCGACCACGCCGGGGCGCAGCGGGGTGAGGCGCAGCAGGCCCGCGTACCGTCCCGACGACGTCCACTCCACCTCCGGCGGCCGGCCCGAACCGTTCGTACGCCAGACCTTCTCGACCTCGTCGCGTACGGCCAGCGGCGCGAACCTGATCCACACCGCCGCCGCCGGGTCGCGGCTGAGCAGCGCGCCCTGTTCGGGCGAGGACAGCTGGACCACGGCCTGCCGGTCGGTCTCCGCGCCGACCAGTCCGGCCAGCCCCTGCGGGTCGGTGCCCAGCAGGTTCGCCGGGGTGGGCCGGGTGCGGCGGGCGGTGGGGAAGGGCGGCGCGGCCAGCACTCCGTGGTGGCTCAGGTGCCTGCGCGCCGTCGACAGGAGTTCGGCGACGCGTCCCTCGATACGGGTCGCGGCGAGCGTGCCGGCCTGGCCGCGTTCCACGGCGCCCCAGTAGGAGCGCATCGCCTCCATGGTGGCGTCGGCGAGGTCGGAGGTGAGCGTGGCGACCAGCTCCGGGCCGCCCTCGGCGGTCTCCCGGTCCAGCCAGCGCGGCGTCCTGTCGGCGCCGCCCGGCCGAGCGGCGCCGGGCGGGGCGGAGCGCTGTTTCGGCGGGGACGCGAACGTGGTCGTGGGGGTGGATACGGGAGGACCGGTGTCGTCCGCCGGGTTCGTGGCGTCGGCGGGGTCGTCCCAGGCCGGGGCGTCCGGCCAGGCGTACGCGCTCATCCAGTCGTCGTCGCCCTTCTCGTCCGCCGGTCCGTCACCGGCGCCCGAGAACGCGTCCGGCGTGCTGGACAGCCAGTCGTCCGCCGCGAACTCCCCTTCCGCGTACGTGTCGTACGCGCCGCCGGCGGTCGCCGCCCGTTCGGACTCGGGTACCGCCTCGGCCTCCGCTGCCGCTGCCGTCGCCCGCAGCACACCGGCGACGGAACGGGCCGCGTCGGCGCAGTTCAGGCGTTCCTCGACGGCCCAGTGTTCCTGGACGCCCTTGGCGAGCAGGGCGTCGAGGCCCGCCAGGGCGCGCCGGAGTGCGGCGGTGGCGTGGCCCGGGGCCCAGGCGTCGGCCGCCCCGCGCCACAGATGGCGGGCCGTCTCTCCCGCCGCGCACAGGCCGATCAGCAGACCGGACGTGCCCACCCAGGGCGCAGGCTCGGTCGCGTACGCCACCAGTGCCCCGGTCAGGGCGCCGCCCCAGGCCGCGACCTGCGGACCCACCGCCCACCGGCCGGGACGTCCGGCGCCGCGCAGCCGGGACGCGCCGAGCAGCGACACGGCGAGGAACAGCAACGGGACGACGAGCGCCAGTGCGAGCAGCGGGCCCTGCCACAGCGCGCCGAGCAGCCCCGCCACGGCGGCGACCGGTCCCGCCGAGGCGGGAGAGCGCACCGGGTCGTCCGGCTCCCCGGACTCCCGGGCCACCGCCGCCGAGCTGAACCCGGAGAGTTGTGGCAGGAGCGCCGAACCCGGTACCGGTTCCACGCGTCCCGCCAGGGCGGTGAACCGCTGGGCCATCGAACGCAGCGAGAGTTGCTGGCCGAGGAGTTTCTCCGCGTACTCGCGCAGGCCCTCGCCGATCCGGTCGCGCATACCCTCCGCCGTGGGCAACCGCAGCCCCAGATCGGTGAGTTGGGCCGCCGCCTCGGCGGTCGAGGACGCCGTGCCGCTGCGCAGGGCCCGGCCCACGAGCGCCTGGTACTCGTCGAGCGCCTGGCGGGCCTGGTCGAGGTCCGCCTCGAACGTCGTACGCCGGGTGGGGCGCAGCAGACCGGGGAGGGTGCGCAGGCCGGCCAGGGCCTCGTCGGCATAGTCGAGGGCCTCCGCGCAGGTCCGGTAGGCATCGTCCGCCGGGCCGCCCGGCTGCCGGTGCCGCTGGTCACGGCCGCCCCGGCCGGACGCCAACGCCCGTAGTGGTTCCGGGAGATCGGCGCCGGACGCGACGGCCGCCGGCGGCGCGTGGTCGGTGTCCTGGCCCGCGAAGCGGGTGAGCGCGTCGCGCCACGCCCGGTCGCGCACGTCGGGGGGCAGGTCCTGCTCGAGCAGGCGTACGCCGGGTGCGGCGACGGCGTCGGGCAGCGCGGCCAGGTCCGTCAGGACGCGCCGGTAGACGTCCGGCACCGACAGCACGTCCACCAGGACGGCCAGCGCGTCGGGGTCGTCGTGCGCGGGCTCCTCCAGGGCCGTGCGCGCGGAGCGCAGATCACCGGCCCACAGGATGGCCGTACGGTCGGTGCGCAGGACGGCGGGGCGCAGCAGCCGCCGGTCGGGGCGGAACGCCTCGTCCTCGCCCGCGTACGAACCGGGGGCGCTGCCCACCAGGAGGACCAGGATCCTGACCTCGCCGACGGCCCGGTAGGCGGCGAGGAGTTCGTACTGCCGCTGGTGGTCGGTGAGCCCGGCCGGGGTGTCGGTCACCAGGAACAAGGGGTCCTCGGGCTCCGGCTGCCCGGCCTGGGCGAGCCGGCGGGCGACGCGCGCCCGCAGTGCCGGGGCGGAGTCGAGTTCCGCCGCCCCGGTACGCAGGTCGAGCGGGATGACGACGGGGCCGAATCCCCCGAAGCTCGCAGACACGTTCACTGGGCGTCTCCGTCCCAGGGAGAGCTGTCGCCGTCCCTGCGCTCGTACCCGTCGTCGGACTGGTCCCAGGGCACGGAGGGAGGCTCGGCGCCGTACGGCGACCCGTTGACCCGCCCGTCGTCAAGACTGCCACGGGTGCCACGGCTGTCGGCGGAGGGGCGTGAACTGTCTTGGTACGCACCGGCGTTGTCGTCACGGCCACGGTCACCGTCCCCGGAGAATCGCGAACCGCCACTGCGGGGACCGGCGGTGCCGTAGTCGTCGTCGGGGTCTGCGGCGGGCGGGCGCGAACTGGCGCTGTGTCCGCCGGGGTTGGTGTAGCCGTCGTCGTCGCGGTCTTCGGCGGAGGGGCGGGCGTTGCCGGCGTACTTGCCGGTGGTGCCGTAGCTGTCGTCGGGGTCGTGGCGGTTGCCGGGGGTTTCTTTGGCGGAGGGGCGTGAACCGCCGCCGTACCCCCCGGCGTCGTAGCGGTCGTCCTCGCGGTCCCGGCGGGGGCCGGAGGGGCGTGGGCTGCCGCCATGGTCACGGGTGGTGCCGTATCCGTCGTCGCCGCGCCGGTCGGCGTACCGCTCGTCGTGGGCGTCTGCGGACGTGCGGTTCTTGTCGGGGGCCGGGGTTCGCCCCGGTGTCGTGCCCCAGTCGTCCTCGTCCTCGGCCGGGCGGCGGGGGGTTTGCCGGGGTGGGCGGCGGTGTGCGGTCGGGGTGTTGCCTCGGACGTGTTCGAGGAGGGTGCGCAGGGTCGGCTGGACCGCGCGCTGGTCGCCGAACTCGGTGTCCAGGGCCGCCGGGAGGGTCTCCGCCCAGAACTCCCAGAGGGGGCGTACCCAGCCCTCGACGCGTTCGCCGTCCCGTTCACGGCGTTCCGCGAGCAGTTCCAGCTGGCGTGGGGCGATCTTGTCGACGAGTTCGACGAACAGGGGGTGCGGGTCGCTGCCGCTGCGGGTCAGGCCCGTCGGCTGGGCGCCCATCAGCTCGCGGCAGTAGTCCTCCACCGTGCGCTCGTCGTCGAGGACGGTCCAGCGCTCGTACGCGCGCAGGAGTTCCGCCCAGCTGGACACACCGCCCGGGAAGTCACCCAACCGCAGTCGCACACCCGGTACTTGGGGTCCTTGTTCGGGGTGCAGGCGCAGCCGGACGCGGTCGGGGGACGCGCTCTCGCCGTCGACGACGTCGACCTGGCCGTTCCACATGCAGCACAGCAGCCGGTGCAGGATCACACGGCGGTCCTCCTCGCCGCTGACCATCCAGCTGTCCCGGTAGCCGAGCCGCTGGCGCCAGCGCAGGACGTCCTGGGCCTGCTCGTTGTCCTTGGCCCTGGCCCACTGGCGCAGCACCTTGCGGGCCTCGGGGACCTGGGTGAGGCTCATCTCGCTGCGGAAGAGGACGACCGTGACCGAGTCGCTCTCGACGCCCCGGTACTCGACGGAGTTGCGGGCGTCGGAGGGCAGGCGCAGCGCCTTGCCCAGGTACTGTTCGACCTCGTCGACGGCCTCCACGCGCGGGTAGGTGACCAGCACCCGCAGGGGGCCGGTGCCCTCCGGGGTGAAGCCGACCGGCAGCAGCCCGGTCAGTTTGCGGCCGAACAGGTCGAGGGCCTCCTTGCTGACCTGGTCGGTGGCGTCGGAGTCGCCCGCCGCGGCGGCCAGCAGGGTGCTCATGGACGGCAACAGGGGCCGCTCCTCCAGCCGTTCACCGCCCTCGGCGAACAACCGCGTGATCCGCCCCTCCAGTTGGGCCTTCATCACCGACACCGCGCCGTCGGGGCTGCGCCGGCTGAGACTGTGGACCTCGCGCCACGTCTCCCCGTCGACGAGCTTGAGCAGCAGCGCCGCCGCGTCCTCCGTCTCGCGCAGTCCCTCGCGGCGGATCAGCCGGGCCACCAGGTCCTCGTAGAAGTGGTTGAGGGTGCGCTGCGGCGGCATCAGGTAGGAGATGCCCGTGCGGTCCTCGTAGAGTTCGAGGCCCTTCTGCTGCGAGACCTTGCGTTCCTGGTCGCTGTGCGCGCGGAAGGCGTTGACGAGCCGGGCGATGTCGGCGCCCGCCGTGTCGGCGGGGCCCCGCCAGTGCTGCTGCTGTTCGCGCCAGGCCTCGTGCCAGATGGTCCGGCAGCGCCACTGGTACCAGGCGTCCTGTTCCTGGAGGGCGGCCTGTACGTCGTCGTCGCCCCAGCGGGCCGGGGACATGCCGGCCAGCCTTCCCTTGATGCGGGGGATCTTGGGCGGCTGGTCGGTCATCCCGGCGGGGCGTCCGGGGGCGCGGGAGCGGCTGTCGAGCATGCCGAGGAAGCCGAGCCGGGCGATCGGGTCGTCGGTGTGGCTGTCGGGGACGCCCCGGACGACCCGGTCGGCGTGGAAGGGGTCGACGTTCAGGAGGAGTTTGTCGATGGCGGGGCGCGGCGAGAACCGGTCGGCCATGATGGAGGCGGAGCGTTCGGCGACCCCGCGCAGGTCGGCCAGCAGGCGCTGCATGTCGGAGATCCGCTCGCCGAGCGCCGTCTCGACGGCCCTGCCGCCGCGCGGCAGCGGTTCGGGGTCCAGGACGGGCAACTGCCGTCGTTCCCACAGCTCTTCGAGATGGGAGTCGGCGAACAGCTGCCGGATCATCGGCACGGTCGTCTCGCGCAGCGAGGTCCGGGGCCGGTCCACGAGGTCGCTGACCGCCTCGCGCAGCATCCGGCCGGCCACGAGGTCGGCGAGCTGGTCCTTGGGCACGGTCATCGACGCGACGAGGCTGGTGGAGACACCCTGGCGGCCGATGCCGGTGGGGGAGAGGGCGCTGCGGTGCACACCCCGGTTGATGAAGCTCGCGGCGAAGGTCTGGAAGTCGTCGTCGCCGACCGTGCTGCGGCCCCGGGTGCGGGTGTCGCCCAGTTCGGTGCCGATCAGCGACATCACCAGGGACACGATGGAGCGGCGCAGGTCGTCGGCGCGGATACCGGCGGTCGGACTGAACAGGAACGACGTGGGCAGGATGCCGGTGCGCAGCCGGATCGGCTGGGTGCCGGGGTAGCGGACGCCGAGCCCGGCGCTCTGGTCGAGGTCGCCGATCTCGGCGCCCTCGGTCGGCGCGTTCTGCCCGTCGACGAGCCGGAACAGGTCGACGAGGGCGCGGGCCGCGTTGAGTTCGGCCTCGCGTCCGCCGCCGGTCGCCGAGGTGAACGACGACGGCATGACGACCAGCGGGTAGATCTTCACGCCGTTGAACCGGCGCAGCTGGAAGGCGTGGTTGATGAGGTGCAGGTAGTCCAGGAAGATCCCGGCGCCGGTCCCGCCGGCCACCGAGAACGCGACGAACACATCGCAGCCGGTGACCTTTCCGCCGCCCAGCTCGGCCAGTTCGCCGCCGGCTCTGGCCATCGCGTCGATCGCCTGGAGCAGCGGGGTCAGCACCGGATTGAGGCCGTGCCGGAGCGTCGCGAACAGGGCGGCGCGGCCGACGGTCGGGAGTTGTCCGGCGCCGTTGTGGAGGGGGGTGACGCGCGGTTCGTCGTTGCGCGGCGGCAGCCAGTCGGCGACCTCGCCGCGCATGCTGGCCCGGAGCATCTTGGTGACCTCCGGCGAACTGTCGAAGTTCGGCAGCAGGTCGTGGGTGGCCCGTGAGGTACGGGAGAAGGCGGCGCGCAGCGACGGGTCGACGTTGAACTGCGGCAGCCGCATCAGGTCCGACTCGCTGTAGTCCGCGTACACGAACTGGAGGCAGTCAGGCAGCTGGTAGGGGGCGTTGCCGCTGAGCCGGCCCTGCAGCGCCGAGCCGTCCGGACCGCACAGTTCGGCGCGCAGCCTGCGCTCCAGCTCCGCGCCGACCAGGCCACCGGTGCCGCCCAGGCCGACGAAGAGCATCGGCTGGAAGATCTTCATGGGTTTCCTCCCCGCTCACGGCCGCTCGGCCGCGTGTTCGTGCTCGGTACGTCCGTGGGTGTGGATCTGGATCTGGATCTGGATCTGGGTGTGGACGTGGGTGTGGAGCCGGGTGTCACAGGTACGTCTGGTCGTAGGTGCTGGAGCCGCCCTGCCCGCCGGGATCGGCACCGGGCGTGGGGCCGGTGGCGCCGGGCGACGACGCACCGCCCTGCCGGTTGTGGGTGGTGCGGGTGGTGCGGGCGTTGCGGGTCGTACGGCCGGTGCGGGACTTGTGGGGTTTGTGGGTCTCCTCGCCGAGGGCGAGGCGCAGTCCGTCGGTCAGCTCGGCGTGGACAGTGGCCGACAGTTCGCTCCGGCCTCCCTTGCTCCGCCGCAGCACCGCGCCACCGTTGGGGTTGCGCTGGACGGCGTACGGGCCGTGTGCGCGTTTTTCGATGCGGGGGCTGATGTGGGCCTCGGCGATGCCGAACCCGTACCACTGCTTGTTTCCGTGCCCGGCGACGTGTTCGCCCGGCAGGAACTCGCCGTGCTCGTCGACCAGCCGCAGCACCAGCCCGTGCGGGTCGCGGCGGGCGCGGCGCAGCCGGATGAGGGCGAGGACGGCGGCGACGGCGGCGGCGAGCACGACGGCGGCGGTCAGGAACGCCCACCAGTACTTGTCCCAGATGCTGGGCTCGGGCGTCACCCGTACGGCCAGCGGGGTGGTGACGAGGGTGAGGTTGCCGTCGGTGGTGTCGACGACGGTGACGTTGCCCGCGAGGGACAGTCCGTCGTCGGTGAGGCGGTCGCCGAAGACATCGGCGGGGCCGACCTTGACGGTGACCTTGCGGGTGGCGGACTCGCCTGCTTTCAGGGCGAGTTCGGCCGGGGTGACCGAGAGCAGGCCCGCCTTGAGGTCGTTGACGGCCAGCTTCAGGGTGTGCGGGGCGTCGCTCGTGTTGTGGACGTCCAGGGTGCCCGTGAACTCGGCGCCGGGGTGGAGGTCGGCGCCGGGCAGCTCGAGGGCGGTGGTGACGGGCAGCTCACCGGGAGCGACCGTGCCGCCCACGTCGCGGGTGTCGGCGCTCAGGCCGGCGGCGGTCAGCGTGGCGCTCGCCTTCAGCGCCCCGTGGGCGTTCGCGGGGATCTCGGTGGTGCCGGTGAACGAGCCGTCGCTCGCCTTCTCGTCCTCGCCCTTGCCGTCGTCGGTGAGGGTGAGCGGGAGCGGGTCGAAACCGTCGCCGGTCAGCTCGCTCTGGACGCGCAGCCCCTCGTAGTCGCGCGGGTCCTTGATCTGGAAGCCCTCGCGGGTCTGGACCCGCATGGTCACCGTGACCTCGTCCCCGGCGCGCGGAGAGGGCGGGTTCATGCTGATGGCGCTGCCGAGTTCGCCCTGCCACAGCACGCTGACGGCGACGGGCAGCGAGCGGTGCCCCTCCGGGGCCTCGGCGCGCACCTTCCACACCCCGGGCAGCGGATCGACGATCTTCAGCGCCTCCACGGCGCCCTTGTCACCCGCCAGTTCGAAGGTCGACCGGTGGAAGGTGCCGGACGTGGGGACCTCGTGGCCGGCCGGGTCGGTGTAGGTGATCTGTACTTCCGGGTCGCCCTTGTCGACGACGATGCTGCCCACGGTCGCCAGCGGGGAGATGGTGATCTCCTGGGTCGAGGGCGGCCGTTGCGGCTCGGGGCCCTCCTCGTGCCGCATGCAGTGGGCGGCGGCGAAGATCCGCTCCAGGGTCGTGCCGACGTCCTTCGCCCCGGACACCTTGCTGGCCCTGGGCTTGGCGGAGGGCAGCACGGTGCAGCCCTTCTGGTAGCCGCCCGCGGCTATCCGCTCGAGCTGCTTGTGGTCCGGCGTGGGCCCGAAGCCGAGCGGCCAGATCTGTACGCCCTGGGCGGCGGCGTCCTTGAGCGCCTGCGTCAGCTTCCGTTCGCCCTCGGCCACGCGGTGCGCCGGGTCGCCGTAGTCCTTGCTGTCCTTGACATCGAGCTTCCCGTCGGTGAGCAGGAACAGCACCCGGGGCGCCGACGGGTCGGTGCCCTCGGTCAGATCGTGCACGCCCTGCCGGATCGCGTTCGGGAAGTCGGTGCCGGTGCCCTCGCTCTTCTTGCGCTTGCGCAGCTGGCCGACACAGGCGCCGATCGTCTCGCGGCCCGCCGCGTCCAGCGTGGTCCGCGGGCACACCGGGTCCACCGCGCCCCGGCCCTTGCCCTCGTCGGCGGCGAAACCGAAGACCGTGACATGGGAGGACGAGGACACGTCACCCAGCGCGATGCGCGCGGCGGCGGCCCTCTCGACCTCCATGTCCGCGTCCGAGAGGCTCGCCGACTCGTCCACGGCGACCGCGTAGTTGACCGCGGGGAAGGCCGGTTCGGACTCCGCCACCGGTACGGCGCCGTGACCGGAGTACCGACCGCCGGGCGCCGACAGGGACAGGAGCACCGCGGTGGCGCCCAGCACGGCGAGCGAGGCGCGGCCCGCCCGGCCCCTTCTTGTCTCTCGTACTCCGTTGACTCGTCCCACGGCCGTCCCCTGATTCCCGATTCCCGGTGTTCCTGGATCGTCGCTACTCGCCGCGCGCCGGTTGCGTGGTGCGCGCGGATACGTCGTGATAGGTGAAGTTCCTGGCGTCGGCGCGACGACCCCGGTGTGACCCGGGCGTGCCCCCGCCGCGTTCTCAGCGCGCCGTCATGCTCCACGTCAGGGCCAGCGCCGCCGAGGGCGCGAGCGAGCCGACGCCCCAGCGGATGGCCCGGTACTTGGCGGAGAGGATCGCGCTGACGTCGACGGCCTGGACGAGCAGCCAGCCCGCCGGATCGCGCCCCGCCTCGGCGACCCGGGCGGCGAGCGTCGCGAGGTCACGCCGGGCGCCCACCAGATCCCCGAAGTACGTCACCTCGTCCCGCCCCTCCCGGACCGTGCCGGTGCGCGGCATGAGCGCCCCGACCAGCGCGGTCACCGACACCGCCCAGAGCAGCCCGGCGAGGATCAGCGTCACGTCGGCCGGCCCGTGCCAGCCGGGGGCGCCCTGCCAGCCGATGAGGAAGGCGGGCAGCGCGAGCGTCCCCGACAGCAGCACCGCCGCCTTGGAGTCGGCCCGCCCGAGGTCCTCCCGCACGGTGCTGAGCAGCCGTTCGGCGACGCGCTCGCTCACGCGTTCGCCGGAGCGGTCGGGCCCGTGCCGACCCCCGTACGGCTCGGGCCCGACCTGTCCTGTGGTCCCCCCGCATCCCGTGGTGCCGCCGGCTGCCCCGGCTCCTATGGCTCCCCCGTCCCCGGTCATCGGCGCGTCGCCTCCCCCGTCCCGTCGTCACCGTCGTCGTCCGCCCAGTCCCAGCCGTCGTCGCGGGGCCGCCTGCGGCGCGGCTCCGGGGCGGAGTCCTCCGAGTCCTGCGGGTACTGCGGGCCCCGCGGATCCTGCGGGTCGTGCGGGTAGGGGCCCGCCGGATACGCGTCCTGGCGCCGGACCCGGGCGGGCGGGTCCTCCGACACCCAGTCCGGGGTGAACGGCTCGACGTCGGACGGCTCCAGCTCCCGAGGGGGCCGGCCGGGACGGCGGGCCGGCAGCGAACCGATGGGACCGCTGACCCCGCCCAGACGCCCCTGGTTGAGGAGGTTGAGGGCCTGCGTCTCCACGTCGTTGGACTGGATCTGACCGCTCTCCACCATGTCGAACAGCCGGTCGACGCGCGCCTTCTCGTCCGCGCGGCCCTCCTGCCGGATCTTCTCCAGGAAGTCCTTGGCCTCCGTCGGTTCGGCCGCCAGCATGTAGCTGAGCTGCTCCAGTTGCCCGCCCTGCAGCATGTCCCTGAACCGGTGCTGGTGCACCTTGGTCACCTCGGCCGAGGCATGCGCGTCCCGGATGCCGTTCATGTGCTCGATCGACCGGTCGTCGACGCGCAGCCGCACGTACAGCCGTACGTTCAGGCCGAGTTCGGCCCCCAGACCGCTCCAGCGTCCGCCCGCGCACTCCCGGGTGATGGCCCGGTTGGCCTGCTCCGCCTCGTGCACCCGGTAGGTCGAGGTGACCTCGTGCAGCCGTTCCAGGATCGGCGCGGTGAGCCGCTTCGCGATGTCCGTCACGACCTGTACGGCCGCCAGATGCGGATCGTCGACCGTCCAGTGGATGTCCACCTCGGCCTTGAAGAAACTGGTGCCGCCGGCCGCCGGCAACTCCATCTCCAGCGGCGTCTGATAGGTGCCCAGCGCGATCTCGCACACCGTGTGGGGCCGGGCCAGCGCCCGCTTGTCGACGTGCCGGGTACCGGTCACGGTGACGACGCTGTGGCCGCCGTTGCGGTAGAACAGCACCAGCGCCTTCTGGGCGCTGACCTGCGGCTGGACACCGTTCGGCGGATACTCCCTCAGGAACGGGCCCGCCGGGGCGTCGTCGTTGTCAGCCATGGCTTCTCTCCTCCTGCCCGCTCCGGGTCCGCTGGTTGACGGCCATCCACCACAGGGAGCGGGCACGGGCGTCGGGGAACGGGTCGTCCGGGTCGTTCATCATTCGGCGCAGCAGCCAGTCCAGCCGCCGCCGGTCGGTCTCCTCGGCGGCCAGCGCCGGCAGCAGCGCCGCCAGCCCCGGGCTCGTCCACTCGGTGCCGTCCTTGCGTACGGCGGTGCGCAGCATGCCCTCCAGCGCGTCCATGGCCACGTCCTTCGAGCGGGCCGTGTTCAGCGCCGTCCACAGCAAGTCGGCTATGGGCATGGCCAGTTCGGGCCGGGTGTCGGCCAGGGCGAGCGCCAGCGGCCAGTCGCCGCGCTCCCCGAGCGCGGACGCCGGCTCGTCGATGAGGAGCTTGTCGACCCTGGTCTCGGCGAGCCAGATCGCCGCCGCCAGACCGAGCGTCTGGTGCGCCTCACGCTTGTGCTGGGTCCACTCGGCCATCCGCCGCAGCACCCTCGGCGCCTGCGCGCGGTCCGGCAGCGCCAGCAGCCGTACGACGTTGAACGCGGCGGCGGCACGCAGCGACTGCGCCCCGTCGTCGCGGACCCCGATCCGGGCCAGGGCGTCCAGCGCGTCCCCGGTCGTGTCCGCGCAGTTGCCGTAGCCCAGCGCCGCCGCCGCCGTCGACCGCAGGGTCCAGGTCGGGGACCGGCTCCAGTCCTCGACCAGTTTCCGTACGGCCTTGCGGTGCGAGGCGTGACCGGCGGCCTGGTCCATCATCGTGGCCGCGAACAGCCTGCGGTGGGCGGTGCCCTCGGCGAGCGGCCGGACCAGTTCGGCGAACCCGTGGTCGAAGTCCCGTACCAACAGTTCCCCGGCGGCGACCGCCGCGCGCACCCACACCTGGGGGCGCTGGTCGTCGGCCAGCAGCCGCAGCCAGCGCACGACCGGTGCCCGCACCGGGAAGTGCCGCTCCCACAACTCGTCCAGCACCGCCGACGGCAGGGCGCCGCCCCGGTACCAGATCAGCCGGGCCGCCACTGAGCCGGCGCCGGGCACCTCGACCTCGCCGTCGGCGAGTTCGGCGCGGGACAGGGCCAGGTCGGCCACCGGGTCGTCGCAGAACAGGGGGCGGGCGGGCGTGTGGTCGGGGTCGCACTGGACGGACAGTTCCCAGGTCAGCAGGTGGGCGGCCGAGGACACCGCGCTGTGCGAGGCGCCGCCGAGAACGGCCAGCGCGATCCGGAACGCCACCGGGTGGAACAGGGCGGCGGTGCCCGCGCGTTCGGCGCCTCCCTCACCGTCCCGCGCGCCCTTGCGGGCTTGTGCGGCGAGCGTCCGGTCCACGCCGGCGAACCACTCCTGGGCCTGGTCGACGGCGAGGCTGCGGCAGCCGGCCAGCAGTTCCCCCTGCGACAGCTCGCCCAGCAGCCGACGGGCCAGCAGGGAGGCGAGGAGTTCGGCCTCGGCGGGCCGCAGGTCCTTCAGCCCGACGGCCTCCACGACGTCCTCGCGCCGCACCAACTCCTCGGCGCGAACGAGCAGTTCGTCCACGCCCTCCGCCAGCTCCGCCCCCTCCTCGACCCGCTCCTCCAGCCGTTCCCGTAACCGGGTGGTGAGGAGCTCCTTCGTCGGCGCGGGCGGGCAGAGCATGCCGTAGCGCCCGGCGAGGACCGGGCCCGCCGCCGAGCCGACGGTGACGACGAGCACCGCGAAGGACTCGCACCCGGCCAGGGCGGTTGCCAGTTCGTCGAGATCCATCTCGTCCGGGGGCAGCGCGCCGGGCCGGGTGAGCGACAGTTCCATGAGGTACCCGGTACCGGACGGGAACTCGCCCCCGGAGCCCACCTGCCCCGCCAACTGCCGTACGCCACCGGCCGGATCGACCCGGCGCACCGGCGAAGCGGCGGGGTCGCCGTCGGTGTCCCGGGGCGCGTCGGCGGTGACCTCGTCGAGCAGGGAGAGGGCCGTACTCGTCCGGCCGGTGCCGGGGGCGGCGCCGAGCACCAGCAGCCGGCGGGCGCGCAGCGCGCTGCGCAGCAGTACGTATCCGTCGGGGACCACCTGCACCCGGCGGAGCCTGCGCAGCTCGTCGGCGGGCACGGGACCGCTGCGCAGGCGCGGGTGGGTGTCGGTGCCCAGGAAGATGTCGCCGAAGTGGGCGCTGCTGATGAACGAGCGGTCGACGCTGGTCAGATCCCGCCCGGACTCGAACAGCATCCGGGTGGCGCGGCGCGTACGGGAGGCGGCGGCGAGGTCGGTGGGCCCGTCCTCGCCCTGCTCCTCGGCGAAGGGGGCGCGGGTGTACTCCTTGAACCGCTCGGCGGCGAGCGCCCGTTCGTCCTGCTTGCCGTCCTGCTCTTCCTTGTCCTTGCCCTCGGCGCCTTCCTTGCCTTCCTTGCCTTCCTTGTCGCTCTCCTTACCCTCGGGCTGGTCCCGCTCGGGGGCCTTGGCGGGTGCCTTGTCGGGGGTCTCTGCGACGTCGTCCGACTGCTGCTCGTCGCTCACCTGTCGCCTCCGCCCTTCCGGCCCATGTGCACGGATCGCTGGAAGGTGTTGTCGTGGTTCACGAAGATGTCGCCCTGGGCGGAGTAGCTC
>Ga0136846_1232062_pt1 | contig 40626 bp, 33 predicted proteins | sample HopSoiMetagenom2_FD_96841 | JGI IMG/M metagenome (GOLD analysis project Ga0136846, IMG submission 96841) | Grasslands soil microbial communities from Hopland, California, USA - 2 Assembly 2016 (version 4) | ecosystem: Environmental > Terrestrial > Soil > Grasslands | place: USA: Hopland...
CAGCTTGGTCATCTGCGACAGGCCCACGGGCGACAGGCAGAGCTCGCCCGTGGTCTGCATCAGGTAGGCGAAGGCCAGGAAGAACAGCGGCGTCTTGAAGGCGGGCCCCGCGAAGCCCGCGCCGAACACGATCATGAAGTAGCTGGCGCCCACCAGCAGCAGGCCCAGGGCGAACTTGGCGGCCGGATTGGGGTCGCGGCCCCGCGCGCCGAGCCAGGCCCAGAGCGCGGCGAAGGCCGGCGCGAAGATCAGGATCCAGCTGGCCTGGAACGACTGGGTCTGGGCCGGCGTCATCGACTGGCCGAACCCGATGTGCAGGTCGGTGTTGCGCTCGGCGAACTGGTTGAGCGAGGAGCCGCCCTGCTCGTAGAGGGCCCAGAACACCACCGAGGCCAGGATCAGCACCAGGGCCAGCAGCATCCGCTCGCGCTGGGCCTTGTCGCACTGGGTGAACATGAACCAGGCCAGGTAGCCCAGCATGGCCAGCGCGCCGCCCAGGAGCGCGTAGCCGACGATGTCGTTGCGCTGGACGATGAAGTAGACGAGCACCGCGCCCGCCAGGCCGCCGAGGTAGATCAGCCACTCGAGGTTGATCGGGCCCAGGATCGGCCTGGCCAGGCGCGCCGGGTCCGGCGGCTCGCCCTTGCCCTGCAGCAGCGGCTTGCCCAGCACGAACACCAGGAAGCCCAGCAGCATGCCCACGCCCGCCGAGCCGAAGCCGGCCCACCAGCCCACCTTCTCGCCCAGCCAGCCGCAGGCGATGGCCGCCCAGAACGAGCCCAGGTTGATGCCGAAGTAGTAGAGCGTGAAGCCCGGATCGCGCCGCGGGTCGCCCTGCGGATAGAGCTGGCCGACGATCGAGGAGATGTTGGCCTTCAGGAAGCCCACCCCCATGATGATGAGGCCGAGGGCGGCGAACAGCACGTTGCGATAGATCGGCGCCGCGCTCTTGACGCTGAGCTCATAGGCGCCCTTGGGCAGGTCCGCCGGCAGCGGGGCGCCGGCCGGCAGCCCTTGGATCTGCAGCCCGCCCCGCGGATCGGCGGTGTAGGCATAGGCCTGGTCGCCGACCTTCAGCCGGATCTGGCGCTCGTTGGCGCGGCCGACCACCTGGAAGTCGTACTGGTGGCCCTGGTAGGTCAGCACCTGGGTCGCCGGCGGGCCCTCGTAGGCCATGGCGAACTGGCCGGCCACCAGCAGCAGCGCCCCGAACGCCACCGCCTTGCGCGTGCCGAGGAAGCGGTCCGCCAGGAACCCGCCCACCAGCGGCAGCAGGTACACGAGCGACGTGTAGGCGCCGTACTGGCCGCTGGCCGCCTTGTCGTCGAACAGGAAATGCTGGGTCAGGTAGAAGATCAGCAGGCCGCGCATTCCATAAAAGGAGAAGCGTTCCCACATCTCGGCGAAGAACAGGATCACCAGCCCGCGCGGATGGCTGCGCAGCTGAATCAGCACCGGGACCGCCGTCACCAGGGTGATGATGACGCCAGAGATGAAGACGATGTCCATGCGGAGCGGATTCCCTAAGACGCCCGTCGCAGCGGTCCCCCCGGACCGGTTCCCGCGCGGGCTTGGATTTGGCGCGAGATGATCACGCGAGGGCGGTGCGCACAAGCGATGCGGACCCTCGCGCCGTCCTCGCACGTTTCGGCCCCGAACTGAGGAGTCAGCGCATGAAGCTTCCCGGCCCCGACCATCCGATCACCATCACGCCCGCGGCGAAGCGCTGGCGTGCGCTCTATGAGGGGCACGTGATCGCCGACACCGACGACGCCCTGATCCTGCAGGAGGCGAACTATCCGCCGGTGGTCTACTTCCCGCGCGAGGATGTCTCCATGGAGTACATGGGGCGCACCGACCACCACACCCACTGCCCCTACAAGGGCGACGCCTCGTACTACACCCTGCGCATGGACACCCGCATCGAGGACAATGCGGTCTGGACCTATGAGGAGCCCTACCCGGCCATGAGCGCCATCGCGGGGCGGCTGGCCTTCTACCCGGACAAGGTCGAGATCTACGAAGTGGACGACGCGGCGGTGAACCCGCGCCACCAGGACGAGCCCAGCGTGGACGAGGTGGTCCAGCACACCGACTCCGGCGCCGGCCGCGCCCAGCGCGAGCCCTGGCCGCCGAACGTCGCGCAGCCGGGCGGCGACGAGGGCGGGGTGCGATAGGACGCTGTCGATTTCCCCCGCTCGCGGGGGAAATGTCGCCAATGCCGAAGGCGGGCGACAATGGGGGAGGTATCCGGACACGTCCCCCATCGGCGACTTGCCCTGCGGGCATCGCGCCGCTTTCCCCCAGAGGGGGAAGGGAGGCGCCTACCCCGGCGGCCTCTGCGCCTGGGCCAGGCGCCAGCCGGTGTAGTCGGGCTCGCTGGTGACTTCGCGGACGCACCAGGGCGGCACGTCGAAGCGCATGGCGGCCATGCGGTTGCTGGCCTCGCACTCGGCCAGGACCAGGCCCTCCAGCGACCCCTCGAAGGTGTCCACGGTGAAGGCGCCGATCTTGTGCCGGCGCTTGGCCAGCCGCGACCCCGGCAGTACGTCCAGCACCGCATGCTCCTCCGCCGACAGGTAGAGGTTGGTCATCGGCCCGATCAGCGGATCGTCCGGGGCGTATTTCTTGGCGAGCTTGAACTCCTTCTCCCCGTTGGAGAGGAAGGTTATGGCCCGCAGCCTCAGGCGCCCGCCGTCGATGTAGAGGTCTTCGATGCGCCGCGCGCCCACCGGGTCCAGCGGCGGCAGGCCCGTCGCGTCGACCAGGAACCGGCGCTCGGCCACCCAGTGCGCATATTTCGGCAGGTCGACCATCTCAGCCCCTCACGCGGCGCGCCACCGTCGGCGGAGCGCAGGCCCATCGTCAAGCCGCGAGCCACCCGAATGCCGCCAGGGTCCCGCCCCGCCGCCGTTCAGCCTCGCCGCAGCCGCGGGTCCAGCGCCAGATAGAGCGCCCCGGTCAGGGCCGCCATGTCGAGGGCGTAGAGATAGCGGTAGTCGCAGGCGATCGAGATCACGAAGAAGCTGGCCGCGAAGGTGAGCGCGCCGCCCAGCAGCGCGGCGATCATCAGGTCCGCCGGCTCCCGCCGCACCAGGAGCAGGATCATCACCCCCAGCGCCAGGACCGCATAGGCCACGTGCGACATGGCCGGCGTGTCCAGGAACCAGGTCGTGTAGTTGTAGAGCCGCTGGTCCCGCTCGTCCGACCGCGAGGCCATGTGCAGCGATTTCAGGATCAGCGGCGGCCCCTCGACGCCCACCTCGATCGGCAGGCAGTGGTCGATGATCGGGGTGGCGAACACCTGCCGGAAGGCCGCCAGCCGGGCGCGCAGGTAGAGGCCGGGATCGCGCGTCACCAGCCGCACCCACTCGGCCCGGATCTGGTCGCTCGGCACCTGGTCCAGGGCGCCGTCGACGTTGGGATCGGCCGACAGGCTGTCGATCCGCTCGGGGGAGTAAACCTTGGGCGCGCGGGTGCGTAGGATCTCGCCCGCCGCCGGCTCCGCCCGCTCGATGGCCGGCAGGTGGCGGCCGGGCTGGAAGGCCAGGCCCGCGATCATGTCGTAGGTCTGCAGCAGCCGCACGCCCTTGCCGCCGGCGGTGTCGGGCCGCCCCGGCCCTTGCGGCTGCAGGAGCGCGCTGAACGCCAGGGTCAGCACCGCCACGGCCAGAAGCCAGACGACAGCCCGGCCGAGGCTGCGCCAACCCGCCTGCGCCCAGCCAGCCCAGGTCAGGGCGACGCTCGCGGCGAGCGCGAAGATCAGCCCGTTCTGCCGCAACAGGCCCGCGACCGCGAACAGCACGGCCGCCGCCAGGAGCGCCAGCCAGGGCGGCCGCCGCGCCCCGTGCCGCATGGCGAAGGCCAGCACGACGAATCCCGCCAGCGCGGTCTCGGCGAAGAGCACGTCCTTCCAGTAGATGGCCGGGTAGATCGAGGCCTGCGGCAGGGCAATGACCCCCAGAGCCACCACCGGCGCCAGCCACGAGGCGCGCGGCCGCAGCGCCGCCAGCGCGGCCCAGGCGCCGAACAGCAGCGCGCAGCTGAGCCCGATCCAGGCGACCGCATTGGTCGAAATGCGGTCCAGGACCCCCAGCAGCCAGGAATAGATGGCCGGGTTCCAGGTTTCGCGGACGTGGAAGCGGCCCTCGTGCAGGGCCGAGACCGAGTCCCAGGAGAGGTGCCCCGGATAGTTGAACCGCAGCACGGCGACGACGCCGACGGCGAGCACGGCGAGGTAGGCGAGGACCGCAGCCCCGCGGGAGTCCCGAGCGCGCGCCATCAGCCGACCGGCCGCACGACCAGGAACAGGCCCGCCACCATCAGGACGTAGCCCACGGCCATGCTCCAGGTGGCCTGCTCCTTGAACACCAGCCACCCGGCCAGGGGCACCAGGCACGACCCCACCAGCGAGAAGCCGTAGGCCAGCGACAGCGGCACGCGCGTCAGCACGTAGAACCACAGAAGGGCGGTGACGGCGTACCAGGCGAAGGCCCCGATCAGCGGGTAGTTGACGATCACCCGCGTGAGGAAGGGGCCGGAGAGGCGCGCATTGTAGACGGCGCCCCACTTGAACAGCATCTGGCCCACCGGCAGGGCCACGGCGAACACGCTGCAGAGCGCGATATCCCGCGCGCTGAGGATAGTCTGGCTCAAACGTCGGTCTCCAGCTCGCGCAGCATGTTGAGGTAGGGGTGGATCGGGCGGATGGGCACGTTCAGCACGTCGAAGTTCATGGCCTGCAGCAGGAACTGGGCGCCCAGGATCACGGGCAGGGCGGCCAGCATGACCACGCCGGCGGAGGCGGCCTGGGTGGGCTCGCGGTTGGCCAGGTAGCTCAGGGCGTAGCCGACGCCGAACAGGGTGAAGAAGAGGCCGAACACCAGCTCCAGGCTCGCGGCGGAAAAGTCGCGCACGAAGTACTGGCCGATCACCCGCTGGGCGAAGTTGCGCGCGTGCTTCGCGGCGAAGGGCCCGATGATCTGGGAGATGCGGATGTTGGAGACCTCGTCGCCGTAGCGCGAGGGCATCGGCACGTCGCGGACCACGGCCCGCAGGGTGCCCAGGTGGTAAAGCAGGTCGGTCTCGAAGAAGAACCGCCGCGCCACCCGCTTCTGCATCACCAGCCGCGCCACATTGGCCTCGATGGCGGTGTAGCCGTTGGTGGGGTCGAAGATGTTCCAGTAGCCGGTCGACAGCTTGGCCGCGAAGCTCAGCATGGCGTTGCCCAGCACCCGGATCGTCGGCATGGCGGTCAGGTGGCTGATCGAGGTGAAACGGTTGCCCTTGGTGTAGTCCGCCTCGCCCAGGAGGACCGGGGCCACCAGCTGGGCGGCGTAGCTGAGGTCCATCTGGTCGTCGCCATCCACCTTGACCAGCACCCGCCCGCCGCGTCGCGCGGCCTCGGCATAGCCGGCCAGGGTGGCGCCGCCGACGCCCTGGTTCTTGGCCAGCCGCACCACGACGACCCGCGGGTCGGTGTTGTTGGCCTCGATGAAGTCGCCGGACTTGTCGGGGCAGCAGTCGTCCACGCAGACGATCCCCTCGAACCAGGCCGGGGTGGCGGCGATGACGTTCAGGATGTGGTCGGTGACCTTGTAGCAGGGCACCACCAGCCACACGCCCGCCTCCTCCAGCGCCAGCGGCAGGGCGGGGCGCACGGACAGGCGCTCACGCAGGGCGGCGGCCGGATCGCGGGGAGTTCGGTCGACGGAGGTCATGCTTCGGGTTCAGGCCTTGAGGGCGGGCTAGCACGGAAGGCCGCCGGCTGGCAAAGCGGGCGCGGGGCAAGCTGCGCCGGCCATCCTTGCGCCGCGATATCCTGGCTGATACCTCGCATCCCCTTCCGTCGGAGACCTCATGGAAACAGCCACCCACCTGCTGCGGACCGGACAGCGCGGCGCGCTGTTCCAGCTGCAGATGGCGCTGAGGGACCTCTCCAACTCCGTCCAGCGAATCGGGCTGAGCTGGTCGCTGGCCTGGCACGACGTGGGGGCGCGCTACCGCGGCTCGATCCTGGGGCCGTTCTGGATCACGCTCTCCATGGGCCTGATGGTGCTGGGGATCGGCTTCCTCTACGCCAACCTGTTCCACATCGCGATCGACGTCTTCCTGCCCTACGTGGCCCTCGGGATCGTCTTCTTCGGCGTGATGACCGGCACCATCAACGACGGCTGCGAGACCTTCGTGCAGGCGGCGGGCATGCTCTCGCAGACCAGCCTGCCGCTGTTCACCTTCGTCTGGCGCACGGTGTTCCGCAACCTGATCAACCTGGCCCACCACCTGCTCATCGTGGTCGTGGTGCTGGCGGTGTTCGGCTACTGGCGCCACATCCATCCGCTGCTGGCGCTGGTGGGGATCGTGCTGATGCTGCTCAACGCCAGCTGGCTCTCCATGCTGGCTGGCATCGTCTCCGCCCGCTTCCGCGACATCCCCCAGATCGTCATGTCGATCATGCAGTTCGCCATGTTCATGACCCCGGTCTTCTGGCTGCCCGACCGCTTCGGCAGCCACTCGGCGGTGCTGAACTTCAACCCGTTCTACCACCTGCTCCAGGCGGTCCGCGCGCCGCTGCTGGGCCAGGCGGTGGACCTGCACAGCTATGTGGTGCTGGTGGCCATGGCGGGGCTGGGCTGGCTCGGCACCTTCGCCCTCTTCGCGCGGACGCGGCGCCGGATCGTGCACTACCTATGACGCCCGTTTCCATCACCTGCACCGACCTGACCCTGCGCTTTCCCGTCTATGGGGTGGACGCCAAGTCGCTGAAGAAGGCCCTGGCGCGCGTCACCGTGGGCGGCGTCCTGGGCCGCCACGCCGGGGTCACCGACGTCACGGCGCTGCAGGGCGTGAACCTGTCGCTGAAGGCCGGCGACCGGCTGAGCCTGATCGGCCACAACGGCTCGGGCAAGACCACGCTCCTGCGGGCGCTGTCGGGGGCCTATGAGCCCGACGAAGGGACGATCGAGGTCTATGGGCGCATCGCGGCCCTGCTGGACCTGGGCCTCGGCATCGACGCCTCGGCCACCGGCTACGAGAACATCCGCCTGCGCGGCCGCATCGCCGGCCTCTCCTCCCGCGAGATCGAGGAGAAGATGGACGAGATCGCCGCCTTCACCGGCCTCGGCCCGTTCCTGGCCATGCCGGTGAAGACCTATTCGGCGGGCATGCAGGCGCGCCTGGCCTTCGCCGCCGCCACGGCGGTCGAGGCCGACGTCCTGCTGATGGACGAGTGGATCGCGGTGGGCGACGCCGAGTTCCAGAAACTGGCGCACAAGCGGCTTCTGAAGCTGGTGGAGCGGGCGGGCATCCTGGTGCTGGCCAGCCACGAGGCGCCGCTGCTGAGGCTCTACTGCAACAAGGTGATGCGCCTGGACGGCGGCGTGGCCTCCGAGGTGGTCGACATCCGTCGCCTGGACGAGCTGCTCGACGTCTGAACGAGCCGCTCAGTCGAGCCAGTCCAGCACGCCCAGCTTGGCCATCCAGGCCAGCCCCATCTCCAGCCGCCGCCGCTCCTGCACCGGGAAGGCCGCGAGCACGTCGCGCACGCGCAGGGCTCCGGCCGCGGCGATCGCCTCAAAGGCCTGGGCGCACAGCTCCGGGCTGGCGCGCGCGCCCGGGAAGGCGCCGTCCAGCTGTACGGACGGGGCGGCCCGCACCGCCGCTGCGGTCGCGCCCGGCGCCGGCCGCAGCCAGGTGTCCAGCGTCAGCTGATCCGTGGCGAAGTGGGCGAAGGCGCGGAACGGGTCGTCCCGCACCGGATCGTCCAGCGTGCGGTGCGCCGGCTCCGCGGCTGCGGCCCGCAGCTCGGCAAGTTCGTCGGTCAGGGCATGGATCTGGCGCGCCACCACCGGCCAGTCGAACGTCTCGGCCACCCGCCGGCGGCCGGCGGCGCCCATCCGCGCGCGCAGGTCGGGCGAGCGGATCAGCTGCGCCAACGCCTCGGCCGCGCGGCCGATGTGGACGGCGGTGTGCTGGGCGACCGCGCCCACATAGGCCTGGTAGGTCAAGGCCTCGGCCACATGCCGTTCCACCAGCGCCGCGCCCACGCCGCCGCCCACGGGCCCCGACAGCGTCGGGATCAGGAACGCCTCCTGGCCGTGGCGCATGGTGAAGCGGTAGCCGTCCCAGTCGCTGGCCACCACCGGCAGGCCGGCGGCCATGGCCTCCAGCGGGGTGATGCCGAAGGTCTCCTGGATGTTGTCCACCAGCGACAGGAAGATGTCGGCGCCGGCCCAGAGGTCGCCCAGGGCCGCGCGGTCGTTGCCGTCCAGGAAATGGACCGGCACGCCCGGCGCATGGGCGCGCGCGGCGGCTTCGTAGTGGGCCCGGTCGGCCGCGTCGGGGAACCAGCCGGCCATGGCGAAGACCACGCCGGCGCCGGTCGCGGCCTTGGCCTGCTGCACTGCCTTGAACATCGGCTGCGGGAAGGCCTTCTCGTAGTACGAGAGCCGGCCCACCCACAGCACCAGCACGTCGGCCTCGCCCAGCCCCAGGGCGGCGCGCGCGCGGGCCCGGGCCTGCGGGCGGTCGGCCAGGGCGGCGAAGGCGGCGGCGTCGACGCCCAGGGGGATCACCGGCAGGGCCGGATGCGGCGGCGGCCGGCCGCCCGTGCGCTCGGCCAGGTGCTGGCCGAAGCCGTCGAACATCGCCGCCAGCGCGTCGCGCACGCTGGGCGAGGTGCAGATCAGGGCGTCCCAAGGGTGCAGCGGGCCCACCGCGCCCATGGCGATCATCCGGCGGATGGCGGGCGGCGCCAGGGTGTGGACCACGCCCGCGAGGCTATAGGCGCGGTCGCTACCGCTGCGCCGCCGCATCCAGCCCAGGTCCTCCAGGTAGGGCTGGCCGCGCAGCACGGTCCCGGCCTCGGCCGCCACCCGCGGAGCGGGGAACAGCGCCGCGCCGATCTGGGTGCGGGGCGTTTCAGCCGTGGCGGCCGCGCCATCGAACAGGGCCGCCGAAAGCGCCGCGGGCTCGGCCGACCGCAGGCTCAGCACATCTATGCGCCCATAGCCGCCGTGCCGCGCCAGCGCCTGCCAGAGCTGCAGGTTGGCCACGTCCTTGCCGAACGGATTGGGGCCCAGCCCCAGCGCGCCCGGCGGATGCAGGATCGCCAGCCGCCCGCGCAGCCCGCCCGGATCGTCTTCCAGCCCCATGACACTGTTCTAGGACGGCGTGGCCGAGCCGCGCTACCGGCTTATGGCGACCCGCGGGCGGGGCTCGCGCGCCTTGCTCAGTCCTTCCAGCGTCGGGCCGCGACACGAACCGTCTGCGACGCGCCCAGGTGCTCGGCGTCGTCGCCCAGGGCGAAGGCGTAGGGCCCGCCGGCGATCGACCAGCCGCCGTCGGTCCAGTCGGCCAGCAGGCGCGGGTCGATGTTCAGGCTGACCGAGCGGGTCTCGCCCGGGGCCAGCTCCACCCGCTGGAAGCCGAGCAGGCGCTGCTTGGCCTCGCCATGGCGGCTGACGAGATAGAGCTGGGCGACGGTGGCGCCGGCGCGCTGGCCAGTGTTGCGCACGGTGAACTGGGCGGAGAGGCCCTTCAGCTTCAGGTCCGACGCGGCGAAGCTGGTGTAGGACAGCCCGAAGCCGAAGGGGAACAGCGGCGCCTCCCCCTTCCGGGCGAACCAGCGGTAGCCGACGTCGGAGCCCTCGATGTCGTAGTTGGCCGAGAGCCGCGCGTCCGGCGTCGGCCGATCGCCCGCGAAGTTCGGCTCCAGCTCGGCGTAGCCGTCCAGCACCGGCCGCGGCAGCTGCTGGACGCTGGCCGGGAAGGTGATCGGCAGGCGGCCGGAGGGGTTGGCCTTGCCGAACAGCACCGCGGCGATCGCCTCGCCGCCGCGGGCGCCCGGATACCAGGCCTCGAGCACCGCAGCGGTCTTGTCGAGCCAGGGCATGACGACCGGATTGCCAGTCTCCAGCACGACGATGGTGTTGGGGTTGGCCTGCGCCACCGCAGCGATCAGGGCGTCCTGGCCGTTGGGCAGCGACAGGTCGGGGACGTCCAGGCCCTCGGTGGCCCATTTGGTGGCGAAGACGATGGCCACGTCGGCCTTCTTCGCCTGCGCCACAGCGTCGGCGATGTAGCGCCCGTCGCGGAAGACCACCTCAGCCTGCGGCGCCAGCGCCCGGATCGCCGCCAGGGGCGCGGAGCGGTGGTACTGCTGCGACAGGAAGGCGGCGAACGGGCCCGTCCCACCGAGCGGGACGGACAGCGCCGGGCCGCCCGGGCCCTGCACCTGGCTGGAGCCCGCGCCGGAGAGCACCCCGGTGTCCGCATAGCCGCCGATCACCGCGATCCGCTTGGCCGTCGCGGCGAGCGGCAGGGCGCCGTCGCGGTTGCGCAGCAGCACGATCCCCTGGCGGGCCACAGCCTCGGCGACCGCCGCGTGGGCGGCGAAGTCGATGGCGCCGCCGGGGACCGCGGGCTCGGCGTCGAGTCCGGCGGCGTAGATCGCCGTCAGGATCCGCCGGTTCATGTCGTCCAGCCGCGCCTTGCGGGCCGGGTCGGCGGCGACCGCCTGGGCCAGCGGCCGGTCGAAGAAGACCTGTGGATCGAGCTGCGCGCCCGACTGCTGGTCCAGGCCCGCCCAGGCCGCCGACAGGCTGGGGACGGCGCCCCAGTCCGACATCACGAAGCCGGGGTAGCGCCAGTCGCGCTTCAGCACCCGGTTCAGCAGCCAGTCGTTGGCGCAGGCGGGCGATCCGACCACCTGGTTGTAGGCGCACATGACCGCGCCGGGCCGGCCCGCCTCGATGCCGATCTGGAACGCCAGCAGGTCGCTCTCGCGCGCTGCGGGCTCGGCGATCTTCACGTCCACGAACTTGCGGCCGGTCTCCTGCCCGTTCAGCGCGAAGTGCTTGATGGTCGAGATGATGTGGTTGGACTGGATGCCGGCGATGGCGGCGCCGACCAGCACGCCGCTCAGCAGCGGGTCCTCGGAGAGGTACTCGAACGTGCGGCCGTTGCGGGGATCGCGCATCAGGTTGGCGCCGCCGGCCAGCAGCACGTTGAAGCCCTTGGCGCGGGCCTCGGCGCCGATCATCGCCCCGCCCTGGCGGACCAGGTCCGGGTTCCAGGTCGCAGCCATGGCGACGCCCGCGGGCAGCGCGGTCGCCCCGTCGCGGCGCAGGCCGAAGACGTAGGCCACGCCCAGGCTGGCGTCGCTCTCCTTGAGCGCCGGCACGCCCAGCCGGGGAAGGCCGGGGACATAGCCTGCGCCGGGGATGGCGTCGGTGGGGATGCGCGGCGGATTGGCCCCGACGGGCAGCGGCATGATCCCGTGGGTCAGGACCGTCTTCTCGGCCTCGGTCATGCGGCCGACGGTGGCGGCGGCGCGCACTTCGGGCGCGGCGGGCGCCGGGCCCTGAGCGAACGCCGGCGAGCCGCCCGCGCCCAGGGCGACCACGAGCGATGCAGCGCACAGCCGCCTGGACCAGCGAGCGGACATGCGGATCGACCTCCGGATCATCGTCAACGAGAGCGCCCTAGATGCCCTGCCCGACGCCCGCCGGACAGGGCAAAATGCAGGGGAGATCAGAACCTGGCGGCGACCTTGGCGTAGACCTGCCGCCCGAACGGGTCGGCCAGGGTCGGCAGGTAGCCGTTGGACTTGGCGAACCCGGGGGCGGTGTCGAAGAGGTTGATCACCCCGGCCGTGAATTCGTAGCGGTCGTCGTCGCCGAACACGGCGCCGTACTGGACGTCGAACACCGAGAACGCCTTGATCTTGCTGGCCACCGCCGGGATCACCGATCCCGTGCCGGTCGTGTTGAGGCCGACGCCGAAGTCGTCATGCACGCCGGAGGTGTAGCGCCAGGTCCCGGCCAGGGTGTGGCGGCCGTAGGAGAGGTCCACGCCGGCGACGCTGCGCCAGCGGGGAGCCGCCGCGGACGAGCCGGTCGACTGCACGAAGTTGTTGCGGTAGCCGACGCCGTTGTAGACCACCGTGTGGCTGGGGTCGTTGCCGTAGGCCACTCCGGTGTCGATGTCGTACTTCAAGAGGTAAGTCAGGCTGTCGTGGACGGCCACACCCACCTCGCCCACCTTGAACCGGTACGAGGCGGCAACGTCGATGCCCGAGGTGGCGGTGCCGCTCGGGGCGTTAAACGACTTCACGATCACGGTTTGGATCGCCCCGGTGGAGTCGCGGATCACCGCCGGGCCGAACGGCGTGGCGTTGACCACGGACTGGGCGCCCTGGACCTGGATCTGGTTCTTGTACTTGTAGCTCCAGTAGTCGACCGAGATCCGCGCATTGGACACCGGCAGGAAGGTCGCGCCGACGTTGTAGACGTCCGCCGTCTGCGGCTTCAGGGTCGGGTTGCCGTAGGTCTGGATGGTGCGGAAGGTGGTGTCGGGCGGCGTGCGGGTGTTGTCGGTGACGTTGCCGATGCCCGTGGCGATCAGGCCGTTCGAGCTGTTGTTGATCGACGGCGCCTGGAACGCCCGGCTGATCGACCCGCGGATGCTGATCTGCGGCAGCACTCGCCAGTTGGCGGCCAGCTTCGGGGCCAGCTTGTGGAAGCCGCCGTAGTCCTCGTAGCGCGCCGCGCCGTTGATGTTCAGCCCGTCGACCACCTCGTAGTTGGCCTCGGCGAAGGCGCTCTTCACCGTACGGTCGAAGTCGGTGTTGAGCCGCTTGCCAAGGAACCCGCCGAAGCCGCTGAGCAGCAGGCTGGAGTAGGTCGCCGAGGACTTCTCCTTGCGGTACTGCGCCCCGACCGCGGCATCCAGCGAGTGGCCATTGATGGTGAAGAGCGAACCGTTCACGACGCCCTCGGCCAGGTAGTACGAGCGCTTCAGGTCGAACGAGACGTCGGACTGCAGGTTGTAGATCAGCGAGGGGTCCATCTTGCTGAGGTCGCCCTCGAAGGGGCTGTAGTAGAGGCAGTTGCCGGCGCCGGCGACCGCGCCGCCGCCGGCCCCGTTGAACTGCACGTTGCAGTTCGGGCCGCCCAGGCCGTTCAGCGCGGCCTGGAAGAGGTTCATGTCCGTGTCCTTGTCGCGGGCCACGGTGTGCGAGCCCGAGTAGGAGACGTTGGCGGTGTACTTCCAGCCGGCGAAGAGGTCGCCGCGCGCACCGACCACATAGTGCTGCTGGTCGACGGTGTCGCGCATGACCCGGTGGTCGTAGCCGCCGGGGAATCCTTCCGCCCCGATGGCCCGGCCGATGAACTGGATGGGCACGCCGAACGGGTTGTAGGGGTTCTTGGCGGGCATCGTCGCATTGCCGGCGTTCTGGGCATAGGACGGCACGCCGAAGCGCTGCGAGTCCTGGTGGTAGTAGCTGAGCTCGGCGAACAGCGTCTGGTTCGGCGCGATCTCGAAGGTCGTGTCGTTGTGCAGGTTGACGCTCTTGGAGCGCGGCCGGATCGGGTTCTGCGGCTGGAAGTTGAACGCGCAGGCGCCGAGCCCGAAGGTGGCGCCGCCCGAGGGCGTGTACTGGCTGGCCGTGCCCGCCTTGCCGCAGTTCGGGTCGACGACGGTCAGGGTCCCGTTCGCCGCCGCCTTGGCGTCATAGAGCGCCGTATAGTCGTTGCCGCCGATGACCACGTGGCCGCCCGATGCGGTCACGGGCCTGGCCAGCAAGGTGAAACGCCCCGGAAAGCCGCTGCCGGTCGGGTTGAAGAAGTTGGTGACGTCGCGGTCGGCGTTCTGGAGGTTGTCGACATAGCGGTAGGAGGCCGAGGTCACCGTGCGGATGCGGTCGTTGCCGACGCCGACCATGGCCTGGAGGCTGTAGGACGAGGACTTGTCGATGCCGGTGTACTGGGCCGAGACCTTCAGGCCCTCGAACTTCGTGTTGGTGATCACGTTGAACACACCCGCGACGGCGTCGGCGCCATAGGTGGACGAGGCGCCGTCCAGCACCGTCTCGACCCGCGAGACCGCGATGTCGGGCGTCAGGCTGTTCAGGTTGACGAAGTCGTCGCCGGCCTGGGGTGTGACCCGCCGGCCGTTGAGCAGGACCAGGGTCGCCCCGGCGCCGAGGCCGCGCAGGTTGACGGAACGGGTGTCGCGGGTGTCCGCCCCGCCCTTGGCCAGGTCCTGCAGGCCGCCGACGCTGCCGACGTTCTGGGGGATGAAGCGGGTCAGGTCGCCGAGGGAGGTGACGCCGGTCCGCTCGATGGCCTGGGTGTCCAGCGACACCACCGGCGAGGCCCGGTCCTCCTGGCGGATGTTGCCCAGGTAGGTGCCGGTCACGACGACTTCCGCCACGGTGTCGGCCGGCGCGGAGGTCGTCGCCTGGGCCGCGGCGGCCGTGGCGATGGCGCTGGCCACCAACGCCAGGGAGGCCCCCGCCAGCAGGCTCGCCCGGCGACCGGACGCGCGCGTTTCCTTGGATGCCATATTCAATTCCCCCCTCGCGAAGACCGCTGGGAAGGCGCCGTAGAGAGGAAAGCCAGTACTCACGGGACGCGAGCGCAACTGCGCCCTCGACGAAGCCCCGCCTATGCTTGGCAGCCCCCTAGCGCCTCTCTCCGGTCGTTTGATTGTTGACGCGGGGAGCATGGCAGAAGCATTTCATGACTTTAAATATAATATTCGGAACGATTGATCAGGAATCCTGATCAAAAACTGTCACCGGAGCACGCCGCTCTGCTCGGCCTCCTCGACCAGGCGCGCGGCATCTTCGGGCAGCAGCCAGCCGGCGTCGGCCTGGCGCTTCACCGCCGCGCGCACGCGGGCCACGAAGCCGGCGTGGTCGCCGTAGCGTTCCTCCAGCGAGGGCCGGGGATCCCGGGCGCTCAGGCGGTCGGCCTTGGTGCGGGCGAACGGGATGAAGCCGCCGGCGAAGCCGCAGCCCTGCCCCGCCTCGAACCCCGCCGCCATCACGTTCCAGCCCAGGTAGGTCCCCAGCGGGACCTGCAGCTGCACCGAGGCGACGCCGGCTGTCTCGTTGCCGTCGGCGTCGACGCGAGGGACCCGTTGCGGAATGACCCCGCGGATCCGCGGCGGCTGGAGACTGGCGACGCCGCTCAGGTCGCGCGCCTGGAACGAGGGCCCGAAGTCCTGGTCGGGCAGCGGGTTGAGCTTGCCGTCCGGCGTGGGCGCGCCGGGCAGCGCGGGCCAGCCCATGGCCTTGGCGGACGGCGCGACCAGGTCTCCGGCCTGCAGGGTCGGATAGCGGCTGGGCGGCGGCGCCTTGCCGTCCCGCACCCAGGCCACCAGCATCGCCTGGGCGACCCGCAGGCTTTCCTTCGAGGGGTTCGGATTGCCGACCAGCCGGCACCCGGGCGGGGCCGGATCGCCCTCCGCCCGGAACCCGCCGATGAAGGACCCGCCGTGGGTGACGCTCGGGAAGTAGTAACGCCGCACCGTGGGCGGCAGCGGCACGTCGCGCGCCGCGTCCGTACCCACCAGCCCCGGCGACATGCGCAGGCCCCAGAACTCGGCGGACCCGAAGGTCTCCACCACCTTGGGACAGGTGTGGTCGGCCGAGCAGCGGTCCAGCAGGCTGGTCACCCCGCGGCCGCGCGCCTTGTCGTCATAGCGCGACCACCAGAGCGTCCCCTCGCTGCCGGCTTCGTAGGGCCGGGCCGCGCCGCCCGGCACGCCGAAGCGCAGGTTCAGCGGAACCTGGCGCGCGGCGATGTTGGGATTGACGCCATCGAAGACGATCCGCCCCTGCTCGTCGGCGTTGAAGCCCAGGTTGACGAAGCTCTTGAGGAAATTGCCTGACTGCGACGTCCCGCTGGCCACGGCCCAGCGAACCTGGCCGGCGGGGTTCGGATGGCCCTCATCGTCGTGCTGGGCGGTGCGCAGGAAGGCGACCAGGTCGCGGGTCGCGGCGAAGCCGACGCCGAGCACCTTCGGGTCCTTGCCGGTATAGGTCAGGGTGTAGGCAAAGGCGGGGTCGAACCCCCCTTTCAGGCACAGCCGCGTCGGGTCCGGGCGGCCGGGGGACGGCTCCTGCGCACAGTCGGCGAAGGCCCAGTCCGCCGGCGCCACCGCCTGCCGCGCGCCGTCGCGCGACTCGCGGACCAGGCGCGCCTGGTGGGTGTCGAGGCTCACCGGCTCGGGCCTTGGCGTGGGACGGCCGATGCTGCCCACGATCGGCAGGCTCGTCGCGCCCGCCGGCATGTCCACGAACCGCGCCAGCACCGGTCCGGTCAGGGGACGGCCGCCGGGCCCGTGCGCCACCGGCGCATGGACGGTCTGCAGGCCGGCGTCCTCGGGCAGGTCGCCCTGCCAGCCGCTCACCACCCGGACGTGGCCGTAGGGATCCGCGCCGATGATGAAATTGCCGCGGTTGGGGACGTCGTAGAACAGCACGCCGCTGGCCTTGGCGGGGTCCACCGGCCGGGCGATCGCGAAGGTGGCGGAATATTCGACCCGCCCGCGCGCATTCCGTGGGGCGCCCGCCAGGTCGGTGATGATCCGGTTGCGGCGGTCCGCTGGATCCAGCTCGCCGAAGAACCGGCCGCTGACGATCTCATAGGCTGGCGCCCCGGGCAGGGGTTTGGCGGGCGCCACCTTCTCCACCTCGATCCGCACCAGGTGCGCCTGGGCGGCCTGCGCGGACAGCGCGGCGGTGAGGAGCGAGGCTGTGACGAGCAGGCGGGGGCGCAGCATGGTGCGGTCACTCCGGCGATATGGGCAGGTCGAGCAGCTGGGCGCCCAGCGTCTTGCCGTGCGCGTCGAGCGCCAGGGATCGGGTCACCCCGCCCAGCAGCGCGCCCTCCAGCACCAGGTTCACGGCATGCAGGTCCGGCAGCTCGTAGCGCACGATCGGGCGGCCGCCGAGCCCGCCGAAGTGCTGCGCCACCGCCTGCGGCGTCACGCTGGCCAGCAGCCGCGGATAGTCCTCCGGCCGATAGGCGAAGACGGCGATCTGAGAGATGTCGCCCTTGTCGCCGGTCCGCACGTGGGCGATGTCGCGCAGGATCATCAGGCGGCCTCGAACTGCACGCGCGGGGTCACCAGGGTCCGGTCGATGAGCGTCGAGGCCACCGCCAGCACGCTGCGCACGGAGCGAGTGACGCCGCCGCCGCCGGCCGGACCGTTGGTGTAGAGCGCCTCCACCTCCGCCCCGATGCGGTCCGCGCCGGCCTGGGTCGCGGCGCGCCCGGCCACGCGGGCCCGCACTTCCCCGGGCTCGTGCACGGAAGGCCGTCCGCGGCGATCGATGGCGTTCACCCCGATCAGCTCCAGGCGCAGGTCGCTCACCGGCGCGCCGGTGAGGCGCAGCCGCTCGCGGACGATCTCCAGCGCCAGCTGGCCCCGCGCCTGCGCCCCGGCTCCGGCATAGGAGACCTGGCCCTCACCGACGTAGCCGTCCTCGTAGCTGATCGAGACCTTGAGCGTGTCGGGGCGCGGCCGCCCCGCCCCGCCGCTGACCGCGACCCGGTCCCTGGCCGTCTCCCGGATGCGAACCTGGCGGAAGTCGGCGACCACGTCGGCCTGCAGATAGGCGCCGGGATCCAGGATCTCGTAGAGCAGCTGCTCCTTGCAGGTGGCCACGTCGAGCCGCCCGCCGGTGTCCGCCAGCTTGCCGAACTCCGCGGTCCCGTCGGCGCTGACGTCGGCGTAGGGGAACCCCAGGCGGGCCAGGTCCGGCACGTCCTTCACCCCCGGATCGGCGAAGTAGCCGCCACACAGCTGGCCGGCGCACTCGAGGAGGTGGCCCACCAGGGTGCCCTGCCCCAGCCGCGCCCAGTCGTCGCTCGCCCAGCCGAATTCGTGGATCAGCGGCCCCAGGAACAGCGCCGGATCGCAGACCCGGCCGGTGATCACCGCGTCCGCCCCGCCCTGCAGCGCCGCCACGATGCCCTCGGTCCCGAGATAGGCGTTGGCCGCGACGATGGAGGCGCCGAGGTCGCGGCTGGTCCCCTCGCGGTCCACCAGGGGAAACTCGCCACCCAGGATGGTCTCCAGCACGTCGTCGCCCAGCACCGCGGCGGTGCGGAAGCCCGGCAGGCCGAGCTCGCGGGCGATCTCGGTGACATGGGTGACGGCGGCCGCGGTGTTGGCCGCGCCCATGTTGGTCACGATCTTGACGCCGCGCGGATGGGCCAGCGGCAGGGCGGCGCGCATGCGCTCGTCCAGCATCGGGTCGAAGCCGGGCTTTGCGCCGCCGCGCCGCGCGGCCTGGGCCAGGCCGATGGTGCGCTCGGCCAGGCACTCGAACGCCAGGTAGTCGAGGTCGCCGCGCGCCAGGAGGTCGAGCGCCGGCTCGATCCGGTCGCCGGAGAAGCCGGCCCCGCCGCCGATCCGCACAGTCCGGCCGCTCACAGCGCAAACACTCCGAACAGCAGCGCGGCGCCGGTCATGACGACGGAGGCGCCGTAGAGCCACGGAATCGCGAACCGCTGGTGCGCGCCCAGCTCGATCCCGCTGAGGCCGGCGACCAGGAAGGTCGCGGGCGTCAGGGGGCTGACCGGGAAGCCGGTGGTCATCTGGCCCAGCAGGGCCGCCTGGGCCACCTGGACCGAGGCGACGCCGAACTGGCGGCCCACCTCGGCGATGACCGGCAGCACGCCGAAATAGAAGCTGTCGGGGTCGAACAGCAGGCTGAGCGGCATGGCCGTCAGCGCCAGCGCCACCGGGATGTGCGGCCCCAGGCCCGCCGGCATGTGCTGGGCCGAGGCGTGGGCCAGAGCCTTGATCATGCCCGAGCCGTTCAGGATGCCGGTGAAGGCGCCGGCCGCCAGCAGCACGCCCACCATCAAGAGGGCCGCCGGCGCATGCGCCTCGATCCGGGCCCGCTGGGCGGTGGGGGCCGGGTAGTTGATCATCAGGGCGAGGGCGGTCCCGAGCATGAACACCACGACCGGCTCCGCCCAGCCCATGACCATCACCGCCACCACCACCAGGGTCAGCGCGACGTTGAGCCAGAACAGGCGCGGGCGGCGCAGGGCCAGGACGGCGGTATCCGGTTCGGCCAGCTGCGCCGCCGCGACGCCGCCCACGTCCCCGCTCAGCCCCAGCCGACGCGCCTCGCGCCAGCCCAGCCACCAGGCGACGACGAGCACGAAACCGAGCCCGACCAGCTGGACGCCGATCATGGGGGTGAAGATCGCGGCCACGGGCAGCTTGAGCGCCGCCGCCGCGCGCAAGGTGGGCCCGGTCCAGGGCAGGAAGTTCACCCCCGCCGCCAGCGAGGCGGTGCAGGCCAGGACCCGCCGGTCCATCCCCAGCGCATCGTAGAGCGGCCGCATCGCGGGAATGGTCACCAGGAAGCAGACCGCGCCCGAGCCGTCGAGATGGATGATCAGGGCCAGGAGCGCGGTGCCGACGGTGATCCGCGACGGGCGCGTGCCCACCGCCCGCAGGATCGCGCGCACCACGGGCGCCAGCACGCCAGCGTCGGTCATGATCCCGAAGAACAGGATCGCGAACACGAACATCCCGGCCACCGGCGCGATCTTGGTGATCCCGCTCAGGATGAAGGCCGGGATCTCCGTGCTGAACCCGGCCGCCAGCGCGCCCAGGATCGGCACGACGATCAGGGCGACCAGCGGCGAGACGCGATTGGACAGGATCGCGACCAGCAAGGCGAGGATCGTGGCCGCAGCCACGGCTTCAAGCATGGCCCTGTCTTCCCCCCACGACCAACTGCGCGCCCGCATTCATGGCGCGGGCGGATTGATCCGACAATTAGACTTATCTGATTTATCGATCAGGAATCTGAATGGATCTCCGTCGAAACGAGTTCCTGGAGCAGGGCCGTGGCGGCCGGCGCCAAGGTGCGGCCCATGAGCCGGCTGACCCCGATGGTCCGGAACACCCGCGGCGGCCGCATGGTCCGCCAGGCGATCGCCCCGCCGCTGCCCAGCAGGGGCAGGGTCGAGCGCGGCAGCAGCGAAATGCCCAGGCCCGCCGAGATCAGCCCGCCCACGGTCGCCACCTGGGCGCATTCGTACAGCGCCGGCGCGGCGATGTCGGCCTTGGCGAAGGCCGCGTCGGTCAGCATCCGCACGCTGCTGCGCGGCTCCATGCCGATGAACGGCAGCTCGCGGAACACCTTCCAGGGCGCGGGATCCGGAATGGCCTCGGCGTCCTGCGGCCGGCAGACCAGGATGCAGTCGTCCTCGAACAGGGGCTCGAAGGCGATCTCGTCGGCGATCATCGGCGGCGTGCCGACCGCGAAGTCGATCAGCCGGTCCTGCAGGCTCTGGTAGAGGCCTCCGCTGAGGTTCTCCCGCACCGTGATCTCGACCTGCGGATGGCTGCGCCGGAAGCGGGCGATCACCTTCGGCAGCAGGTTCGCCGCCGCCGACGGCAGCACGCCGATCACCACCCGGCCGCGCTGGCCCTCGAACGTCTGGCTCAGCTCCCGGAAGGCGAGGTCGAAGTCCCCGGTCAGCCGCTCGACGATGGGCAGCAGGGTCGCGCCCGCGGCCGTCAGCCGGACATTGCGCGAGTTGCGGTCGAACAGGCGGACCCCGAGGTCCTCCTCCAGCAGCTTGATCGTGCGGCTGAGCGCCGGCTGCGACAGGTTTGCCGCCCGCGCGGTCTCGCTGAAGCTCAAGGAACTGGCCACCTGCAGGAAAAGCCGCAGGCTCGTCAGCGAGGGGCAGCGCGCCATGATCCAGCCGTATCCGAAGAGGTCCATCCATTAGCGGACCGCATGGATGGCACATTTCCATTCGGCGCGGCCACCCTCTGTCGCATGCCGCCCGCACCGGCGTCTTCCTGGCCCTGTTGGCCGGGCTGCAGGCGATGCGCAGATAAGGAGGCGCTCGATCTCGACGACGTCCGCCTGCACGACCTTCGCCGGGCCGGCGCGACGGGCATCGCCGCGCTCGGTGTCGCTAACCGTCGGACGGGGCGGAACGGCGCTGGACTGATCCCGTCCAAGGCGATCCGCTGCGCTAGCGCCGATACGCGTCCCGTGGGAGGCTTGGCAGGCGTATGAGGCTAAGCCTGCGGCGGGCCTGCTCGGCAGGAGCGCGGGTTCGCTCGCGCCGGACCATTCGCGACCGACAGGAACGTTGCGCCCGACCTCGCGGGGCGACGCTGACGTGCTCGCCGCGCTGCTGTGTCCCCCGAAAGCGCGACCCGAGCTTCGCCCGGACATAGGTGATCGGTCGGGAACCTCTGCGCATTGTGCAGAGCGGATCGCAGGTGATAACGGCTGCGCCATGTCGGCCCCTCAACTCGCGCCCCGGGCGCGCCCGCAGCAGGCGCGCGGCCAGGCGACCATGGAGCGCCTGCTCCAGGTCAGCGCCGAGTTGCTGGAGGAGGTCGGCGTGAACGGCTTCAACACCAACCTGCTCGCGCAACGGGCCGGTGTCGCCGTCCGCGCCATCTACCGCTACTTCCCCAACAAATGGGCGATCCTGGTGGCGATGGCCGAGCGCGCCAGCGCGCTCGAGCGCACCTGGATCGGGGACCTGCGCAGCCAAGGCGACGGCGACTGGCGCGCGGACGTCGATCGCGCGATCGACGGCTACTATGAGGCCGCCCGTCGCCACCGGGGCTATGCTGCGCTGCGCGCCGCCAGCCAGGCCTCGCCGGAGCTGCGGGCGGTCGACGACCGCTCGAGCCGCGAACTGCAGATGGACCTGGCCGCAGGCCTGCGCGAGCTGGGGGTGACGGTCGATGACCTCCGACTGCAGGTGCTCTGCCTTTCCATCATCGAGACCGCCAATCGGCTACTCGACATCGCCCTGCAGTCGGAACCCCAAACAGCCGATCTGTTGGTCGCCGAACTCAAGCGGATGCTGGTCGGCTTGCTACAACAGTACCTTCCGACCTGAATGCGCTCGCAGCGACTGCCGATGCGCGGCGGTCAATTGGCGGCCGGCGCCATCACCCTGTAGGGATCCATCCCCCGCTCGCGCAGCCGCTGGTGCGCCAGGTCGTATTGGCGGGGCCGGCTGACGCCCATCCGGGCCCGGGCCGCCTCAAGCGGCTCGGCCAGCAGGGCGCGGACGTCCTGTTCATAGATTTTCGCCGCGGTCGCGCCGTGCCGGCGCGCCTCGCCGACGGCGCGCAGGAAGGGGGCGCTCGCCTTGACCTTCGCCGACATCTCAAGTGCGCCGAGCCAAGCGATGATCCACTCCGTCCGGTCGTGATACTGCGCGCTGGTGAACCCCAGCACGCACTGTTCCCCGAGCGCATCGCGACCGTAGCCGGTCAGGATGTGCGCAAGGTCGTGCAGATCGCGCAATCGGTCGGTGAACCATTGCAGTTGGTCGGGGTGCCGCTCGATTCCCGGGACCGTGCTGGCTTCGACCAGGCCGGCCGCCGACAGGCCTTCGCGGCGCATGAAGGCGACATAGGCGTGGGCGACGCTCCCTGCGGGCAGGCGCAGCAGCGCGTCGTGGTCGTCCAGCAGGTCCGGCAGATAGGGTTCCTCAGCCATCAGCGCCCGGCCCCTCGCGCTTCGGCAGAAGGCATCGGCGAGGTTCCAGGATCTGCGGCTGGCCAGGCATTCCGCCATGTAGAAGACCTGCGCCGTGTCCTCCTTGTCCGCCAGCAGCTTGCGGAAGTGGCTGTAGGCGGCAAGCGGACGGAGCGAGAGTCCCGGCCGACCCGGGGCAACGAAGGGCGCGTCCGCGATCATCATCAAATCCCCTGTCGGCAGCTGCCATGTAAAGCGAGGGTGCGCGCGGGCCGAACCGCCCACCGATCCAAATGGATGCAATCACATCCATTTGGATCGGTCAATTGCGTACGGATTTCGGCAGCCTGTCCGGCTGGGACCTTGGTTCAGGGTTTCCCGCAGGTCCTTCGCGCCGTGCGATGCGCCGCCTTGTCCGGCCATTGCCTTGGTTGCGGATCAGGCTTGCGCCACGTCCAGACATTCAAGCCCGCGCGAACGGGCGACCTCACGGGACAACGCCAGCAAGCCTCCTCGCGGCGTTCCACCCGCTTCGGCAAGTTGCAGGCGCGCGCTGAGCAGTGCCGGAACCGGACATGGCCTTGCGGCTCCTCCCCCATCCCCGGAGCGTCGCCCCCGCTTAGTTGGATCTTGCCAGAGCGTCGCGCGCCGCACTGGCTATCTCAAGCGAGCGGATGCGTTTGGCCTGGTCGAAAATCTGAGCCGTGAGAATGATTTCGTCGGGTCGATGCTCGGCCACGAACCGTTCCAGGCCGGCGCGGATCCTTTCCGGTCCGCCGACCACCGCCTTGGAGAGCGGGGAACCGGCCGCGACCGTGCCGGCAAGGCGGCCGTCCGTGTCCTCGATCGGCGGCGGCAGCGGACCTGGCTGGCCACGATGTAGGTTCACGAACGCCTGCTGCAACGACGTGAAGAGGAACCGCGCCTCGGCGTCGGTCTCGGCCGCCACCAGGTTGAGGCCCAACATCAGGTGAGGACGCTCGCCGTGGCGCGAGGGCGCGAACTGCTGGCGGTAGATCTGCGCGGCCTGGTCCATCATCGCCGGCGCGAAGTGGGACGCGAAGGCGAACGGCAGGCCCAGCGCCGCAGCCAGCTGGGCGCCGTAAAGGCTGGAGCCCAGGATCCACACCGGCACCTTGGAGCCATAACCGGGGACGGCGCGGACCGCCTGGTTGGGTTGGGGGTCGTCGAGGAAGGCCATCAGCTCGAGCACGTCCTGCGGGAACTGGTCGACGCCCCCGGCCAGGTTGCGGCGCAGCGCCCTGGCGGTCACCTGATCCGTGCCCGGTGCGCGGCCCACGCCCAGGTCGATGCGCCCGGGATAGAGGGCGTCCAGCGTGCCGAATTGTTCGGCGATGATCAGCGGCGCGTGGTTGGGAAGCATGACTCCGCCGGCGCCCAGGCGAATGGTCGAGGTGCCGCCGCCGACGAAAGCGAGCGCCACCGCGGTGGCTGCGCTGGCGATGCCGGTCATGTTGTGATGCTCGGCGAGCCAATAGCGCTGGAAGCCCAGCCGCTCTGCCGCGCGGGCCAGGTCGCGGCTTGCGCGGAGCGATTGGCTAGGACTGCCGCCCTGCACGATGGGCGAAAGGTCGAGGACGGACAGCGGGATCATGGCGCGTATATAGGGGCGGCCGACCCGAACGACGCCGGCGCCGTTGGGTCAGGCCCATAGCAAGCCAGGTCGGCTCTGCGCCAGTCGGTGACCCCGGTCGCCTGCCCCGTCTTATCCAGCGAAGGGCTGCGAGCGTCCGGGTCGCTCTGGTTGCGGAAGTGCGACCAAGCCCAGCTGCCGCCGTGGCGCAAAGGGTCATCAGATTGGCGCGCCGCGCCGTCTCCGCCAGCGCGCAGGCGGCGTAGGCTGACTGCCAAGCGCCCCTTGAGCGGGCGACAGGGAGAGATCAACGTGCCTCGCGACTTTGTGGAACCATCGCGTGACGGCCCCGCGCCAGGTCCGCCGGCAGCCCCCGTCGGCCTTCTTGGTCGCCTGCTGACGCTGATGCTGCACGGTATGCCGTTGCTGTTCGGGATCGGCTTCATCGCGCCGCTGATCGCGCAACTGGTCGAGCGGGTGGTTCCCGGGGCGGAGCAGGCTCAGTGGCCGCTGCTCACCGGGCTGGCGATCGGCGGATCCTGGGGCGCGCTCGCGATCCTGAGGGGGCGGTGGCTATGAGTGTCGTCGCAACGGCGCCGGACCGCGATCTCGACGGGCTTTCGACCCAGGAGCTGCTGCGGCTCGAGCGCGCGATCGCCGAGCAGTTCATGGGCGGCCTCCCGTGGGGTTCCATCATCTGGGCGTTCACCAACCTGACGGTCTGGCTGTCGCTTTGGCCGCTGACCTTGTCGGGGGGCCTGCCCCTTTGGGCGGCGGCGCCCATCGCGACGCTGAACGTGATCCTCGCCTATCTGCCCTCGCACGAGGCCCAGCACAGGATCATCGCCCGCGAAGGCGAGCCGCTGTTCTGGCTTAACGAACTCGTCGGCCACCTCTCGCTTGTTCCCATGGGAATGGCCTACGGAGCCGCCCGGCTGACGCACTACGAGCATCACAAGCACGCCAACGACCCGGAGCTCGATCCGGACATCAACACCCGGTCCGACAGCGGCTGGCACATGGTCGTCAAGGACATCGGCATGCAGCTTCAGACGGCTCCGAAGATGAACACCGCCTATGCCAATGCGCTGGAGCGGATCGGGACGGAGGACGCCCGGCGCGCCGGCGCCGTGGCCCTGGCGTACGCCCTCGCCAAGAACGCCCTGCTCTTCGGGTTCGCCTGGGCTGGCTACGCTCTGGAAGTGGCGGCGCTCATCTGGCTGCCCCACATCGTCGGCGGGGTCTACATCCGGTTCTTCCTCAGCTGGGCGCCGCACCACCCGGCCGCCGACCTGGGTCGCTACCGCGACACTCGCGGGTTCAGGAGCCGTTTGGGCAACATCCTGACCATGGGGATGCAGTACCACATCATCCATCACCTCTATCCGCGCGTGCCGCTGATGCGGCACCCGGCGGCGTTCCGGGCGCTTCGGCCTATCCTCGTGGCGCGCGGGTGCCGGTTGGACGGAATCTAACGCATGGCGCAGCGCGCCGCCTTCTGGGCATTTTACGCCAAATGCTCGAGGCTCCAGAACAGCTGCCTGCGCCCCTAGGCTATTTCCGCCTGGTGTTGCGGTGCTTCGGCGATACGCCGGAGCGCCGGGCCGCCATCCTCGACGGCACGGGCGTGACTGACGAAATCCTGCGGGATCGCACCGCCGACATCAGCCTCTTCCAGCAGCTCCGGCAGATCGAGAACGTCGCCGCCCTGTTCGGGGACGATTGGGCGCTGCGGGCCCCCGAGCTCTGGAATCCCCCTTCGCACGGCCCGTTGGGGGTGGCCGGCGTCGCGGCGCCGGACATCGCGGCGACGATCGACGTGATCGTACAGTTCGGTTTTGTCCGGGGGCCGTACTACAGGATCTCGCTGCGGCGAGGACCGCGGTGGAGCCAGATGGACTACCGGCTGACGGTCGATCTCGACGAGCGCCTCGGGCGCTCGATGATGGAGATCTGCTTCATCGGGGTCCGGGCGGGGATCGCCTCAATCCTGCCCGCTCCCCTCACCGAACTCCACTTCTTCTTCGCCTACCCCGAACCCAAACACGCGCCGAGGCTGCGAGCCATCCTCGGCGAGAACGTCACCTACGGCGCCTCGCGCAACGCGATCCGCTTTCCCACGGCATGGCTCGGCCTGCAGTCCCCCTTCGCCGACGCCGCCCTCTACGGCGTCGCGCTGCGTGAGTTGCAAGCCGCCAAGGCGCGGCTCACGGCCCCCGACGGGCTGCGAGACCGGGTGGAGCGGCTGCTGCAATCGCTGCCCGCGGGCCGGCTCACCGAGGGCGAGGTGGCGCGGCTGACCGGCGTCTCGCGACGAACCCTGGTCCGCCGGCTCTCGGAGGCCGGCGCCAGCTATCGTCAGCTCGTCGACGCCGAACTCAGGGCCCGCGCCGAACGCCTCCTGCAAGCCGGCGACCTCTCGCACGCTCAGATCGCCGCGGCGCTCGGCTACACGGAATCGTCCAGCTTCAGCAGGGCCCGCCGCCGATGGTTCCGCGGCTAGCTCACACCGGGCGACGGCCGAGCCTGGCCCTCAGGCAAGCCGTTCAATCTCTGGCCCGGTGAGCTTTCAAGCCAACCTTACCAGCGCGCCGAAAGAGTCTGTGCCTGGTCGATGCCGCCATGTCGCAGACGCGCCATCAACAGACATTGGCATCCGGCCAGGAAGCGGGCATCTCGACCGCAGAGCTGTGCGTCCAGCGAACTAGGCTCCGATCCCGCGGCTGCCGCCAGGACCCGGACGTTGCCCCGTCGAAATCGGTCCTGGCGACCTGCATCGGACTTGATCACCTGGCCCTACTGGGCCGCGGCTTCGATCATTTCGGCGACCTCGGCGGGATGCGAGACCATGACCACATGGGACGCCCCCTTCACCACCAATGTCCGCTTCGCCTTTGCGCGGTCTGCCATGAAGGCCATGGCCGTGGGCGGAATGTTGAGGTCGGCGTCGCCCCAGATCGACCAGGACGGGATCGTCTGCCAGGCCGCGCCGACTTGGGCTTCCAGGAGAGCGGCCTGGGCGATCGGCCGTTGCGACCTGGCCATGGCGGCGGCACGGGCGGCCGGGACGTCCGCGGCGAACTGCCGGGGGAATTTGGCCTGGTCGATGTAGAGGTCGGCGGCCCCGTCGGAGAGCGGCACGGGCGGGGCCAGCGCTCCTCCGAGCGTTGATCCGGGAAACTTGCCCGACAGCCCGAGGCTCGTTTCCCCCGGCGCCGGCTCGAAGGCGGCGACATAGACGAGCGCCCTCACATTCGGCCGGGCGACTGCGGCGGCCGAGATGACCGCCCCGCCGTAGGAATGGCCGACCAGCACGACCGGGCCGGCGATCGATGACAGCAGGGCGCCGACATATGCCGCGTCGCCTTTCACGCTGCGCAGCGGATTGGCGATGGCGACCACGCGATAGCCGTCTTTGGCGAGCCGGTCGGCGACGCCATCCCAACTGGAACCGTCGGCGAAGGCGCCGTGCACCAGGACGACGGTGGGCTTGCCGTCCGCGGCCGCCGCCGAAGGCGCAGAGGCCATGGCGAGGCTCGCAAGCCCGAGCAGAATGGCGGGGGTCAGATCAAGCATGGGGAGGCCCTTCGGTTAGGGTGCGCGGGTCAGACGAAGCGTTGGATGAAGACCAAGGCTTGCTGGGCGGCGGGACGGGTGAAGGCGTCGCCCGTGTCGACGGTGACCAGCAGCGGTCCCGCTCTTTCCGGTGAGGGCTCGTTCTTCTGCGGACCGGCCTGGACGGATGGCCGCGACAAGATGACGACAGTCGCCGCCGAGACACCGTCGAGGCCCAACGCTTCCGCCACCCGTCCGGCGACGCCATACCCAACGATGGCCGGACGGCTGCTGAGCGCGCGCGCCAGCCGTGCGAAATGCGCCGCGGCCTGAGCGACGTCGTCCGGGCTCGCGCCAGCGCCCTGGCCTAAGGGCCATTCGGGGATCAGCGCCACATAGCCGGCCTCTCCGAACGTCTCCGCCCATCGGTCCCAGACCACGAGCGCGGATCGCGGCGGCCCGGGCAGGAACAGGATGGGCTGCCGGGCGTCCGCATTGGCCCGGGAGACCAGGTCGTCCCAAGGGCGCGGGGTCATGCTCAGCGCCCTTCGACGGCGAAGAGGATCTCGGAGAAGCCCGGCACGGTCTCCGCACGGTTCCAGTCCCGTTGCAGTTCGCAGATGAGCTGGACCCAGGTGGTGGGCTTCGCGCCAGCCTGGATGAGCCGTTGGAGCCCGGCCTCATGCGCCACCCGCGAGGTGCCGCCGACTGCGTCGAACACGGGATAGACCTCGAAGCCCTCGGCGAGCGCGTCCAGCGCGGGGTGGACCAGGCAGACTTCGGTCCAGAGGGCCGCGAAGATCAGCTTCCTCCGGCGCGTGGCCCGGACAGCGCCCACGAAGTCCGCGTCCTCCCAGGCGTTGATCGACGTCCGGTCGATCGGCGCGATGTCCGGGAAGACGTCGGCCAGCTGGTGGATGATCGGCTGGTTGCGGCCGGTGGCGACATTCACCGTCGAGAGGACGGTCGGCAGGCCGTAGAGCTTCGCCGTCCTCGCGACGGCCGTGATGTTGGCGACGAGCGCGCGCTTCTCCATCGACTGGATGGATGAGACCTGCACCGGCTGGAAGTCGATAATCACCAGGGCGGCGTTCTGCGGGGTCAGCAGGTGGTCCGTGGCCGGGTCGCGAAGTGTCGGAAAGGACGTCATGGAGCGTTCCTCGGAAGTTTCGGGTCTCGGTGGGGGTCGCGTTCAGTGCGACGCTGGGGCGGCCGCGACGAAGGCGGTGTCGGTGGGCCCGACGCCGGTCAGGCGGACCACGGCGGGTGCGTCGCGCGTGAAGGCGAAATGGGGTGCGCCGGCCGGTTCGGTGTAGAGCGCGCCCGCGCCGAGCGGCTTCACGGCCGCGCCATCAGCGGTCGCTCCGTAGCCGAAGTACCATGCGCCGGAGATCACCGTGGCGAAGCGGTCGTCGCGGTGGCTGTGGGCCGCAATCCGCGTGTTGGGGGGCACACGGATTTCCAGGGCGTACGGACCTGGCTTCGCCGGATCCCCGTAGAGAAGCACCGTCTGGATGCCGCTCACGCCGGAGGTGCCCGTCCCAGCTCCGGCGCGCGACATGACCTCGGTCTGGTCCAGTGTGAGGCTGGCCGGCGCGAGCCGGCCGTCCACCGGCGTCGCCGGGGAAGCGTGGAGGAATTCGTGGATCGCCGCCGTCGTCGCGACGGGCTGCTCCTCCATGAGCCAGTGTCCTGACCCCGCGATGACACGTTCCTGGACGTCGGCGGCGGCGCTCTGCATCACCAGGGCCATCATCGGGCCGAAGGAGGCCGCCCCGCCGATCGCCAGCACCGGCATCTTCAGCTTGCCGTGGCCCGCCAGCCAGGCGCGATTGTCGACGGCGTCCTGGTCGAAGGCGGCGAACTGCCGGAACCCCGCGTGCATCCGCCCGGGCGCTGCATAGAGCTCCGCATAGTGGGCGCGCGTGGCCTCGGGGAAGCGCCTCGGATCGGCCGAGAAGTCGTTCCAGAAGCGGTCGAGGTAGATGCGCTCCCGGCCGGCGACCAGCCGCTCCATGTCCGGCCCGCCAAATCGGAAGTGCCAGAGGAGCGGGTTCTTCAGCACCTCCTCCCAGGGCCCGATGCCGGGCACCGGCGCGTCCATCAGCACCAGCTTCGTCACCCGGTCCGAATGGCGGGCCGCCAAGGCATAGGCGACCATGTTGCCGATGTCGTGGGCCACCACGTCGGCGCGCGCGGCCTTTAGCGCGTCCATCACGCCCACGATGTCCTCGGCCTCATTGGCCTTCTCGAAGCCCGAGGCGGCAGGCGCCGACAGGCCCATGCCCCGCAGGTCGGGGACGATGACGGTGTGGTCCTTGGCAAGGTCGGCGGCCAGCGGCGTCCACATGTCGCCGGTGTCGCCATAGCCGTGAAGCAGCACCACGGGCGGCCCGGAGCCGCCGACGCGCACGTGCAGCGTCGTGCCGTTGGTGGCGATCTCCTGGATACGGAATCCGGCCGGGAACTGCGGCCCGGCCGCACGGGCGGGAAACGCCGCCAGCGTGGCGACCGCGGCGCCGGCCAAGGCCAGGCGGCGAAGCGAGCGGGAGGAGGTCATGCGCATTCTCCGTCGGCCGGGCGGAAAGGCGCCGCGGGCCACGGATGCAAAGGTGCGCCAGCCGCCGGGCGGCCGCGCGCTAGGTCTCGTTAAGAAACGCAAAGGCCCGCACGTCATGGGCTTGCGGCTATTGCGCCCGGCGCCTCAAGCAATGCACTTCAGGGCGACAACGGTCCACGAACGGTGGGCCACCGGTCCATAGGCCCATGTCCGATCTGGCGACCCTCACCTTCGGCGACTTCGAGCTCTCCCCGCGGCGGCGCGCGCTCACGCAGGGCGGCCAACGCGTGCGGATCGGGGCCCGCGCCATGGACATCCTGCTGCTCCTGGCGGCGCGCCCCGGAGAGCTGGTCACCAAGGACGAACTCCAGGATCGCCTCTGGCCTGGGATCTTCGTCGACGAGGGCAGCATCCGGGTCCACCTCTCGGCGCTGCGCAAGGCGCTGGGCGGCGTCGGCGCGGAGTACATCCACACCGTGGCCGGTCGCGGCTACATCCTGACGCCGCCGGTGCGTCGATTGAATGAGACCGTCGAGGATGCGCGCGCGCCCGGCGCACCGACCCATCTCCCGCTTCGCCTGGAACGCCTGATTGGCCGGGCGGCGGTGGTCGACAGCCTGGTCGCCCAGGTGCAGGAGCGCCGGTTCGTGACGATCGTGGGGCCAGGCGGCATCGGCAAGACAAGCGTGGCGTTGGAAGTGGCCGCGCGGCTTGCCGACGACTTTGCCGACGGGGTCCGGTTCGTCGACCTCGCGACCCTTGAGGATCCCGAGTCGGCGCCCGGCGCGCTCGCGATCGCACTTGGTCTGCCGCCGATCGCGGACTTGTCCGCGGAGGCGCTGGCGCGGCCCTTGGCCGAAAAACGGCTCCTGGTCCTCCTCGACAACTGCGAGCGCTCGGCCGGGTCCGCGGCGTCTGTCGCCGAGGCCATGTTGCGGACCGGAGCGGGCGTGTGCGTGCTCGCGACCAGCCGCGAAGCCTTGCGCGGCCACGGCGAGTGGCTCCATCGCCTGCCGCCTCTCTCCACGCCTATTGCGGCGCCGGCGACACCGGACGCCGCCCTGGCGTTCAGCGCGATCGAACTCTTCGTGGACCGCGCGGATGCGGCCAGCGGCGGTTACCGCCTCACACCCGCGGACTGCGCCGTCGTCGCGGACATCTGCCGACGCCTCGATGGCCTGCCTCTCGCCATCGAGCTTGCAGCGGCGACGATCGCATCGCTTGGCGTCGACGGGATTGCAGCCGGTCTCGACGACCGGCTGACCTTGCTGACCGGTGGACGGCGTACTGCCCAATCTCGCCACCAGACCCTGCGTGCCGCGCTGGACTGGAGCTATGACCATCTGGAACCGACGGAGAAGGCTGCGCTCGAGGCGCTGGCGGTCATCGCCGGGAGCTTCGACCTCGCGCTGGCCTGCGATGTCGCGGGTCTCCAGGATCAACCTGCGGCCGAGGTCCGTAAGCTAGTCGGAGCACTGGCGGGCAAGTCGCTGGTTTCCGTGGAGACCACGAGCGGCGGCGTGCGATATCGGCTTCTGGAGTCGACGCGGGTCTACGCGGGCGAGCAACTCGCAGGTTCCGGCGGGTTGGGGGCGGCGATGCGGCGCTACGCCGTCGCGACCCTCACCTTCTTCCGTGGCCTGCAACGCGGGTGGCTGGAGGTCGGGCGCGATGTGTGGCTGGCCCAGCATGCCGGACGGCTCGAGGATGCTCGCGCGGTTCTCGAATGGGGCTATTCGAACCAGGGCGACACCGCACTGGCGCAGGCTTTGACGGCGCAGCTCACGGACCCCTGGCTGCAGTTGGGGCTCGTCCGGGAATGTGTCGCCTGGTGCCAGAAGGCCCTGACCTCGCCGCCTGAACCTGGCCCGAACACGGACGCCGAGGAGATGAAGATCCGGCACGCCTTTCGAGTGGCGTTCGGTTTCAAGCACGGCAACGAACCCAGCAAGCGCGCCGCCGTCCTTGAGACACTCGCGCTGGCGCGGCGACTCGACAACCACGACTACATGATGCGCGACTTGTGGGGTCTGGCCAGCCTGGCGCTCAACGACGGGCGGCAAGACGAGGCCCTGGCGTGCGCCCGCCAGCTTCGGGACGCCGCGCGAGGGCCCGATGCCGAGGCGGAGCGGCTGGTGGCCGACCGGATCTCCGGCAGCGCGCTCCACTTGATGGGTCGTCATGCTGAGGCCAAGGCGATCCTCGAGGTCGTCAATGCGGCCTACGACACCCCACGCAATCGCGCATCAGCGGTGAGATTCCAGTTCGACCAGCGCGTCCTCGCGCAGGGTTTCCTCGCCTGGATCGCGTGGCTGCAGGGCGATGTCGACGGCGCATCCAATACGATCGGCGCGGCCGTGACCGAGGCCGTCGCGGTGGGACACGCGGGATCGTTGGGCTTTGCGCTCGATTCCGCGGTCACGCTCCGCGTGCTTCAAGGCGACCTCGAGCGCGCCGCACAGGCGTGCCGTCAGCTCGGCGATCTGGGCGCCAGCATCGGCTACGACGTCTGGCTGAAACGCAGCGATATCCTCGCGGCGATCATCCAGGTGAGATCAGGCGACCTCGTCCGTGGAGTCCCACGCCTCCGCGCCAGCCTCACGCCAAGCGCCTGGAAGCTCGCGACCTATCGTACGCCCTTCTTCCTGGCGGAACTCGCCCAGGCAGAACTCGCGGCCGGGTTCGCGGCCGAGGCGCTTGCCACCATCGAGGATGCGATCGGCTGGTTCGGCGGCGTCGACGACTTCTGGTGCGCGCCGGAGTGTTTCCGCATCAAGGCGGAGGTCTTGGGGCTCCATGGCGGCCCCAGCGCCACGCGCGAAGCGGACACGCTGCTGGCGCGTGCGTCCGCACTCGCCGAGTCGCAGGGCGCGGTCGCTTGGCGTGCGCGTATCCCCATCGCCTGCAGCTGATGGCTGATGAACCGCTCCAACCTTCCAAGAAGGGAAAGACGATGGACCTGCAATTGAAGGGTCGCCTGGCCCTGGTCACCGGCAGCACCGCGGGGATCGGCCTGGCCATCGCCCAGGCCCTGGCGCACGAAGGCGCGCGGGTGATCGTCAACGGGCGGCGGCAGGACGCCGTGGACGCCGTGGTCGAGCGTCTCCGCGCGGAGACGGGCGCCGAGGTGAGGGGCTTCGCTGGCGACCTGACCGAGGCGTCCGCCGCCGACGAACTGCTGCGGACCTTTCCTGGCGTCGAAATCCTGGTCAACAACCTGGGGATCTTCGAGCCGAAGGCGTTCGAGGATATCGCCGACGCCGACTGGATGCGCTTCTTCGAGGCCAATGTGCTGAGCGGCGTGCGGCTGGCGCGGCTCTGTCTGCCCGCCATGCGCCGGGCGGACTGGGGGCGCATCATCTTCATCTCCAGCGAGAGCGCGCTGCAGATCCCTACGGAGATGATCCACTACGGCGTGACCAAGACGGCGCAGATCGCCGTGGCGCGCGGCCTGGCCGAAGCGGTCGCGGGGACGGGCATCACCGTGAACAGCGTGCTGCCCGGACCGACCCGCTCGCGCGGCGTTGGCGAATTCGTCGAAGCGCTGGCCGCCGGCCAGGGCAAGACGTTCGCGGAGTTCGAGACGGAATTCTTCGAACGGGTCCGCCCGACCTCGCTTATCAAACGCTTCGCCAGTCCCGAGGAGGTGGCTTCGCTGGTCGCCTACGTCGCGAGCCCCCTCGCCTCAGCCACCACCGGTGCGGCGCTGCGCGTCGACGGAGGGGTGGTGAAGAGCGCGTTCTAACCCTCCCCCTATTGAACGGGGCGCACCGCGAATCCCTCCCGGTTGGCCGCCAGGCTGCTCTGCGCCAGGAGCTGACATCAGCCCGCTCCGGAAACCAGAGCTTCGGCGACGAGGCGACGGCAGGTCTGATCGAGTGGTCGCTCAGGGTCCGTTCTCGCTTACCGGGAGCTTCTGGTAGGCAAAATGCTGGATCAGCCATGCCGCTGCCGGGCCAGGCGGCGTATCGGTGCGATACATCGCCTGAAAGGAGTAGAGGCCGCCCGTGTCCTCCGGCAGGTCCAGGCGAACCAGTCGGCCGGCGGCGAGATCGTCGCGAACATTGGGCTCAGGCATGTTGCCCCAGCCCACGCCCGCCAGCAGCAGGGCGTGCTTGGCGCCGAGATCGGCCATGCGCCAGCCCTCGGCCGCAAAGACCCCGATGTCCGGCCCCTCCGAAAATGGCGTGCGCACCGTGAGGATCAGCTGACGATGGCGGCGCACTGCCCCGGCGGGTACGGGGCTGGTCAGCGCCAGGGGGTGTCCGGGCGCGGCGACCGGGATCAAGTCCACATCGCCGACATGGATGAGCTCCAGATCGGGCTCGGTCGTCAGGATGCCGCCCCCGACGCCGACCGTGGCCACGCCGGCCCGAACAAGCTGAGCGACCGCGCTCAAGGCCTCCACGTGCAGCCGGAGCTTTACGGTCGGGAATGTCGCTTCGAACGCCTGTGCGGCATCGACAAGTCGGGCGCTCGGCAACATCACATCGACGACCAGCGTGACTTCGGCTTCGATGCCGCCAAGCAAGGACCGCGCACTGGCCCGCAGATCGTCCACGCTCACCGCCACCACGCTGGCCCTGTCGAGGACCGCGGCGCCGGCCTTGGTCAGCACGGGCGTGCGTGAGCCGCCTCGGTCGAACAACTCAATCCCAAGCTGAAGTTCAAGGGCGGCGATCGCGTAGCTGATCGCTGACACAGCGCGCTTCAGCCGCTTGGCTGCCGCCGTGAAACTTCCGGTCTCCACAACGGTGAGGAACACCCGGAGTTGGTCGAGGGTGGGAAAGCCGGGCTCGGTAGCCATTCGAATATCCTGAACGATGCCGCCAGTCTTTTACGAGTTTTCTGGTGAATTGAAACGCCTACCTTGGGCGTGTGGCGCCATCGCAGCGAGCGGCCGACGCACATCCCTCCACCCGTTCCTTCGAGGCCGTCATGTCCGCCCCCGTCAAAGTCGCCCAGGCCCCTTCCCGCCAGGTCGTCCACCGCACCCGCGGCCAGTCCCGTGGCGCCGTCACGCGGTTGATGAGCCCGGGAGATCTGGGCGAGGTCCTAAAGCCCTTCGTCTTCCTCGACCTGCTCGACAGCGGGGACGATCGCTTTCCCAACTTTGGCCTGCACCCCCACTCGGGCCTCGCCACCCTCACCTATGTCGCCGAAGGCAGCATCAGCTACGAGGACACCAACGGCGCCACGGGGATCCTGCGCGCCGGCGGCGTCGAGTGGATGCGCGCCGGCAAGGGGGTCTGGCATTCTGGCGGCGCCGGCGACCCGGGTCGGACACGCGGCTTCCAACTCTGGGTGGCGCTGCCGCCGCATCTGGAATTGGGGGGCTCCGAAAGCCTCTACCAAGGCGCGGCCGACATTCCTCAGGTGGGCCCTGCCCGGGTGCTTCTGGGCCGCTACGACGGCGCCGCCAGCGCCATCGAAGCCCCGTCCTCGATCAACTACCTGGCCGTCAGCCTCAAGGCCGGCGAGACCTGGCGCTACGAGCCGCCGCAAGACCACTCTGTCCTGTGGGTCGGATTGGGCAAGGGAACCGTCGAGGCGTCATCCGAGCCGCTCGATCACGGCGAAATCGTCGTCTTTGAAGCCGGCGCTGATCCCGTCGAGTTCAAGGCTCTCACCGACACCGAGTTCGTGATCGGCTCGGCGGTGCGCCACCCGCACGACCTCGTGCTCGGCTACTACTCCGTCCATACCTCCGCCGAAGCCCTCCAGGCCGGCGAGGCCCGGATCGAAGAGATCCGCGACACCCTCGTCGCCAAGGGCCGCCTCTGACTCGCGCCGCCTGACGGCGTCCGAAGCCGGCCAGGGCGTGGTCGTGAACAACGCATCCCCGTTGCCGCGAGCAGCATCCAAATCGCCAATCCAGAGGAAATGATATGACCAACAAGTGGATGATTGACGCAAACGACGCCGTATTGCTGCTTATCGATCATCAGAGCGGACTGTTTCAACTGGTCCGCGACATCGAATATAGCGCCCTCCGCAACAACGTGATCACGCTTGCGAAGGTGGCGCAGATCGCAAAGATCCCGACCATTACGACGGCATCCGTTCCCGACGGTCCGAATGGTCCGATCATCCCAGAGATTCATCAGAGCAACCCCGACGCGGTGCATGTGCCCCGCAGCGGCCCCATCAACGCCTGGGATCACCGTCCCTTTGTGGAAGCCATCGAAAGCACCAAGCGCAAGACACTGCTCATCGCCGGCACGCTGACGAGTATCTGCATGGCCTTCCCCGCCCTCAGCGCCCTTGCGGCAGGATACAAGGTGTTCTGCATTGTGGATGCCTCGGGCAACTGGTCTCAGATGGCCACCGACATCACCATTGCCCGGGTCACCCAGGCCGGCGCGATGCCAACTGACACGTTCGCCGTGATGTCGGAACTGATGAACACTTGGAATCGCCCAGAAGCCATGGACTTCGCCAAGGTCATGGTCGACCACGTCGTCCCCGCATACGGGGCGCTGATGGAGAGCTACGACACGGCCCAGAAGAGCGTGAAATAGGTCCGGATAGCTATTTGGCGCGGGGCGCCTGTTGACAGGTGTCCCGTGGCTTAGCTCTGCCCGCGGCCAGCCACCCTGACACCTTGCTTGAAGCGGACGCCGGGAACGACGGTTAGGAGTCACGACTGGAAGGTCCGCAGCAGGCAGGTGGCAGCTGCGATCCGGTGAGTAGCTGCGCCGCACCTCAATCTCGTATGCACGCGCCTTGGTGGCCGTTCGCGCCCCGGCTCCTGCCGAAAGCCGGCCGCCAGGTGGAGAAATTTTTCCGCGCAAGCTGCGGCATGGCGGCGATAGCAGATATGCGAGCAACGTCTCAGCGCGCGAGCTCAGATCAGGAAGAGCACGCCTCAACCTCACCGCCACACTGGGAGTCCGGGTGAACATGCCTGACGCACAGCGCAATCGGTCGAAAACCGGGCCAATCTTGTGACCCCAGTGCGACCCCAACGGCCAAGCCACCCCCCTTGGCGGGAGATCAGCTCAACAAGGCTTTGAATGTATTGACGAAATTGGCGCGCCCGGAACGATTCGAACGTCCGACCCTCAGATTCGTAGAAGCCATTCCAGGCCCTCCCGACTGCGCGAGATAGCGCGCTAGAGCACTACTACTCAATTGAGTTTGCTAGGATATTTCGCGCTTGCTAGTATGGTAGGCGGCGATGGCCTTGAGACTTCCAGGAATGCATTCCCCGTCTCAACCCCGTCCCAAAACCCGTCTCAACGCCTGCTCAGGAGCCTGAGCGGATTCTCGGACGCAAGCCATGGACGACCATCGAGCCACCCTGACGGACCGATATATTGAGCGACTGCCCCTCGCCGACGGCGAGCGATACCGGGTCCGCGATACGGACCTCAAAGGCTTCTTCCTGCTCGTTGGTGCGCGGCGGAAGACGTTCATGATCCAGGGCGAGTGCTGGCGGAATGGCAAGCGCCGGACGGTCAAGATGGCCATCGGCGCCGCCGAAGACCTGACCGCGCGCGAGGCTCGGCTGGAGGCCAAGAGCAAGCTCACGGCCATCGCGCGAGGCGAGATCGAAGAGGCGCTGCCGGAACCGCCGCAGGTGGCGAAGCCGGCGCTGCCAGAGGTCACGCTCCGACAGGCCTGGGACCGGTACCGCGAAGCCCACATGGAGCGGAAGGAGCGGAGCGCCGCCACGATCCGGGGCTACCGCGATCATGTGGAGCGCCAGCTCAAGAGCTGGCTGGACATGCCGCTCCAGGTGCTGGGTGAGAACCCCCGAATGGTGGCCGACCGGCACGACGAGATCACGCGCAACAGCGGCAAGGCGGCGGCCAACGGCTGCATGCGCACCCTGCGCGCAGTCTACAACCACGCCCGCCGGACGTGTCGCGAACTGCCGCCTGACAACCCAACCATGGGCGTGGATTGGAACCTCGAAACGCGACGCGACACGGCCATGGGCGTCGAGGACCTGCCGCGCTGGTTCATCGAGGCCGGACGGCTGCGCCATCCGATCCGGCGCGAATTCCACCTCTTCACGCTGCTGTCCGGCTCCCGGCCGGGCGCCCTGATGCAGGCGCAGCTTCAGCACTTCGATCCGAAGCGTCGCGTCCTCCACATTCCCCGTCCCAAAGGCGGCGCTAAGCGGGCGTTCGACATTCCGCTCTCACGGCCGATGGTCCGCTGCCTGATCCGCGCGATACGCGCCAGCCGAATGCTGCATCCGGATGAGGCGATGACGTGGATCTTCGCGGCTGACAGCGAGCCGGGCCACCTGATCGAGCACAAGGAGCCGCGCAAGCGTCTGTTCAAGTGGGGCAACGACCTTCGCCAGAGCTACCGGACGCTCGGCCAGGCGGCGGGGCTGTCGGACATCGACATGCACCTCCTCATGAACCACAGCCTGCCTGGGGTGAACGCGGGCTACATCACGCGCGCAAAGCTCCTCGGCGACCACCTGCGCGGCGCGCAGCAAAAGCTCTCCGACGCCATCATCGAAGCAGGTACGGCGCCGCGGAAGACGGGCGAGCGGGAGCGGGCATGGCCGCTGATCGGATCGCGTCGCATCGGGGACAAGGTTCTGGACCCAACGCCGCCCGACCCGCGCATCGGCGTGCCGCTCGGGCCGCGCAGTCAACGGGTTAAGAAATCCGCCGAATTCGAACAGGTCGGCGAGGACGTGTAAAATTGTGAGCAGCGTCGGCACGTTCCCAGCGCTGCTCGCTTCAGGCTACACTAAGGCTTCCTAGCGTCTTACGAAGCTTACAAATGCCGACACCCCATTATCCGAGCGCCGGCGTGCGCAAGGCCCTGCGCAAGCTGGGCGGCGACATTCGCGAAGCGCGGAAGCGCCGGCGACTGCCCATGCGCGTGGTGGCGGATCGCGCCTTCACGTCGCGGGCGACTCTCCAGCGGATCGAAGAGGGTGATCCTGCGGTGGGCATGGGCATCTACGCGGCTGTGCTTCAGGCGCTCGGGTTCCTGGGCGAGCTTGGCGTGGTGGCTGATCCTTCGCGCGATGCGGTCGGAATGTCGCTCGCGGCTGCCGAGCTGCCGGCCCGCGTGCGGCTGCGTTCCTAACTCTCCGACACACGCAGGAAGAGCTCAATCAGCGGCGTGTTGATGTAGTAGTTGTTGCGCCCTTGCTGGTGCTTCTCGACGAAGCCGGTCTCCGCGAGCTGGTCGAGGTATTTCGCGGCCGTCTGACGCGTGACGCCCAGGTCGGCTTGTACGAACTCGATGCGCGTGTACGGGTGGCGGAACAGGTTGTTCAGCAGGTCCTGGGAATAGCGGACTGAGGGGTGTTCCCGGAGGCGCCGCTTGTAGTCGGCCATGAGAGCACGCATGCCCTCGATCAGCTCCAGCGTCTGGATGGACGTCTCAGACACCGCCCGGAGCATGTAGAGCAGCCAGGGCTCCCAGGCGCCGTCGTCGCGCACGGACTGAAGCAGCCGGTAGTAGTCAGCCTTGTGAGTGGTGACGTAGCGGCTGAGGTAGAGGATCGGGATGTCCAGCAACCCCACGCGGGTCAGGTAGAGGACGTTGATGATCCGCCCGATGCGGCCATTGCCGTCCGAGAACGGGTGGATGCTTTCGAACTGGTGGTGGATCAGCGCCATCTTCACCAAGGGGTCGAGGTCGCTGGCCGCATCGTCGTTGATGAACCGCTCCAGTGCCGTCATGTGCGCGACGATCTCGTCGCCGCTTTGCGGTGGCACATAGACCAGCGCGCCCGTCGCCTCGTTCTTCAGCGCGGTGCCGGGCGCCGAGCGGAAGCTCTCCGTCGTGCGCTTGAGCACGCGAAACATCTCGACGATGGCGTTGTTCGTCAGGAGGCCTTGGTTCTGGCGGAGGCTGTCGAAGCCGCACTTGAGCGCGTCCCGATAACTGGCGACCTCCTTGGCCGCCGGCGAACCCGGCCCTTCCATGAACAGGCTCGCCTGGAACAGCTCGTCCTGGGTGGTGACGATGTTCTCGACTTCTGAACTGGCCTTCGCCTCTTGCAGAGCGAGCGAGTCGATCAGGATGGATTGGTTGGGAATGCTGGCCGCCCGGCCCTTGAGTTCAGCCAGGCGCCGGTGCGCGTCGGCCAGCGCACGCAGCACCGCCGGCGTTTCGAGTTCGCCGCGCGGCGGAAGGGTTGGCAGACGGTAGGTCGCCTTTAACACGTCACGACTCACATGTTCGGAATTTCCGAACTTTTTAACACGATGCGCTTGACGTGTTAAATTCAGGCGGGCGCCGCTCCGTTAGCACTTGGCTTCCGCTTTCGCTTCTTGCCGGCGCCTGGCGCAGGCTTTCGGATCCAAGAAAACGCGACCTTGTAGCCAAGCTCGTCCGCGATACGCCTTGCGGCGTGGCGAAGGCTGATGAGGCTGAAGAAAGGTAGCTGTGGCGTCTTGCCTTCAGGCGTGGTCGTCAGGACACCGAAGACCACCTTGTGCTTGTCGGCGGCGAACTCGGCGCCGCTAGCGGCGATCACTGCGGAAAATGCTGCACCGCCTGGCTGCTTTGCGACCTCGGCGACGACTCGATCTCTGAACGGAGCATCCCGCTTGAGGACGATCGCCGACACCAAGCCCTGATTGAATAAGTCACTCAGCCGCGACGACTCCGTCTTGTCCTCGATGTGGATGAGACGTC
>Ga0136846_1224969_pt1 | contig 40551 bp, 37 predicted proteins | sample HopSoiMetagenom2_FD_96841 | JGI IMG/M metagenome (GOLD analysis project Ga0136846, IMG submission 96841) | Grasslands soil microbial communities from Hopland, California, USA - 2 Assembly 2016 (version 4) | ecosystem: Environmental > Terrestrial > Soil > Grasslands | place: USA: Hopland...
CGGCATTGGTGGCTTCTTGGTCTTCGACGCCGCAACCGGCACGACGATGGACCTCTTCCCGAACGGCGGCGTCGGCGTCACATCAGCGACGATATTCGCCGGTGGCCTTCCGCCGGGATTCACGTTCACGCAATTCAGCGAGCAAACCGTGGTCATGACCTCGAACGGAGCAACGGCGTCGATCACGATCGGCGGCTCCGCCGACCCTACGGCAGGGACGTGCACCTTCCTCTGGCAGGCGGTCGAAGCACCTAATTAAACGAACACGAAGTCGACAGTGCGGGAGCCGGGGAAGCGCGGCTCCCGCAACTCCTAGACGATTCCCGCTTTAGCCGACGCTCGTTCCGCGAAAGTCGTTGCTCGATGCGGGGCTTTTGTGTCTCGCGTAACTGACCTGGTCGGGTCAAGCCGGACGCTCGCTGATTCGGCAGTCTTCTTTTCGAGGGGGGCTGAGGGATGGCCCATCATCCTGCGGCCAGGATCTCGGGCCAGCAAGGGCCGCCGTGAGGCGGCCCTTGCGCTGCGCCGAGAACCAGCCACCTGGTGCGCCGCACAGACCGAGGGAATGCGGCGGATGTGGACGGGACTGCGGCCGAACCGTCCGAATCGCGCAGAGGGCGGGGAAGAGGCCCCAGCTCGCGCGACGTACACCCGCCGCGATGTTGGCTTCGGGCGCCATGCCCGTAGTCCTGTCGCGAATCGCCCGATACGGCCCGGCCACGGTGGAGGCTCCCGGCAAAGACGCCGATCCGATTTGCGACGATCGCGTCGTCCACGGAAATTTGTTGCTGTCGCAACATATTCTTGCCATACTGGAGCCGCGCCCAGACCTCGCGCAGTGCACGGCTCCGTTCGGCATCGGAACCTCCCTGAGCTCGGCCTTCGCGCGACCGGTCGAGCGAACCGATGGGGAGGGTGGGGTCGACGGATCAGGAGACGGATTACGCGCTAGGAGCCGTCGACGAGATGCTCGCGGAGATCGCCGGGCGCCGCGGCGAACGGGAGTGGTCCGGACAGGTGGCGACCCTCCGCGCGCTTCGCGAGGAGATCGTCTCCGACATCATCGACGGGTTCGAGGAAGCGGAGCGGCGGCTCGACGGCTATTCCGCCGAAGTGGCGCAGAACGGCGACTGATCGTTCAGCCGCCGCGCGTCGGGTTTGTCCCGGCGAAGCGCCGTCACGTGACGCGCGGAAGCAGGGTCGGCCGAACCCGGCGGACGAGCGCGCGCAGGATCGGGATTGCGCCACGCTCGCCGGCGCACAGGGACGTGAGCGCAGCGAGCGCGAGGTGCGACTCGGCGAGCGTCAACGTCTGCGCCTCCGTCTCGAGCCGCCCGTGGAATCGGATCGCGGCACGCTCGAGCTTGTCGGGCCGTACATCGACGAGGAGGTCGAGGTACGCGAGCGCATCGAGGAGCGACAGCGTCCCGAGCTCACGGATCGCCAGCTCGGCCTGGAAGAGATTGCGCCGTTGAACCGCGCGTGTGAACCGTGCGTGTGCCGAGCCCTGGCTGGTCATCGTCTCGAACCGTTGGGGCGACGGCGTTGCCGAGGCTACCGAATGCGTCAGCTGTCTTCTGCGCGCCGAAACGCGGCTAGCGTGGAACGCGCCGCGTCAACCGGAGGCGTCGCCTGAATGGAAGAACGACGCGAACGACCCTGCGACGGCGGTGATCACGAAGACCGCCCACAGCTCGAGCACGACGTCGAGCACGCGCCCGGCGACGGTCAGCGGGTTCTTCAGCGACGAGGAGACCGTCAGGACCTGCACGGTGGAGAAGAAAACGGCTTGACCGTAGGTGTGGATGTCGGTTCCCTTCGCTCCGCGCTCGACGAGCCAGACGCCGAGCGCGCCGAGGAGGTCGACGCCGAGGGACAACGTGAACGCGATCAGGAGCCGCGCGAGGAGCCGCCGGTGACGCTCGCCCCACGCGCCGAGCCGCGCGACCTCCTCGTGGATCACGGTGACAGCTTCGGCGGCTTGCCTGAGATTCCTGGCGACGGTCCGGCCGCAGCAAACGGGCACGTTTCCGATTTCCGACCAACACGAGTAGGGTCGCCGGATGCTCTGCGGCACGGCGGCCACGCTGCGGGATCCAGGATGACGCGGCTCGATGCGGAAAAGCTCGACACACTCCGCCGCTGGGGCGAGGGCCTCCAGCGTTTGGACAGCAACGAGCTGAGCGCGGCGGGGCGCGCAATCCTGCTTCTGATCGAGGAGGTCGAGCACCTCTACGTCGATCTGTGGCACACGCGTGCGGGCAGCGCCGCACCGGCGCTCGACGCGGCGCCCGAGCCGCAGGACCCCCTCGCCGAAACGCTCCGAAGCCGCATCCGACGCGGCCTGGGCTTCACGGCCAGGGGCGCACAGGATCGTTATCCACACCCTGAACAAGCTGTGGACGACGTCGAAGTGCGCGGCCCGGATACGGCCGCTCGGCCCGACCGGCCCTAGCAGGCGCGCCGAGGACCGCCCAACAGTCGAGTCGGAATCGAGCCGATCGGGGGGCGAGTGGGCTTGCGCGATCGGTCAGCCTCCGACCTGAGAGGTCCGGCGCACCTCGTGCCGACGGTCTCTCGCCCTCGTGAGGCCGATGCGGCGGGCCTTACGAGCATGAGCTGCGGAGGCGGTGCGCAACAGCGCGCTGCCTCCGATGCTCGACGACCGATGAGACTCAGAACCGGATCAGCGACCTCGACCACAGACCTCGCCGGGTACCTGCGGCGGTGCCGGTGCATCGTCGGCGTCGTCGACGACTGGACGCTGGACGTCGGCGTGCAGCCGGGCTCGCTGAGCGCCGAGCATGCGCGGATCGAGCTCGAGGGGTACCTCCGCGTCTGGGAGGCCGTCCAAGGCGTCGCGATCGACCGGCGCGAGCCCGGGCGCGCCGCGCCGACGGACCCGATCCGCGGGACACCGCACACGAACTGACGACTGCGCTGCGGCTCCCGGGACGAAACGTCGACGCGGGACGACGGGCGCAGTGCCGCAGTGGAGTGGACGCCCCACCGCAGCACCGCGCCCCGTCGAGCGCCGGCCCGAGCCGCAGTCGGGCTGGCCTGTCCAGCATCTTTCCAGCCGCTGCACCTGCTCAAACGGCCGGTCTGGTCAAGGGCTCAGCGGCTCTCGACGCTGACGACGGCGTACGACCCGTCCACGTACACCGTCTCCGGGGTGCCGTCGCTCTTCAGGATGTGCGCCTCGTAGGCGGCGTGGCCGTCAGCATCCGTCTCCACGCGCACCACGGTCGCGTTCGCTCCGACCTTCGCGAGCGCCGCGGTCCTCACACGCGCCAGCGCATCGCCGGTGAGCGGCGTCTCGTCGCTCCGCTGGTTGCCCCAGGGGGTCTCCGCCGTCCCACCCGCCGGGCCCGAGGGTCCGGCAGCGATCGTCGCCGCAGTTGTGTTCGAGGCGGATGACGAGCCGGACGCGGCCGAGGCGATCCCATAGCTCCCGAGGCTGAGGCCGACGACGATCGCGGCGACGTTGAGCGGTTTTCGGAGTGTCTGTCGCACGGTGTTCTCCTTCGGTTCGAGGCCCGGTCGGCCCTTCGAACCTCACCCTGGAGGCGCCGTCTCAGAAACGGCTCGGGCCTTGCTGTGAAACCGCAAAGCGTCGCGTCAACCGGCGAGCGTCGCTTCCGCTACGACCGGGTTGCGCAGCGTTCCGATGCGCTCGATCTCGACCTCGACCACGTCTCCGGGCCGGAGCGAGACGGGTGGGTCGCGAAAGATCCCGACGCCGGCGGGCGTGCCGGTGAGGATCAGGTCGCCGGGCTCGAGCGTGAACACACTCGAAGCGTGGGCGACGAGTCGCGGCACGTCGAAGATGAGGTTGCTCGTGTTGCCGTCCTGCAGCGTCTCGCCGTTGACGCGCTGGACGACGCGGAGGCCGCTCGCGGACCCGATCTCGTCGACCGTGACGAAGTCTCCGCCGAGCGGGCAGAAGGTGTCGAAGCTCTTCCCGCGCAGCCACTGCTTGTCGCCGTACTGGAGGTTGCGCGCGCTCACGTCATTCGCGCAGCGGTAGCCCGCGACGATCTCGAGTGCGTCGGCCGGTGCGATCCGCCGCGCGCGCCGCGCGATCTCGACCGCGAGCTCGGCTTCGGCGTCGACGTGTGTCGCCTCCGGCGGAATGACGATCGCGTCGCCGTTCCCGCACAGCGCGTTCGGGAACTTCGCGAACAGCAACGGTTCGGCGGGCAACGCGGCGCCCTGCTCCTCCGCGTGGTCGCGGTAGTTGAGGCCGACGCAGATGATCTTCGGACGCTCCGCCACGATCGGCGGAGTATGGCCGCGCGAACGCGCCGGCGCGGCGGTGCGTCAGGCGCCGGGTGTGGTCGCGCGCGCCAGCCGCAGCGCGGAAGCTCCGAGCGCGACCGCGACGCCCAGGAGGACGACGACGAGTGTCCACTCGGCGGCACCGCTGTGGCGGTCCGGATCGATCCCGATGACCTCGAGCCAGTCACGGCGCGCCGCCGTCGCGATCCCGAGTGCGGCGCTGAGCGCCGCCAACCCGGCGCGGAGGCGCCGGCGACTGTTCGTCGCGAGCATCCGTTCGTTTCTCATCTCTGCCCTGCGACCTCCTCCGCGGCGGCGCGGAGCGCCGCGGCCGCCTGTTTGCGCAGCGCTTCGACGTCGTCGCCCGACGCTGCGTCGAGCTCGGCAAGCGCGCGCAGCGCCTCGACGAGCGGCCCCCGTGGGGGAATGTGGATGATCTTGCCGCCGACGACGATCACGCCGCCGCCGTCCTGCGTCACGCCGAAGAGGATGTCTCCGACGAGCTCGGGGATGTGCGGGCACGTGATCTTCTTCGTCCGCACGACATCGCTGAAGAGCTCCTGCACGCCCGTACGCGTATCGGTCCAGAGGAGCGCGAAGTCTTCCTCGTCGGCGTCGAGGCCGAAGTACTCGCCGATGAAGTCGACGGCGGGATCGCCGTGCGACTTCGGCGCGTCGAGGGCCGGGTCCCAGGGGTGATCCGTGACGGTCACGAACCACGGAAACGACGCTGCGTCGTCCCATGAGGCAGCCAGCTGCACATCGATCAGGAACTGGCCGCCCGGCTTCGGGCCGAACGTGTAATACGCGCAACCGACGACGCCGGTGCCGGTCGCGACGATCTGCGGGTGGAAGCAGTGCGTGTCGCCGTACGTGACCTGCGGCAGGAGCGGCTGCCCCGACGCGGGCCCGTCCCACGTGGACCCGCCGTCGGTCGAGCGCCGGTAGTAGATCCGGCTTCTGCCCTCGCGCATGTCGTCCCAGGCGACGACGAGGACGCCGTCCGGCGCGACGCAGCTCGTCGCCAGCGTCATCACGCGGAACGTCCCGTTTTCGAAATGCGGCCAGCCGTGCGTCTCCGGGAGATTGCCTCGGAGGCTGACGACGCCCTGGACGACTGTCTGAACCTGCGAGAAGCTCTGGCCGCCGTCGGTCGAGCGAAGGTACTGCACGGTCGTCCCACCGTCGTTGTGCCAGAGAATGTGCAGGGTCCCGTCGGCTGACACGGACAGCTCGGGCGCGAATGCGAACGAGACGAGGCTCGTACCCGGCGGGTCCTGGCCTTTGCCGTGCCAGTGTGCTCCGTGGTCGGTCGACCGGCAGAAGCGGAGCGGTCCCCATGCCGCCCAGACGACGTAGACGTTGCCGTAATGCGGGCTGCCTGGGTTGTTGTCGCAAATCACCCACTGCTTGTCGTCGCTCGTCGCGGTCGTCAGCTCGATCGGGTCGTTCCACGTCTTGCCGCCGTCCTGGGAGCGGTAGACGTACATGCCGTGGCCGGTGATGTCGGCCCCCGTGTGCGCCTTCGCCATGTCGAACGTCAGCGGCTCGCCGACCAGGAAGGCGTTGCCGAAGTGGTCGAACGCGACGGTCGGGTCGGTCATCCCGTCCCAGTCGTGGTGCATCGGCAAGGTTGACTCGTGCCAGGTACTCCCGGCGTCGAACGTGTAGACGGGCCCGAGCTTGAACAGGTAGATCGACGGGTCGATGAACTTCTTCGACGCGCCGACGAAATTCCGCGTGTCGAGTGGATTGATCGCGATCGCCGATTCGCTGCGCGCTTCCGCGGCGGAGCTCGACGTCGCCTGCTTGTTTCCGGTCGGAAAGAGGCCCGTTTGCACGTTGCAGATGCTGAAGCGGTTTGCGGCGTGCGCGTCCAGCGGGATTCCGCCGTGCAGCCCGTGTTTGTGCCCGTGCGCGGACATCAGGCCCGCGGCTCGCCGGCCGGGTAGAACGACGTCGGAATGGGGGTCGTGGTCCGCGGCACCAAAGTCACCTCTCGAGGTCGAAGCCGCAGACTCGACGCTCCGTCGACTGTACCGCTCCGCGACCACGATTCCTAGGCTTGCGGCCGCCGCGGCGCGCGAGCGAAGATGGGCGGGAGCGCGCCGTGGCCCCGCCTCCCAATTCGCCGACCCCTCCACCGCCCACGCCGCGTGGCTCTTCGCCGACGCGTCAGGACACTCCGCGGTTCCGTCCGAGTCGCCGGTGGATTCTGTTCGCGCTCGCGCTCCTCGCCTTGAACTTCTATGTCGGCTCACGAGCGACGCAGCCGCCGTCGCGCGTCCGCGTGCCGTACAGCCCGTTCTTCCTGAACCAGGTTCGTGACGGGAACGTCGAGGAGATCACGTCGAAAGGCACGGCGATCCAGGGGACGTTCAAGCACAAGGTCAAGTTCGAGTCCGGAAAGCCGACGACGCGATTCCGCACGGAGGTCCCGGCGTTCGCGGACAACAACGCGTTGTCGCGGCTGCTGCAGCAGAAACGCGTCGTCGTCAACGCCCAGCCGCTCGACACCGGCGCGCCGTGGTGGGAGAACCTCCTCCTGGGATTCGGTCCGACGCTCCTCTTCGTCTTCCTGCTGTTCTGGCTGATGCGTCGCGCGGGGAACGTTCAGGGAGTGCTCGGGTCGTTCGGGCGGTCGCGCGCACGCCGCTACGAGCCGTCGGGCGACAAGGTCACATTCGCGGACGTCGCCGGGATCGACGAGGCGAAGGACGAGCTGACCGAGGTGGTCGACTTCCTGCGGAAGCCCGACAAGTACCGCCGGCTCGGCGGCCGCATCCCGCACGGCGTTCTCCTGTCCGGCCCGCCCGGCACGGGCAAGACGCTGCTCGCGCGCGCGGTCGCCGGCGAGGCAAACGTGCCGTTCTTCTCGATGGCCGCGTCCGAGTTCGTGGAGGCGATCGTCGGCGTCGGCGCGTCGCGCGTGCGCGATCTCTTCGCGCAGGCGAAGGAGTCGGCGCCATCGATCATCTTCGTCGACGAGCTCGACGCGGTCGGACGCTCGAGGACGTCGGGCGTCGCCGGGTTCAGCGGCGGCAACGACGAGCGCGAGCAGACGCTGAACCAGATCCTGACGGAGATGGACGGGTTCGACACGTCGACGAGCGTGATCGTGATCGGGGCGACGAACCGGCCCGACGTGCTCGACCAGGCGCTACTCCGGCCGGGCCGCTTCGACCGCCGTGTCGCCGTGCAACCACCCGACCGCGCCGGCCGGGAGGCGATCTTGAAGGTCCACACGCGGCTCGTCCCGCTCGCTCCGGACGCCGACCTCGGGCGAATTGCCGCGACGACCCCTGGGATGGTCGGCGCCGACCTCGCGAACCTCGTGAACGAGGCCGCTCTCCTCGCAGCCCGCCGCGACCGCGAGGCGGTCGGCGAGTCGGAGTTCGCGGACGCGCTCGAGCGCATCGTCCTCGGCGCGGAGCGCCGGGTGATGATGACGTCGGACGACCGCCGGCGGACCGCCTACCACGAGGCGGGCCACGCAATCGTCGGCATGCTCACCGCGGGCGCCGACCCGGTCCGGAAGGTCTCGATCATCCCGCGTGGGATGTCGCTCGGCGTGACGTTCGCCGCTCCCGAGACCGACCGGTTCAACTATCGGGAGCCTGAGGTGCACGCGAGGATCAAGGTCGCGCTCGGCGGTCGCGCTGCGGAGGAGGTCGTGTACGACGAAACGAGCACCGGCGCCGAGTCGGACATCCAGCAGCTGACCGAGATCGCGCGACAGATGGTCGGCCGGTGGGGGATGAGCGACGCGGTCGGGCCGGTCGCCGTGATCCCGCGCGACGGCAGCGGGCCGCTGCTCCCGGGCGTCTCCGAGCAGTCGCCGGAGACGCAGCGACTGGTGGACGAGGAGGTGCGCCGCATCGTCGACGAGGCGCACCACGACGTGATCTCGCTCCTGCGCGAGCATCGTGACAAGCTCGACGCGCTCGCGGCTGCACTGCTCGAGCACGAGACGCTCGACGAGGATGATGCGTACGCCGCCGCCGGTGTCGCGCACGTTCCCGGCGGCGCAACCGACTCGTACGCGGCTGCGGCGCAATCCACCGTCACGCCCTAGACGGCCCGGCGGTCACAAAGGCGACCGCCGGGCCGGTGTCGGAGCGCTAGTTACATGTGTCGCTGCCGCTGTCGGTGAACGTGCTGCCGGCGATCGGGACGAATTGCCAGTCGTAGCCGGTGGGGTGCAGGGTGAGTTTGGTCAGACCCCAGGTGCTGTCGTTGCGGACTTCGCTGGTCGGGAGTGGGGTGCCGAACGGGTAGCCGTGGCTGGCGCCGCCGGTGCCGGAGATGATCTCGCGGATGCCGTTGGGGTCAGCGACCCCCGTCGGGCTTTGCTTCGCGAAGCGTTCGTAGTTGTGTTCGTGGCCGTTCAGGACGACGTCGGCGTGTGCGTTGTAGAGGTCCTGCCAGAGCGTTTGGAAATAGGGCTCGCTGCCGTGGGTGGTGCCGGACGAGAAGCGTGGTTCGTGCCAGTAGGCGAGCACACACCGGTTGGGGTGGGCAGCGAGGTCGTTGCGGAGCCACGTTTCCTGGGCTGAGCCGCTGTCTGCCGGAAGTTCGCCGTTGAGGCTGATCAGATGCCAGGTGCCGACGTCGTAGGAGTAGTAGGCCGCGGGGACGATCGCGCCGAAGTAGGCGAAGTAGCCGCTGCCGCCGCTGGTGTCGTATTCGTGGTTGCCGGGTGCGGGGCTCACCTTGGCGTTGTACTTACCCCAGTTCGGGTCGTATTCGGTCTGGTACTCGTTGAGCGTCCCGGCGTCGTACGCGTTGTCGCCGAGGGTGAGCACGCGGGTCGGGTTGAGCTGGCCGATCAGGTTCGCGGTCGGCGTGCAGTCGGTCGCCGAGCCGCAGATGTCGCCGGCGGCGACGATCGTCGGATCCGACCCGCCCGTCGAGCAGGCCGCGGTGGTCGCGGTGAGCGCACTGCTCTGCCCGGAGACGTTCCCCGCCGCATCCTTCGCCTGGACCGTGAACGAGTAGCCGGTGCCGCAGCTGAGGTTGCTCGAGGTGTAACTCGTTCCGGTCGAAGTGCCGTCGAGCGTCCCGGCGCGGAGCACGTTGTAGCCCGTGACGCCGACGTTGTCCGTAGACGCGGTCCAGGAGAGGCTGACGCTCGTCTGGCTGCTGCCCGTCTGCGCGAGGCCCGTCGGCGTCGACGGCGGCGTCGTGTCGGTGCACGCCGACGTCGAGGCGGTGACAGTTGCTTTGCCCGAGACGTTTCCGGCTGCGTCCTTCGCCTCGACCGCCAGTGTGTGCGACGTGTTGCAGGTTAGGCCCGAGAACGTCGCCGACAGGGACGTCGTCGAGCCGGCCAGCGTCCCGTCGACGTAGGTGTTGTAGCCCGTCACGCCGACGTCGTCGGTCGATGCGTTCCAGGCGACCGACAGCGTCGTCTGCGTCGTCGAGGTGACGTGCAGGTTCGTCGGCGTCGACGGCGGCGTCGAATCGGCGGGACATGCGCCCGTCAACGCGGTAGTGGTCGCCTTGGCGGAGACGTTGCCGGCCGCGTCCTTCGCCTCGACCGCCAGCGTGTGCGACGTGTTGCAGGCCAGGCCCGAGAACGTCGCCGACAGCGACGTCGTCGAGCCGACCAGCGTCCCGTCGCGGTAGGTGTTGTAGCCGGTAACACCGACGTTGTCGGTCGACGCGTTCCAGGCGACCGTGAGCGTCGTCTGCGTGGTCGAGGTGACGTGCAGGTTCGTCGGCATCGACGGCGGGGTCGTATCGGTGGGACATGCCGACGTCGAGGCGGTCACGCTCGCTTTGCCCGACCGGTTCCCGGCCGCGTCGGTCGCGTCGACCGCGAGCGTCACGCTCGTGTTGCACGGAAGGCTGCCGAACGTCGCGCTCGTCGACGGCGTCGACCCCGTCGACGTGCCGTTCTTGTACAGCCCGTAGCCCGTGACGCCGACGTTGTCCGTCGACGCGGTCCACGAGACGGAGATGCTGCTGCTCGTCGTTCCGGTAACCGTCAGGTTCGTCGGCGTCGACGGCGCTGTCGTGTCCGACGGTGGCGACGTGCCGCCGCCCGCGTTGAACGTCCGCAGCACGCTGAGCAGGTCGGGCTTCGAGCTGAGCGAGTTACCGTCCCACGTCCAGGCGAACGTCATCATTCCCGACTCGCGGGATGCAGCCCACTGCCCGAGCATGTGGTTCAGCTCGTCGGCCGTCGGCCAGCGCCACGTCGAGTCCTGGAACGCCTGTGCGACGCCCCAGTAGTTGAGGCCGCCGCTGTTCGCCGCTGCGATCACCTGGTCGATCCAGGCGTAATCGCATGCCTGCCCCTGGTAGCACGGGTACGGATCGAGCGCGATGTAGTCGGCGTCGCCGGCCCAGCGGGGGATCTGGTCGAGCGTCTGCTGGCCCGAGTTCGAGTCGACGAGCATCACCGTCTTGTGCAGCGGGTCGATCGAGTGGATCAGGTCCGAACGCGTCTTGTGGTCCGCGTACGCATTCGGGCAAGCGTACGGGTCGGGCTCGTCGGAGAAGAAGAACCCGAAGACCTTCGCGTCGCCGACAGCCGCCTGAACCGTCGACCGCACGGTGGCGTCCGACTGCTCCCAGGAGCACTTGCTGTTGTCGTAGTCGCCGACCCAAACGAGGCCCTGCGTTCCGGCAGGCAGGCCGTCCGCCTGGGCAGCCGACCCCACGTCGAGGAGGTTGTAGCCGTAGTTCGCGGCGGCCTGGTTGCCCTGGTCCGAGTTGATCATGAACCGGAACGGCGGCGCTGTCCCGGTGGCCGGGCACGCGCTCGTCGTCGCGTTCAGCGTTGCCTTTCCCGAGCGGTTGCCCGCCGCATCGGCCGCGTCGACCGCAAGCGTGTACGACGTGCCGCACGCGAGGCTCCCGAACGTATATGTCGTTCCGGTCGCGGTGCCGACCTGCGTGCCGCCGCGATACAGGCCGTAGCCCGTGACGCCGACGTTGTCTGTTGACGCGTTCCACGAAACCGAGACGCTCGACGCCGACGTGGACGTCACCGTGAACGCGCCTGGGGTCGTGGGCGGCGTCGTGTCGGCGGGGACCGTCGTCGTCGTCGGGGTCGTGGTGGTCGTGGGAGTCGTCGTCGTGGTCGTTGGCGTGCTCGTCGTGATGACGAGCTCCGGCTCGAGCCCGGTCCTGTCGCGCGAGTAGAAGACGACGCTGTCGCTGCTGGGCTGGCTGAGCACGAAGCTGACGGTGCCGTTGCCGTCGATCGCGCCGTTGAGGCCGGTCTCCGCCCAGCCGCCGGGCATAGCCGCGTAGTCGGCGACCGCGCCCGCCGTTGCGGCCGGTCGCGTCGCCCACGTCACGGTGCTCTCGCTCCAGCCGTCGCTCGTCGGGTAGACGGCCGGGCCGTCGTCCGTCGGATCATTGGGCACATACAGCCTGAGCGTCGCGCCGACGACGGTCCCCGAGAGGCCGGAGACGTCGAATTGCAGATCGCTTTCGACCCGCCCCCGCGTGTCGCCGTCCGTCCCGAGCCGCTTGTCGCTCCCGTTGTTCGCGCTCGGATGCGCCTCGTCGACACGCGCGTCGGCGACGGGATGGAACACCGTCGTCGCGGTGGTTGCAGCGGCCACAGTGCTGTGGTGGACGGCCGCCGTCGCCGTCAGGGCGCCGGCGACCGCGATGGCGACCGCAGTCGAGGCGAGGACGACACGAAGCGCAAAACGGCGCCCGGCGTGAGCGCGCGGGCGCGGGAAACGGATGTGCATGGCACCTCCCGTGGGAGCCCGCCGCCTGGCTCGGTCGGATAGCGATGTCAGCCTGCTAGCGGTCAGCCGGGTACCCGAGGTCCTCCCGGCGAAACACCTCAAACCGTTCGAAGGCCTGATTTGGCCGCAAAGAACGGGAAATTCGGGGGCGCACGTGCCGCAGTAGTGCCGCGCTAGCAGGCTGAAAACCACGGGGCGCCCCCGTGCCCGTAATCATCGCGCGTTTGCGATCGGTCGTAAAGCGAAATTTTTGCGCCACGACGTACGCTTCCGGTCACACGGCGGCGGACGCGAGGCGGCAAACGGTGCGACATGTGCCACGGACGATCAGGGCGCTGGCGGCGGCGACGCTGCTCGTCGCGCTGCTCGCCGTCGTGGCCCTTGCAGCGCGCGGCTCGCACCCCGGCGGTCATGGGCGCGTCGCGCAGCGCCACGTGCCGGATCAGGTCAACAACGACCTGCTGACCCTCCTCGTGATGCTCTACGTCGCAGGCGCGGTCGGCCTCGTCGTCGCGTTCATCGCCTACAAGAGCAAGTGGCAACCGGTCGAGTCACACTGGCTCCGCGACTTGATCATCATGCTCGTCGCGTTCGCCCTGATCGTGCCGATCGGCTACCGGCTATTGCATTCGCGGGCAGTGCACCGGGCGGCGCAGCGGAACGCCCAGCTGCAATCCGGGCCGAATCGCAACGGCCGGCCGCGCTTGCCACGAAAGCTTCGACGTGCCACCTCCGGCGGTGCACACTTCGACTCGACGCTCGCGCTCGGGCTCCTCGGCTTGATCGCCGTCGGCGGGGCGATCTACTACGTCCGTCGACGCTCGACGCTCGGGCCGCCGATCGAGCCGACGCCGGACGTCAAGGCAGCGCTCGCGGCCGTGGTGTCCGACGCGATCGACGACCTGCGCAATGAGCCGGACGCCCGGCGAGCCGTCATCGCTGCGTACGCCCGGATGGAGCGTGCGCTGGCGCGTCATGGAAACGCACGCCATCCGGCAGAGACGCCGTTCGAGTATCTGGCGAGGATCCTCGGTGAGCTCAACGTTCGAGCGAGGGCTGTCGCGGACCTCACCGACCTCTTCGAGTATGCGAAGTTCAGCAGCCATCCCGTCGACGACCTGATGAAGGAGCGCGCGATCTCGGCGCTGCGCTCCGTCCGTGAAGATCTCGACGAGCCGGCAGTCGCCGCGTGACGTACGCCGTCCGACGCGCGTTGATCGTCGGCCTGCTCATTACCGGTGGTGCGCTCGCTGCGCTGTTTGCGAGCTCCGGCATCCGCGCGCGCGTGGTCGACGCGTATCTCGTCGCGGTGGGTGCCGTCCTGATGCTGATGCTGATCCGGACGGCGCGAACGCTTCTGCCCGAACGTCCGGCATCGCCGTTCGATGCGGCGCACGTTGCGGCCACGCGGCGCCCCGCGCCGCAGGGCGAGCTCGCGATCGACCGTGACGTCGAGCTCGGTCGGGTCACCGCGTTCCACTTCTACACGCGGATCCGGCCGATCCTTCGCGACGTCACTTCCTATCGACTGCGTTACCGGTACGGAATCGAGCTGGATCGTGACCCCGGCCGCGCACGCGACCTCGTCGCGGCAACGGTGTGGGACGTCGTCCGGCCGGACCTCCCGCCGCCGCGGGACCGGCTCGGAGTCGGCCCGTCCCTTGCGTCGCTTCGCGACGTCGTCGCCGAACTTGAGAAGCTGTGACGATGACGACGGCAGACCTCGCTGATCGCTGCGAGCAGATCCTCGACGAAGTCGAGCGCGCCGTCGTCGGCAAGCGGCAGGCGCTCGAGCTCGTCCTGCTTGCATTCCTGGCCGACGGTCACATCCTGCTCGAGGACTTCCCCGGCCTCGCGAAGACACTGATCGCGCGGTCGTTCGCGCAGGTGTGCGATCTTCGCTTCGCGCGGATCCAATTCACGCCGGACCTGATGCCCTCGGACGTGACCGGCTCGTCGATCTTCAATCAGCGCTCCGCCGACTTCGAGTTCCGGGCGGGGCCGATCTTCTCGAACCTCCTCCTCGGCGACGAGATCAACCGCGCGCCCCCGAAGACGCAGGCCGCATTGCTCGAGGCGATGCAGGAACGGCAGGTCACGATCGAAGGCGTGTCGCGTCCGCTCGAGCGGCCGTTCGTCGTGATCGCAACGCAGAATCCGATCGAGTACGAAGGGACCTACCCGCTACCGGAGGCACAGCTCGACCGCTTCCTGTTGCGGGTCGGCGTCGGGTACCCCGACCGCGACGCCGAGTGGGGGATGCTCGATCGGCGCCTCGAACGTGCCGAGGATGACGTCCGCCTCGCGATGGTGATCGATCGTGAGGGACTGATCGCGCTGCAGCAGGTCGTCGAGCGGGTCCACGTGTCGGAGGCGGTGGGCTACTACCTCGTCGATCTCGCGACCGCGACGCGGACGAGCTCGCGGGTACAGGTCGGGGCAAGCCCGCGCGGCACGCTGGCGCTGCTGAAGCTCTCCCGCGCATACGCCGCGCTTCGCGGACGGGACTTCGTCACCCCGGAGGACGTGAAGGCGATCGCCGTTCCCGCGCTTGCGCACCGGCTGATGCTCCGGCCGGAGCTCTGGGTTCAGCGTGTGAAGCCGGAAGATGTGATCCGCGAGACGCTTCAGACCGTGCCGACGCCGGCGGCGGAAGACGTCGCCGCGCGGCCCGTATGACGCGGACGCTCGGGCCGAAGCTCGTTGCGTACGTCGCCCTTGCGGCGACCGCCCTCGTCGCCGCGCTCGCATTGCGCCTGCAGGAGCTCGTCGTCGTCGCGCTGCCGTTCGCGCTCGTCCCCGCGGTCGCACTGCTCCTGGCACGGCGGCCCGCCGTCGACGTGCGCCTCGACCTCGAGCGAGAGCGCGCGCTCGAGGGCGACGAGGTCGAGAGCGTCCTGACGCTCGATGCGAGCGGCGGCGTCGACCGGCTCGAGATGCTCCTCGAGGTTCCTCGCGGTCTCGGCATCGTCGACGGCCGCAACCCGGTTGCGTTCCACCTCGGCAACGACGAGGTGCGGCCCCACGTCCTGCGGCTGCGCTGTGGGCGGTGGGGCGGATACCGCGTCGGTCGCGTGTTCTTCCGCGCACGCGACCGGTTCGACCTCGTCGCCTGGGAGTGGGACGTGGATGTCCGCGCGCCGTTGAAGGTGTACCCGCGCGAAGAAGTCGTCCGCGAGCTGCTCCAGCCCGCCGAGACGCAGGTGTTCAGCGGCAACCACGTCGCGCGCCAGAAGGGCGAGGGCATCGAGTTCGTCGACCTCCGCCAATTCACTCCCGGCGACCGCGTCCGTCGCGTGAACTGGCGAGCGAGCGCGCGTCGCGGCGAGCTGTGGGTGAACGAGCAGCATGCCGAGCGGAACGCGGATGTGATCCTGTTCCTCGACACGTTCACCGAGGCGACGAGCGACGGCGGGTCGACGCTCGACCTCGCGCTTCGGGCGGCCGCGTCGTTGACCGCGCGCTACCTCCAGCAGAAGGACCGCGTCGGCTTCGTAACTTTCGGCGGCATGCTCAACTGGATGCTGCCGGGAACAGGCACGACGCAGCTCTACCGACTCGTCGACTCGCTGATCGACACGCAGATCGTGTTCAACTACGCATGGCGTGACCTCGGCGTCCTGCCGCGGCGGACGCTGCCGCCCAAGGCGATGGTGGTCGCGCTCACACCGCTGCTCGACGACCGCGCTGCAGGAGCGCTGCTCGACCTCCGCGCGCGCGGGTTCGACCTCGTGCTCGTCGAGCTCGCGCCGCAGCCGTTCATGGCACCCCCGCGCGGCGAGATCGCGGCTGTCGCGCGGCGCATCTGGGAACTGAAACGCGAGGCACTTCGCGGACGGTTCCGTGAGGCCGGTGTCCCCGTCGCCGTCTGGGACGACGACCGCGGCCTCGCGGTCGGGCTGGAGGAGGTGTCGCAATTCCGTCGTCGCGCGCGCGTCGCACTCGGCTAGCGCTTGCCGGCGCGGCCCTCGTTCCGCTCGGCGGCGTGACGCTCTACAGCACGCTCGCGGGTTCGCGGCTCGTGCCTCTCGTGCTCGGCCTCGGCGGCGCCGGTTGTGTCGTTGTTGCACTCGCGCTCGTCTTTCGTGTCGCGCTGCTCGTACCGTGGGGCGTCGCGCTCGTCGGCGCCGCGTACGCCGTCTTCCTTCGCTTGCGCGGCGGCGCCGTCGACAGCAACGCCGTCTATGTCGCGGTCGGACTGGTCGTCACGGCTGAGGTCGCGTTCCTGTCGCTGCGCCCGCCTGTCCCGGCCGGTGATGGACGGATCCAGTGGGACGCGGCGTTGCGCATCGTCGTCATCGCGATCGCCACGTTGCTCGGAGGCGGGATCGTCCTCGTTGCGAGCGGCGCCTCCGGCGGGGGGCTCGTGCTCGAGGGGATCGGCGTCGCCGCGTCGGTCGTGATCGTGAGCGCGGTGGTCACGCTCGCCGCCCGTGCGAGGGACTCAGCGTCAACCTGAGCTTGAGCGTTGGACGCGCGTTGCGGCGTGCGTCCCTCGAACTGTTGATTCGCAGCCCGTTTTGGTGAAGACGCAGCGCGTCGACGCCGATCCTGCCCACAGTTTCGTCCACTGCGGCCATGACGACGACGATCGACACTTCCGCGTCTCTGCGGCGCCTGCCGGCAACGGCGGCCCTCGCGTGCGTCGTCGCGCTCGCATGCTCCGGCGTCGCGCTCGCAGGCAACGGCAACGGGAACGGCAACGGCGCGAACGGCGGCGGAAGCACGTCGAGCTCGAACGCCGGCGGCAACGGGAACGGCAACGGCGCCGCGAACGGCGGCGGAAGCAATCCGAATGCAGGCGGTGCGAGCTCGAACGCCGGCGGCAACGGCAACGGAAACGCCGGCGGCAACGGGAACGGCAACGCGAACGGTCATCAGGTGCCGAGCGCGCCATCTTCGACGCCGCCGCCGCCCAGCGCGTCCCCGGGTAACGGTGCGTCCGGCTCGACACCGACCGCAGGCGGTGCGCCGGCGAGCGGAGTGGCGACCGGTCCGGGTTCAGCCGGTGCACCCGGCGGTTCGACGCCCGGCTCGAACACGGGCCCGATCGCTGCGCCGCCCGGCGGATCGAACGCCGACGGCACCGCAAATGCAAACGGCAACGGCGTTACGAGCGGCGCCGGCACGAGCGGCAACCACGACGGCGGACCGGCGTCGACGCCGGGGATCGCCGATGGCGTCCACGCCGAGCCTGACGTCGGCGACGGCTGGGGCCCCGCCCCTGCACCGGACGACCCTTCGCTCGGTGGCACCGACTCCGGGGCGGGAGCGACCACAGCGACGCCGCCGGACGGCGGCGCGGTCGTTGCCGTCACCCCGGGGACGAGCGAGCCACCGCCGGCGCGGCCCGCCGCGCCGGCACCTCCGCGCGCGGCCTCGCACGCGCCGTCTCTCCCCGCGGCTCCCCACCATGCGCCGCGTGGGCAGCTCGCGGCCGCGTCATCCGCGCCGACGGTACGTCCCGCACCCGTCGTCGCCGATCTCGGCGTCGCCGGCCGCGGCGCGAAGCTCGCGTTTCGTCGCGACGGTGTGAACGGCCGGCCGGCAGTTCGCGTCACGAGCGCGCGCGGCGTGACGACATTTGCCTTCATGGCGCGCGGGCTCGTGCGAGCTCGACGGATCGGGAACGCCTACCGGATCGGGGCGTGGCTACGGAGCGACACGCCGGGGCTGATGGTGTGCCTGCGGATCGCAGAAGTCCGCAGATCGGATCCCCTCGTGGCGGTCCGGACGACGGAGAGGTGCATGACGCCCACGGCGGCCTGGCAGCACTTTCGGATCCTCCGGAAGACGGTCGCGCGCGGCGACCGCCTCGTCTTCTCCGTCTACTCGTACGGTACGACGGCGCGGGACAGCTTCGAGATCGAAGGCTTCACCGTGATGCAGAAGACGGCCTCCGGGTGGAGACGCGTTCGCGACGCCTTCGCCCGCGAGTCGGCCTCCTAGTCGCCGTCGTCGACGACGTCGTCGGCGTTCCCGCTCGACGTCTTTGCCCAGGGCTCGCCGTTGTTCGAGGTCACATCCGGGCTCTCCTCGACCACGTCGTCGCGCTCTTCCAACTCGTCCTCGAAGTTGTGCTCGCTCATGCTGCTCCTTTCACCGCTTCGGTCGTCTTCTTCTTCTGCGCTTCTCGAGCGCCCGTGTAACGCGCGATCGCGTCGTCGAGCGCGGGCATGACTGCACCCCGCGTCGACGCCAGCGCGCTGTACGCCGGCCGCGGCGTGGTCCAACCCACCTCGGCAGAGGCGACCGGCACGACCGCGCCTGCGTCGATCTCGGCCGCCTCGGCCACGCGCATCGCGAGGTCGCACCACGTGAGCGCTCCGGTGTTTGCCAGATGCCAGATGCCACGCTCGCCGTCGATCAGGAGGTCGAGGCTCGTCTGGACGAGATCGGGCACGTACGTCGGTGAGACGACGGCGTCGTCCGGTGCCGCATACGGCCGACCGCTCGTCAGCGCTTCGAGCGCCCGGGTCACGAAGTTGTGGTCGTCCCACGGCCCGAAGAAAGCGCTTGTGCGCGCGACGAGTGCGCCATCGTGCACGGCCATGACGAGGCGCTCCGCTTCGGCTTTCGACTCGCCGTAGACGTTGAGCGGCGCCGTCTCGTCATCTTCGACGTACGGCGCGCGCTTCCGGCCGTCGAAGACGAGATCGGTCGAGAACGTAAGCAGCGGAATCGAGCGCACGGCACATGCGCGTGCCAGCGTCGAGGCCGCGAGCGTGTTCTCGCGGTAACACGAAGGTTGGTCCGCCTGTGCCTCGTCGACGCGGACGTAACCGGCCGTGTTCACGACCGCCCACGGGCGGATCGCCGCCAGCGCCGCCTCGACCGATCCCGGATCCGCGCCATCGAGCCGCCGGCGATTCGTCAGGACGTGCGCGAGGCCGCGCTCCTCGGCGATCGCCGCGAAGGCGCGCCCGAGCGTGCCCGTCGCACCGGTGATCAACAGCGGACGCGCGCGGCGGCCGGTTCTCGGGCGCGCGATCGGACCGACGGCCGGGTACCAGAGGCGCTCCGGACGCCGCCACCAGCCGGCTGTGTCGAGCACGGGGTGCTCGAACGATCCGCGCCTGGCCAGCGAGCGCGTCATCGTCGCGAGCGCCGTCGGCCTCGGCCGCGGCGCGCGGACGTCGAAGACGCCGGGCTCGTAGAAGTCCGTGCCTCGGGTGAGCATCTCGTTCCACCCGTACGTCCCGAGAAGCGTCCAGATCGTGACCGCCCGGACGTCGGCGCCCTTCGTTTGCACGAGGCGCGCTGCCCGCCAGACTTCGTCGAGCCACCGGAGTTGCTCCTCGCGCGTGCAACCGTTGTGCGCCTCGGTGACGGCGAGCGGAAGCCGGTACCGCTCCCATGCTTCGAGCAGGAGGTTCGCCGGGCCGTCGGGCCCGGGCCCGAGGATCCGGGCCGCGAGCTCGTCGACGTACGCGTCCTTGCCGTTGCTGCCGTGGAGGTGCGGCGGATAGCGGTCGAGGCGATGGTCGAGGAAGCGCTCGCTGGAGAGGTAGTGGTTGATCCCGACCACGTCGGGTGGGCAGGGGTTCTCCGCGAACCATCCGAGCTCGGGCTCGTCGACGCCGATCCACCGGAACCACTTGTCGACGCCGGTCGGCCGTCCGCACAGGAGATCCCAGGTCGTCCACCGTCGCTCGTTCTCGTGTGCGGCCTGGTACGCGATGGGCTCCGTCGAATGCGTCTTGCCGAGGTCATCCGTCTGGATCAGGCGAGCGCCGGGGATGACCTCCCGGATCGCACGCATCGCAAGCACGACCGCGCGCACCTGGTTGATGATCGCGCGCGCGAACGGCGCGGCCTCGCGCCGGTGCGGATACCAGAAGCCGTAGAGACACGAGAAGCGCGCGGTCGTCAGCGGTTCGTTCACCGGTGTCCAGTCCTCGACCCACGGATACCGTTCCGCGACGCGCCGGGCGTACGCGGCGAGCTTCTCCGGGAACTGCGGGTCGAGCAACGACGTGTCCGGCGGGCCGCTGCCGTGATGGACGAGCCCCACGATCGGCCTGATCTCCAGCTCGCGCAGCCGTGCGAGGCGTTCGTCGCTCCAGCTCCAGTCATGCGTCCGCTCCCACAGAACCGGGTACCGGATCGCGGTGATTCCGAGGTCGGCGAACAGGTCGAGGTCCGCGAGGCGCCGGGCGTGACCGCTTGCCTCGAGCTGGTCGTGGTACGCGTCGCCGACGCGGTTCACCGTCGCTTCGACGCCCGCCCAGACCTCGGGCGTCATCGCGCGTGACCTCTTCCGCGAACGGTAAAACCGCACCGATGGCTCTTCGCCGATTCCGTGCGCCCGGCCGCGTCAACCTGATGGGCGACCACACCGACTACAACGAGGGCTTCGTGCTGCCGATGGCGATCGACCGGGAGTGCGTCGTGACGGCGACGCGCCGCGACGACGGCCGGGTACATGCGCGGTCGCGCGGCGAGACGGCCGACGTCGACGCGGCCGGCGCCGACGAGCCGTCGGCCGTGGTGCCGGAGTGGGGGCGGTATATCGGCGGCGTCGTCCGCGCGCTCGCGGCGCGCGGGCGCGCGCCCGTGGGAATCGACGCGGAGATCGAATCCAGTGTTCCGGCCGGGTCCGGGCTGTCGTCGAGCGCGGCGTTCGAGGTCGCCGTCGCGCTCGCGCTCTGCGACGCCGGGGCGCTGACGCTCGAGGCAACCGAGGTCGCGCGCGCATGCCAGGAGGCCGAGCGGCTCGCAACCGGCGTCCCGTCGGGGATCATGGACCAGCTCGTGTCCGTCGCCGGCGTCGCCGGGGCCGCGCTCCTGATCGACTGCCGGACGCTGGACGTCGAGCGCGTGCCGCTGCCGGACGGCATTGCGGTCATCGCCGTCCACTCCGGAATGCCGAGGACGCTCGAGACGAGCGCATATGCCGAGCGCCGCGCCGCGTGCGAGGCGGCGGCGCGGCGCCTCGGTCTCCGCGCGCTCCGCGACGCGACGCTCGACCAGGTCAGCGGCGATCCGCTCGCGCGCCACGTCGTGACCGAGGACGCGCGCGTGCTCGAAACGGCCGCGGCGCTCCGCGACGGCGACTGTGAACGCGCCGGCGCGCTCTTCTCCGCGAGTCACGCAAGCCTCCGTGACGACTTTCGCGTCTCGACGCCCGAGCTCGATGCGCTTGTCGAGGAGCTCGAGCGTGCCGGCGCGTACGGCGCGCGGCTGACGGGTGCGGGGTTCGGCGGAGCGGTCGTCGCGATCTGCGCGTCGGATCGCGCAGGCGAGATCGGCGCGACGGCCGCCGCTGCATACGCGGGTCGCATGCGGCGTGACCCGACCGTCTTCGTCTGCATCGCTGTCGACGGTGCGGGGGCGATCGTATGACCGCGACGTTCACGAACCCGGTGATCTCGGGTGCCCCGGGCGAGGACCACGGCGACCCGTTCATCATCAAGTACCTCGACGCGTTCTACCTGTACCACACCGGCGACACGGCCGGCCGCCGCGGCGTCTCCGTCCACCGCTCGACCGATCTCGTCCACTGGGAGTTCGCGGGGTACGCCCTCGAGGCAGCGGAGTCGGGCTGGGCGTGGTCCGACCTCTGGGCGCCAGAGGTGGTGTACGAGCGCGGTGTCTTCTACATGTACATCTCCGCCACGCGGCGGCGCGCCGCTGGGGAGTCCGTGAAGTGGCAGCGGGGCGAGGGTGCCGAGGCCGGCCGCCGCGTCGGCGTCGCCCGGGCGCGCGATCCGCTCGGGCCGTTCGTGTGGGACGAGCATCCGCTGCTCGACCGCTGGTCGATCGACGCCCACCCGTTCCGAGACGACGACGGGACGATGTGGCTGTTCTACAACGTGCGAACCGAGGACGAGCCGGCGTGGGGCGGCCTGCCTGGAACCGGAACGGTGTGCGAACGGCTCACCGGCGCCGGCCGAGTCGACGGCAGCCCGAGCATCGTGACGTTCCCGAGTCAGCGCTGGGAAGGGAACGCCGCGGGTGACTGGTTCTGGAACGAGGGCCCCTACGTTCTCAAGCGCCGCGGCGTGTACTTCCAGATGTACAGTGGCGGGAACTTCGAGGGCGAGACGTATGCCGTCGGGTCCGCAAGCGCGCACGCCGTGACGGGCGCGTGGGTGAAGCGCGACGACAACCCGATCTTCGACGGCGGCGACGGAATCCGCAGCCCCGGGCACCACAGCTTCGTCTTCGGTCCCGACGTCGCGACGCCGTACGCCGTCTACCACGGCTATGTTCGGGAGGCGGAGGGACGGAAGGTGCTCCTCGACCGGCTCGCCTGGTGCGGCGACCTGCCCCGGATCCTCGGCCCGACGAAGGACCCGCAGCCGAAACCACCGCCCGCCGTGTTCGACGAGGCTGTCCCGCACCGTCGCGCCGAGGCTTGGGTTCGCGGCGGGTGGGTCGAATACGCCGGGGCGCGATTCGCGCTCGGTCGCGACGACGTCTGGCACCAGGTGGAGGTGGCCGAGGTCGCTGGCCGGTTCTCGCTGCGCATCGGCGGCGTCCTGCGCGCCTCGCGCCCGGTGGCGGGAGACGTCGTCCGCGACCGCCGCTTCCGAAGCGACGGAGACATCGAGCACGTCACCGTCGCGTCGTCGCTCGACGACGGCGCCCTGCACGAGCTTCCTGCGGCGAGCTCGTACGTCTGGCAGTGGGGCGGATATGGCCCGCTCGAGCTCGAGCTCGCCGTCGACGGAACGGTCGACCTCGTGGTCGGCGGTGAGCTCACGACCCACGAAGGGGCGCGAGGCACGTACCGGTTGGTGCAGGTCACTCATCCGCGAGGGACAGACGAGATAGCGGTGCATGCGGGGCCCGACGGCGCGCTCGTCACCGACCTGGCCGTCCGCGCACGACCCTGACGCGGCTGCCGTTCCGCTCGGCGGGCGCTTCCGCGATCGCACCCGTCGGCGCCCCCGTCTCGATCCGTCGGAACATCGCAAGCGCCTGCGCGACGACCTGATCCATGTTGTAGTACTTGTACGTCGCGAGCCGCCCCACGAAGTGCACTCCGCGCGTGGCGTCCGCGAGCGCCTTGTACCGCTTGTACAGCTCGCCGTTCTCCGGCCGCGGAACTGGGTAGTACGGGTCGCCCTCGGCGCGCGGGAACTCGTACACGACGGTCGTCTTCGCGTGCTCCTGCCCCGTCAGATACTTGAACTCGGTGCAGCGCGTGTACAGGTGCTCGTTGGGGAAGTTGACGACCGGCGCCGGCTGGAACCACTCGTAGTCGAGCGTCTCGAACTTGAACTCGAGCGATCGGTACGGGAGCTTGCCGTACCGGAGGTCGAAGAACTCATCGACCGGGCCTGTGTAGACCATCTGGTCGAACGGGAACGCCCCGTCGATCTCGCGGTAGTCGGTCTGCAGCAGGACCTTGATGTTCGGGTGGTCGAGCATCCGCTCGAACATCCGCGTGTACCCGTGGAGCGGCATCGCCTGATACGTGTCGGCGAAGTAGCGGTCGTCGCGGTTGAGCCGCGTCGGAACGCGCGCCGTGACCGATGCGTCGAGCTCGGACGGGTCGAGGTCCCACTGCTTTCGGGTGTAGTTGCGGAAGAACTTCTCGTAGAGCTCGCGCCCGACCTTCGACACGACGACGTCCTCCGAGGTCCGGATCCGCTCGACCGGCTCTGCGACCGACGCGAAGAACTCCTCGAGCCCACGCGCGTCCAGATTCGTCCCGTACAGCTCGTTGATCGTGTCGAGGTTGATCGGAAGCGGGACGAGCCGGCCGTCGACGCTTGCGCGGACGCGGTGCTCGTACCGCCGCCAGTCGGTGAACTGCGAGAGGTAGTCGAAGACCTCGCGCGAGTTCGTGTGGAAGATATGCGGCCCGTATTTGTGGACGAGGACACCGGCCGCGTCGTAATGGTCGTAGGCGTTGCCGCCGACGTGATTCCGCCGGTCGACGACGAGGACGCGTTTGCCGCTTTGCGTTGCGAGCCGCTCGGCGAGGACGCTTCCGGCGAAGCCTGCGCCGACGACCAGGTAGTCGAACGGCTTGGCCGCGTTCCGCCGCAGCTTGCGGCCGCCGCCGAGCACGTCGTCGATCAGCGCCTGCATCGACGACCACGTGCGATCCCATGACGTTTCCTCCAGCAGGGCCTCGACGCGGGCGCGGTGCTCGTCCGCATTGCGCGCGAGCGCTCGCTCGACCGCGTCGATCGTCGCCTCGACGTCATCGGCGATCGCGACCAGGCCGGCGTCGCCGTACGGGCGCACTACGTCACGGATCGACGTCGAGACGACGGGCCGGTCCGCGGCGAGGTATTCGAGCGTCTTCGTGGGACTGATGAACCGCGTGGCATCGTTCTTCGCGAACGGCATCCACGCGACATCCCAACCGGCCATGTACGGAGGCAGGTCTTCGTACCGCTTCGCGCCGAGGTAGTGAATGTTCGGGCGCTGCGGCAGCGTGGCGGGGTCGATCTTCACGACCGGGCCGGCGAGGACGATTTGCCAGTCCGGCCGCGCGTCGGCGAGCTCGAGGATCAGCCCGAGGTCGATCCGCTCGTCGATGACGCCGACGAAACCAATGCGCGGTCGCGGGACGGCCGCCTGATCGGCGGGGTCGGTCGCGACCGCGCGGGCTTGTGCGAAATGGTCGGCGTCGACACTCGACGGGAAGCAGTGAACGCTGTGGTGGCGCTCGCGCTTCGCTTCGTAGAGGCTCGCGCCGCCGGTGAAGACGAGGTCGGCGGCGTCGAACAGCTGGTCCTCGCGCTTGCGGAGCTCCGGAGGCGCGCCGGAGAAAAGCGAAAGCTCGTCCATGCAGTCGTAGACGGTTGCGATCGGCGTGAGGTGCTCGGCATACGTGACCGCCATCGGCGCGTAGACCCAAAGCAGGTACGCGTCGATCTCGAATTGCACGAACAGCTCGTCGAGCAGCGTCTGCTGAACAGCATCGAGCTCACGCAGGCTCAACCCCGTCGGCACGTGCGGCTTCACGACGAACACGCCGCTCTCGGTCTCGTCGACCTCGATGCGTGTGTCCCCGTCGAAAATCGCTTCCTCGACATAGAAGACTCGCCGGTGGCGTGCGCATCGGCTCAGCAGGTGCTGCGGCCGCTGCCAGACCCAGTCCCATCTGAGGTGGGACAAGCACACGACGTCGAACTCGCGTTGAAGCATCGGGACCCCTTCCGCCTGGAAATCTCAACGGGCGAGAGCTGGGCCCGTGCTCGGTTCAGGTGGTGGGTACCGCCCGCAACGCTCGAAGAAACATCGTCAGTCCTCCCCGAGGGCCTCTGCGAGCAGGCTGCAGGCGAAGGCTCGCCATGCGAGCTCCGGGTCGTTCCGCATCCGGTCTGTGAACTCGACCCGCTGGAGCGCGGCCTGCAGCGCCGCCCGTCGCTCGGGCGTGTCGATGTCGGCCGCGAGGGAGATCACCGCGGGGTCGTCGAGCGCGGGCTCGCGGTGGAGGTCGCCCCCCGCAGCGAAGACGAATAGCGCGCGCCGCACGGCGCCGTTCCGCTCCGTCTCATCGAGTGGGACCTCTTGCCCGGCGGCGTACGCGAGTACGACGAGCTCGGCGTCGCTACTCGTTCGGGCACTCGCCTTCGCAGCAGCCGATCTTGTAGCGGCATTTCGGGCACTGCCATGTCCCATGTCGCCATTCCATCTCGGCGCCGCAGCGCAGGCAGAGCTCGAGCACGCGTGCGATCACCGGCTGACTGTACGAGGGCGCGCGGACGTCAGGCAGCGTGCTCGTCGGCCACTGCGAGCGCCTCGTCGAGGATCGCGATCCCCTCGTCGAGCTCGTCGCGCGTGATCGTCAGCGGCGGACACACCATGACGACGTTCCAATGTGTCATCAGGTACAGACCACGGTCGAGCGCGGCCTTCGCGACCCGCGCGACCGGCGCGAAGGCCTCTCCCGTCGCGTTGAACGGGACGAGCGGCTCGCGCGTCTCGCGGTCCTTCACCAGCTCGACACCCCAGAAGCAGCCGAGCCCGCGCACGTCGCCGACGGACGGGTGGCGCGCGGCGAGCCCCTGCAGTTCCTCGTCGAAGGCCGATCCCATCGCGGCGGCGTTCTCGACGATCCCTTCGTCTCTGAACGCCTCGATCGAGGCGATTGCCGACGCACAGGCAAGCGGATGGCCGCTATAGGTGAGGCCGCCGGCGAAGTACTTGTCGCGCACCCATGCCGCGATCGGTTCGCGCACGACCATGGCGCCGAGCGGGACGTAGCCGGAGTTGATGCCCTTGGCGACGGTGAGGATGTCCGGGACGACGTCCCAGTTGTCGACGCCGAACCACTTGCCGGTGCGGCCGAAGCCGGCCATCACCTCGTCGCAGATCAACAGGATCCCGTGCCGGTCGCAGACCTCACGGATCGCCTGCAGATAGCCGTCCGGCGGGACGATGACGCCGTTCGTCCCGGTGATCGTCTCGAGGATCACCGCCGCGACGGTGTCCGCGCCTTCGTACTGGAGAAGCTCCTCGAGATGTGGCGCGCCCGTGCAGACGGGACATGGATCCGGATGCCCTGCCGGGCACCGGTACGTGTACGGGTCGAGCATCCGCACGACGCCGGGAATGCCGGGCTCTGCGGGCCAGCGCCGCGGATCGCCGGTGAGCGTGATCGCACCGGCGGTCGCGCCGTGGTACGACCGGTAGCGCGCGATCACCTTGTGGCGGCCCGTGTACCAGCGGGCGAGCTTGATCGCGTTCTCGTTCGCCTCGGCGCCGCCGTTCGTGAAGAACGACATCTGCAGGTCGCCGGGCGTCACCTCTGCGAGCATCCGGGCGAGCGTCGACCGCGCCTCTGTCGCCATCGGCGGGCCGATCGTGCACAGCTTCTCCGCCTGCTCTTTGATCGCTGCGATGACGCGCGGGTGCTGGTGGCCGATCGAGACGTTCACGAGCTGCGACGCGAAGTCGAGATAGCGCTTCCCGTCGTAGTCCCAGAAGTGGCGTCCTTCCGCGCCGGCGACGGGAATCGGCTGGAGCGCGTCCTGCACCGACCACGAATGGAGGACGTAGCGCTTCGCGTCGTCGACGACCCGGCGGCCGAGATCGGTGTTGGACTCGACGATCGCCACGGGGAGAGCTTACCCCCGCGATCGCGGTACCCTGGGTACTCAAAGCGAGGGAGGATGAGATGACCGAAGTCGCGGCCCCGCCGGCCGAACGAGCACAGGACGTCAAGCGGATCGGCCACTGGATCGGCGGCCGGATCGTCGAGGGCGAGTCGGGCCGGAGCGGCGCCGTCTACAACCCGGCGGCCGGCGTGCAATCCGGCGCCGTCGACTTCGCCACCGTCGAGGAGGTCGACCGCGCAGTGCAGGCCGCGAAGTCGGCGTATCCCGCATGGCGCTCGACGTCCCTCTCGAAGAAGTCGGCGATCCTCTTCCGGATTCGCGAGCTCGTGTTCCAGCACAAGGACGACCTGGCGCGGCTCCTGACCGCCGAGCACGGGAAGGTCTTCAGCGACGCGCAGGGAGAAGTTGCGCGCGGGCTCGAGGTGATCGAGTACTGCTGCGGCATCCCCGAGCTGCTGAAGGGCGCGTATTCGGAGCAGGCATCGACGGGCATCGACGTCTACTCGATTCGCCAGCCGCTCGGCGTCGTCGCCGGAATCACGCCGTTCAACTTCCCGGCGATGGTCCCGATGTGGATGTGGGCGCCGGCGATCGCGTGCGGCAACGCATTCGTGCTGAAGCCGTCGGAAAAGGATCCGTCCGCGTCGATGCTGACCGCAGAGCTGCTCAAGGAAGCCGGTGTGCCCGACGGCGTCTTCAACGTGGTGAACGGCGACAAGGTCGCGGTCGACGCGTTGCTCGATCACTCGGAGATCTCGGCGATCTCGTTCGTCGGCTCGACGCCGATCGCGAAGTACGTCTACGAGACCGCGACGAAGAACGGCAAGCGCTGCCAGGCTCTCGGCGGCGCGAAGAACCACATGATCGTCCTGCCGGACGCCGACATCGAGATGGCCGCGGACGCCGCGGTGAGTGCGGGGTATGGTTCCGCCGGCGAGCGCTGCATGGCCGTGTCGATGATCGTGGCGGTCGGCCATGCCGCAGACGACCTCGTCGGCGCGATCAAGGAGCGCATCCCGAAGATCAAGGTCGGCGACGGGATGGATTCGGACGCCGAGATGGGACCGCTGATCACGCGCGAGCACCGCGACCGCGTCGCGTCGTACGTCGAGCGCGCGCCGGAGGAGGGCGCAAGCGTCGTCGTCGACGGCCGCGAAGGCGTCGAGAACGGCGACGGCTTCTTCCTCGCGCCGTCATTGCTCGACAACGTCAAGCCCGGGACGAAGGCGTACGACGACGAGATCTTCGGTCCCGTCCTCGGGATCACGCGCGTCGACACCTACGACGAGGCGGTGCGCCTCGTCAACGAAAACCCCTACGGCAACGGCACCGCGATCTTCACGCGGGACGGTGGCGTCGCACGTCAGTTCCAGTTCGACGTTCAAGCCGGGATGGTGGGCGTCAACGTCCCGATCCCCGTGCCGGTCGCGTACTACTCGTTCGGCGGCTGGAAGGACTCGTTGTTCGGCGACCGTCACATCTACGGGCCCGAGGGGGTCGACTTCTACACGCGCGGGAAGGTGGTCACCTCACGCTGGCCGGACCCCGCCACGTCGAAGGTCGATCTCGGGTTCCCGCAGACGCGCTAGCCGGATCGAGTCGCAGCCCATCCCAAAACGCGCGACGCGCGGGTCTACGGCTCTGCCGGTGGCTCGTTCGCGACCGTGAACGGGAGGGCGCGCGTCGCCGTGTTCCCGCGGATGTCGGTCGCGGTCACCCACAGGGCGTGCGTGCCGTCGCCGAGCAGCGTCGACGCGACGCCGCGTGCGAGCCAGAAGCGATAGTCGCCAGGCCAGTTCGCCTGATTCTGTCGCGTCCCCGGCGCGTACACGTCGCGGACGTCCGACCGCGCAAGTACGCTCGTGAAGTTGATGCTCTGCCCGTAGAACCCGACCGGTCGCCATGAGCTCGTATTGAACAGGCCGCTCCACGTGATGCGCGTCGGCGCGAGGACGACGTTGCTCCACGGCGGCTTCGTCGCGACCGACGGTGGATCGTAGGCGTCGACGGCGATGTCGACGCAGCCCTTGACGGTGTCGACGGCGATCTCCGTCCGCGTCCCGCACCGGTAGAAGACGAGCGCGCGCACGACCGGCGGCGTGGTGTCGCGGTACGGCGTGAGCGCGCCGCGGCGGAGCGGGTTCACGTACGCGCCGGCACGTCTCTCGGCCAGGTGCACATGTCCGGCACCGGGTCGGACGTAGCCGACGAGCTGTCCGCGCGACACGAACCCGCCGGCGCCGACGACGGAGACGACATGCCAGTAGCCGAACGTCTCGCCTCCGCTCGAGACTGCTACCGCCGACGCAGAGGGATGAGAGACGATTCCGGGCGCGACGGCGTAGACGGGTGAGCCGTCGCGCGCCTGGATATCGACGCCGTCGTGGAACGACAGCGGATTGTCGGACGTGGGATCGACGCTTCCGCGCAGCGAGCGCGGATCGTCGAACCCGCCGCGAATCGGGTGCTGCACTCCGAACGGCCTCACCGGCCACGGGTACGCGCTCGCGGCGGGCGCGACTGCGAGCACTCCCGCGAGCAAGGCGACGATGCGCACGACGCGGGACATGCTCCGACGGTAGACGCGTCGCCGCCGCTTGCCTATGGGCCGTTCGGCCTACGGGCGGGGCGACGTGGACCAAGGGTCAGACCCTCCGGGCCTGATCCCTTTCGGTGCGGTGACGGCGCGCTACGCCGCGGCGGTTGCGGCCGGCTTCAACTCGGCACCGAACTTCGCGCGCTTCACGAACTGGCCGACGCCCGGCTCGAGCTGGAGCTCGCCGTTCTCGACGAGCACCTGGCCGCGCAGTAGGACGATCTCCGGCGTTCCGGTGACCGTGGTTCCCTCGAACAGGTTGTAGTCGGACTTCGAATGGTGTGTCTTCGCCGAGATCGTCAGCTCCTTCTCCGGATCGAAGACGACGAGGTCGGCGTCGGATCCCACGGCGACCGTGCCTTTGCGGGGGTACAACCCGAACAGCTTCGCGGGGTTCGTGCAAAGCAACTCGACCATCCGGTTGAGCGAGATCCTGCCGGCGCGGACGCCGAACTCGTGGATCATGTGCAGGCGGTTCTCGAGCCCCGGCCCGCCGTTCGGGATCTTCGAGAAGTCGTCCTTGCCGAGCGTCTTCTGCCCGTCCCAGAGGAAGGCGCAGTGGTCTGTCGAGATGACCGACAGCGTGTCGGTGCGGACGGCGTTCCACAGGACGTCCTGGTTCTCCTTCGGACGCGGCGGCGGCGTGTACACCCACTTCGCGCCCTCGAAGTTCGGCCGCTCCAGGTAGGAATAGTCGACGAAGAAGTACTGCGTGCACGTCTCGCCGTGCACGTTCCAGCCGGCCTCCCGTGCGCGCGCGATCGGCTCGACTGATTCCCGGCACGACACGTGTACGACGTAGAGCGGCGACCCCGCGACACGCGACAGTTGAATCGCGCGGTTGGTCGCTTCACCCTCCGTCTCCGGCGGCCTCGTCAACGCGTGGTAGTGCGGCTCGGTGTGTCCGGCGGCGAGCGCTTCGGAGACGAGCACGTCGATCGCGTCGCCGTTCTCCGCGTGCACCATCACGAGCGCGCCGGTCTCCGACGCGACCTGCATCGTGCGGAACAGCGTCTCGTCGTCGACCATCAGCGCGCCCTTGTACGCCATGAACAGCTTGTACGACGTGATGCCTTGCTCCGGAAGCGACGCGAGCTCTTCCAGCGAGCCGCCGTCCTTCAGATCGGTGACTGCCATGTGGTAGCCCATGTCGATCACCTGCTTGCCGTCGGCCTTCGCCTTCCACTCGTCGAGCGCTTCGGCGAACGACCGGCCGTGCGGCTGGATGATGAAGTCGACATGGCACGTCGTGCCGCCGAACGCGGCCGACGTCTGCCCGGCCTCGACGTCGTCGATCGTCACCGTCCCGCCGAACGGCATGTCGAGGTGCGTATGGGGATCGACGCAGCCGGGGAGCACGTACTTCCCGGCTGCATCGATCACCCTGTCCGCCTGGACGTCCAGCGACTCGCCGATCAGGGAGATGCGCTCGCCGTCGACGAAGATGTCGCCGACGTAGTCGTCGGCCGCCGTGATGATGCGGCCGCCTTTGATCAGCACCGACATTGCGTCTCTCCCTTCGCTCGTCGCCCTACTTGCCGCCTGCGGTGACCTTGACCTTCGCCTTCCTCCACTTGCGTCCGTAGACGTCGACGTGCTGCTTCTTCAAGGCGGCAACCGCAGCCTTGGCGATGTCGTCGCGGAAGGCGTTCTGCGGCGTCGCCTTGATCACCTTGAACTGCTTCGCGATGTTGACCGTTCGGTTGTACGACCCGCGGTCCATGACGCCGATGCCCTTCTTGTTCGGCCAGATGAGGGCGTTCACCTCGTTCATCTGCCACGTCTGGTGGCCACGCGGCAGCGCCGGCCCGTTCGCGAGCACGATGTTCACGCATGCGCGCCAGTGGTCGCGGCAGTAGATCCAGCCCTTGAACGACGCGATCAGGAACTTCTTCGCCGTCGCCTGGTTCGTCTTGCTCTTGATCCAGTCACTGCGCGTGAAGACGCCGTCCTGGAGCATCGACGTGCCGGCGCCCTTCGCGGCGCTCTCCATCGGGATCACGTTGAGGTCCTTCAGCGTGTAGAGCTTCCCCGTCTTCGGGTTCTTCGCCTCGAGGACCTGCGCGAGCTCGTTGTACGTCATCGCCGCGGCCGCGTCGACCTGATGCTGGAGGAACAGGTTCATGTCGAACGGCTGGTCGACGATCGTCACGTCGCTCTTGCTCTTCGGGTCGATGTGGTTCTTGACGAGCGCGGCGTAGAGCTCGTTCTCGTTGCCGCAGCACCAGACGCCGACCTTCTTGCCCTTCATCTGCTTGATCGTCGTAATGCCGCTGTCCTTCCACGTCAGCTCCGTCATCCCCGAGCGGGCGTAGACCTGGGCGATGTTCGTGATCTGCTTGCCGGTATCTCGGAACGCAAGCAGGCTCGGCAGCCAGTCGATCCCGAAGTCGGCCTGCTTGCCGAGCACCACCTGCTCAGGGGTGATCGTCGGGCCGCCGACCTTGATCGTGACGTCGAGACCTTCCTGCTTGTAGTACCCCTTCGCCTTCGCGGCGTAGTACCCCGCGAACTGCGACTGGACGACCCACTTCGACTGCAGAGTCACTTTCGTCAGCTTCTTGGCTGCGTGCGCGCTCGTGTACGTGTGCGCCGCCGCTGCGCCGGCGACGGCCAATGCGATCGCGAAACCGAGCACCGCGACCCAAGTCCAGCGTTGCTTCATCAACCCCTCCTTGTGATCAGACGTGGGTGCCATTGTGCACCTCCGCTACTCCGACCGGAAGGCCCTCGCCGACGGGTGCCACGACGTCGTCAGTCGTTCGGCCATGGCGACAAGCGCGTAGAAGAGGATCCCGAACGCGCTCGCCATGACGATTCCGGCCCACGCGTCCGTGAACCGGCCATACGAAGACGCGTTCAGGATCGAGACGCCGAGCGCGCTCGTCGGTCCCCCGAAGTACTCGCCCACGATCGCCCCGATCATCGAGAGGACGGTCGCGACCTTCAAGCCCGTGAACAGGTGCGGCAGCGCATTCGGGATTCGCACGTGCCGGAAGAGCCTCGCCCGTCCCGCCGCGTACGACCGCATCAGCTCGACGGAGGAGGGATGAACCGAGGTCAGGCCACGCAGGGTGTTGATCATCACCGGGAAGAAGCACAGGAGTGCGGCGATTGCCATCTTCGAGAACGGGTTCAGCAAGCCGAACCAGTCGTTCATGATCGGCGCGAACGCGATGATCGGGATGGCGTTCGCGGCAACTGCGTACGGCATGAATACGCCGCCGAGCGGCCGCCACGCGGCGAAGACGAGGGCGACGGCAATCCCGAGCCCGGAGCCGAGCGCGAAGCCGCCGAGCGCCTCCTTGAACGTGTAGACGCCCTCCGACCAGAGGACGTGCTTGTCGTGCCAGAACGCCGTCGCGATCGACGTCGGCTTCGGCAACAGGAAGTCCTGGACATGGAAGACGACGACGAGGCCCTGCCACGCCGCGATCCCGAGCGCGAAGATGATCACCGCCGGAATCCAGTCGAGCGCGTGGCGGCCGACGCGCCGGCCGATGCCCACGGGGACCGGCTGGACGATCGCGCTCACGCCGGCTCCTCTACGAGCGTCGGCGTGCTCGTGTCCCCGAGCGGCGCGCCGGAAGCGATCAGGTGCTCCCGCACCTGTGTGACGAGCTCGAAGAACCGCGGCTCCTCACGCGTCGCGTTCGTGCGCGGCTGCGGCAAGCCCACGTCGACGACGTTCGCGATTCTGCCCGGACGCGCTGACATCACGACCACGCGAGTTGAGAGGAACACCGCCTCGGGGATCGAGTGCGTCACGAAGACCACGGTCGAGCGGGTGTCCTGCCAGATCCGGAGCAGCTCGGCGTTCAACCGCTCACGCGTCATCTCGTCGAGCGCGCCGAACGGCTCGTCCATGAGCAGCAGCGACGGCGAGAAGGACAGCGCGCGCGCGATCGCCACGCGTTGCTGCATTCCACCGGACAGCTGCCACGGATGGTGCTTCGCGAATGCCGACAGCTCGACGAGCTCGAGCATCTCGTCGACGCGGGCGTCTCGCCGGCCGCGGCTCCACCGCAGGAGCTCGAGCGGCAGAGAGATGTTCTTCGCGACCGTCCGCCAGTCGTAGAGCACCGCGTCCTGGAACACGATCCCGTAGTCGTGGTCGCGCCGCGCTCGATTTGCCGGCTTCCCGTTTACCTCGACCGTGCCGGCCGTCGGCTGGACGAGGTCGCCGATGATTCGAAGGAGCGTCGACTTCCCGCACCCGGACGGCCCGATCAGCGAGACGAACTCTCCCGGCTCGACGTCGAGGTCGATTCCGGTCAGCGCGGTGATTCCCGCACGGAACTGCTTCGAGACGCCTCGAATCGAGACCGCGGTCATGCGAAATTCTCCGGCGCGCGTTTCAACACGAGCCGTTCGACGACGACGACCGCCAGGAAGAACACGATCCCGAGCAGCGCGCAGACGATGATCGTCGCCCAGAGGTTCGCCGGCTGAATCGAGTAGTACTGGTTGAAGTTCACGATCGCGTAACCGAGCCCGCCCTGCAGCGACGCCGGCGTCTCGCCGATGATCGCGCCGATCACGCTCGCAGTCGCCGAGATCTTCAGCGCCGAGAACACGAACGGCATCGACGCCGGAACCCGCAGCCGCCACAGCACTTTCGACCGGCCGGCGGCGTACGACCGCATCAGCTCGACCGCGCGCGGGTCGGGTGAGAGCAGGCCGCGCAGCGTGTTGATCGCGACGGGGAAGAACGTGAGGTACGCGGCAATCACGGCGACGCCGACCCACGGCTGGACGCCCTTCGTCCCGAGCCCGACGACGACCATCGGTGCGATCGCGAGCAGCGGCACCGTTTGTGAGATCACGATGTACGGGAGGAGACCGCGACGCAGCAGCACCGAGTGTGCGAGCACGACGGCCAGCATGAAGCCGATCAATGCGCCGAGGGCGAAGCCGGCCAGCGCCTCCTTCCCCGTGAAGAGTGCGTAGTGGAAGAGGTAGTGGCGAAGCGGCGGGCCGCCGGGCTGGAGCGGCTGGTCGAATGCGCGCAGGACCGTGTGGATGTGCGGCATCGTCGTCTCGTTGACGGGGAACGGCCACGTCCACTGCCCGCGCATCCCGAGCCAGCGATAGCCCTCCCACAACCCCCAGAGGAGGGCGAGCCCGGCGACGAGCGCGACGGCGCGGACGACACCGCGCACGAGCGCCCCGAGCCCCCTGTTTGCCCCCGGTCGCTCGACCGCGATCGCCGACACGGGCGATGGATACCACACCACGAGGGGCAGACGTTAGGGTCGCCCGGTGGCGCTTCAGCCGAGCCGAACGGTCGCCGACCTGCGCGAGCTGCGCGAGCTGACGGGCGACGAGAACGGCGCGCAGCGCGTCGCGTGGACGCAGACGTGGGCGCAGGCGCGCGACTGGCTCCGGGACAAGGTCGCCGAGATCGGCGCCGTCGAGACGGTCGATGCCGCGGGCAATCAGTGGTTCACCCTCGCGGGCACGTCCGAACGCGCGGTCCTGATCGGCGGACATATCGATTCGGTCCCGAACGGCGGGTGGCTCGACGGGTGCCTCAACGTCATGGCCGGGGTCGAGGTCCTGCGGCGGATCGCCGCCGACGGCACGCCGCCGCTCACGGTCCGCCTCGTCAACTGGGCCGACGAGGAGGGCGCGCGGTTCGGCCGTTCGCTCTTCGGCTCGTCTGCCGCCGCGGGCTCGATGGCGGACCAGGACGAGCTGCGTACGCGACGCGACGCGGACGGCGTCGCGCTTCCCGACGCGCTGCGCGAGCACGGCGTCGACCTCGACGGTGCGCTCGACGCGCGTTCGGAGCTCGAAGGAGCCGCCGCGTACCTCGAGCTGCACATCGAGCAGGGGCCGGTGCTCGAGTCGATGCAGCTTCCGCTCGGTGTCGTCCTCGGCACGTTCGGGGTCGAGCGGCACCAGGTGACCTTCCGCGGCCAGGCGGCACACGCAGGGTCGACGCCGATGGACAAGCGGCGCGACGCGCTGGCCGGGGCGGCGCGGCTCGAGCTCGAGATCCGTGAGATCGCAACGCGGACCGGGGAGGGAGCGGTCTGCACGCTCGGCGGTGTCGTCACGAAGCCGGGAATCGTGACCTCGGTCGTCGAAACCGCCGAATGCCTGCTCGACCAGCGGCATCTCGACGCAGCGAAGCTCGCGTCCATGCTCGACGCCGCGCGCGAGGCGAGCGAGCGGTTCGCCGCCGACGAGCACATCGACGTCGAGTGGGAGCGGATCTGGAACATCGAGCCGATCCTGTTCGATGCAGCGCTGATCGAGCTCGCCGACGAGGCGATCCGCGACGTGGCCGGAACAGCGCACCGCCTGCCGAGCGGCCCCCTCCACGACGCCGCAGAAGTCGCGCGCGCGGGCGTGCCGACCGTCATGGTCTTCGTGCAGTCGCTGCGCGGCCTGTCACACACGAAGCTCGAGGACACGAAGGAGGAGCATCTCGAGCTCTCGGTCGCCGCGCTCGACCGCCTGGCCTCGAAGACGATCGACCGCCTCGTCGCCGGCTGATCCTCAAGGTTCACGCGCGCGCGTGTGCGCGCGAAGCCCCCGCCCTTCGAGGGTGGGGACAATCACCCACCACCCTCGCGTCGAGCGTAGCCACGATCGTCCGACGTGTCTGTGCCGATTCTGCGCCGAAAGACGCGCGCTCAGAAGAAGCGGACGAGCGCCACGCCGGCGAGGACGAGCGCCATGCCGGCCGCACGTCCCGGCGTCACGTGATGCTCGCGGAAGCCGACCCACCCGTAGTGGTCGACGAGGAGCGACGCGAGCGACTGGCCTGCGATCACCGCCGCGATCAGCACCGAAGCGCCGAGGCGCGGCGCGGTAACGATCGATCCGGCGACGTAGAACGCGCCGAGCAGGCCGCCGACCCAGACCCACCACGGCGCGTCCGCGATCCGCGATCCGGACGGCAGCGGCTTCCAGATCGCAATCGACAGCACGAGCAGCGCGATCGTCCCGACGACGAACGAGACGAACGCCGCGCGCACGGGGGACTGCACCCAGTGCGCGAGTTGCGCGTTGACGCCCGCCTGGAACGGGATCATCGCGCCCGCGACGAACGCGAACAGGAGATACAGCGCCACCACTGTGCGGCGAAACTTCGCGGCGATATGCTCGTTCCCCTGCCACGCGACAGGGAGGCCACATGCTGAGCTTCGGCGTCACCGTCCTGCCGGACCCGCCGTCCACGCGGCTGATCGAGCTGCTTCAGCTGGCCGAGCGCCACGGGTTCGAGTACGGCTGGACGTACGACTCGCACATCCTCTGGCAGGACTCGTACGCGACGCTTCCGCTCGCCGCCGCGCAGACGGAGCGGATCAAGCTCGGCCACTTCGTCACGAATCCGGGCATCCGCGACCCGACGATCACCGCGAGTTGGTACGCGACGATGCAGGACCTTTCGAACGGCCGAATGGTGATGGGGATCGGCCGGGGCGACTCGTCACGCCGCGTCGTCGGGCTCAAGCCCGTCCGCGTGGCGGAGTTCGAGCGGCGCTGCCAGATGATCAAGGACCTGATGAACGGCCGGGCCGTGAACTGGAACGAGAAGGAGCTCGAGCTGAAGTGGGTCCGCGACGACCTTCCGGACATCCCGATGTGGATCGCCGGCTACGGCCCGAAGGCACTCGCGGTCGCGGGCCGCGTCGCCGACGGCGTCATCATCCAGCTGGCGGATCCCGTGATCATCCAGTGGATCATGGACACCGCACGACGCGCCGCGGAGGAAGCCGGGCGCGACCCCGCCGACCTGAAGTGCATCGTCGGCGCCCCGAGCCACATCTCGGCCGACATCGCCGACGCGCGGGAGCAGTCGAGGTGGTTCCCGGCGATGGTCTCGAACCACGTGATGGATCTGATCGAGCGGTACGGCGACTCGTCGGACATCCCGAAGGACCTCACGGACTACGTCAAGGCGCGGAAGTTCTACGACTACAACGAGCATTCGCGCGTGGGCGCGAAACACGGCGAGTTCGTTCCGGACGAGATCGTCGACCGCTTCTGCGTCCTCGGTACTGCTGAAGCTGCTACGAAGAAGCTGAAAGAGCTCGAATCGATCGGGGTCGACCAATTCAACATCTATCTCATGACGCACGGCCAGGAGGAGACGCTTCGCGCGTACGGCGACGAGATCATGCCGCAGTTCTCGTCGGTCGCGGCCTGAGGCTCGTCGCGGCGGCAGCGGCGAGCGTCGGGATGTGCGTCGTCGGGATGGGCTGCGGCGGGGGTGAAGGGCCGAAGAATGTCGAGGGGACGACGCAGGCGGCGACGATCCGCCCGATCGCCACGACGGCGGGCGTCCGCTGCAAGGGGTCGCCGTCTCCGGCCGTCCGCGCGCGGGCGCGGGCGCATCTCCGAGCTGACCTCCGCCGGCTCGCTGCGGCGACCAAGACGATGCGCCACTACGCGCAGGATGGGAACGCAGCAGTCAACGCTGCCCTCGACCGCTTTCAGATCGACGTCGCCGCCGACGTGCTGCCGATCCACGAGCGGTCGCGGATGATCGACCATGCGGCGGCGGTCGTCTCCCCGAAGTGCTACCTGTGCTTCCAGGCGCTCGAGGCGAACCGGCCGATCGCCGGCGGTGCGAAGCTCGCGTGCGGATGAAGCTCGAAGCGCTCGGATTACGGGAGCTGCTCGAGCTCCGGACAGCCGTACCGGCGGACGTCGCAGACGGAACGGTGCTGCTGCGCTGCGACCTTCCTGGGTCGCTGCAGCTCTACACGGTTCCGCTCGCGGGCGGCGAGCTGACGCAGCTCACGGACGGTCACGACCCCGTCGACGGCCACTTCCTCGGGGGCGCGGACGAGATCCTCCTCGAGCGCGACCACGAAGGGAACGAGCACACACAGCTCTGGCGTCTGGCCGGCGGCCGCGAAGAGGCAGTCGCCGTCGCGCCGGACTTCATTCACCGCGATGCGTGCCTCGATCAGAATCGCGCGCGCATCGCGTACGCGACGAACCGGGACAACGGTGTCGACTGGACGATCGTCGTGCACGAGCTCGCCACGGCTGAAGAGCGAACGGCGTTCGCGCCCGGCGGGTGGACGACGCCCGTCGGATTCTCGCCCGACGGCAAAACGCTCGCGGTGCAGCGAGAGAGTGGGCGCTCGGGCGACAACGACCTCTATCTCGTCGACCTCGGGAGGGCGGACGCGACGCACATCACCCCGCACGACGACGAGGCATGGTTCGACGCACCGGTGTGGACTCCGGACGGTTCGGCGTTCTTCGTGGCGAACAATGCCGGCCGCGACACGCGCGCGATCAGCCGCTACGACGTTGCTGCGCAACGCTGGGACGTCGTTCACGCAACGAACTGGGACGTCGACTGCCACGGAGACGACTCCGGCCGGTGGCTGCTCATCCACGAGAACGACGACGGGTACAGCCGGCTCGAGCTACTCGACCGCGCGTCGCTCGACGTGGTCGCAGCCGTTCCGCTGCCCGGCCGCGGCGTCGTCGAGGCGCCGGTGTTCTCGCGGGACGGCGCGAGTCTCGCGTTCAAGTTCAGCTCGTCCACCGACCCGGGTGATGTCTGGACGTATGACATCGACGAGGGTGCGCTGCGCCGGCTCACGGAGCTCGCGCGCCCGATCGCGGCGGAGGAGCTCACGGAGCCCGAGCTGCACCGCTACACGTCGTTCGACGGCGAATCGGTGCCGGTGTTCCTGTGGGAGCCCGAAGGCGAGGGGCCGTTTCCCGTTGTCGTGATGGTGCACGGCGGCCCCGAGTCGCAGTTCCGTCCGGGCTTCCTCCCGAGCTTCACGCCGTTCACGCAGCATCTGGTCTCGCGTGGCTACGCCGTCGCCGCACCCAACGTCCGCGGGTCCACGGGATACGGCAAGCGGTACGAGCACCTCGATGACGTGCGGCTGCGTCTTGATTCGGTTCGCGACCTCGCCGCGCTGCACGACTGGCTGGCGACGCGGCCCCGCGTCGACCAGAAGCGTGCTGCTCTTTACGGCCGCTCCTACGGCGGCTACATGGTCCTCGCGGGCCTTGCGTTTCAACCCGAGCGCTGGGCGGCCGGTATCGAATGCGTCGGCATCTCGAACTTCGTGACGTTTCTCGAGAAGACCGCACCCTGGCGTCGCGCCGTGCGGGAGCCGGAGTACGGGTCGCTGGAGAACGACTACGACTTCCTCGTCGAGGCCTCGCCGATAACGCACGTCGACGCGATCCGTGCACCGCTCTTCATCCAGCACGGCGCGAACGATCCGCGCGTGCCGCTCAGCGAGACGAAGCAGATCCACCGCGTGCTGACCGAGAAGGGGATCCGCTGCGACCTCCTCGTCCACGAGGACGAGGGGCACGCGATCGGCAAGATCGAGAACCGCGTCGAGACGTTCGAGAAGGCCGCAGCGTTCCTGGACGCGGTCCTCTAGTTCTGCCCCGACAGCTCGCGTTCGATCCACCGGCAGATCACATCGACGACGTACGCCTGCTCGTCGGCGCTCAACTCCCGGCCGGGCGCGATGTCGTGCGCGCGTGCGAGGCATGACCGGCAGCACGTCGCCGTTGCGTGCTGCGCGACGAACACGGGGTGACCGCGGTACGGCGTTTGCTTCCCGTCCTTGTGCGGGTGGGCGGGTGCGAGCCGCTTCGCGACGATGTCGCGCGCGTGCTCGCGAAGCTTCGCCGGCCCGCGCAGCTCCGCGAGGCCGCGGTCACGGCCACGCAGATGGAAAGAGGCGCGAAAGCGCTGTGTCGCGAGCGCGTCAATACGAGCGTCGATCGGTTCGAACGCAGTCACGGAGCCGAGGGTAGCGGCGGCTACGATGGGCGCCGCGGCGCCGTGGCCGAGTGGTTAGGCAGAGGCCTGCAAAGCCTCGTACAGCGGTTCGAGTCCGCTCGGCGCCTCTTTCGCGCGCATCCTGTCGCGCCTGACGACGGCACCTTTCGGGTGGGAGGGCGGTCGCGCAGGCGA